>Ga0315903_10000630_pt1 | contig 53133 bp, 66 predicted proteins | sample LakEriMetagenome_7_FD_203524 | JGI IMG/M metagenome (GOLD analysis project Ga0315903, IMG submission 203524) | Freshwater fungal communities from buoy surface, Lake Erie, Ohio, United States - Buoy 2 MA119 | ecosystem: Environmental > Aquatic > Freshwater > Lake | place: USA: Lake Erie, Ohio... | reverse complement strand
TGTCTTCCTCAAATTTTTAATTTTTATATTCACATCCTTTCCCATAAATTTTTTTATAAAATTTCGGTACTTCCACAGGTCCGCATTTCATCCACTTAAATCCGCCCTAAAATTATTTTAAAAATTCCGTTTGACTTTCTACTTGCCTTGCATATAATTACATTGGCGGAGCGTTCTATCTTGGTATCGCGTTGTGATATCATTAGATCCGCCGCGTCTCATTTTGCGACAGTGTATTCATAATGACTACAATCGAAATTCCCTTGATTCTACTTCGTCACCCCTCAATTTATTTATTTGACGGTGAACAGTACGATATTCTTGGATGTATTCTATTTCACAAGGGATACACTATCAGACCCAAAATGAAGTCACCAGCAGACCTAAAGCTACTTATCCCCAACTTCACCCTCAACTACAGAAAGGCATTCTTCGATTCCCCTCTCACTCTCTCTATGCTCCAGCTAGATTTCCTCCCCCAGAAAGAAGCGGTGGCCCGAGCTAACAAGTTGTTAGAGCCAATTATGCTTCAAATCAAAACAGTCGGTCACAGATAATTTATTAACTTTTGTTTTCATCAAGAAAGAAAGTATCATGGTCAAGATCATCAAGACATCGAATTACGGAAAGAACATTATGGATAATCAAAATTCCGATCCAGGTCATCAACCAACCAAGTACGATGGAGATGGAGTAGGACTACCCAAAGCATTCACAGTAGGACCAAATCCCTGGTCCCCCAGGAAAAAGGCCATCCAGGCCAGAGAAGATGCTACCATGAAGTCTATGGTAAAGAAACTCATGAAGTCAAAGAAGAAACATGAGAAGCTAACCAAGAAGATGGCAGAAGCTCTCAAAAACCATACAACATAGTTCGTGTTGTTCTTACAATTTATTCCGTACGAGTTCTGACGTTCATTTCAAGGATTGTATGATGAAAGTTTTAGTCAATCGTTCGTGGTCCTATGTATCTTGCAGGCTTACCATCTTCTCTATTGTATACAACTGGTCAGCCAGAACCGAAGAGAGAATACTCGCCTTCCTCTATCGGTATCTCCGTGTTAAGCTCCCTAAGTTTAAGAGATTCACTCTTACACCCAACAGGGACACTCTCTACACTCTCCACCCAGAAAAGCTGCGGAAGCTGATCCGTCTCTGTGAAATTATCTGTAAATTCCCAGATATGTTTGATCGTATCTTTAAGTGCTTCCTTTCTGTACCTCTTGTGAGACTCGACACCATTCTCCGTTTGGATAAAGAATGGGGATGTCCATGATTTTTATAGATATTCTATTTTGTGTCTGTATCGGATTTATAGCATATTTTATGCTTGATGGTATCATGGTATGATCCTTTTCCGCTTCGTGAAAGTCACCACCCCATTTTTTAGAAACCCGACTTAATATCACCACCATGATACTAATTCCTAAGTTCTTATTTCCCAAGAACTTACAACATTTTTCCGCGACCAACAGATATCATAAGGAGATACTGTGACCACTCTAACTGAAGAAGAAATGGATTTTCTACTTGTAAGACAGAAAGATAAAATTCTGTCTCTCATCAACCATCGCAGATTCAGAGAAGCACAACTCTGCCTCGATCTAGTCAAAGAACTTTGGTTTACTCATACGTATGAGTACAAATTCGATGAACTCTCAAACAGAATACAGAAAGATTTAATGTCATGTCGACAGATTACTTCACAATTGGCTGCACTCCAGGAGACGAACCCTGTATCCAAGTCGGACACCCCAAGTACAGTGAAATAGCAAGAACCGAATGTAGTTATTACATTCAGGATCTAACACACAATCTCCGAAATAGATTCTCCCTCACCGACACTCAAGACCTATCTGTGGTTTTTCGAATCAAATCATTCCCTCATGACTTTGGTTCATACCATGAAGTTGCAGTTTACTACGATCCCTCCGACCAAATTTCCGTAGACCAAGCCATTGTAGCTGAAGAAGGACTAGAACACTGGTCCGAAGAATCAGCAATACGACTCCAAGCCCTCTACAATCTCCATAAACTCGATCTAGTAGTAGATCGATACAGAGACGTCCCAGGATTCAACCACTCATGACCAATGCACTGATATCTGCCGGACCAGGGTGTGGAAAGACCCACACCTTGGTCGATGCTTACCTCTACTACCGTTCTGTCAACCCGACCATGTGGTTAGAACGATTCCAAAACACCGAAGAACAAGCCATCATATATGACTGGTGCCGAACCAACTTCCCCAGGAAAGAAGGAGAAACGGCAGTACCAGCTATCTATATGGCTTACAACCGTACTATCGTTAAAGAACTTGAGAAAAGAATCCATAAAGACTGTGAAGTACGAACTCATCACGGTTGGGGAGCAACTGTTCTCAAGAAGCACTACGGGTTTATTCCGATCAATGAGAAAGCTGGAGAAATTCTTGTTGAAAAGATCACTGGACAGTCCATGTCTCAGAACAAGAACAAGTTTGCTTGGCTGTCCTCACTCCGATACGTAGAGAAACTCAAGGAAGAACTTCTTGAAGCATCGGACGAGAACATCTACATTCTTCAAATGAAGTACAGTGAGCTAGCACCATTCAAGCCTCACTCTGAAATGGTGTCTCAGTGTGCTCAAATCATCCGAGCATCCAAACAAGTTGACCGTCGTATTGGTATTCCATACATCGATCAAGTTTGGCTAGCTCTTTGGCTACTCAATACCCCACTCTATCCAATAGGATTCGTAGATGAATGTCAAGATTTGTCCCCGGCCAGACTCGCTTTGTCACTCAAACTCTGCGAACACTTGGTATTTTGTGGAGATGAAAACCAAGCAATTAACGCCTTTTCAGGTGCAGACCCGTATTCCATCGACCGCATTAGGGAGATCATCTCAGCAGAGTTTACCCTTAAAACCTCTTTCAGACTCCCACCAAACCACGCTGACAACGCTAATCGTATCAGACCCACAGCTCAGGTACGACCCCTCCCAGGAAAACTCCCAGGATTGATCGAAAGAATCAATTATACTGACAGAACAGCTTGGGCAAAGGAGATGTTACAGCATAATCCTTTGATTGTATGTCGATATAACGCTCCTTTGGTCAAAACTGCCCTAGATTTGATCAAACACGGCATTCCATGCAAGACCTTAGGTGATACTTTGGCTAAATCCCTCATTTCGACCGTAAAGAACCGAAATGCTAGAGATTTGGACGATTTATCGTACAAACTCGATCAATACGAGACTCGATGCCTTCAATCGGGAGATGCTATGGCTCAACAGGCAACTTCTGACAAAATTGACTGTATTCGACACGTTTTGAAGTCTTGTACGGTACTTTCTGACTTCGAAAGTGTCATAAATGACCTACTTTCACCCCCAAAAGGCACCAATTTTCTCCGTTTATCGACCGTTCACAAGGCAAAAGGACTCGAATCTAAGATCGTAGGTATCCTAAATCCACCCGTTCCGTCCAATAAAGCTAAGACTGAAATCCAACGAGAACAAGAAATTAACGTGGATTTCGTAGCACAAACACGTTCAAAACAAGACATGTACTACCTTTATTCGGAGTAAAAATGACACCAGAACAAATTCGTGGTGAAATTTTCGATCAACTATTCGAATCCGACAACAAGAAATGTGAAAAACTGTACGATACCCTCACAGGTTCTACCGGACCAGAAGCCCTAACTATTCTTATCTATGCTCTCCAATTCACATTGGAAGAAGCAGCCCGATATAAGCACATTCGAGTAGATCCTGTTGTCAAACACATGCTCGATTCAATGCTCTGCGAAGTCCTCCGAAGTCGTGTAGACTATCATCTCAACCAAAAAGTAAAAGGCAATTAACATGTCGTTAAAACAGACCCTCTATGTCCTGAACAACTTCAATGATATCTCTTGGTGGAAAGCCGAAGTCATTGAAGAACCAACATCCGTCCGTATCATGTGGGGGCGTATGACTATGGCATCCGCAGCATCTCCTCCCCAGGAAACCCTTCTCGCAAATCAGGACATACCTTGTGACTCAATCGACGCAGCTATCGCAGAATTCCATAGTCGAGTTCGTTATCAGGAAGATCGCAAGGGATATACCTCTACGATTCCAACGGCCCCTCCGTCGCTTCCTATGCTCGCACATGAGTACAAAGGTAATCCAGATTTTCCGGGATATGCCTTTCAACCTAAGTTGGATGGAGTACGGTGTATCCTCTCAAGAGACGGGTTACTTTCTCGCAAGAATCGACTTATTACCTCATGCCCTCACTTGGAGATGTACCTCCAACGGATTCCAGAAGGAATCAAGCTCGATGGTGAGCTTTATATCCCCAACACAGACTTCAATGTCATTGAGAGTTACACTCTGCGTAGCACACCCGACCCACGAGTATCTCTCGAAATTGAGTATCACGTATTTGATGTCGTCGACACAGAAGCACCGTTCGAAGCACGAATTGAAGAAGCACATAGGATCGTTATGGAAATGGAGGAAGCCTATATCTACTTCAAGACCTCACCCAACCACCCGTACCAAAAGAACCGTTTCTTCTCACACAAGTGTCCGTTCAAGCTCGTACAGACGACCATAGTCCCAGATCCAGCCAACATCACCGATGAAATCATCAGTGACCAATTCCAATTATACCTCTCTCAAAAATACGAGGGGATGATTATTCGTAATCTTCATGCTCCGTATGAAGTAAACAAACGATCTAAGAATCTACTCAAGATGAAGAAATTCATCGATAGTGAATTCGAAATCATTGACGTAGTTGCTGGTTCTGAACAACAAGGAATCTTTGTTTGTAAGACCAGCCACGGAGAAGAATTCAATTGTTCCTTCAAGGGAACCAAACAGAAACGACAGAACATTCTTCGTTTCAAAGAAAACTACATCGGGAAGTTCCTCAAGATTGAATTCGAGGGATTCTTCCCATCCGGTATCCCACGTTGTCCAGTTGGTATTCATTACTTTGACTTAGAGAATAGTGATAGAGAATCCTCATGAGATATTTTACTTCAAATCCACCACCATCAAAAGCACTTATTGCTATTGTACTCTTTCTCGTCATCTACGGAATCGGTTCTCTCGTTCACGACATCATTCATTTTCTGACAGGATTTCACATATGAGTCATGAAGGCCAACTCTACACCAACATTCAGAACAGCATCCGTCTTTGTGCTACTCTCACTCAGATGGAATACACACACCCCAAAGTAGACCAAATCTCATCCAACCCTGGATTCCCGGTCTCCCCAGAAATAAGAGAAGATGACCAACGCCTTGATTCATTCGTATTGATAACCTCAGCATTCCAGAAATGCTTGTTTTGCCTAATGGAAGCACGTAAAGAACTTTTACTTCTGGGTGTCCAGAACGAGTTCTTTGAATCAAAACAGGAAGTACAACCCAATGAAAAAGAAGTTCCGATCCAGCCAGGGTCTATACGACAGCAACTTTGAAGAACATTTCCATAATCTTTGGAGAAACCACAGCACATACCCAATCGTATTCCATCATACAGTCCACCTTCCAACCATTGATCCAGCTAAACCAATCCGTAAATGGGAAATAGACTTCTGCTTCCCCCAGGAAAAGGTTGCAATCGAACTCCAAGGATACGGAACTGGACACACTAGCTACCACGGAATGAAACGAGACTACACCAAACACAATGATCTCATTCTCGCCAACTGGGTCATACTTTATTTCATGTCAACGGATATAAAAGATGGACCAACCACCACCATTGAAACGATCTGTCGAGTTCTCGAGAGACGCAATCCGGAGTTTAGACACTCTAACTATCGTCCTGAACGATCCTTCGAGACAAGACCAGATACTCTTGCTGAAGCAGCGAGAAGGTTACGCCATAAAAGACTTAATTGACAGACTCGCTCCAGGTAACTACCGACAATACTGTGAACGAATCGGAATGTCAACTCCAAACTTTCACGCAATTCTCAACGGAGACAGACGATGCTCGATGGAAATGTTAAACAAGATCCTATCGGGAATCCGATACGAGGCACAAATCTCGTCTACAATAGTTATACAGGCCATGCCGACTGGCGAAATTGTACCAACTGCGGATTATGTGTTGGACGACGAAGAACCTGTGTTAGAAGAGACGGAACCCACACCTTTGCCGGAACCACCCCCAGTAGAATCCTCTTTATTGGTGAAGCCCCAGGAGTTACAGAAAATGCTACTGGAATTCCCTTTACTGGAACTTCCGGAAGAATCCTAGACCTCCTCTTTTCATTCGTTCGAGCATCATTCAATTATTGCATAACAAACCTCGTTTGTTGTCAACCAATGACTATCGTTCAACTCTACGATAAAAACGGAGATCCAATTGACACATTTACCGACGACGAAGCAACTACAGCCCTTAGAGAACCAGGTGTTCACTTCGACGCTATCGACCACAACCGACAACCCACTCGAAAAGAAATGGAACTTTGTCGTCCACACATTACCGAACTACTATCCTCATATCGACCCCAAGCTGTCGTACACTTGGGTGCTCTTGCCAGAGACAATTTTCATACACAACTCCCTTCCATCTCCTTAACTCATCCAGCCGCAATAGCTAGACTCGAATACAAACTCCTCACAATCAAACGCCAAGCTCGTCTCCTAGAAACCTTCCTGCTCGAACTACAGAAAGACAACTGACCTATGACGGACCCAGAACCGATTACTCCTCCCCAGGAAGTAGCCAAGGAATGTATTGAACAAGATTACATTCCAACAAACCATCATCATCTCCTCGACACAGCAATTGATGTGATATATGCCTTTATCAATCTTCGAGCAGCAGTTCTCACCAACAACCAACAGTTTGCTCAAGACTACGAGTTATCCAACGTAGAATCTGACACATACATTGCAGCACTCAAATTCCTCACACAATCTCTTTCCCAAGAACCCTCCAACACCACGTTCTTCATTAAAAAAGAAGAAACCGAGTACCTAAAGAAATCATGATTCCCAACGACAAAGACCCACCCACACCAAACCAATTTATATATACTCCGTATACACTCCACCAAACAACTGAACGAGACTTTCTTCAAGTTGTTAGAGTTGAAGGACAAAAGTTAACAAAATCCCTGATACATAAAAACACAATAGCTATAATCGATGAATGTGTTTTTATGAAGAATGGTGTAGAACATTGCGGATCTAGCATAACCATCCGACTAACTCCAGAGATCATGACTTCAACCCTCGTAACAAACACAATACGGGATCTACTCGACCAGTTTTATGGTAAACAACCAATTGAAGTTCCTCTTGAAACCACCAATCCCGATAAACCCAATTACCTTGGACCGTACAACTAACCATCATGAAATGGAAATGGGCTGGTCCCTATAAGAGTGGTATTACTCAATCAATGATCGGAAAGTATCTTCAAGATCCATTCTGTTTTGTCCTATACTACGGACTGGGACTTGAAGAACAAACCGTTCTAAATCAGAACCTCCTTTGGGGTAATATGTTCCATAAAGGACTAGAGCATGTACTCCCTGAACCAGAACGTGTAACCTCCCTCCCAGAAATAAAGCGGGCGAGGCTCCTTGATGTTCTAGCTGAAGAAGAACGTCGATACCTTAATATTGATGCAACAACTTTACATTCTGTCCGATTGATGTTAGACTTGTATCCCGACAAATACAAAACTAACTACTCGATTGCAACAGAACAAGAATTTGCTGTTGATCACAGAACCAAGAACCATCTAATCAAATTGAAAGGTAAGATGGACGGAGTTGGTACTAGAGTATCATCTCATTTGACAGATACAAATTATCTTCATGATGCTGCTACAATCATGATAGAACACAAATCAAAAGAATCTTACGATCGACACCTATTTCGATCCGAGATTCATCTTGATTTACAACTCAACATTTATCTATACGCACTTAACCAATCTGTATCTTGTGATACGGTCGTATACGATAACATCAAAATCCCTGAACTTCAATGGAACTGTCCAGCAAGACAAGCTGGAGAAAGAAACAAAGCATATATAGAAAGACTTTATCTCAAGCATCATTACGGAGACTATCCAGTCTCCCAGAAATCGTTTTTGTGGGTTGACCAGTACATATTCAAACATTCAATGGAAAAAATCCAACTGATGTTTGCTGAAACAATCAACCCCATCATTGACGCAATTTGTTATATGTATGAATACACACTCTCTGATTCATTCGATCCAATGAACCCAGATTGTTACAATCATATGTTTCACAAAAAGCCGCTTCGAGTATTCGACCCTGCTCGAACTAGCAAATTCAAGAAGGACTATTGGAGCTACCTCGTCGGTAACACCAATTTCTCCGACTTAATCCCAGTTGACCAATTCTTCAAAGAACTCTCACAGGACTACCAATAATGGCCATTCTCAACTACTCCGATTTCGTAACCACCACTTTTGCATCAGCAGCTCATCACACCAAGTCCCTTCCATCATTCCAGAACCTTCACGACTTAGGCAATCATTACGTTTCACTCGTTGATGAACTCAACCTTCGTCTTGACCGTCTCCACGTTGGTATGGCATTTGCCGGAGAGATGCTTGAATACCAAATCGAACTTGAAGGAGTAAAATCATCTGCTCCTTTCCAAGACACATCAGCAGAAATGAAAGAAGTAGGTGATCTCTGCTACTATCTGCAAATGATCATCAACCTGTACGACCTCCCAGGAATTACACTTGAGGGTGCATACGAGGAACCTAAGAAGTATCCCAACTATTCTGTTTTGAGCAACGTTTCTGTCAAAGCAGAAGCACTGGTTGATCAAATCAAACGATTCGAGATCTACCGACAAGAATACAGCCAAGACAAGATGGTCGTAGCCGTAGAACAAATGGTTCATGCTCTCAAAGAACTTGCGGTAATCTACTACGACCAACCCATGACTTCACCATTGATGTTGGTTATCCAACAAAACATCGAAAAACTCAAGAAGCGTTATCCAAAGGGAACCTTCGATACAGCAGACTCAGCAGCAAAGAAAGATGCGGTGACATCCTGAACCCAGACTTTTGGCCCAATGCCCTTTTTTCAGTGATATTCATATTAGCTTTATATGAATTATCTTGTGCCCTTTTTGGAAGAGAATAATATGCGTGGTTTAAGTGGAGTGATTTATGGTCGTGAAGGTATGGGTAAGACCTCTTTGGGGCTTAGATTTCCGGGACCGGTTCATTGTAAATCGATTCTGGAGTCCGGGTACGATGACCTCGAAATGGTTGGTGGAGTTCCGGAGAATAGCACGAATGTGCGAATTAAGACCTTTGAGCAACTTGTTGATGAAACGAAGAAAGTACAATCTGGTACTCTGCTCATCGACAGTTCCAAGGGTCTCCAGTCCAAGATATTCGATTACGTCTGCCAGACCTATTACAAGAATGATCGAGTCGCTTTCAATTCTTACTCAGCCGGTGCTCGTAGGGAATCACCAGCGGTATTGCAAGATTACCTTGATCTGTGTTCCTATAAAACAGACCAAGGGATTAACGTCATCTTTATTGGTCATGTCGGCACAATTAGTCTCCCAAATACAATGGGTCCAGATTATTTATGCCACGTTATCAATTTGGATGACGGAGAAAAAGGTCTAGGAATGAGAACCACACTCACAGCTTGGGCAGGGTTCATATTCTTCCTCAACCTTTCTGTTGACATTACCCGTGTCACAGAAGCAGACCGTTCAACTCGTTTAGCTATGGAAGGAAAAGCCAAAGAATTCTCAGAGAGGATTCTTTATACCACCAGTTCCACAGCACATCAAGCCAAAAATCGTTGGAACATGCCACCAGTTATTCCTATGGGTAAAAACCCAGAAGAAGCATGGAACAACTTATTCAAAGCTCTCCCAGAAGGCTATCGAAAGGAGGTGACAAAGTCTGCTGGCGTGTAACTCATAGCTAAAGTTGTTACTCAACTTTACTATTTCCCGTCTAACTCTGTTTGTTACATAGTTAGTCCCTCACTGTTTGTGTTTTGAGAATATCCGGTTAATAATTTAATCAACACCGGAACCTCTTTTTATTAGGTATTTAGTTATGAAGAAGTCAGAAGTTTCACCAGAGTTCATTTCGTTCCTCGGTAAGAACCATTCCAAGATTGAGGATGCGAAACGAGCAGAAGCTCGTGGCAACAACGTTCCATTGCCAATCGGAGCTGCTGGGACTTGCATCATGACCGGATTCAAGTTGTCGAAGTCGAAAGACAAGGTTCAGACTGACGGTTCAACCAAAGAAGGTACACCCTTCATTGAGATGGAACTCAAGGTCATTGACAATTCGGAACACGCCGGTAAGACTGTGAAGAAGCAGTGGTGGTTCATGGATTCAGCCAAGATGGATGCGGCTGGTCGGTTCCAGATCTTCTTGGATGACATGGAAAAGCTCGGACTCCCTCGGGAAGTTCGAATGAACCATGAAAGCCCAGCAGAGATTGGGGACTATTTCCTCTCGAAAGAGGATCTGACGTTCCACTTCGGGATTGTACACAACCAGTACAACACCCTGGACGATCAGAAGGAAGTCAAGCTCACACCAATCCAATCGCACATTGCTGCGACTGACGATGTGAACCCACCTTCCACATCCCACCACAAACCGGTGACTTCCAAACCAGCACCGGTTGACATGACTCCAGCACCAGCACCAGTAGCTGCACCTGTAGCATCCTCCCCAGGATTGCCAAAGGTAGGCGACGAGGTATTTTACCTCGAACAGAAGTGCAAGGTACTGGAAGTCTACCCAGACTCCGGTAAGGTTCATCTCAAGGGTATCGACAACCCAGGGATGGAAAAGATCACGCTGGCATCCAACCTTGATTCATAGTTGTAACACCTAACGGTATTCCACCGGCTAGTTGTTTGTTTCGTTTCTCGTAGCAAGGAGTATATGCTATGAAGGGTTTTGTGTTTAGTTTGTGCATGGTTGCATTGTTTGCAGCCAATTTGTCGGCTGGAGTTTATATGTCCGAACAAGGGATTCTTGTTTCGGATCAATCTCCAGCTTGTGCTAACGGAGTATGTACACCACTCCGTTCAGCAGCGGTTGCCGTAGCACGTGTAGCTACTGCACCAGTTCGTATGGCGATGGTTGCAACCGCAGCAGACTGCACTTGTGCAAATTGCACTTGTGGATCTTCCACGGCAGCAGCATCACCTGTTGTCTCCGTCCGTCGAACACCTGTTCGTACTTTCGTAGTACGTCCAGTTCGTTCGTTGGTTCGTCGACTCGGCTGTTGTCGGTAACGTTTGTTACAGGATCGGCGATGTGGACAACGACACATAACCAACGGCCCTCTTATCAAGGGTACATAGCGGGTATGGTGCTCTATACCGTGGGCTAGCAGGTGTAATTCCTGCCCGATCCTTTATTGTATTATACTTTGACAAGTCGTCACAACCAGTTTAAGGAATCCCATCATACTTACATGACATATCCCAAGAACCAGATACTACTAATTCCTCCTCCCCAGGAACAGTTTAACTTACTGTTCCGAACCAGTTCAGAATACAAACGTAATTCACAAATCTATCTAGTTACAGTAGACTTTTCCATAGTTCTCTGTAACAGATTTCCAGAACGAGTGTTTGTATTCAGTGACAACATTGAACGAGAAGGGACCGGTGGTCAAGCAATCATCCGTAACTGTGAAAACAGTTTCGGTATCAGAACAAAGAAACGACCCAAGAACATCCCAAGTTCGTTCTTTACCGACAGAGACTATATTCACTATCGTAATCTAGTCAATCACGATATGCAAAATCTTTATGAACTCAATAAAGAACATCCAATTGCTCTTTCAGCCAATGGTTATGGTACTGGATTAGCAAAACTGTATCTAACAGCACCCAAGTGCTTTAGTTACTTAGTCACTAAACTTAACGAATTTTGTGATGACAACATCTTTAACCCCTACTATGCACCGGAAGCAACTCCCGATCATGGACCCACTGTCTAGACTCATTGACATTGCACTTGGATCAAAGAAGCAAACCTATCATAAAGTACTCCCATCTGAACATGACAACGACACAGGACTATTCTCTGTCACAGCAATCTTCATCTACTCAAATGAAACCACAGCCAAACGCACCTTCCCCAGGAAACCAACCGGACTTACCAAAAAAATCAACAACCGATTTGAAAGGCCCATTAGCGTTAAATTCAAACTTATGGACCCAGATTTTCGACCGAAACAACGTAAGAACCTAGAAGAATGGAAAGCTGCATGTAAAGCCGCATGCAGGGAAACAGAAAAATGAGTGCTGAAGAAAAACAAGAACTCATTCGAGAAATCATCGAATGTGTCAAAGCATCCACTATGGAAATTGCTGTACCTATGGATGAAGATGATTATACTCCAATCACTTACTCTGTCATTGATCCTGACAGTTTCATTCAAAAACTCCTTGAGCTTATATAATTATGATCCTAGCAGTTGATACTGAGACCACAGGCATCGACTTCTTTCACGGTTGTAAACCATTCCTCATTACAGCTTGTGACGGTAAGTACGACTACTCTTGGCGTGGGGAAGTTAATCCACATACCAGAGAAGTTTACTGGGATGATGATGAGATTGATTTATTCATATCTACCATCAAATCAGCCCAGAAGATTGTAATGCACAATGCCAACTTCGACATTCGTGCATTATCCACTATCGGAATTCCAACAGAACTTTTCTGGGATAAACTAGAAGATACTCTCCTAGCGTCCCACTGTATTTGTTCTGGAGATGTTCACGGTCTTAAAGATCTAGCAATCAAATACCTTGACTACTGGGATGACGATGAACACCGTCTTGCAGCCATTGTCAAAGAACGTGTACGAGAAGGACGTGCCAAAGGATATGCTGTAGCCAAAGCAGGACATCCCCACTTCCCAGGAATCCGTAAGAATGGTACTGAGTTTTGGAAGATGGATTACTGGCTTGCTCCAGATGAGTGTGAAGATTACGGTGCTCATGATGCTCGTCGTACTTTTCTATTATGGGAAGTATTCAAGCATTCACTGCTATACGATAATCTTCTGGAACCTTATCGAGTACGCAAAGAACTTCTAAAGATTGCATACGACATTCAAACCACCGGAAAGAACTTCTATGTAGAAGATGCTAAGAAGTTAGTCCAGCAATACACAGAAGAAATGGAAATTCATCGACAACAGATGAAAACATATGCAGGTATTACCTACCGCTTCGACCCCAACAACCGTGCTCATCTTATCGATCTCATCCACAATCGTTGTAAGATTCCCGTACAGTTTCATACAACCGTTGACAAAACTACGCCAGCAATGGACAAACACGCCATTGCTGCATACTCCGATGAATCCAAGAACCCAGCACTCATCGAACTCTCCCAGTACAAGAAGAAGATGAAGCATGTATCTGACATTACAGGATACCTCAACTGGATTGACGAAAACCATCGAACCCATTCCTTCCTCAACATTACAGGTACACGAGAAACCAGACAGTCCTCCTCCAACCCCAACGACCAGAACGTTGACAAGTTACTCAAGACTCTATTCGGTCCCCCACCAGGAATGGTGTGGATTTCCACCGACATGGTCAATATAGAACTGCGTATCTGGGCATACTCAGTCAACAATCCCGAACTTATTGCGGCATTTGAATCCGGCAAGTCCGTTCACGCAATGATCATGGAAACCATTTTCCCCCAACTCTATCCACACTATGTTACCGCTAAATCTAAGTCCAAACGATTACATTCGGAACTTGAACAAAAAGCACTCGTCAAATACGGACACGTCAAAAACGGTAACTTTGCACGCATCTATGGTGCTACAGATCATAAGACCAACGAAACCTACCACGGGGGAAAGAACCCTACCAAGAATTATTGTGCACTCATTGACCGTCGATTTCCGGGAATCAAAGAGTTCATGACTTCTCGGGTCCAACTTGCTAACGAAGTATACAAACGCTACAACGTATACGCTGTTCATACTCTTGGAGGTTATCGTCTCGACGTTCCAGCAGACGAACCATTCAAAGCATGTAACTACTTCGTTCAAGGTAGTGCTGGATGGCTTATGACAGTTTCTATGATCGAATGGAAACACGACCCAAACTACATCAAGTTCAACTGTCAGATGAACTCACAAGTCCATGACAGTCTTGACACCGAAGTACCACTCACAACATCACTCCCCAGGATAATCGACGCCAAGTGTGCAGCTATTATTCGAGCTTGTAAACGATTCATCCCATCCTGTGATGTTACCTGGGAACTCCTCTATCACCCCTCCGACGAAACCAACTGGATCATCCAAGATATACTGGCATCAAAATGAACGACTTCTTTTTATTTATTGCAGGACTTTTACTTACTCATCTCTGTATGTATCTTATTGGATACCTACATGGTAAACGAGGACAAAAACTAGTATAATGCCACAACCTGTTACACTTAAAGAGAAGGTTATTTTGCTCAAAGCAAACCTTCTCGAAATATCCAATAATCTCAAGCACTACCTTAAAGTTTATCCCAACCTTGACCCTAACTTTCCTCCATCACCGGACGTAGAAGTAATATTGGGAGTAATAGACTTTATCGATGAAATCATGAACCATCCCACCCAGGAAGATGTGGCGACGATCATGAACTATGCTAGTAATATCATTCGAAAGAAAGACCTGTACTGATGCACATATTCGAATTTCATACTGGAGTCCACCCTCAACAGCACGGAAACCAGTATATCACAGATTGCCCATTCTGTGAAAAGGAGAAACACTTTTTCTATAACGCAGAGAACTTCATGTGGGACTGCAAGGTCTGCATGAAAAGCGGTAATCCTGTTATGTTCCTTCGAATGCTCTACGAACAATTCGATAACGTAACACAAACCAGCAAGTTCATATCCAATCTACGTGACCTCCCACTTTCTTGTGTACAAGAATGTGGACTCAAGTACAACCCTCTCAACGGCACATACTTGATCCCCACTTTCAAACACAACCGTTTGCAGAACATCTATAAAGTTGTGCAAACAAAGAAGCAAGACAAGACCACCCACGAATGGCACGACAAGTGGATCATCATGGCTTCCCCCACGATGGAACACACCCTCATGAACTGGGATGAAACTACCGAAGATACGATCCTCATTGCAGAAGGACACTGGGACCGTCTTGCTGCTAGGGCTATCATCGGTAGTCAACCCATAACCCCAATCGCTGTACCTGGAGCTGGAGTATGGAAAGACACATGGTGTGAACTTCTATCCGAAAAGAACATCATCTTTGCATACGACAATGACAATTCCGGTCGTGCTGGTTATGAGAATGTGATTCTGAAGCACATTGCTAAATCACAGTACAAACCCAAATCGATCTCCATTCTTCGTTGGCCTGAACAGAAAGACGAGGGATACGATCTCAACGATTGTTACAGGGAATACGGTAGGGCAGCATACGGTCGTATCAAAGACTGGATACAACCATATACATCCCCAGAAAATACGGTGGTCGTCAAGACGACCGTAGACACAATTCCTGCTGACAAGACTTGTACTACTTTCGAAGATCTGATGTCCAGATACGAACAAGTCTATCACACGACTACCCCAATGAAGATGGGACTACTCCTCGTTCTCTCTTCCATCTATTCAGTACGAATAGAAGGTGAACAGATTTGGGTACGCCTCATCGGTGCTCCCTCCTCAGGAAAAACCACCATTGCCAAATGTGTATCAGGTTCAGATCAAGTAGTCGTCAAGTCAACCTTCACTGGTCTATTCTCTGGATGGAAAGATGATGCTGGTCAAGACGCATCTCTCATTCCACTCATTGCTGGAAAGACTCTGATTGTTAAAGACGCCGATGCTTTGCTTCGTCAACCTAACATCGAAAAGATCTTCTCAGAACTCCGAGATTTCTACGATAAAGACAGTTCTACGTTCTTCAAGAACATGGTTGCCTTCGATTACAAGAACATCCGATCAACTATGATCCTCTGCGGAACCCAAGTCCTCCGTAGATCCGATCAGTCATTCCTTGGTGAACGATACCTGGACTTTGAATTGGACATCTCCGAACGTGACCGAGAGTGTATCGAAGAACGTATGTTACAACGATCTATGATGGTAGCTATCAACCCATCAACTCTCCCCCCAGAAATGCCGGTCGTATCAGCAGCCAAAGGTTTTATCGAACACTTGATGCAACGACCTAACAACATCCAACTAGGACTTCGAGAACAAACCAACATTCGAACCTGGGCTAGACTTGCAGCAACACTTCGTACTAAAGTAGACCGTGAGAAGTTTGGTCAACGAGAAATTACATTCGAACCAGTTATCGAAGTACCAGCTCGTTTGATTGGACAACTCACAAAGCTCTATATGTGTGCTCCAGTTGTACTCGGGATCGATAGACCCAACGAACTTGTACACCAACTTGTTGCTAAAGTAGTTCGGGACATCATTGACTACCATTCTCCTAGAATGAAAATCTGTAGAGTTATTATGAATGAACCTCATTCCCGAGATGAAATAGTAACAGCTACAGAACAATCAATGGAACGAGTCAACCGAGAACTACAAGACTTGATTGCCCTCCAACTTGTCAACGGATACAAACAATCCTCGACTGGTGTTGGTAGACATGTACTCAAGTTCCAACTAATCGACTCACTCCGAGAAGGTCTCGAACACATAGGATTTGCGTAGTCGATGGCTAAAAAGATTGATCTGTTTGGTGAATTCGATGACGATTCGGATATACCAACACGAATGTCTCCCGATGAAGTAGCTCTAGCAATAAAACTAAGAGCTAATCGGGATAGACAAGTTAACCAACAAACAAATAAATATACATCTCTGATATACGATCTGAAACTAGATCTGGAAATCACACCAGAACTAGTTGAACTTCGTAGAGAATTGATGGAAGATTATGTTGATGCCCACAAACTTGTCTTTCCTGCTAGTACCGGGCAAAAAGACTTTGGTCCAGAACAACAGATGGCAATTCGTCGATTCCAGTCCATCGTTCAGGGTCGAGGTAAACTTGTTCAAGCAGAACCACGAGGATTTGCTAAAACAAGCCGAGCAATCAACCAACTACTACTCGGAATTCTCGAAGGTCGTATCCGTTTTGCTCTTGTAGTTTCGTCTGCTCTAGACAAATCACAAGACATCATGGATCAACTTAAAACAGAACTGATCTCCAACAGCCATCTCCACACTTACTACCCTAACGTATTCGCATGCTTTGAACACACGGAAGGAAAACCTCACAAAGCAGCAAGACAAACAGTCAACGGAGAACCATCTGGTATTGCTTGGAATAATGACTCCATCACGTTCCCCTCTCTCCCAGGAGAACCGTCGTCAGGAGCTATTATTCTTGTTCGTACCAAAGACAATCTTCGCGGTATTTCTAAACGAATTCGGTATGGTGAAGAAGCCGGTAAAGTCATGCGTCCTGACTTTATTCTTCTTGACGATCTCCAGACCGACCGAGATGCTGAAAGCCCAACAGTTTGTCAGAAGATCATCCGAACAGTAAAACGTGGAGCTATGTTTGGTGGTAGCCACGCCAAGAAAATCCGAGCAGTTATGACTATTACACCTAACCGTCTAGGTGACGTAGCCACACACTTCATGCTCAACGAACCATCGTGGGAAGTAGCTAGCTACCCTATGATGAAATCTATGCCTAAGAACATGGATCTTTGGGATGAATTTGCAGGTATCCTATTAAACTTCGACAAGCACAAAGAAGGAGATCGAGACAAAGCACAACGTCGTGCAGCAGCATTTGTGAGAGCTAACTATGATGCTCTCCATGAAGGTGCTCACGCAACATGGGAATGGGCATACGAATGGGACACAGATGATCCAATCGAACTCTCGGCAGTCCACCACGCAATGGTGTTCTACTACGAAGAAGGTGAGGAAGCCTTCAACTATGAATGCCAATGTAAGATTGACATACTCCGAGAAGAAGATGAGATCCTCAAAGCAACACCTGAAATGATCCTATCCCGTAAGTCCCATCTCCCCAGGAGAAAGGTGCCAGCCGATTGTAAGTACATTGTAACTCACGTTGACTGTAACCAAGAAATCCTCACATATATGACAATGGCCTCAGATACAGTTCTGCGACCATATATCATTGACTACGGAACATTCCCTCAACAACCTGGAACAACGTGGAAAAAGAAAGACCTGTACAACCCCATGTGGAAATACTATCACGATATTCCACCCGAGGATATTAGTGAACAAGTATACCAAGCAGTTATCGAACTAGCAGATGCTCTCGGTCATACAAAGTATGTCCGTGAAGATGGAGCTGAACTTCTTCATCGTTGGATTGCATTTGACTCTAACTGGCAAACAGACCACGTAATCCGAGCTATTCGTGAATGTTCCCAAAGATCACTCACAATAGCTGCACAAGGTTTGTTCTATGGAGTTAAAGACCGACCAATGATGGAACAAACCAACTCCGACCGTGAACTTCACTTTCACTGTTTTACAACTCCATCTGCTGACCGAGTTATCCCAACACTCAAGATGGACACAAACAATCTTAAAACCCTATGCCACAGAGGATTCATTGCAAGACCAGGAACCATCGGTAGCATCAAACTGTTCCTCCCAGAAAATCAGGGGGAGCACAGTCTCCTCGTAGATCATTTGATTTCCGAAGATCCAGAACAGAAAATCAATATCAAAGACAACCGTGTAGTAACCGAATGGGCTAAAACCCGTAACGTACACGACAACGAATACTTTGACAACATGGTAGGTTGTTTGGCACTCTTATTTAAATGTGGTTGTACCCTCCGTACCACCAAAGAGTTCAAACGACTTAACATGACAACCCACTACAAACGATGATACACTGCAAAGACTGTAAATTTTGGACATATACAGATTCCACCAACCCACAGCATAGAATCTGCTGTCATATTCCTCACCCAGAAGAAATCAAGGAATATCCTGAAAAGGACTTTACTTCATTAGCTACAGTAAACGACTCCGAAGGATACCACGCTTGGTTATGCACTTCCCCAGATTTTGGTTGTATAGCAGGAGTACAAAAATGAGTGACATTTACAAACGCAAGATAACTTTTGAGTTCGAATTCGAAAACGAGATTCTAGAAACCGACGGATGGATTCTTCAACCAGATGGTGGAAAATATCTGGAATGGTCCGAAACTGAAAGGAACGGACACGAAGATACACACATCGGAGGAGATCTGTGGTTCGAAAACGAAACATGGGTTACTTCTGAACCAGAATGTCATCAAGATGTAGACAACTACAGATACGACGGATGGCTTGCTGACCTCATTACATTCCTCAACAACAATCCTCCCCCAGAAGCAGAAGGTGAAGAATGAAATACCCTGTGGGACCAAAGACAATTGAACGAGCATCCAAAACTGAAGTTGGTAAGCTAGCGACATTGCTCAATCGCGTGCTCTACAGTGCTGACAATATGGATGTCATGGTTAAAGGCTACAACCACGACAAGTTCGATTTGAAGATGCGAAAGTTCGCATGTGAGGATAAGGTGTTCAAGAACAAAGACCCAATGCCAAAGAGTGTCCCTGCCCATCCAGACGGGGATTGCTACTTCGCAACAGAACAACTCATGTTTGCTATTCGTGATTATTTAGAAGCTGCCGCAATTAGAGAGGTATGTGAATGAACACTCAAAGAAAAGAAATCCGTAGAATTCAAATCACAGAGAACCAAGCACACAGAATGGAAGCTGTAATTTGTGGTCTTGATGATGGTCGCCTATTAGCAAGTATGGTAACGGAACTAATCAAAAGAGCCGAACTTGAAAAAATTCGCACATGGCATGAAATCCACACACTAGCTGGAATTCCAAAGAACGATCCTAATATGGGTGTAATGATTTCTTGGCTAACCAATGAACTTGTTGTATACGAAAGAGAAACAGAAGAACAACTAGAACACCACAAACCATAAATTTCGTATCACCCCATGATACCAACTCGCGGCCTGGAAGGTTTTTCTTGACTTTCCGGGCCTTTTTCGTATAATAATATAGAGGAACGCGGTTCGTTGGTATCATCAGATGATACTACTGTAATTCTCTTGACCATCATATGGATTATCATGGACACATCACCACCAGTATATCTACCGCCAGACCTAGTTTCGGAAGTGGAGATTCTAGCTGCCCCAACAAACTTGTGGCATCTACCGGCTAACACTTTCAAACCTATCTGGGAACGAGTCACAGGTCGTAATATCCGTGCTGCTATCCTTGATACTGGGATGAATAGTCATGATGTTCTCCCAGAACCAGTAGAGGCACGTTCCTTTGTTTCTGGTCAAAACTGGAGGGACGGCAATGGTCACGGGACTCATTGTGCTGGAACGGTCTTAGGGCGTGAGGGTATAGGACTAGCACCGGCTGCCTCTCTACTTGTGGGGAAGGTTTTATCAAATAGCGGGTCAGGATCTTCTGAGGGAATCGCTCAGGGTATTCGTTGGGCTGCCGACAATGGTGCTGATGTTATTAGCATGTCTCTTGGATCATCGAGTCCTTACGGTCCAATGGAAGAAGCTCTTAACTATGCTTGGTCAAAAGGTTCGGTAATTGTTTCAGCCGCAGGGAATTCCGGATTCTCTGGTTCTCGAAACACTATCGGATATCCCGCCAAGTACCCAGCAAGCCTTTGCATCGGAGCATACCGTGCTGACGGGCAGAGAGCCTCCTTTTCTTCTGGAGGTCGGGAAATGGATATTGTTTGTCCAGGACAAGATATCATTTCCTGTTCTACTACCAACGGGTATCGCTCCATGTCCGGAACGAGCATGGCGACTCCGTTTGCTGCTGGCCTATTCTGTCTGATTATTGAGCTAATGAGACGAGAAGGCTACGCATCATTCTCTGGTGTAGAAGCTGTCCGAACCTTCCTCGCAGCTAACACGACCGATAAAGGAGAACCCGGTCGTGACCCTTTTTGGGGATACGGAGTCCCTGACTCCCCCAGAATAATCTCGAGTCTTATCAACGAATCGATTGTTTGGCTCTAACCTCTCTTTTTCACTATGAAATTGAGCAAACTGTTTTCTAACCTTTTAGGAGTTCCCTCATGGCCTGTGAAAGCCAATTCCCCGCAGACATCAATCTATCCTGCATCATTGCCTTGGCAATCAAAACCCGAGAAGGTATCAGCCTCCCAATCATCAAAGAATGGTTGTGGACGTGTGGTGCACTCATGGAAAAATTTTCGCCACCAGATCTGCCACCGACCTCAGAGGTCCAAGCCTTTGATGAACTTTCAATCGAATCCTTGACCGTGGAAATCGAAGAACTGGCTATGACAGTGAAACAAAACCTGGACACAGCAGGTATTGTTCCATTGGGAATCAATTGGGCAATTCTTCTTCCTCTTGCACTCAAACTTCTTGAAATGCTGTTGAAGAAGCAACTCAACCCAACACCTGCCCCTGCCCCTGCTCCTGCTACCATTCCAATGACCAAACCCAAGCCCTAGTATAGTTGTCCCTTTTAACAAAGGTCCACTATGCGTCGTTCTGTTCTACCCTCATATCGGACTTCATCATGAAAAACCTTAGTCTCCCACTGATTCTGCTTCTTCTTTCTGCTTCATGGTTCAATTGTTTGGCAACTCCAAACAATCCTTGTGGTTGTGGAGACGATGTTCTCCAGTCTACACCCGAATCAGCCCCTCTAGTAGCAGTAATCAAAGGACCGACAGAAGTCCTTGCGGGAACACTTCTGTTCTTGTCCTACGAAGATTCAGTGGGAGACAATAAGGTCTGGTTGATTGATGATGAACTCAAACAATCATCAGCAACATGCGGTTCCAGCATCTTCTTTGCAATTCCCAAACCCGGCAAGTACCGTTTTGGTTTAATTGTTGCTAACAAAGAAGCACAAATTGCATACACATATCACACCGTACTTGTTAAGGCATATCCCGGTACACCACCGACCACCGACCCAGACCCAACAGATCCTCCACCAACCACCACACCTCTCCCCCTCCAGGAAATCACGAAGATTTCTCGAGAAGGAGTCGCTAAACTTACTGATCCAACAACGACCGTTGCATTGATCACTGCTTTAGAAGATGTACTCCCCAAGCTATCATCTTCCCTCCCAGAAGCAAAGCGGCAAGTAAGTACAACAATCGAAACCACTTTACTCTTTCGGGGACCAGCTAGTAGATCAAAAGATTGGATTAACCTCTGGCGTATTCCAATCCAGAATGCCATCAACGCTGCTCCTCCCCAGGATACCGACGAGTATCGAAAGATTGTTCAAGCCATCATCTCTGGATTAAAAACATGATTGAACGACAAGTAACCGCAGTTGCAACCGCAATCGGACCAGTAGCCATTCCCGCCGGTTATGCTTTAGTTCGTTTGGATACTCCAGCGACTATGACAACCAGTCCTAATTCATTAACGATGTTCGTTAATACTCGTCCTGACGGAGCACTAAAGGCATCCAATGCCGCTGGTGATTTTTCCTTATCAGCCACTCAAAACAAATCGTACTACATTGATCCCAAATACACAATTGGTGCATCACAAGTACAACTGACCGCAGCTACGACAGAAAACGCCAAAGTATTTATTCTTTGCTTTGAAAGGATCTCAGCTTAATGTCAGATGCACCAGAATTTCAGACTATACCGGATTGGGTACAAAAAGGAATTCTGGCTATCATTGCCGCCCTCACGTCAGTCATCGCATACTTCTATCGTCAACTCGAATCTAACAATCGAACGACCATCGACGAACTTAAAAAAGAAGTAGCCACCAATAAAGCCAGAATCGAAATCATCGAAACCGAACGGCTCAGTATGTATGAGCACAAAGGTGAGATGCAAAATAAAATCATAAACCTTCAAGAAGAAGTTGCAATACTCAAGGAAAAACAACAATGACATTAACACCGTTCTCAGCTATTCAACCAGCAACAACAACTGGTGTCGTTGTTTCTTCAAACCCGAATGACCAACTTGTTAAACTTGAGTGTTTTAATGTTGGGGCAGCAGCAGCTTTCATTAAGCTCTACAACAAAGCTACCACTCCAGTACCAGGTGATACACCAATACTACGATATGCCATCCCACCGAATGGCATGTTAGTAGTCTCCCCAGGAATAGTCGGTGGTTTCACCCAGGGTATAAGCTATCGGATCACTGCCGGTATTGCTGATTCCCATGACGTTGCAGTTGTAGTAGATACCGTTATTATCAACATTTACCGATAAGGAACGATCATGCTTCAAGCTACACCAGACACAATCAGTGGAATCCTAGCAGCAGCTACCGGTGGATTTACCGTAGAACTGAGTGGGATATTTCCACTTATTAAGATCCCAACTAATTACACGAATCGAATTACAATCATTGCTCATCGAGCAACTGTACGTGGTGTTTCAGTCAGTGGATCTAACATCGATTGGTTCGGTGGCCAAATTGAAGCACCCAATGGTAATGACGGAACAGCAGCGGGTGGATACGGTATTGCATACGGAGCCACAGCAAGAGACGTTCGATGGATTGGATGTAAACTCCGTAATGCAAATCGTGGTGTAGCTGGTGGTGGTGGCCTACGATTATCATGGATCGACTGTGACTTTGCAGTACGACAAGACGGACTGATCATTGCCGGTGGTGAAGGATTCCAAATCGTAGGTAATCGATTCCACGACTTCACACCAAAACCAACCACTTGCACACTACCTAATGGAGACATCCAGTATGGTCTCGGAAGCAAGTCCTGTGTATCACTCGGTGGAGTATGGAGAGACGGTGATCACTCCGATGCAATCCAACTCCGAAACGGATGCAAGAACTTCCTGATTGCCTACAACAAGATAGAATCCATCTCCCAGGGAATCGGGCAGATGGATTCAGTTACTGATGCTCCACTTGATGACATCCAAATCATCGGCAATGAAGTCGAAGTCACTGGTTTTCACTCAATCACGATTGGACCAAATTCCACCAACATTAGTGTGATCGGAAATCGTACCCGTCAAATGACCGGTAGACGATCTCCATTGCGTCTCCCAGTAGGTGCAATAGTCCAAGACAACGAGGTCTTGTCTCCATGAGAACAATTACTTGGAGAGTATTGATTGAGAAAGGGGCTAGTACACCGTACTGGAATCGCAATATTCTTCCTACTGCATTCGGAAGATTTGGTCGATACTTCAACGTTAACTTCGTTCAGAACATTAACCGAGCACAGATAAACTTTGTTCTCACTAAGAACGGTAAAGCAACGAACGGCCAGCCTTGGGCAGCATGGACTAGTGGGTGGACGATCTACGCTCACGGAATGTTCAAGTGGCAATCGGTAGCTCAAGCTGCTTATGTGTATGTTCACGAAATAGGTCACGTACTTGGGGGTAGGACTCACGGCACTGCTAAGGACGTTATGGGTCCAACAATCCGAGATATTTATCTCAACTTCACCCAGAACGATTACCGTTGGTTTAACTCACTTCCCCAGAAAGCGATTAAGGCTTGGAACGAGCCGGATTTCTGGCGACCAGCAAGCATGGAACCTTCCGAACTATGGGACGCCATGTGGCTGTCGGATCATCCGCTTGTCTGCGGTCATGCTTCATGGTTTGATCGCATTCGCTCATATATGACCCCAACGCAAGTTATGGAGATTTAGTAATGACCGTAGCATATCTGAAGTCATTAGAACTCGGTCTAACCGGCACCGACACACAAATTGTCAATACTCTGCAAACTCTTTCGGCATCAAACATTCGTGCATCCGATGCAGTTGATTGGTTGCTTGAAGGTGCGTACTGGCAAGAGGGACCGAATGGCATGACTGGATCACTTGTCACCCCATACGAAGCCTCCTCAGGAAATACACGCAAGCGGTTCGATGACGCATGGGTTTTACTCTATAGTGCCAAGGCTTCGATGCTTTTTACAACACAGGCATTGCATGCAGGTCGCTTTTGGTTTTTGATCAGTCAGATTCCTGGAGTGAACTCTACAATCCGAAACTCGTTCTATGCTCTAGGTGGTGGACGACCATTTGCAGCATTAACCGAAATTGAATTCGATGCACAACGAACAGCTTACAATGCTGAATTAGCACTCGAAGCTAGCAAGGGACCACTTCGGACGGCTGCGGCTGATCGCTACAACACATTTGTTGCTGCACTTGATGCATGGGATGGGAGCGGGCAACCACCTGAACTGTAATGGCTTTGTATTCAACCTATTATCCTTATCGGTTTCCTACGTGCGGGGTAGGCACATCGGGATCTGCGACAGAGTTCCTGCTTAACTCAGCTTATGTCCACAAGACTTCTGGACAGGGTCTTGCGTTTGCGCTTATCTGTCCGGTAGCCGGAGAAATCACTGATTTCTTTGTGTTTTTGAATACAACGTATGGAACACGCGGGAACATTACCCTTCAATGTGATATTTACGATGACACATCATCGACCAATTGGATGCCAGGTTCAACACTTCTTGATAGCTCAACGACAACAACGTACCCAGCGGCTGATACACAGTGGATTCGATTTCAATTTGCAACCCCAATAACAGTGTCGGTAAGGCAGGAAATATATTTTATTATTCACAACACGTCGAGTTCCCCAACTGTTGACTACCCAGGCATCCGAAATGCTATTGCCGGTGGTTTTCCTTACGGTGGGGATCCGACAGCAATGCAAACATCTAATGGTTTTTCCTCTACTGGTTCGGGTGGTGGTAGTGAAACTCCAGTGGGGTATGTTATTGATGGTCAATGTTATGGGCAATTGACTACTCGATCAGCAAGCCCATTTACGAGCAATTCGCTTCGTCGTGGAATTCGAATTGACGCTGCGGCTGGTGATTTGTTGTTGGTTGGATTCAATGCTCCTTCAACCAGCGTAACAAGTTTTGAGATACAGTCAGATGGTGTTGCTCCTGGTGGTGCTAACTTGTGGTCATTTACGTGGCCAAGTTTAGCCAGTAGTGCTCACGGCATATTCTTTTTCGATACTCCGTTCACATTGAATTCACTAGGTGGTACTCCTCCTTGGCGGCTTGTCTACAATATGGGTAGCACCACATCAACTCCAGGAGGTGGATTTATCGATGATTATTCAAGCTACTCAACGATTTTCGAGACCGCAATCGACGGTGTGAACTGGTGTAATGGTTTCCAAGAAAGCGGAGGTGTATGGGTGGAGTATCCTGGGTTTTGTCCAATTGGATCCTTTTTGATTGGATACCCGCAAGCTGGTGGTGGAGGGTTGTTGTATCCTAGAAGCTTTGATGGAGGTATATAATGGCATCTACCGGATACATAACAGCAAATCTTCAGGCTATCAATGCAAGCGGACACGCTTCTTCTGGATCGAAAGTCGGCTTCACGTTGAATAGTGCATACGTTCACCGAACATCCGGTCAAGCTATAACTGTTGGTTATCGTGCTCGTAACACAGATCCGATAAATGAATTTTATTGTATGGTCGATGTGACCACTGGAACACGTGCAAGTATTACGTTGCAATGTGACATTTATGATTCAACTGGTGCAGCGGTCGCACGACCAGGAACGGGATTGCTCGATTCATCTACATCAATGACCTACCCATCGTCTGATATATGTTGGATTAAGTTTGATTTTGCTACCCCACACACTCCTGCACTGAACGATCTTGTTTGGTTTGTTATATACAACACATCTGCTTCGCCAACGGTAGACTATCCTGCGATTGTAGTCGGTACGGATACGTCGTTTCGATATGGATGTAATTCCGCTCCTGCTACATCAACGGTTGGATTTTCTGTTGCCGGTGGGAGTGTTACTGAAATGCCGTTTGTGGTTGTCCAGGGTACGGAGCCATACGGTCAGCCTATCGGAGGTAGAGTATCTACCGTCTACACGAACAACACCCTTGAGCGTGGTTTTGTACTTCCAGCAGAAGTAGGTGACATTCCGCTTGAGGGATGGAATATACTTAGTAATGTGCTTCCTGGGAAAATCTACTCAGATGGTGTTGCCCCAGGAGGCACGGCTCTTTACACATTCCCGTCTCTGACTGGAACTGGTACTCAGCACACTCGACATTGGTTTGATTCATCGTTCACCTTGAATTCTTTAGGCGGAACACCTCCTTGGAAGGTTGTATTTGCAACAACCGTTAATAGCCAAGGTCCAACTGGTGGTTTCATTTATGACTATTCAAGTTACTCGACTATGTTCGACAAGTTTGCTGATGGAATCAACTTTGTTCATGGTGTTCAAGATGATGGTGCTGGTGGATGGAATTATTTCAAAAATTACATTAACGGTCTTCTTCTATTTGCTGGAAACTATACCGCTCCCGCAGGTGGCGGCTTGCTTTTCCCACGTGGTTTTAACGGAGGTCTAGGATAATGGCACGTAGAAAAATCAAAGCCGGTACAACATCCTTGACGCTCCCAGTATTTGTTCAGGACACTTCCAGCACAACTGGTGGTGGTCTTGCAATCACTCACGCATCGTCTGGTCTTGTATTCGAGTATCGGCGTGAAAATCAATCGACATGGACCACGGTGACACCGGTTGCCGGAACTCTAGGAACATTTACTTCCGGTGGCATTGTGGCTGATGGTTCTGTAACTGGGGCAATTGAGATCGGTATTCCTAACACCGCAATTGCGGTAGGCAAAACCTGGGCACAAGTCCGACTACGAGGTGTTACAAATATGCTTCCAGTTCTACTAGAATTCGAACTAGACGCATTTGACTATCAAACTGCAACTCAGCCAGTTGATGTTCAAAGATGGCTCGATAAAGCCGTACAAGCAGATCCTTCTGATTATCCGTTGACTACTATTGCTGACGGTAGTTTTACTTCATCTAAATTTGCCCCTAATGCTATTGATAGTACAGCTTTAGCATTAACCGCTATCAATGAAATTGCTGACGGAATCCTTACCCGCAACGTATCTAACGTAGAAGCGACAACAGGAGAACACACGTTAGCGACAGCTATCCTAGCTCTGTTAGAATGGTCAATCTCTGGTGGAACACTAACCATCAAACGAACCAACGGATCAACAACTCACTTTACCAAGACGCTAACAACTGACGCAGCAGCAATACCAATTATTGGAGTTCAATGATGACACCAGAAGCACTAAAAGCACTGATTGATTCTGACGAGCATGCAACACAGTTAGCAAGCGTAGGAGACGATGCAAACTGTGCAGTTAGATGCATGGAGATCGCTGATCTAGTCAACATGAACATTGAACAACTCACTGACCGAGGATTGTACAAATCTCTTGGTCCTTTAGTTGCCGAAACAATCTTGCAAAAACTAGAAGGATATGCTGTTGCAGGACAAACACATTCAACAATCATCAAACGATTCTTGAAATGGCTTGAACCAAACAATGGTGGTGTTGACTTTGGTGATCCTGGCGTGTTGACTCTCATTGATGGACTTACGGTTGGTGGTCTATTCACCACAGAAGAAAACACTGCACTCAAATCACTGTCACTTCGTCGGCCTATAATCAATGCTGACGACGTAACACAAGCAATGTACGATTCCAGATTAGGAATGCAATAATGCCAGACAACGTAGGGTATACCCCAGGAAGTGGGGCGGCGGTTGCTTGTGATGAAGTAACATACTCCGGTGACGTAACCAAGGTACAACTAGTTCGACTGGTCCATGTCTCCGGTGCAGAAGGTAGCAAGACACTCAGTGAACTTTCTACCAATCCATTGCCGACATATCATGCCGATCCATCTGTAGGAACCGCATTCGGTCCAATCACTGCTCCATCTACTGTTCTGTTCACAGCAATCGATACAGCAAACGAAGAAACCATACAACTACAGTTGACTGGCTTATGGTCTGGAGGTATCGGACTTGAAGCTAGTATGGATGGTACTACTTGGTTTGCTTGTGCAGCACAATCAACCAATGCTGACAACACCCTAGTCGATACAATCTTCTCCCCAGATAGATTCGTGGTTCAAGTTGTTGCAAGATACTTTCGTGCTGTTACTGCTCCAACATTCAAAGGAACAGTAAGTGGAACCTACGCACTACGGTCCTCCAAGTCACCGATCAACCGTACAGATTCATACTTGATCGATGCTGACCCAGGACTCAAGATGCCTGTATCTGGAACCTCTCCAGCAGGATATATCACACCTATAGCAGTCTCCCCAGGAGGAGGGGTGGTCCCCGCAGATGGTACAGTATTCCAAGGATCTCGTAACCCTGCTACGGTTGGACCAATCCTAATTGTAGACACGACTGGATACGGAACTGTCCTGCTCCAACTTCAAGGTACGTTCACCGGCACGATCACGTTCCAAGTATCCAATGACCTGACATCCTGGACTAATGCATACGCTTGGCCTACTGCGGGTGGTGCTAGTCCAACTAGTACAGCAACAGCAGTAGGCCAGTGGGTCATTCCCGCTGCTGGAAGATACTTTCGGGCACAGGTTACTACTGCTGGAACAGGCATCCCAATTGCAATTGCAGTGCTGAAGAACTTTTCGGCATTTTTCCCAGCAAGCAATCCAGTTGTGACTATACAAACTAACGCTGCGATCAACATGGCACAGTTCGGTGGCCAAGCTGTGGTTAACGGAGGTGTCAACGGTGTTCAGTCTGTAGGTGGTAACATCGCAGTCGGTGCTGCTCCAACAGCCCACCCTGTACCAGTAGGTGGATGGGACGGAACGAACACACGAAGAATCCTAACCGATGCTAGCAGTGGCGGTGTAGTCCTTGGATCATCCACTGTTACTAACGGTCAAACTCTTGGAAGAGGAAACCAGAACGTAACAACACCAGCTTCTATATCAATCAAAGCTGGAGCTGGACGATTGACAATGCTAAATGTTAGCAATGCTGGAACAGTTGCTGCATTTCTCCACATCTTTAATGCAACCGCTGTCACACTAGGTGGTACTACTGACGTTCAATGTTATGCCATTCCTGGGGCGGTAGGTAACTTTATGATTCCATTACCGGATGGTGGTATGTACTTTAGTACCGGTATTGCTGCAGCATTCACCGCTGGTTCTGCTAATAACGACAACACCACTTTTGGTTCTGCCCCAACACTCATTTTGAACTTCGCTTTCATCTAAGGAACTATCATGGCTTTTCTACAGAACCTTGTTGGACCGACACCTTCACTTGGTGTTGGTGCTCCTGTAACTGCTCGTGCCGGACAACTCGGTGATGCAATCACCAGTCAACTTCACGGAACTTACTACGAAACCACGTATCGTAGTAACGCTTTCTTATTGTCCGTTTCAACCGCAGCAGCGGTCACAGCTTACGTTGGTGCTGCTGCCGGTACACCAATGCTCTGCCTGTTCAATCCCTCAGGAAGTGGCAAGAACGCAGTCATTAACAAAGTATCGGTTGCTAACGTAGTTGCAGCTTCTGCTGCTGGTACAGCCACCTTTGGGTTGTACTTTGGAACTACCGCTGCAATTACCCAAGCAACCACAACTGCACCTTGGAACATGGGTACACAACTGCAATCCGGTTCAGTAATGACCGGCTTCCGAAACGTCGCTTTGACTTCAGGATCAGCAGCAAACAACGTCATTCCTCTTGCAGCATACTACTGGGCAACAGCAGCAGGTGTAGCACTTGTATCTAACGGTGTGGTTGATCTCGACGGAGCAGTCATCATCCCCCCAGGAAGTTACGCTGCATTGGGCGGTTCTGCTGCTCTAACGTCAGCAACTTGGATTGGCTCCCTCATGTGGGAAGAAGTACCAGTCTAATAACCACGGATCGAGGTAGCTATGTTACTTACGCTGTTAAGCGGATCAACAACCGCTTCGGCGGGAGCAAGTTACTACACTCCTGGTCGATTCTACCCAGTAGGTGGACTTGCTGCTGCTGGGAATACATTAACTGCTGACACAGCGACCTATGTATTAACAGGTCAAAATGCTAATCTACTTGATAATAAAGTAATCCCTGCGGATTTAGCAACATATGCCCTTGCTGGCATAAATGCTAACACTTTATTGGGTAGAAAGATAACCGCTGATTTAGTTACCTATTCCTTAACAGGTATCGACACTACCTTAATTGGATCTGGTAAATTAACAGCAGATACGGCCACGTATGTCCTAGCTGGCATAAACGTCAACACCCTGTTCGGTAGACGAGTAGCTGCTGACTTAGGAACATTTGCATTATCTGGAATAGCCGCTAACCTACTTGACAACAAAGTAGTTACGGCTGATCTAGGAACATACTCCTTAACTGGAATTGATGCTACCCTAATTGGGTCCGGTAAATTAACCGCTGACACAGCATCGTTCTCGTTAACTGGTATTGCAGCTAACCTAGTCAAACCAGCTAAACTCACTGCTGATCTAGTAACATTTGCATTGACTGGAGTTGATGCAAACCTACTAAACAATAAGTTTGTTGCTGCTGATTTCACAACATATGCTCTTGCGGGCATTGCTGCAAATCTGCTTGACAACAAAGCCATCACCGCTGATCTGGGAACCTTTAGTTTAACTGGCATTGCAGCCAACCTGACTAAGATCCCAAAGATAGCAGCAGACACAGCGACGTACAGTTTAGTAGGAACAAATACTAATCTTGTATTCCCGAATCGTCTAGCAGCAGAAACAGGTGTCTATGTCCTAACTGGACCAGCCACCACCGTCGGTTCTAATAGATTACTTGTAGCAAACCAAACCAGTTACACAACAACAACTGTTGCTGCTAATCTACTAGATAACAAATTGATTCCGATTGATGTTGGTAGTTATTCCCTCACAGGAATTCCTACTAACTTTGTTTGGGACCACCCACTGCCAATATCAGTAGCAACTTTTGTTACAACTGGTATAGCAGCAAACTTCCAGTACCTAAAGGGAATCCCTGGAGATCCAGTAGCATACACCTTCACAGGAAATGCTGCTGGACTGAATAAGATCAACAGACTGGTAGCTGAACTTGGTACATACACTGTATCAGGAATCACCACCAACCTAGTTGCTCCCTCCAGGATGACAGCGGACCCCGTCACGTACTCATTATCAGGAATTCCCGCTAATCTACTTGACAACAAAGTAATTGCAGCCGACCTTGGGACATTTGTTTCCACAGGTATTGCAGCTAACTTACTTGATAACCGTGTACTTGATGCAGATAGTGGAACATATTCCTTAACTGGAATAGACACACAGTTTGTTCATGCTTATACTTTACCAATAAGTGTAGGTAGCTTTGTTCTAACAGGTATTGCATCAAACCTGTATGATAATAAAGCTGTGATTGCTGATCTAGCAACATATACCCTAACAGGTATTGCTGCTAATCTCAATAGAACCCGTGCGTTATCCGCTGAGTTAGGTACATACAGTTTAGTTGGTATAGCAATCGACTTCATTCCTCCCACCAGGATGAATGCGGACACAGGAACATACTCTGTCAATGGAGTAAACAACAATCTACTACGTGGTCGATTGATTCCTGCCGATACAGTAAGTTACATTGTTTCGGGAATACCAACTGGGTTACGAAAAACGTCGATACTTGTTTGTGATCGACGAACTTACAATTTGAACGGTACAGAAACGTATCTGTACACTTCAACAACAGTCTTTCCAAGTCCCTACTATTATCTGTTTCTCATAGGATCATAATTCATGGCAGCGTTCAACAAATTCCAAGTATTCGTCGAGCACATTGCAGAAGGGGTTCACAACCTCCAAACGGGCCAATTGGTCGTTGCTTTGACAAACACGGTTCCAGTGAATACAAATACCATTCTCACCGACATCTCCCAAATTTCGTACACGAACCTTTCGTCTCGAAACGTCACAACGGCAAGTTCGGCTCACACGGCAGGTGTGTACAAACTTACCTGTAATGACTTGGTACTCACAGCCACTGGTGCTGTTGGTCCGTTCCGTTACGTGGTCCTCTATAATGACACGCCAACCTCCCCAGCAGATCCATTGATCGGTTGGTATGATTACGGTTCCAGTATCTCACTGGCAAGCAGTGAAACATTCACCATCGACTTCGACGGTGCTAACGGTGTCTTGACAATCACGTAAGAACGGTGGGTAGAGCCGATGTACAAGAACCAAGCCGGTACATTAAAAGTATTTGCTTTCAATAGATTTACCAATGCACCTGTACTAGCTGATGCTGCAAACATCACTTGTAAGGTGTCATTGGACGGAGGAGCACGTACAGCTTTAGCAGACACGAATCCAACTGAAATGGAAGATGGGTACTATCTGTTTAATGTATTGGCTTCTGAGAACAACGGAGACACCGCTGATTTCTTCCCTGAGTCAACTACTTCTGGTGCACAAGTAATTGCTGTTGAACATCGTAGATATTTAACTAACGCAGCAAACATTCTACTAACACCAGAAGCGTTCCTGAATCTCGATCCATCGATTGTTACTCAGAACACATTTGTTTACTTCAATGAAGAAACCAGAACATACACCCTGACTATGACTACGGGTGTATTCGACGGCAATCCGATGACTTTCATCTTAAACGACGAAGATGGAATTACACTCAAAGAAATCACCGGAATCACATCCACTACCAACACCGCAACTGTCATCCTTACTCCAGTCCCCTCCCAGACGGGAAGAAGGTGCGGTACATGGTCACTAAGACGTACTAGTGATGGTTATGTCTGGATATCGGGTCCAGCAGTCCAACGACACGCAGCAACCCTTACATTTCCTGGTCCATAATCATGACAATCGATATCACCAAGCTCCAAGAAATCCAAGAAGCTCTTGGTCCTAAGAGAGTTAAAACTCCACAGACCGAAGTCGAACAATTTGAACTCCGTGATCTGTTGGCTGCATCTAACCAACAGTCCACAAAGAAACCATCTTTGAGCAACTTCGGTTGGACAAGAGTTGTTCCAAAGCATAACTGCAATTGTCCTATCTTTCCGGAAGAAGGCTGCTGTGAATAGACTGCAAAAACTCTGGAACAGATTCTTTGGTAATGCACTTCCTAGCAATAGACGACAATTCAACGAGATTCCTAGGGACAAATTCAATATAGCTATTCGACATCCTTGGGTTCGTCGAAAACTAGTCACAGTTTCGGTTGAACAAGACACAGAAGGAAGTCACTATCATGGAATTCTCAATACTCTTGCTAACGATTGTGTTGGCCCCAGCCCTGTGCTCATTGGTGGAGCCTCTAATCCTAATGTCAATACCGACATCGAGGACAAATGGGTTAAGTTCTGCCAAGAAAATAGTATTGGTTCAAGTATCCGCTTGTTACGAAGAGCGGCCGCACGAACAGGGATTGGAATTGGAATCCCGTACAAGTCGACAACCAGTCATGAAGTAAAACTCGGACTGAGAGTAGTATCTTCCATCAAACTCCAATCCCCCAGGAATGCGGCGGGGGACCCATATTGGGTTGATGGTATCTACTACAACAAGAACTGGGAACCCGAGGAGATTTGCTTTGATACTGAAGAACAGTACAAAGTCAAAGACATCATCCTTTGGTGGAAGAACAAGTACGAAGATCAGATCTGCGGTATACCAGAATGTTCTCCGGCAATGTGTATCTTTCCTAGTGTAAAGAGATACCTAGACGCAATCATCCGTTCTGCTGAATTCAGAGCTAGTATACCAATGGCTCTTAGACTTGATCCCAACATCTGGGGTAAAGACGCAGCAGAAGCAGTTGGTATGCCAGAAGGAAACTTTGAGTACGAACCAGGGATGGTACCAACCCTTCCTCCAGGAACAACGCTCGAAGCACTATCCTATTCTGGATTGACCACCGATGACACATCAGCACTTGACGCTATGGTAGGTGCTGCCGCACGATGTGTAAACATGCCACTAAACCTTGCAACTGGAAACAGTAGCAAGCACAACATGGCATCCTCCCAGGTAGACTTCGGTCCTTGGAAGAACACGGTATTGATCGACCGAGAAGATTTTTCCCCAGCTATCCATCAACTAATTCGGTTGTGGTTACAAGGAGCAAAACAACAACAGGGTTACTTAACTCCTGTTACTCGGCGATTTATCGATGAAGAAGGATTGTTGTATTCCTTGAGTTATTCTCAAGTATTCAACCATCCCGATCCCCAGAAAATCAGTAATTCGACAGCTACTGATCTTTCGACCGGTGCAATGACTCTCGTAAGATACTATACTGAACGAGGACGTAACCCTCGACGAGAATTGCAACGTGAAGCAGAACTGTTAGAAATAGAATACTCAGATCTCTGTCAGATTCTACTAACAGGTCGAACACCAGCAGCAGCAAACATTCTTGAACCACAGGAAGAAACAAATGGTCAAGACCCGTCAAGCTCAGAAGATGAAACCTCAGACGTTGAAGAACAGTAGCACTACTGAAATCAACCGTAAGATGGCTTCTGCGGCTTTTACCCCCAAAGACGGTGAAGCAATTTTCAATCTGAGGAGTCCAATTGAAGTTAATAATGCTTCTGGTGAATCTGCCTCGGACTTGAAAGAACTTTCATTCGTCGGTTACTCCGGTGCTCCAGTTGATCTGTCAGATTACGGGCTTGATGCCCCAATGATCTACAACATCTCCGGGATCAGCCACAAAGCATCAGTTCCAATTCTCCATGAGCATTGGACACCAATCGGACATACGACGTCCATCACCCAGAACGCTGATTCCTTACAAGGTAAGGGAGTAACATCCTATCCCTCCCAGGAAAAGGCAATGGTAGTCGAAGCTCTCAAGAACGGATTCCCCTTTGAAGGTTCAATGGGACTTCGAATCCAAAACGAAAGCGACATTGTTTTCCTCAAATCTGGGGAAAAACGAACCATTAACAACAGAGCAATCGAAGGGCCAATGTACGTGGCAGAACGATCTGTTCTTAAAGAAATGACAATCACCATGTCGGGCCGTGATTCCGACACACAATTTGATCTCTTAAACAAGGAAGCAATTACAATGCTCAAGAATTCAGTTCCTCGGAACATCAAAAACTCAGCCGTTCCACCTGCAACCCCACCGGTTGATCAATCTGCCCCTGTTGTACCACCAGTTGTACAGAACACCACTCCGGTTGTTGCAGCACCAGCTATTCACAATGCAGCACCATCCCGTAAGGACTTCGTTAAGCTCACCAAGCTGCTGAACTCCTTCCCCCAGGAAAGTGACTTCATTGAGCAGCAGTACGAAGCTGGTCAATCCCTCGATCAAATCGAGAACAGCATCAAGGTTAAGATGTGGGAAAACGGTTTGCCACGTGTACCCAACATCAAACCTGATCAAGGGCAAAGTCAAGAAGATACGATTGCAGCTCACTTTGCATTGGCTGTCGGTGTCAAACCCGAAACCGTTGCGAAGTATATCGACAAGAAAATTGTCGACAATGCTGACAGTCGTCCAAAGTGGGGTTGGGTTGAAACCTTGTTGAACATTGCCAATGCTCAAGAAGGCAACCGCCGGTTCACTGGATTCTCGGACATCGATTTGATGTGCAAGTCCATCAAGAACCACAACCGCCAGTTGTTCTTGAATGCAAGTTACAGCACCATCGACATGCCCAACCTGTTGCGTAAGTCAACCGATTGGATTCTCGAAGATCGTTGGACCATCAACGAACCATTTGCTGCAAAGCACTTGAAGGAAGAATCCAACAAGGACTTCCGTCGTACTGAACGCTACCGAGCATCTGGCGGAACCATCTGGGATACTCTCCCAGATTCCGGTAAGATCGAAATGACCGAGTTCGGAAACGAACAACGGTACCTCAGTGATCTTGATACGATTGCTCAGTTGGTTGTTTGGAGCCGTAAGGACGTCATCAATGATGACATGGGCGTCATTGCATCTATGCTCGAAGCAATGGTTGAAGGAGCTTTGATTGTTCCTGACCAGAAACTCGGTCGTAAGATGTTGGTTCAAGCTGCTGCCGCCGCAACCTTCTGGGTCAACTCGGACAACAGCTTCACCACCACTGCACTCACCCGTGCTAACCTGTCTGCTCGTTACAACGCAGCTCGTCAGTACAACGAGAACCGTGGTCCAAACTACGTCAATCTGATCAACGACCGATGGACTCTCATCACTTCGATCTCCGGAGAAGAAGCTGCTTGGGAAATCCTGAAGCAAGATCGGATTGTCAACGACACGACATCCAACACCAAGACCGGTGACAAGAACTACTGGTTCGGTAAGCTGGACCTGTTGGTGTTCCCACAAATGAGCAACATTTCGTTGTTGAACCGTGGTGTTGCATCCACGTTCTGCACGGAATCCACCTGGTTGCTGTGGCCATCGTCGAGCCGCTTTGCTCCATACTCTATCACCTATCTACGAGGACAGAAGCGACCAACCATCGAAGCTGTCGAACTTCCAGAAAACATGCTTGGTATGGGCGTCCGTGGTTATTGGGACGTTGAAATCAACGAACGAGAACGAGAAGCAGTTGTCCGTTGCAATAACGGCTAACTGATAGTTTCTGTTCAACTTACTATTACTTTCCATACAGTAGGTACAGTTTACCTACTGTTTGTATCAACTTCATTCTGAACATTTCCATAAGGAATCTTGAACAATGCCAGTCTCTACTCCCAATCGGGTCGCTGATCCAGTTCTCTTGGAATCATATGACCCACCATGTGTCATCAAACAATCTGGTGAACTTTCCGTCAACTACTACAACAGCCTCACTAGCACGATCCTACAGGGTGAACCTGTCTTGATCGGTGGCCGTGTCGGTATCGCACAATCCGCCATCCACCCAGGAAGAATGGGATCGGTAGTTATGGATTGGATCGTCGAAGCACGTATCGGTGGTACACTCGGTGCCGACATCCTGCAAAACGACACCGTATGGTGGTCTTACGACGTTACTTCGGTTGTTGCCGGTGTCGGCGGTGCAGTTCGTGCTGCTCCAACCAACGGTTTCATCCTTGGTACAGCGGTTGCTCCAGCAGGAAACTTTGTTTTGAACGGTTCGTCCAAAGCAATTGCTTGTGCTAACGGTACGACAAGTGCCGGATTTGTACGAGTGATGTGCAGTAGCATCGCAAGTCCAGCCATCGGAACGATCCCAGTTTTCCACTAGGATCATTCTTCATCACATCTTTTAGGATCTATCATGAACAATATGCTTTCTTGGGGACTTCAGTATCTGTACAAAGTAACCGATCAACATACCGACGTCGATATTTTGATTGGACTTCCAGATACCCCCAAGTATCCCTTGAAAGCTACGATTCCTGAAAGCCGAGCAATCTTTGATTCTGCTAGAGTCAAGATGATTGGACAACGGTTTCACTTCATGATAGATCGAGTTGCCTTCGAAGCCACTGAACTTCCTTTGGTACGAGGACTTGAAATCGAAGTTGTTGGGTATCCCCACACGCTGTACGAACTAGTCATAGATCCTAAAGGGTCGTTCTTCTACAACGATCATGAACGTATAAGACTAGTTCTTATCACAACAGAAAAGGGATGTTAGATGTTAGGTGAACTTACCGAACAAATAGTGACATACTTGAACGGTCTTGGTATGGCTTACTGGGGATACTATCGAATCCCTGACTTCATATCTGTTGAGGCATGTCTCGATCCCGAACAACTCGTGAGTTCAAAGGAACCAAAGATCTACGTGATGCCACTAGTAACTTCCTTCTCCCAGGAAATGACGGGACGGGCGAGTAGAAGTAGCATTGGAGTAGATCTCCAAATCAGTATTGCACTTCTGTTACCATTTAGTGGATTCAGTCGAAACGATGTCACTGATTGGAACGAGGTTAAACGAGTCCTAGAGTTGCGTGAAAAACTCGATTTAAATACTTTGACTGGTAACTGGAATCCATATTTGATTACGAATGTGGAAGCACAACCCCCAGTAGAGATCGAATTAAATCAACGGAACTTTCTGTCCGTAACAGATTTCACTTTCAACCGACAGGCTTGTACTAGCCAGGATTACACCTGATGACATTCAGTGCAACATTTCGAGGAATCTTCTATCTCCAAAAATTCAACTACACAGTTGATAAAGGAAAAACAAAGGGTCTTAGAGGAGTAGCAGCACTTATCCGTGGTGCATGTATTCGGACTCTGAGGGTAAGTAAAAGAACAGCTCCAGCAGGACATCCACCCTTCGCTAAAACGAGGGGTGGATTGCGGATCATTGAATACACCGTTTATAGAAATGGTGCAATCATTGGTCCTGTTAAATTTCCTGGGAGTAACTTCTTTAACGAACCTGTTCCTCACATTCATGAATTTGGTGGTACATACTTTAGTCGTAAAGCGTACTATCAGTACCCTGAACGATCATTTATGAATCACACCCTTAAACAACTTATTGCAAGAGGGAAGATCCCCAAAGAATTTAGTGTGAGCATGGCTCGCCAATTCAACATGAATCCGTAGACAACTATCCAACAAGGAACCATTCAATGCCAATGCTCACTGATCTTACTCAGTGTGATAAGAAGGGTACAGACGTATCCATCTATTATGACACCGCTGATAACCCAGCCATTGCTGGAGGTTCAACGTGTACTTCTCCAGTGTGGGTATTCCACAAAGGAATCACCGGTGACGTAACAATCACCGAAACGGAAAGCGAAGAAGAACTTTCTTCTCGTGATCCATCTTTGCTCTATCGTCAATACTCCGAAAGCAAACGAGACTTGGAAGTCTCCGGAGAACAACTGGTAGATACTCTCTATGAGGGTTTTATCTACTTCAACTCCATGCGTGCTGGTAGCTATGCCCGTAACCTACTTATCCTTACCGGATACATTTCGGTCTTGGACAATGTTGGGTTCAAAGGCAAGTGGCGTAACTTTGAAGCTACGATCTCTGGTCCAGAAACCGGATCGCAGAAACAAAATTACAAACTCAAACCAGCAGCTTGTGTGAAATCAGGATGCTACATTGCTCCTGTTATTACCCGAGCAGCAAGTACGATTGCCACGTACAACCCAGGATCGTTTGCCACGTATGACATGGAAGCCTTGGCTAACGAAATCTTGAAGCATGACATCTACCGTGGTATCACCAATACCACAGCAGAAGAAATCTTCACAGACGTCGGTCCAATCATCTCCTGGTTGGGAGAAGAAAAGGTTGACAGCCTTCTCATGAATCTGGTGGAACAAGATCGAGTCCTCCCAGAAAACAAGATGCTGACCGGACGGCGTGGTGGGTACAAAGCAGTAGGTTTGGGTGGTTTCAATCGAGACGCACTTGTTGTGGCTCTGAACGAAATCATTGCAAATGCTCTCGGTGCTGAAGTAACCCGAGATCCGATTCGAAAGCCAGTAGCGTAACTCACAGTCAAATCTTTCATTGAAGATCTGCTGTTCGTTGGGGTCCTTCCTTTTTCCTGGGAGGGAACCTTACTTGTATAAATTTTAAAATAGGTCGGAGGGCATCATGATGATGCAAGAACGTTGGTGTGTCGTGCGGATGTACTAACTTCACCTTCGGCCTTTTTCCCTTTCTCTTGACCAAAGACCAACCTCACTATGTCCAAACCAATCGCAAAGTTCCTGTTCAACGGTAAAACCTATCCCATCGAGATCACATGGAAGCTAGCATACAGTACTCTCCCCAGTAGATTCGATCTTGAAATCCTCAAGTTGTTCATTGACGAAAAAGTAACCAATACAACTGCGGGACGATTGTTACTAGATGACGAAGTAACTCTCAATCTTTGCTGGTTCTTTCTTGAACCACAAGTCGCATTCGACTTTGAGAAATTCCTAGAACTTCTTGACAGTGAGCCGGATGCCATCGAAGGATTCCGAGAAGTATTCTGGGCCGCCGTCATAAATTTTTCCAGCCCCCAGAAGAAGGGGGTACTTCGGGATCTGTGGGATCAAATGAAAAGAGAAATGAAGCAACTGAAGATCGACTCTCCGGAATCATCCACATTGCCTTCAGACTCGAGTCCAGAGGAATCTCAATAGATCACAGAACCATAGGTGAAATCATGTACATCGAGCAGATAGCTCAAGAACGTGATCAAATCTATTGGGCCTGTTCTGCACAATCATCTGATCTGCTTCCAAATAGCAAGCGTGCCTCCCTTAATAAAGGCCCAGACGCACTAAGAGCAGCAGTACACAACTTCCACTCCCCCAGGCAATGAGCGGGAATTATCATTAGATAATGACTCGTGAAGCACTTGTCCCCAGGAACTAATCCATGTCCCGTCAAAGCATTACAGCAGGTAAAGCGGTCATCGTTGTTGAACTTACCGATAAAGCAACCAAGCAATTTGCTGGTGTTGTGAACGGATTAAGTTCGAAAATGATGTCAGCTTCTCGGGCATTCCGAGATGCAGCTACAAATGCTTTCGGTGGTGGATTGCTTACTGGAATGGCCGGTGGTGCTGTTCTAAAGAACTTTGCTAAGTTCGAAGATATCATTCTTAACCTTACAGTTAAACTAGGATACTTCGGAAATAAGACTAAAGAACAAGTAGCAACTGTTACTGATCTAAAAAATACAATTCTAGAACTCGGACAAACAACTTCATTTACAGCCGACAAAGTAGGAGAAGCAGCGGTTGCTCTTGCACAAGCTGGATTTTCAGCAGATGAAATTAAAGGATCACTCCAATCTGTAATCGATTTAGCAAAAGGAACTAACTACTCTTTAACTGAATCTGCTGATCTAGTAGCAAATCTTGTTAGAAACTTTGAATTATTTGGTGCTACAGATTCCCTAGATCGTAGGATGAAAACAAGTACCGAATTAACTTCTCAACTATTGAAAGCAACTCGACTCGGTACCATTGAGATTGCCGATCTCCGAGAATCATTTAAATATGCCGGAGGTACCGCCCAAGTTCTCGGTATTTCTGTTCAAGAACTTATGGGTTACTTCGTTCAGATGTCTGAAGCAGGTCTTAAGGGATCTCTTGCTGGTACGTCATTGAACACTATGATGTTGAACATGATTAACAATTTGGATGTAATTAAATCCAAATTCCCATCATTTAACATCATCATGAAAGAGGGTGGGGGCGTAGATTTAGCTGCAACTTCAGCCAGCATTGTCAAATTAACTTCTTCGATGAATCAACTCGATAAAGTTAAATTCTTTCAAGATGTATTCAATATTCGTGGTGCTCGTGCTTTTACTGCTGCAATGGAAGTTGACCGAGTAGAAGCATTTACTAAAAGCATCAGACGAGCAGGAGCAGAATCTCGGCTTGCTGCTATTGAAATGGAATCCAAATTTGGTGGTGCTACTCGTCGATTGTTTGGTGCATTGCATGTTCTTGGTTTAGAAATCGGTGAAGCAGTTACTCCAGAAATCAGTGCTCTAGCAAACGCCATTGCTGGAGTAACACGATATAGTCGCCAGTTTGTTATGGAAAATAAAGCGTTGTTCCTAACACTGTTTGCAATTCCACCAGTTCTCATTGCTATCGGTGCAGCATCACTAACACTTTCCTTCGTCCTTGCTCGACTCTCAGTTGTAGTGGGTGGACTACAAACTGGCTTTAAAGGAATAGCTAGTGTTGGAAAGTTTATGCTCGGATCTATTGGAGGAGCAGCAGTAGCTTTCAATAAACCCTCAGCTTATGCAATGCAAGCAGCTAAAGTTGCTCGTATGCAAAAGGCTATGGATCTAAGAATGTCTGCTAAGGGAGCCAATCTTGCAAACATAGGCAAATCAAAAGGAATGGCTAATCTAATCCATGAAGGTCTCCTCCTCCAGAAAATGAAGGCGACCAGATTTGGATTGATGAGCTTGAGTATGGGATTTCTTAAATTCTCTACTACTCTAGCAAGATTTGTATTCTCCTGGAATGCAGTTGGGATGGCTCTAAACTTTCTCCTTATCTTTGGAGACAAGATCCCGGTCATCGCTAATGCTTTTGCTGCACTTGGTCGTGGAATTGCAGGAGCTATCTCTCAAATCAGCCGAATTGCAACATACGCCTCTCCTGCATTTGAACTATTGAGAATAGGTTTCACAGCATTTAAAGAAGGATTCTCCCAAACAGGATTCGATGCTATCGGTGCAGCCTTCCAGGGAGTTATCGCAATCATACGAAACCAACTGATTGCTGCATGGAATGTCTTCATGTACAACGTAGAATACGTTGTCGTATTCTTCCAACAAATCTACAAGAGTGTTGAAGTCATCGTTCGATCACTCTATCATGGACTCACCAATGCAGCCAGTGTGCTAGCCAGTCCAGTAATGGATGCATTTGGGGACATCATGGGATCATTCTCTGGAGGAAGTATATCTGGTATCGTTACTTCTATTATCCAGGGAATTGACTTCTTTATCTCCGGTCTATTCAAAGCAATCATTGAACTTAACTCCATTTTGATGGAATTCCTAGCAAAGTTTCAAAACGCCATTGGAGAGGTAGTATCAGAACTACCTGGACTCGGTGGAGCAGGAGCTAGAATACAACAAAATGCAAGGAATAATCAGAGTATTTATGAAGTAAATGCTTCAATGGCAAAAGCTCGAATTGAAATCGAACGTAAGAGGCGAGCTAAAGAAATCGAAGCAATCATGAACCAAGACACTGGAGCTATGGCTGCTGCCCGTGCAGGAACAGTTAATGCTGCTAACGCTGGTTCCGGTAGTTGGCAAGAATTGATGGGCAAACAAATAGCTTTCCTCACTCAACAACTTGAACAACAAATGATAGAACGTCAAGCTATGATTGCAGAGATGCAACAAGAAGCAGCAGGACAAGATCCCACCAGGAAACTCTGGGGTGGTGCTGAAGCTCAAGCTGTTGGTGAAGCAATTATTGAATCTGTCAAAGCAGTTACTGGTGGTGTGAGTGACACACGAGCTTACCTCAAGTCATTCAAAGACGGTAAAGAAATCGAGAAGGAGCAACTTGAAGAACTCCGTGGCATCAAACGAGCTGTAGTAACAGGTGGAGGCATAGGATGACCATAATCCAAGGACAACAAGAATCAGCACTAGCACACCAGCTACTAAGGTCTCTCTCCTCCCAGAAAAATGAGATCGTGCCGCTGTTCTATGAAACCTATAGAGCATTCTTTGTTCCAAGCAAACTCCGTCCCCTTACTGTTATTGAGATGAACGGAAAACCGCAACTAGTTAAAATCAATCGACTAGAAGCGATCGAGTATCTCAAGAAAGTTTACCAGTTCTACGACCGTAATGAACTCAATGTTGTTCTAAACGAAGCGGCAAGGGAATTTAATAATGGCTGATGTAAATGACTATGGTGGTCCTGATTCAGTTGACTACATTGAAATTGAAGGTGAATCCAGAAATTTCTCTGTAAGCAAAAAGAGTATCTCAAAGACTTTCGTATTCGTTATTCAGTCAGAGACATTCTTAGCTAATGCAACTACCAGCTACCTCCCAGGAACTAACACCGAACTCATCTTCGACGACACGAGTGTTCAAAAAGAATTGATGGGTGTATTCTGGGGTCAATTCCCAACGACATACCTCTTTTGGTTGGACGACAATAATGCTGTCATGCTATATGCTGACAGCATGGAAGCCAAACAAATGAACTTTGCTCGATGGAGAGTGTCTATCACATACTCCATCCCAGATGACAACGGTAGCAATCTTAGCATTGGAACTGGTGGTGGAGAAACAGGTCCATCTGCTGGTGAACAGAACAGCCAGAGATATACCCAAGTCTCATTCAATGGTAGTGCAAGCAAGATGACCATTCAGAAAGCAAAAGTTCTGGAATGTCAAAAAGCCCTTGCACTTCCGGCTGGAGAAGCTATCCCATTTACTGCTGGATTGTGGTATCCTATTGGTGTATCTGAAGAAGAAATCGCTGGAGCAGAAGTATATGCTCGTGAATTCAAATTTCAGATCACACAATATCTTCCACCGAATAGATTCACCTACGCTTACGTTCGTAGGTTGTCTCGTTTGATCACCTGCCTCAACAGATTTCCATTCTTCGGGTTTGCTCCTGAGAGTGTGATGTTTATGGGATACAGTGGTGAAAGTGATCTGTATGAAATAGTACCACTCACTCTTGAATTCGAAGTCAAAACAAACTTCGCTTTCTACCAACAACCAAACAGTATACCCACCGATCCATCCGATGACTTTGTTAGTTCTAACCCACCAGTAATTGACTACACTCAACAGTACGATATTATCGGTGATTCATCCTTCCCACCATCAGCTTATGCTAATCCACTGATGGGAACCGGCATCTATTCTGGATGGTCAATTGTCTCGTACATCTACCAAAAGAAAATCCTAGCAAACACTGCTGGAGGTATTCTTAGAATCCCCAGCCACCGAACGGTGTATGGATATTACGATACTCAAGACTTCAATCAGTTTCTATTATGACATTTAAACCTGTTCGTCCAGGAACACCAGTCAGAGAAGCGATTAAGAGTCGCACTCTAAACCAACTCTTCAAGTCTGAATCCTCCCCCAGGATAACGGATTTTGCACTGGACCGACAGGAACCCAGACTGGAGATCATAGGTCAACTCTCGTCTGCTGCATCTAGCACAGATAGGATTGAACCATATCAACCAGTTCTGATTCGAACTCCGATCTTTGAACTCAATACCAATGCCATAGATAACGCAACAAGAGTACCAAACGAGTTCTGTTTTGAAGTGGACATGCTAGCTGATTACAATCAAACAGATCACGGCTGGCTTCCTTCCTGGGGGATTGCACAAGAAGCTATTACCCAAGAACGAGCAGGTAAGGTATTGATGACTGGCATGTCCTGGTTGTCCCTCGAAGGAACAGTACCATCCTCGTCTCTCCCCAGTTATCGTGGAATAGATATAGTAAATGGTGTATTCACATACGATCTCATGGGTCGAGCTGAGATCATCGGTAACATCAATAACACTAAATCCCACTGTATGGTCCACATCGCCAGGAGATACCGAGCCGGGCTTTATGTGGTTACAAAGACTGGTGGAATTGCTGCTGGTGGTAGTGCTTTGTGTACAGTTGTTAAACCCCAAACATCTACACCATTTTGGGCTGATGATACTTTAGATATCATGATTTGGAATCCAAGTAGAACAACTCCAATTGATGCTTTGAAACGAGCATTTGCATGTGAGTATGTTGGTAGGTGGATGGCCGTCTTTACTGAATGCTAATTTATTATGACCTGTTGGAGCCTCTTTAATTGCTGTGTAGATGCTTGTTGCCCGGCAGAAGGTATAGTTCCACCTAAGATTTCTGTAACAGGATGGACACCAGTTGCTGATGGATGGAACGGTACTGTAGGTGGTTGTTGCTTCAGTAAAGAATTCACACAAGGTGGAGCCGGAGTTTGGAACACTTACTGTAGTGCTTGGACCCAGAATCTATCTTACGAAGCAATACACGATACAGATGAACATTGGGTCAAAGCTCCAAGTGGAACTTTCACAACCGGAACAGTTAGTTGTCCAGTCACAGAGCAAGAATGCTGTATTCCAGATCCTCCGACAGAGATACTAAAGAATTGCTATAGTCGATGGTATGCTGAGTACCGATCTCGAATGGAAATTCGATATAAAACTGGCAATCTAGTCATCTTCTATGGTAAAGGTGAATTCATCTGTGATGGGACACCAGTATGTAAATGGTATCTAATGTCGGTGTATGAAGTCGAGGTAGAACCATATCAAATGATCTACCAGAATTATGTTTACACTGTTGACTTCACATGTAGTGATTGTATCGATTGTCCAGACGATACTTCATTTTCAGATAATGACTGTGATACTTGTGGTGATGGGGACTGCCCTCCCTGGGGGTTTGCAAGTCTCCTGGAAGGATTAGATGGAGGGTCAAGAAAGTATTACTTCTGTCGTCTAAATCTTTATGATGATGAACCAACTCTAACATCACATACAATTGACGGTAAACCTAATTGTACCGGAGCTGGAGGATGTGTACCCAGTTGTTGGATCTATGGCTACTTGGATGAAATCTGCTTTACCAGTAAGTGTATTCAAATTATCCCAGAAGAAATAGAGACATGTACTTGGACAGCAACTGTATTGAACTTCAATTGTGCAGGGAAGTGTGGATTCGTCTGTGGTCCTGGTGGAACATGCGAAGATGGAGTAGCTTGTGTACGATGTGGTGAACTTCAGTGTGCTGATAGAACCCAAACATTTAATTGTGATAGAACATGGATCGGTGAAGCACCGACATATCCTACTTGTATTACTCTTTTGTTAATAGGATCTAATGGTTGTGTGTCATGTAGTAATATAAGTGGTCTAGCTTGCCCAGAAGATTTTACTACACCTTTCTACTTAACCGGTCAACCATCTGAAACTAAACGATGTGGTATGGCAGGAGTCCCTCCAAGTGTTCCATATATGTGTTATAATAGCACATGCTGTTGGATAACTACTTGCGGTACACCTGAGTGTCAAGTATGTAATCCTAAGTATTGGGGTATATTGGGATATGATTCTACAGCTACCATCAATGTAGATCAAGGTACTGATAGTCCACAATCAGTTTGTTTCCCAATCAGTCTTATTACAGTTACATTGTCCGGACATCACATAATGCCTGCTGCTACAGCTACATTCAACGTCACCTTCTTGGCTGCTAATCTAACCAAACCATAATGACCAGACCAACACAACGTACAATTATCAATCCGTTTGGTGGAGCTGTTTTCATAAGATCAGATGCACAAGATTCTCCAACAAGAGAACTCTTGAAAGTCCCACAACCACGTACTGCCGAACAAAGACGGCTGGTACAGGAAACACCAAGACTCTCCCAGGATACTGCTGCAACAACAGCATATCAAGGACGGAGAGCATGGTTATTTCTACACCGATACCGTGGGTGTGATCCAGTATTCTTCGAGATGTGGCAATACTTTATCCCAGCTCAATGTTCTTGTCAAGAGGATTTTAAAGCAATTATCACAATCCATCCACCAGACTTCTCCTCCCCAGAAGCATTCTTTGAATGGGGTGTGATGATCCACAATGAAGTCAACATCAAACTTGGTAAACCAACCTTCACATTAGAGGAAGCAAAACTCCTCTATCGTCCTGACATTACTTGGGGAAAACTTCAACAACCTCGCCTACCTTTTCCAGCAGTCACTTCTCTTTCTCTACTTCCAAAGCATCTCGACGTACAAGAAAGATGCCTTAACTCTTGGAAGTATTTCGGATTGAGAATCATTGCTGTTAATACGGCTGAGGAAATTGAACGACTTACTTCTATGTATCCTCAAGTTGATACCTGGGTAGAATGTCCCAACGTTACTACAATGTATGAGTTCCCAACCCAACGTATCAATAGTCTTATGGACATAAGCCTAAAGATAGACAATCCAATCCTTCTGATCAATTCAGATATTGCTATCTATGGAGATCAAGCTCGATTGTTACGAAGCTATGCCAACAAAGAGATAGCTACCGGTATTCGATACAACTGGGAAAACGATTACAGTACAGCCAAACCAGAAGATTGGGGACTAGATGCTTTCCTTCTATTCCCAGAACACGTAAGGAGTCTACCCCAGATGGAGTTCGGTATCGGACAAACCATGTGGGACTACTGGCTTCCTTGGGACTTGGAGAGGAACTATAAACTCGACTGGATCACAGAGAGAATGTTCTTCCATAGTGCTCACCCAGTACACTGGCACTTAGTCACTCTTGAACGTGGAAGAAAGTGGATCAGTGACCAATATAAAACCGGTATCGACTGGGAAGAATGGAGAAATGCTAGACCAAGAGGAAAGAGTCAATGACCGAACGTTGTGAATACTACACTGAGTATGAAACCTGCAACATCATCTCTCTACTCACAGACACAGAGTACTCCCCCTCCCAGGAAGATTGCAAGGCATGTTCTCTGTGTAAAAAACCCAGAAGTATTAACCACGTGACCACGCTTATAGCCGATGGAGTGCTAACCTCCATTGGACTACCGAAGCTCCATAAAGTGGGAACCGGACCTGGAACTAAGCTAGCTTCGATCCTCTCATGGTTCGTAGCTAAAGATCCTACTTGCAACTGTGAAGAACGAGCTGCAATCATGGATGCTTGGGGAGTAGAAGGATGTCGTCGTAACCAACGAACAATCCTATCATGGCTCAGAGATTCAGCACAACAACAAGGGCTACCATTCTCTAGTACCCTCATGAATCACACACTGAACCTCATCTATCTCTCCTTCCCAGATCCTCCCCAGGAAAAGCATGAGGAGAGGATTATCGTAGATAAGACTACTCTGAGTGAAAAGTAGGACGGTGAGTATCTCATTAGTATCTCGTAGTTGAGTACATTCTTCCCTCACCACTCGATGTGGTATCTTCCTGTGATACTAACCCGCTCTCCAGAATCGTTCTCGTACACTCGCGGGTTTCCATTCCCGTTAAACCCGCCGACGCTTCTTATGCGATTCTAGCCCCCTTCATGGGCCTATAAACCCCCTCCCTCCCCTCCCCATAACGCGGCGGTATGGTATCATTATATGATATTAAACCGGACTTTCCAAAATAGGGGGAGTAGTTGCCGAACGCGGGTTAGTATCATAATATGATACCATCTTAGAATCTTTGTGATATTCTTGCCTTACTCTCTCCCTTGTGTATAATGGTTTGACTCAAGAAACTACGACCACGCGATTTAGTATCTTTTGATGATACCAAACTCATAGCTAAATTCCCCTAAATGGAATTTACTATTCGTTGTCGAACTCAGCAACTCGAATCCTCACTATCACAAGGTAAATCATGCAAGCACTCAGAACTCTCAGCGAGTACGTTCCTTCCTCGATGATCGTTGTCGTCGAAGTATTCGAAATCGGAATTGACTTGTTTGAACTTGTCATTCAGAATCTTGATTCATCCTTTCCAGTTCCACCTCGAACAGTAACCGGAGATAACTTGAACTCCGTTCTTGATTCTTATTCTTCCCAAGGATATCGTATCGAATATCCTTGTCTGGCCTGAGGGATACTGAGTATATCTTAACCGATACACTCACTATCCCTCTTTCTTTGCCACAAAAAACCCAGATATCGTTCTATACGTGCACCGATTCCCCAACAAAAAACCCAGAAAAACCCAGACGTATACATATACGTGAGAGAAAAAACCCAGAAAAAACCCAGAAATATGTATACACGTACACCCCCCCTGGGACACCCCCCTAGTAGATCGCCTAGGAGTTTTCCTAACGGTTTTGTTACCTAACAATTTTGTAATGTAGGGCGGTGTAGTCAATTTGACTACAGTGTAGTCAATTTGACTACAGTGTCATCACTTTGACTACAGTGTAGTCAATTTGAGGACACCCGAATGGGGGTGTAGTCAATTCGATCCCACCTATTTGGGGGTGTAGTCAATTCGATCCCACCCGAATGGGCCACATTACAAATTGGATAGCTAACAAGTTTGTAACGTAAGTTTGGCATACTATTTTCTCGTGTGTACGCAACTCCGATATTCCGCGTACGTGTATAGGTTACAAAGTCGTTAGAATAGAAAGTCGAATTGCCCGAATTTTCTTTATGGCAACTAGACTTCCCTTATCGGTCGTTAGTGTCGGTATTCCGACCATTGCAGACCATACCCCCCTTTTGGTGGTTGAAATACTAAGTGTCCAACTAGCAAAATGGGAAAGGAATTTATTTTTTTAAGTCGTTGGTACGTAACGACTTACGACAATTCCGATAACTTTGCCAGTAGATTTCTGCAAACTCGGGCCGATGATGTTTGTGTCGGGGCAACGACGCAACGACGCGAACCGCAACACAAACGAACGGGAAACAAAATGGAATCTTCAGAACGGCTAGACGCAACGTATCGGCAAGCAATTGCAAACTATCGGCAAATGATCCAAATTTGTGCCGACGAAGTCGAACAGCAAAAGAGACACAAAGAGATTCTACTTTTGAGACTTCGGGAACAAGAACAGACAATCATAGAAATGCGTGAGTCTATGTCACGAATGCTTAACGTACAGAATCAACTACGGGCTGAACTATCGGAAGCAAAACAAGCCGTTTTGCTTGGTATCCTAGACTGCTGACAACCAACCAAGCCCATACGGTTTAAGCATGGTTCGATTCCATGCTGGGCTTTCGATAGTGCGAATAGTTCGCACTACGTTATCGGCAATGCGATAGACCGTCGCAATTGCTTACTCTATCCCATTACGGGGGTTTATTATGGTCAAGAAGTTGTCGTCCGTAGCCGAATTGCAATCAGCCTTTGCAAAGCATTGCATTGGCCCACAGAACGAAGCAAGCCGACTTGCGGCATCTAGTGCAAACCGTTTCGCCAAACTCACTAGCGATGCGATAGCAACGCTTAATCAACACGTTTCGGAGTTCTCCGAAGTGTACCAAGTAGACTTGGACAATCCCGGCGTTCTGGAATTTCTTATGGGCTTGGAAGCCGCAGGGGAAGGGAGTCTCCCCTTCATTACCATCGGCAAGGAATCCTTTGTCGCAACACGTAACCCCAACAATAGGCGTTACAGTCCCTCTCGTGTTGGTCCAATCGGCAAACTCGGTACATATAGCAACGTGCGAAGTCGTGGCTTATGGGGCTTGTCTGCAATGGACCCGATTACCTACTGTTGGGATGGTACTATCATCTCGGGCCAGCATCGGTACGGAATGTTAATGCTTATTCGGGCCGCCGGGCTACCACTCGGAACGATTTACATTCACCTGGGATTGCCCCCGCAATGGCGTGACCTAGCGGACAAGGCAAGGGCAAGGAAATCGACCGACGACGACACTACCGACGACACGATCATATCGTTGGAAGTCGTTGAAGCGGTTCAAACCAAGCTATCGGGTGAACACGATACGTTAGCGGTAATGAAGGGACTCCGAGACAAGTCTCTGATTGACTTGCGAAAGAAATTAACGGGGTGTATCTCGGAGAGAATGAAGGGTAACGACGTTAGTTCCACTGGCGACAAACTCCCCCAGGAAGAGCGGTTCGACTTGGTCGATAGACTCGGTGGAGAGGATGAAGTCACGCGATTCGTCACCTACGTTTTCGAATCGCAACGAAGTCAATCCGGGAAGTACGATAGGCAATTTTCGGAATTGTTCTCCCCCGCAGTCATTGCAACGGCTCTCGTTCTGGCATCCAACGGAGAGGATGCAACTAACGAACGGCTTGCGTCAATCGTCCGAGATCCTTCCGAGACCCCTGAGGAATACGCTGAACGGAAGATCGCAGCGAAAGCCGCAATCCTTCAAGATGAACCCTTGGTAATCGACTGGGAACTTGTCGAAGGATTCCTCGGAGCACTCGGAGCAACTACAGCGGACAGTGGACCGTTCTCTATGGTATTCTCGGATCTATTCGAACGAATCAAGAATGACAAGAAGTCACAAGCCAAGAAGAAATATCTTTGGGCCAAGACGTCCCCCGCTTCAATGTCGGCAATGGTGGCACTAGTTACCAACTACATTGGGGGAGATATGACTTCGAGCGTATGGACTACGTATAGGGAGGTTAAGGGAGAAGTCAGCCCGTACTATCGATGCTTCGGCGGAGTCGATATCGGATTTGTGAAACAGTCGAAAGCGAAAGCGAAAGCAGAATAGTTTGATATCAAACAAGTAGAGAATCTAATTCTCTCACAATCTGAAACTATAAGGATAGGTGATAATCTCACCTATCCTTTTTGTCGTTTGATATCAAACTATCACGTTTCCTAATACTAGGTCGGCCTGTCATTATGACATGCCATTCTGACAGTGTCGTCACTCTGACTACACCCTCCCAGGAGACTGCCGTTTTGGCATGCCATTTTGGCAGTCCAACTCGACTGCCGTTTTGGCACTATGACCCCTTCTTATACTGCCGTTTTGGCAGTCACCACTGTCATTCTGACAGTATGATCTCGACTTATGCTAGCCCGAGACTATCACTCCCTCTTATATTGCCATTTTGGCAGTAGCTCAACTAATGTTGCCATTTTGGCAGTTAACAGGTTTGTAACTGCCATTTTGACCTGCCATTTTGGCAGTATTACAAAACCGTTAGGTTCTTGGTGATGATTTTTGTCCTGACCA
>Ga0315903_10000627_pt1 | contig 53168 bp, 61 predicted proteins | sample LakEriMetagenome_7_FD_203524 | JGI IMG/M metagenome (GOLD analysis project Ga0315903, IMG submission 203524) | Freshwater fungal communities from buoy surface, Lake Erie, Ohio, United States - Buoy 2 MA119 | ecosystem: Environmental > Aquatic > Freshwater > Lake | place: USA: Lake Erie, Ohio... | reverse complement strand
TTGATGGTGCTGATGTGACCTACACCTCGGTGACTGGCAACTCGGTTGAGGCGCTGGTCATTTATGTTGACACTGGTTCGTCGGCAACTTCGCCGCTCGTTGCATATATTGACACCGGAGTAACGGGTTTGCCAGTCACGCCTAATGGCGGCAATATCAGCATTACGTGGAACGCCAGCGGTATCTTTGCGCTGTAAGGTATGTCTCTCCCAAATGACTCAATCGCCGTCACCCCTGGCTCGGGGGCGACGGTGGCCACACAACTGGTGTCCTCCAAGGAGTACCAAGTGGTCATGCTGGCGCTGCCAGACGGGCACCTGAGTGGCAGCCTGCCGCAGTACCGCATGATCTGCCCCGCGCAGGCGGTGGGTGCCAACAAGGTGTTTTTGGACCTGTTCAACGCCACCGGAAGCGGGGTTTCGCTGCGCGTGCTGTCCGCGTACTGTTACGTGGACAACGACACGGCAGTGACGGGCACCTTGGGGGTTGAGGTCAACCTGACGCGCACCACGGCGGTAGGAACGGGCGGCACCGCGGCTACTGCCGATGGCACCTCGCTGACCGCCATCACCATCAGCAAGATGGATACCGCTAACGCTGCGCTGTCGGCCAACATCACGGCCCGTTCTGCTCCCGGTGGTGGAGCAACGGCTGGCGCTCTGATCGGACAGCGGTTTGTGTTCACCGAGGAGACCAACGCCGCCAGCGGCATTGCTGGGGTCTTGGGAGCGGAGTTTGTCCGCAACGAGGGCGCGGACTTGATCGTGCGCGAGAACACCGGCCTGCGGTTTGTACAAGGCTCTGTGGCGTCTGTAGGCAGTCTGTCCTTCGAGATCACCTTCGAGGTGTTCTAAATGTCGTTGCTACTGCTGTTTAGAGACAGCGGAAGCGGACCAGCGACACAGGTCCTAACTCCGGACCTGTACAACAACACCCAGACCTTTTACGGTCCAACGGTCACGCGTGGTACGGTCACGCTGACTCCGGCGCTGTTTACAAACAGCAACAGCCTTTTCTCTGCTACGGTCAGCGCAACAAACACGTTGACCCCGGCGCTGTACACGAACACTAACACGTTCTTTGCAGCAACGGTTTCTCAAGGCGGAGCAACTCAGACCCTTTCGCCTTCGCTGTTTACGAACAGCAATGAGTTCTTCAGCCCGACAGTAGCTCGTGGCACGGTAACGCTGCAACCGGCTCGGTACGATAACGCACAGAGCTTCTTTGTCCCCACCATTACTCGTGGCGCAGTTGCCCTTACCCCTGCACGCTACGACAACGAACAGACCTTCTACGGCCCGACAGTAGCTCGTGGCGCTGTCACACTTACTCCCGCCCGTTACGACAACGCGCAGAGCTTCTTTTCAGCCACCTTGACGCAGGGCACGGTAACGCTCCAACCGGCTCGATACGACAACAGTCAAAGTTTCTTTGCGTCCACGGTCACGACAAGCAGCACGCTGAACCCGGTAAGGTACGACAACGAGCAGGTGTTTTTTGCCCCGGTAGTCAGTGACGCGTATATCCTGACCCCTGCAAGATTCGACAACCCGCAGGAGTTTTACGCCCCTGTAGTTGCCGACACGTACACAGTAACCCCGGAACGGTACGACAACAGCCAGAACTTCTACCCGGCAACGGTTGATGGCGGCAACGTCGTTACCATAGTTTTGACTGGCGTGCAAGCCGTTGGGCTGTTAGGATACGTAAACGTCTGGGGGCTGACCCCTGGCCCACCAATTTTGGAGTGGGATGCTGTAGAAGATGCGCAAACGCCAAACTGGGCCGCAGCGGGTACAGTTCAAACACCTGGGTGGCTCCCACCATCAACGACTCAAGTCCCCGGATGGGCGCTTGTGACAGACACGCAAAACCCCAACTGGCAATAAATTATGGCCTCATACACCACAAGCCTTCGACTGGTACAGCCTGCCACCGGGGAATACTCGGGCACCTGGGGTACTCAGGTCAACAATGGCCTGACCGCGCTGGTTGATACGTCCATTGCTGGAACTGCCAGCATCACAATGACGGCGGCGAACTACACGCTGTCCAACAACAACGGTGCCTCAGACGAAGCACGGGCCATGTTCCTTGTGCTTGGGGGGACTCCAGGGGCTTCGTTTAACGTCATCTGCCCTGCGGTCAGCAAGCTGTACTTCGTGACCAACAGCACTGGTCATGCGCAGACGGTGAAGACCTCTGCCGGGTCAGGTATCTCTGTGCCCAACGGGGCATCGATGACGCTGCGGTGCAACGGCACTGACGTTGTTGTGGCTCAGAACTACTTCGGCTCTCTGACGCTGGGCGCGGCTTTACCGGTGGCTTCGGGCGGTACGGGTGCGGCTACGTTGACTGGGTATGTAAAAGGTGCCGGAACCAGTGCTTTTACTGCTTCTGCAACGATACCTGTTGCGGATTTGTCAGGAACACTTCCCGTTGGGAATGGCGGTACTGGTGCTACCACGCTGACCGGAGTGTTAAAAGGCAATGGCGCATCGGCGTTTAGCGCTGCAGTTGCAGGCACGGACTATGTGACGCCAACAGGGTCGGAAACTCTGACCAACAAAACGCTGACCAATCCTTCGGTAAACAACTACACCGAGGGTGTAGTTGCAATTGGTACTGTCACCACCTCACACACTTTTGTCCTAACTTCAGGCACGGTTCAAACGGCCACACTCACGGCGTCTACTGCCTGCACGTTCACAATGCCAACCGCTACAGCGGGCAAATCTTTTGTGCTACTGCTCAAACAAGCCGCTAGCACGGGTAATGGGTCTGCCACATTTACTGGAGTTAAGTGGAGCGCTTTAGGTGCCCCAACAATTACTTTAACCGCTGGCAAAATGGATATCCTTAGTTTTGTTTCAGACGGAACTAATTGGTATGGATCTTATGCTCAGGGATACACACCGTAATGTTTGCAGCTAAAAATTTATTTTTAGTTGGCGCTAATTTGCCGACAGGTCAACAGGCTTATACAACGCCTGGATCATACTCATGGACTGCCCCTGCGGGCGTTACGTCTGTTTGCGTAGTTTGTGTTGGCGGCGGCGGGGCAGGATTTTATAACACCTCCACTGATTATGCTGGGGGCGGTGGTGGTGGACTGGGATGGAAAAATAATATAGCAGTTATCCCTGGAAATTCTTACACCGTAGTTGTTGGTAGCGCAACCGGGGCGAGTTCTTTTATAAGCACAGGTACTGTTTTGGGGGGCGCGGGAGGAAATGGGGCATCTGGTACTGCAGGAATTGGAGGCACGTATACAGGTGACGGCGGTGGAAACGGTGGCGACGGCGCGACATACGCATTTATACCTTCTCCTTTCCCAAGCCTAGCTGGCGGCGGTGGTGGCGGAGCAGGTGGGTATAGCGGTAATGGGGGTTCTGCGGCAAGTAATGGCGGGAATGCCGGTAGCGGCGGCGGCGGCAGTGGTGGTGGCCCGGATTATGGATACAACGGTAATGATGGTGGGGGCGTAGGTATTTTGGGCCAGGGCTCAAGTGGCGCAAATGTTGACGGGTATCCATCTGGAATTCCGCCCTATGCTGGAAATCCAGGCTCTGGTGGAACCGGTAAAACCTATGGTGGTGGGCAAGGCGCCGCTACATCTGGTGGAGCAGGGACTGGTGCTGTAAGGATCATCTGGGGTATCGGACGCGCTTTCCCGTCAACTAATACAGCGGATCTGTAATGGAAATTCCTAAGCTCACCCCGGTTGTTCAGTTCTGCACTGCTGCGTTTGCACTGGCGGTGGGGGGCTTTACGGCCAAGATCAAAGAACTTGTAGAGGTCTAAATGGAGCCCGATCCCATCAAACTCCTGAAGGTCCAAGCTCAAGTTGAGCTTGATCGTCTTGAGGCGCAAGCCACTGCAAGAGAAGTGGCGTCTAAATCCATTGGCAAACAAGCCTTGGCGTGGATCTTCCTGCTGGTCTTGGTGGGTGTAGGTTCTAGCTTCATGCTTGCCCCCGAGGCGCTGGCTCCGGTAATCGGTCTTGTAGCTACAGCCACAATGGCTCTGATCCAAATGGTTTCAGGGATCGTTACCGAGACCAAGAAGGAAGAGAAGCCTGAGGTTGCCATCATCCGTGAGTTGATTGCTCGGCTTGACCAGCGAGAGCCTCCGATGCGCGTTGATGTGGCAGATGGCAAAGTCACAGTCTCCAAGGGAGATGACAAAGTAACAACGGGAGCCTGACATGCTGTCTCTTCTTTCCACCCTCGGTGGCCTGTTGATCTCGGGCTTGCCCAAGCTGCTGGACTTCTTCCAGAACCGTGCGGACCAGAAGCATGAACTGGCGCTTGCCCGCGTTCAAACAGAGCGGGAACTGCAACTCGCTGCCCAAGGTTTTGCCGCCCAAGCTCGGATGGAAGAGATCAGGACCGAGCAGGTCCAGATGCAGACTGAAGCCTCCATGACAGAGAGGGCTCTGGAGCATGATGAGAAGGTGCTGGAGAAGGCATCTCGTTGGGTGGCGAACTACGTTGGGACTGTGCGTCCGACCGTAACCTACATCTTCATCTTTGAGCTTGTAGCCATCAACGCAGCTATTGCTTGGTATGCGTTTAACCAGCCTGGGCTGATCAAGGATGTGGACAGCCTGATCCGCGTGACCGCTGTGATCTTCTCTGAAGACGAAATGGCGATGCTCGGCGGGATTATTGGGTTTTGGTTCGGGACGCGGAGTTGGAGCAAGAAGTGAAGTTACTCTTCGGCCAGACTCGCCCAGCGTTTGCCTTTTTCGATAAGGTAGATGGTGGAGGCGTGAACGCCAGCAATGATTGCCAAAGAGTTAGCGGAGACGCCGGCACGAAGAGCGCGTCGGATATGAATCACTTGCTGTTGGGAGAGCTTGTGCCCAGGAGCATTTTCTCCTCGCAAGTCAACAAGCCCCGTGGCCCATTGATGTTTGGTGTTCTCCGAAGGAGTTACCCACTCAAGGTTTTCCGGTCTGTTGTCCAGTTTGTTTCCGTTGATGTGGTTGACCGTCAGCCCATCCACAAAACCGGGCACAAAAGCCAGGGCAACCAACCTGTGAACAAAAACTTTTGGACGTATGTCGCCAAGTTTTGCAGAGACAACGTGGTATCCGTTGCTGCTGACCCACGGACGAATCTCTGTGGCTTGACGAACGCTGGTAAAAGACTGCTGTTTGCCATTTCTAGTTCTAATAGATGTGGTAACAATCTCTGGTCGAAAGATGCTGGCATCCTCGCGGACAAGCCACTCAATGCCTTTTTCGGTAACGGGTATTTGCTTCATGCTGTCAATGGTACAGTAGGACACGGGTAGAGGCAAGCCATGCGCTTATCCGACAAGGGCAAAGGGTTAATTCAGTTTTACGAGGGTTTCCGTAACCGGCCATACTTGTGTTCGGCGCAGGTCTGGACGGTGGGCTGGGGAAGGGTTCTGTACCAAGAGCAGATCAGGCTTCCTGTCGCAAGGGTAGGCGATTACACTGGGGTCATCCGCAAGGAGTACCCGCTGCGCCCAGAGGACAACCGGGTCTGGAGCCGAGATGAGATTGAAGAGCTTTTCAGCCAGGATGTCGCATCTTTTGAGCGTGGTGCTCTTCGACTGTCTCCTAATCTGGCTGATCGTCAAGGCGCATTTGACGCTGTTGTTTCTTTTAGTTTCAACGCCGGGTTAGGCAACTACCAGCGAAGCACCATCCGCATGAAGAACAACCGGGGTGACTTTGAAGGCGCAGCCGACGCGTTCATGGCCTGGACCAAGGGCGGCGGCAAAGAATTGCCTGGGCTGGTAAAGCGCCGCAAAGATGAACGTGCGCTGTTTTTGGGGTAACCATGCCGTTGAAGAAACTTCTCCCCGCACCCGGCGTAAACCGTGAGAACACGCGCTACACGAACGAAGGGCGTTGGTACTCCTGCGACAAGGTTCGGTTCCGCCAAGGTACGCCGGAAAAGATTGGCGGTTGGCAGCAGGTAAGCAACGAGCAATTCCTGGGGGTCTGCCGCTCTCTTTGGCCTTGGGCAGCACTGGGTGGGCAGACATATGTTGGTATCGGCACCAACTTAAAATATTACATTGCCCTTGCTGGTGGTGGCGCGTACAACGATGTCACACCTATTAGGGCGGTAACCGCCCCCGGCGATGTATCTTTCTCCGTCACTGTTGGGTCAAACATAATGACCGTGACAGATGTAAACCACGGCTGCGTTACAGGCGATTTTGTAACTTTTAGCGGAGCCACTGGGTTTGGTGGAAACGTAACTGCGGCGGTCATTGATCAAGAGTACCAAGTCACAGTTTTAACAGCGGACACATACACCGTCGTACTGCCTGTGGTAGCAAATGTCTACGATGACATCTACCTTGATCTTGACTTTGTAACGCCCGATTACGAAATCTGGGAAACCGCTGAAACTGCAGTAGCCACATACCAAATCAATGTTGGTGACGCAATTCAAACAGCGGTTACCGGCTGGGGCGCAGGTGGTTGGGGTAGTGGCGGCTGGGGGGTTGGAACAACAACTACTACGTCAATTCGTATTTGGAACCACTACAACTTTGGCGAAGACCTAATCTTCGGTCCCAAAGACGGGCCGATGTACTACTGGGATCAGACCGCTGGACTAACAACGCGCGGGGTCGCGCTTACGTCTCTCTCAGGCGCGTCTGATGTTCCCACGGTGCAGCACTTGTTGATAGTGTCCGACGCCTCGCGTTTTGTCCTTGCGTTTGGCTGCAATGATTACGGCTCGGCTACGCAAGACCCCATGCTGATCCGGTGGTCGGACCAAGAGACTGCTGTCAACTGGACCCCTGCCGCAACCAACCAAGCGGGCAGTCTTCGTGTATCGCACGGATCGGCCATTGAAGCGGTAGCTCAGGTCCGCCAAGAAATCTTGGTGTGGACGGACGTAGCGCTGTACTCCCTGCAGTACCTTGGCCCTCCGGTGGTGTGGGGTTCGCAGCTTTTGTCAGACAACGTCTCTATCGTCTCTGACCGCGCCTGGGGCACGGCTGCTGGCGTCACCTACTGGATGGGTAACGAGAAGTTCTATATGTACGATGGTCGCGTACAGAATCTTGTCTGCGACTTGCGCCAGTTCATCTTCAGCGACTTGAACTTCAACCAACTCCAGCAGATCTTTGCCGGGACCAACGAACAATTTAACGAGATCTGGTGGTTCTACTGCTCCGCAAACAGCACGGCGGTTGATCGCTACGCCATCTACAACTACGTAGAGAAGGCTTGGTACTACGGCAACCTGGGCAGGACCGCCTGGATGGATACGAGCGTAGCCTCCAATGTGCCTATTGCTGCGGACTACAACAGCCGACTGATCAACCATGAGACGGGCGTAGACGACAATGCCACGACGACCACGCTCCCGATTGAGTCCTACATCACTTCTGCTGAGTTTGACATTGAAGACGGACACAACTTCGGGTTTGTGTGGCGGGTCCTGCCTGATGTGAACTTTACTGGTTCAAGCGCAGCCAACCCGACGATGAACCTGACACTGCTGCCGTTGCAGAACTCTGGCTCAGGGTATACCCGAGGTGTGGACCCTGTTGCGTCGGTAACGTCCGATATGTCGGTAGCGGGGGACAACGCTTTCCCCGTAGTACGCAGTGCGACGGTTCCTGTTGAGCGCTATACCGGGCAGGTAAACATTCGGGTACGTGGAAGGCAGATGTCCATCAAGGCGGCTTCTGACCAGATTGGGGTTCAGTGGCAGTTAGGTGCTTGCCGACTCGATATCCGTCCTGACGGCAGGAAGAGCTGATGACTATCTGGTCAACCATCGTCAAGCGCTTCAAAGCGCCGTCATTGCCTAAACCGGAAACGCAGTACGAGCGCGTTTACTTTGACAGTCTCGTCAACATTCTGCGGTTGTACTTCAACCAGCTAGACAACCTGCTGGAGCAGATCGTGGCGACAACAAACGGCGTGGTGCCTGTAAGTATTGGCGGGACGAACGTAGATGCGTTTGGCAGGGTACGTGTTAGCCAGCCCTACACGTTGTTTGACTCCCAAAACCGTTACGCTATCGACAATCAGTTCGACACCAGCACGGCTACTGGGGGTTCAACCACGTACCTGCCCAATGAAGCCTCGGTGCGGATGGATGTCACCACCTCAAGTGGCTCTGAAGTTGTAAGGCAGACTTACAGGTGCATGCCGTACCAGCCCGGTAAGGGCCTGTTGATGCTGGGCACGTTCGTGATGAACTCGCCCAAGACAGGACTCCGTCAACGGATGGGGTACTTTGGCGCTCAGAACGGCGTCTTCATCCAGCAGAACGACAGCACCGTTTCCTTCGTCCTTCGGACTTACATCTCAGGCTCCGTGAGCGATGCGCGGGCAGTCAACCAAGCCGACTGGAACGGCGACAAACTTAACGGCACTGGAGACTCAGGGTATACCCTTGATCTGACCAAAGCGCAGATTTTGTGGACGGACTTTGAGTGGCTGGGAGTCGGGTCTGTTCGGTGTGGGTTCATCATTGATGGTGAGTACATCGTCTGCCACACGTTTGAGAATGCAAACGAAGTTACTTCTGTTTACATGACCACGGCAATTCTGCCGGTGCGCTACGAGATCACCAACACCGCAGCAACGGCAAGCGCTTCGTCCATGAAGCAGATTTGTGCCTCCGTAGTTTCTGAAGGCGGCTATGAGCAGACATCCATTGAGCACGTAGCGCGTAGAACTGCAACGCTGACCGGGATCAGTACGACCTTTGTGCCTTTGGTTTCCATCCGGCTTGCTTCTACGGCGTTAAACGCCGTGGTGCTGCCTGCCAAATTTAACGTGATGCCAACCTCAACGGGGGATGACTTTGAGGTAGTTCTGGCTAAGAACTGTACCGGGCTGACATCGGCCTCTTGGGCTGCGGTAGCAAGTGATGCAAATGTGGAGATGGATACTTCTGCCACTGCTATGACGCTGGGCACCATCGTGGATATCCAGTACGTAAAGTCCACCAATCAGTCCAGCGGGACGATCAACCAGACTGCCGGGTACAACTGGGATCTTCAGTTGGGGTCGTCCTTGACGGGGACGAGCGATATCTATACGCTGGGCATCCGGGTGCTGTCAGGCTCCTCTGGTGCGGCCATCGGGTCTTTGACCTTCTACGATTTGACGCAATGATCCCACGCCTTCAAACCGAGTACGAAGTAGAAGACGCAGCGGACGAAGACGAACTGCGTCGGATTGTGCGCGGCGCTGCGCCTGCGCCTAGCCCCGCTCCGGCTCCGGCCCCTGCTGCCTCCACCACAGACTGGATGTCAAACACCCCCACGGGTTGGGGCGGGTTTACTGGCGAGGAAAAGATACAGTATTTCAACCAACATGGGATAACGCCTGAGCAACTAGCGCCTTACGCCACCCCTGAAGAGATCCAGTATTTCTATGACCACATGGGGTACACGGTAGGGAAGCCTACTACTGCCCCTGCTCCAACTGTTGCTCCTGCTCCTCCTTTAACGCCATTTGACGTTTTTAAGCAGGATCTGTTTACAACAGAAATGTTGCCAACTGGAGCATCTCCGGAAACTGGAGCAGATCAGTTTCAGGCTGGCGCAAGAAGTTACCAACTAGGAAATCAAACCGTTGTCCCTGACGATCAAGGTGGCTACGTTGTTAACACGCCGACTGCGCAGGATGGCATTTACAAAGCCGAACGCTTTGATGCTTCTGGAAAGAAAATTGGCGAGTTCATCAATGACGCTCGCAATACGGACCTGCAAGATTTAGCTCAGTTAGCCACATTTGCCCTTGGCGTTGGCCCATTAGGTGGGATGCTCGGCAGCACTGTTGCTGGAGCACTAGGTATACCTGTAGCCACTGCAACATCAGCAGGGCTGACTGCCGCCCAACTAGCGGCGCTTGGAACTACAGTTGGCAGCGCAGGACTTGGTATCCTGCAGGGCCAAGACCCACTGGATGTCCTTCAAAACGCAATCAGGGCAGGTGCTACAGCGTTCCTGCCCAGCCAAGTCTCGTCTTTCATCCCATCGACAGGCACAGCAGCGCTTGATGCTGCGCTTAAGACTGCCACTGAAGCAGGTGTACGTACTGCTGTAAACGGCGGGGATGTTGAGAGCGCAGTTATTGGTTCGTTGGTTAACAGCGGTGTCGGAGCTGCTACGGGGGCGACAGGACTCCCACCAGAACTTGTTAACGCGGCAATTAATGTTGCCAAGTCTGGCGGCGATCCGCAGAAAATATTTAACGCGGTAGTTAGCGCTGGCCCTGCAATTCAAGGTCTTCAGAACTACTACAGCAAGACAGACACAGGTGACGAAACTGCCCGCCTTACGGCCCGGTATGGTACTGCATTTGATAATTTTAATTCATATCTAAAACAAGTAGCTGCAAACGCAGAGCCGTTTGAACCAACGCAATTTGCATCCCCAGAACAAGCAAGTATCTTTGACAATTTTGTAGAACAGTTTGCAAATGGGGCCGGAAGAGCGCCTGACGCTGACGAAACTACGTTGTTATTGGCACTAGCCAACCCTGATTTAGCCAACAAGTTAAATACAACAGTTACAGATACTGGCACATCTGCATTACATGAACTATTAAATAAAAAACCGCAAGCAGCATCATTGCTACAAACAATACTAGAAAGAACCCCAGGACAGGGTGATTTATTAGAGTTGTTAAAAAAACCAGTTCAATCTGGTGTGGCACAAACACCAGCATTGCCGCAGGCGGCAATGACAGCAAGAGATTTATTTAGGGGTGCCGGAAGTGAATACACCAATGTTTACCCTGGTGCTTTATTAACTTCAGGTACTGGTGGTCAAGGATGGTTTGCGGGTCCAGGAGCAGCTACGTTTGCGTCAGAAATGATGGGTCTAATGTCAGATCCAACCCTGACAGCAGAAGAGCGCGCATTTTTTACTGACCAGCTACGCCAAGCAGCGATGAAACCGGAGCTTGTCAATCAAGTACCGGGGTTGGCAACGTATAACCCATACATTTCGGATACGTCTAGGACACGAGAAGGTACATCTGCTACAAGCGCAGGCGGGGGGAAAGATGGCGGAGGTAAAGATAATACTGGTAGCGACGGGGGTGTAACCACACTGCCACCTTTTGTTACCGCTGGCACAAGAATTGCAAACCCTGCTGCCATTGATGCATTAATTGACGTTATTGGGGGAAGCTCTGTAGATCCTATTACCGGGTCTGTAATCCCAGATGGCGGGAATCAATTAGATACAGCCACAATAGTTGGGCAAGATGAAGATGGAAACCCTATAACCACAGGTGATATTTTGGGGGGTTCCGCGTCTATACCTACGTCAAGCATTAGGACTGCCGAAAATGTAACAACCCCCGATTTTGATTTGGACACAAGCCAAATAATTAACGACTACGTAAACGACATTTTGGGTGGGCAAGCTGTTTCAGATATTCCTTCAGTTACTCCCTCAGGTACGCCAGCGTTAGATGCTTACGAAGTGTTGTGGACTAATCCAGTCACCGGGGAAAATGTAACAAAAGAAGACCTTGGAGTAACTGCTACGGTAAGCCCCTCAGTCACGCCATCGGTTGCCCCTGCCGCTGCACCCGCCACGGGGACAATTTTGTCAACGGACCCCACGCAGGGCACGGCGCTGGTGGTTGATCCCAGCGGGAACACCAAAGTTGTTGATGTCTCACCCGACTCCAAGCCCGGAGATACCGTAAATATTGGCGCTGCACCAACGCCTGCACCAACGCCTGCGGCTCCTGCTCCTGCTCCCGCGTTGAATCTTTCCACGCCGATTGCCACTGATCCCGCAACTGGCGAAGTGCTTACGCTTGGCGATGTACTGCCTTCTCCGCCCCCTGCTCCAAGCCCCGCACCAAGCCCCGCACCAAGCCCTGCTCCTGCTACAACAACGGCATTGGTAACTGCGCCAGCACCTGCTCCGGCACCTAGCCCCGCTCCAAGTCCTGCTCCAAGCCCTGCTCCGGCACCCGCAGTTGACCTTACAACTCCTGTCGCAGTAGATCCAATAACAGGCGAGACGCTGACACTTGCGGATGTAACGCCTTCGACGCCAGCTCCGGCACCCGCAGAAGTAAAGACTGAAGTTGCTGCGCCAAGTCCTGCTCCTGCCGAAGCTCCCGCTCCTAGTCCAGCACCAGCGCCCTCAGAAGCACCTGCGCCCGCTCCAGCCCCCGCTAAAGTTACCGCTCCTGCTGAGGCACCGGCTCCAAGTCCTGCTTCAACGGAAGCGCCTGCACCAGCGCCGAGTACAACTGAGACCAAGACGGAAGCCCCGGCACCTGCCGCGCCATCTCCCGCGCCTGCCCCAACGACGACTGAAACCAAAACAGAAGCACCCGCTCCAGCCCCCACAACCACGGAAACCAAAACGGAAGCGCCGGCTCCCGCCCCGGCAACTACGGAAACTAGGACTGAGGCACCTGCGCCTGCTCCGAGCACAACGGAAACAAAGACCGAGGCACCTGCTCCGGCACCTACGACCACTGAAATTAAGACTGAGGCACCCGCTCCTGCTCCGACGACAACTGAGACTAAAACAGAGGCTCCTGCACCTGCCCCAAGCACAACGGAAACTAAGACCGAAGCACCTGCTCCGGCACCTAGTCCTGCACCGGCTCCTGCAGAAGTAACTACCGCAGCGCCGGCTCCTGCACCAGCACCCGCGCCAACAACTCAAGCTCCTACACCTGCGCCTCCTCCGGCTCAACCGCCTGCACAACCTCCAGCGCAGCCACCGTCTCAGCCCCCCGCACAACCTCCCGCGACCACACCCCCTGGAGAGGACGTTCTGCCGCCTGTGACAGAGGAAGAGTTGCGCGAGATTGTTTCCGGGCCTCCACCGGCACCGCCTGCGCCAACACCTGCGCCCCCAGCACCAACGCCTGCGCCTCCCGCACCTACGCCGGCACCTCCTGCGCCGACAGTTAAACCTCCAGCGGTTAAACCAACTAGCCCTGCGCCGTCTCCTGCGGCACAATTGGCTATGCCTAAGATGACGCCAGAGTTGGCTAACTTCATTCAAGAACTGATGCAGACGGACGAAGCAGATCTGCTCCAGTTGACCACCGCGCTCAAAGCAGAGCGTGAAGAAAAACGTGAAGGCTTGCGTGGCAAGCTGAAATCTAGAAAGGCTTGATCATGTCTGACGAGTTGGACCGCCTGGGTGAAGTTACTGGCCCCGCAACAATGACAGGGACCGAATATCAAGATTATTTGTCGGCGGCCCCAAACCTTTCTGGCCTCACCAGCCTGCTAACTCCGTTCAAAGGCATCTTTGACCGCTTGAAGTCTGGCAACACCACGGCCAATGATGTAAACGCGGCGCTAGGTGTACTTGGTTTGATCATGCCCAGTCTGAACAGACCTCAGACCGCCGGGTGGAAAGGCTCCATCGACATGAACAAGCAGTTCACCCGAACGCCGATTGCTCAGCCGGAGTACAAACCGTACGCTCAGAGTGCTTCGCCTGTGATGGGGCGACAGTTCTTTACTTCCTCGTATAGCGCTGCCCCCGCTGCGCCTCCTGCTGCCGGTGGTGCGTTGCCTCCACCCGCTACGCCTCCTGCTACAAATCCTGATCTGGACAGTCCATCTTCTACTGGCGGTAAGGCCAAAGGTGGTATTGCATCGCTGCGTAAATTTGAAGGTGGCGGCGATGTTGGCCAACCAAAGGCAGGCCCTCAGTTCTATGACTACCACGTTGGCGCAAACGCCAGAATGGTGGATGTGCCCGGTATTGAAAAGCCGGTGCTGATGTTCTTTGACATTCCTAACAACCGAGTTGTTGTCAGCGACGAAGGGTACTGGAACCCCAACGCTCCAATTGGGGAAGACCTAAACAAAGCCGTTGCTTGGGCGCGTGATCAAGGACTCCAGGCGGGCGTGGTTGTGTCGCCATATTCTTGGGATGCGTTTGGTAAAGACGCAATTGGCGAAGACCTTGAGTCCGGCTCCGCGCATCCTCGCTCCATGCCCGGTGCATCCTTTGACCAGTTGAAGGATTACATGAACGCTGCGGATTTTGTTGTGACTGATCCATATGTTGTCAGCGCACAAACCGCTACGCCGGGAGTTCAAGAGAAACTGATCCAGATCACCGGTATGATCGGTGATCATGCGCAGGAAACTAATAAGCCCGCATGGCTGGTGCTTGGTGGATCAACCGCTCCTGAGGGCACCGATCCAAACCTGATTTACAACTACACAGACAATTTGCTTGCCAATACGGCGAACAAGTTTAATCAAGTGTCTGTGTTTGAAGGGACGCGAGATCTACAGCCGGGAGCATATTTGCCAACGTGGGATTATTTGCAAGCGTCAAATGTTCTTGCAAAACACGGCATTCAACCAACAGGCACTTACGGACAGGCGTATGAAAACCAAACCTCAGTTCCTGCTACGCCCTATGTTGGGTATGACGTAGGCAGCATAAAAGTTGGATCAGTGCAGGACTTTTTGCAAGGTGCAGGAACATCATCACAAGCGCATTTCCAGCCTGGAGTGCATCTTGGTAACACGCCTGTTAATCAACCCGCCGCTCTCACTGGTCTTGCAGGGTCGCTTCCTTCCGGGTGGTCGGGCTACGATGCCGGCCAAAAGATTGATTGGTACAACCAAAACCAAGTGACGCCTGATCAGTTGCTCGGTGCTGGAGTGCAGCAAGATGAGCTTGATTGGATGGGCACACAAGGCTATCTTGGCGGCCAGCAGCAACCTTCGCAACCAATAGCGCAACCTGCGCAACCTATGGCTCAGCCTATGGCTCAGCAAACTGCTGCGCAACCGGCATCTCAACCACAGACCCCTCAAACTCCGCAGCGATTCCCCATGCCTAATTTTCAACTTGGACAAGGGGAAGAAGTTGAAGCCGCCCAAGGTGGCCTGATGGGTCTTGCCCGAGGTGGCAAGTTGCCACCTAGGTATCTCCGAGGCCAAACTGATGGCATGGCAGACAAGATCCCGAGTAACATCGACGGTGTGCAGCCTGCCAAATTGAGCCACGGTGAGTTCGTGATTCCCGCTGATGTGGTCTCACATCTGGGTAATGGCAACTCTGATGCTGGCGCAAAGGTTCTCTACGGCATGATGGATCGTGTGCGTAAAGCTCGGACAGGGACCAAGAAGCAAGGCCGTCAGATCAACCCGGAAAAATTTACACCGGGCGGCATCGCTGGTTACGCTGGTGGTGGCGCGGTTGCTTTCAATGCTGGTGGTGCTGCCCCCGCACCGCCTACGGCCCCGCTTGGAACTTCCACTGAGACCAACATCTCTTCATGGGCAGGCCCGTATGTGGGTGACATGCTCAGTAAGACATCTGCTCTTACTAACACACCGTATCAAGCCTACCAAGGACCGATGGTCGCCGGGACGGCTCCTCTGCAAAGCAAGGTGTTCAGCGGCCTAGAAGGTTTGAACTTCCCCGGCCAACTGGGGCAGTCGTTCTCAGCACAAGGTGCTTATCAACTTCCAAGCATGACTCCGGGTGGTATGACCGGGCAAGCAACTGGTCCGACCGGGGTTGCCTCTCAGTACATGAATCCGTACCTGAGTGCAGTGCTGACCCCTCAACTGGATGAACTGCGTCGGCAAAGCCAGATCACGCAGATGGGGACGGCTGGAAAACTGGCTCAGGCTGGTGCGTTTGGCGGATCCCGTCAAGCCATCATGGATGCTGAGACGCAACGTAATCTTCTGCAGGAGCAGAACAAAGCTATCGGTACTGGGTATGCAAACGCCTATGACCGGGCGATGGGGCAGTTCAATGTGGAGCAAGGCCAAGCCAAGACCCTTGCTGACATGATGGCCGGAGCGGGTCAGCAGCAGCGTGGCATTGAGCAAGAAGGTATCACTGCTCTTCAAAGGCAGTACGAGACGGAGTTGCTTGATCCATACACCAAGCTGCGGTTCCAGAAGGAAATGCTTCAGGGTCTGCCTGTTGCAACGGCTGCGACGACGGCGAATACGAGTCAGTTGGGTGAAGTTAGGGGTGGTTTGTCAGACTTGGTAAAGAGTCTTGAGGCACTGGGCCTGAAGGGTTGAAATATGTACGCACAACAATCTAGAACCGGGGTACCAGAACTTGATGCTGTTCTTGCAACAGCACAGATGGTCACACCCGAACAGACGCCCACTGTTGCTGCACAAGTAGCTCAGGCCGCGCAACAGAAATTATCCCCTCCAACAACACCCCCCGGCATCGGTGCTCTGATGCCCGGTGTTAGGCAGCAAGCCGTAAACGCGGCGCAGGCTGCGCAGCCCGTAACACAGGCTCAAATGCAACAAGCACTGCAACAAAGCCAAATGGCGCAGCAAAGCCAAGGCGTGGCTGGGTTGCCTGCTGACAACATGCGCACGTTCACTGCGGCGCAGGGTGGTGTTGTTGGTTATGCGGGGAAAGAAGGGTCATATGTTGATCCGCAGTTCCCTTCTGTGTACGAAAATTACGTTGAGCCGACACGCGAAGCAAGGACAGGCCGAGAAGAAGATGAGTTGTTTGGGCCGATGAAGTCTGAAAGACAACGGGTAATTGAAGCCGTGGCTGAAGAACTTTTGGGGCCAATGACAAAGGAGAGACTGGCTGCTGCTCCTCAGAGGCAAACGCAGCAAAGAAGCGAAGCGACTCCTGCGCCCCGTCCGCCAGCACCTCGCCCACCGGCACCTCGTCCTCCCGCTCCACCAGCGGCACCGTCAGCGCCTCAAGGAGGCATTGCACAGCTTGCTGCACGCCCAACATATGACACGGCGGGTATCGCCGTTGCTGGTGCGCCTTACATGACAGCAGGAGAAGGTGATGTCAACCGACTTCGTGAAGCAGAAGGTAAACGTGCTGAGTTTGAAAAGACACTGCCTGACCTGAGTGCCAAAGGGATCGAAGCGCTACGTCAACGTATGGCAGATGTTGAATCGGCGGAAGCGTCAAGAAAAGAAAGTCTTGGGTTAGACCGTGTAATCCAACAACTTTTGGGCGGGATGCAAGGTGCTGGCGGCGCGGCGCGTGCAGACATTCAGTTTATGAATGCTCAAAAAGCCGCAGCGGATGCCTTTAGTCAAGCAAGACTTGAAAATCAACGGGCACAACTACTGCTTGAAAAGGCCCAACAAGAGCGGCAACTTGGTAGGCTCGACCGTGCGATTGCTCTTGAGAAGGAAGCCTCCGCTCTCATGGAGAAGGCCCGTGACAACGCACTCAAGGCGCAGGAAATTCGACAAAGAAGCGCAGGGGCTCAGTATGAAGGTGCGGTGAAATTGCGCGGCCAAGACATCACGGCACAGACCGCTGCGGAAGACCGTGCGAATGCTTTGAAGATTGCAAATATCCGTAATACAGCAGGGGAAGCGAAAGGTGCTCTCACTCCTCGGGATATCGCTCGACTCCGTGCACAAGCTGAAAAAGATGTGGACGCACAACTGGGGAAAGATCCCAGGTACGTATCGATGAAAGTGCGTGACCCCGCCAACGCGGAAACGTACAGGACTAGAATGATCGACGAGCGGTTGAAGCGGGTGCTGGCTGAAGAAGGGTATGGTGCCGCTGCTTCCGCACCCCCACCTGCTGCAGGGGTTTCTCCCGAACTTCTTAGCCAGTTCAAAGTTCGTCCTGTAGGACAGTAATATGGCCTTGTATCGCGTCACTGCCCCCAACGGAAAAGATTACGAAATTGAGGGTCCAGCGGGGGCCAGCAACGCGCTGGTTGTTCAGGCACTACTTGCTCAGTACCCAGACGCAGCGAAGAAACCGCCTGAAACCACTGTCCTCGGTCAAGTCAAAGAAGGCTTCAAGGGGCTGGTGCCCGGTGCAGTAGGTCTTGTTGAAAGCGCGGCTGTGGGTGCCTCTGCGCTCCTGCCAGAACAGTACGAAAAAGCCGCTCGGGAGAAGATTGCCAGCATCGCTGGCGTAGCCAAGGCCCCGTTCGCTGCTTCCGCAGGATACGAAGACACTGTTGGGCGTAAGCTGGGCGAAGCCATTGGCTCAACGGTGCCGTTCTTGGCTGCTGGCCCCCTGGGTCTTGCGGGGCGCATCGGCGCAGTCGGTCTTGGTGTCGGAGCCGGTGCTGGGGAAGCACGCGGGCGTGCCGAGCAAGGAGGTGCCACTGCTGAACAACGCAGCACAGCCACGGCGCTGGGCATCATCCCTGGAGCGATGGAGGTCTTCGCTCCCTTCCGCATCTTGTCGCGCATTCCTGACGCTGCCACGGCTCAGGGCGTCCAGTTGGTCAAGCGGGCGCTTGTCGCTGGTGGGGAAGAAGCAGCACAGGAAGCTGCATCAGGCTTCGCTCAGAACCTGATCGCCAAGGGTGTCTACAAGCCCGAGCAGGAACTCATTGAGGGTCTGGGTGAGCAGGCCGCTTACGGCGGTGCCACTGGTGCCATCGTGCAGGGGTTGATGGACCTTGCGTTGGGTCGTCGCGCACGTGCTGCGCAGCCTGCTCCGGGTACTCTGCCCGGTGAAACACCAATTGAGCGTGCCGAACGCCTTGCGGCTGAAGTGGCAGCGGCCAAAGCCGCACAACAACCCCCAGCACCTCCGGTGCCTGCACCGGCACCTGAACCCCCAGCACCGCCGCCCGTGGTGGAAACACCAGCGCCACCGCCCATCGAGGAGCCCAAGGTTAGAAAGCCCGGTGAGCCGCCCGCTGGCGGTATGCAGCCTGCTGAGATCGAAGGGCTTGGCATCTCAAAGAAGCAGCCGATCTACCGGCGCATGCTGGGCAAGGACCTTGAGAACCCCGAGCAGCGTACAGAGGTGCTTGCTGACATCGAGAACTACCTGACCAAGGGTCTGGGTAGCGAAGAGTCACGCGCCAAGCTGACGGAGTTCAAGGCCAAGTTTGCTCCGCCCCCGGTAATTGAAACCCCTGCTGTGCCCCCGGCAGAGGCTCCGGTGGGCGGAGCGCCCGTTGTTGAACCTACACCACCTGCACCCCCAGTATCGGAGACACCCAGTGTCGCAACTACACCAACTGAACCAGAAGCAGGTGGAGCAGGCGCTCCAGTGGCTGGCGGACCCGCTGCCGTCGCCGCCCCCGAAGGGGCTGGAGCCGTTGAACCAACTGGAGTGGTTCCTCCTGTCGCGGATGCTGGACAGCCTGCTAGAAGAGAAGAAGCAAAGCCCGCTGCAGTAACCCCGGCACCGGCACCCAAGCCCGCACCCGTCACTCCTGAATATACCCAGGAAGACATCGACCGGGCAGTGGATACCGGACTCCTGACCGAGGAGCAAGCCGAGGTGTACCGCGCAGAACTGCGCGACGAAGGTCCACCCACTGCAATGGGCACTGCGTTCCAAAAGCAGGTGGATCAGATCAAGGCGCAGATGGATGCGCTGCGCCGTAACGGTAAGGCTCCGGCCAAGAAGTCACCCGCCCGTGCCAAGTACGATGAATTGCAAGCGCAGCTTGATGCGTTGGCACCCAAGGAAGAGGGTGATCTTGTAGATCGTCTGGAGAAGATGGAGGCTTCTGGTGTAGTGGGTACCCGTGGGGAAAGGCCCATCATCGACCTCGACGCTGTACGGGAGAACCTGATCAAGGCCCGCGCCGCGCCCAAGATATACGAGGCGATCCTGAACTACATCGGCGTGGATGCCGATGGCAACTTCCTGCCGAGCACCTACTCACGCGAAGATGCTGCTGAGATGGCGGGCCTTGCGCGAAGCACTGGAGCCAACGTGACCCGCGCCGCACAGGCGATGGGTATAACTGCCGATGTGGTGAGTCGGTTCCATGCTGGGCAGACGGACATCATCGTCCGTGGCAAGAACGTCTCTGAGGCAGGGACGGGGGCCACCGACCTGCAGCCCACTCGTGGTGTGCTGTACGAAGCGCCGAAGAAGAACCAGCCCGGAAAAGCAGCCGGGTTCCTGCGCGGTGCACTGACTTCTGACGGGAAGCTGGACTTCACAGGGCTCGACAACAAGCAGATTGCTGAGATCTACGCCCGTGCGTCGAACTACGACCCAAAGCGTGGCGGCAACCTAGAGGTCATCAAGAAGCTCAACGCTGAGATTGCTACTCGTACCAAGACAGACCGTAGGGGGATGCAGTCGGCACTCGACCGCGCCTATCGTGTGGTCCGTACTGAGGAAGAGGCTGCTGCGGAGCAGACTGAGACCGACCGCGTTGCTGAAGAGGGTGTTGAGGCAGAAGAAGTCGAAACAGAGGACAAGACGCGTCGGTTGAGCGATGAAGAGGCAGACGAGTCCCAATACCAACTTCGTCAGAAGCCCACGACTGGGATGACTAAGGAGCGGGTAGAGAAGGTAGTTGCTCAGGTCACTGAGGGTTGGACCAACCTACCACCTATCGAGGTGGTGCAGTCAGAAACCGACCTCCCTGCGAATATCCAAGAGCAGATAAAACGCGATAAAGTTTCGGGGCAGGTTCCGGGGCTGTACAACAACGGCAAAGTCTGGTTAATTGCGGACAACAACGCCGCGCCTGTAGAAATCTTCGACACCATCGCGCATGAAGTCACTGGGCACTACGGCCTACGTGGTGTGCTCGGAGATAAGTACAGCGAAACGATGGGTAGGATCTACACCAGCGATGCTGAGATTCGGATGAAGGCTGTTGAGAAAATGCAGCGTCAGCCGAAGTTGACCCGTGATGTGGCAGTGGAGGAAGTTCTTGCAGATATGCAGGAGAAGGACCGTTCGCGCCCGCTCTATAAGCGTATCGTTGGCGTCATCCGCACCGCGCTTCAAAAGATCTTTAAGGGTTCACATTACTTCAGTCGTGATCAAGTCGAAGATCTCCTACGACAATCACGCATTTGGGTAAAGCGTGGGAAGAAAGCAGAAGGCAAAACGGCAGCGACAACCGACGAAGCGCAATACCGCATCACCGCTCAAACCGAAGCTGCTGTCCAAGGTGTCGATGTCATCGGGGATAAGGAGCGCCAGACGCTCACCCAGCGCATCAAGACCGATCTGTCCAACAACCCTGCCCTCAAGGCACGGGTCAAGCTCACGGACTCTCTGGCTGCGCTGGAGGACTTCTTCGTCAACGCCTACGGCGGTGCGACCCGCACTACGAAGACCGGCAGGCTGAACCCGATGGTGCTCATCTCTCGGGCGCTCGACGCAACCCGCGTCAGCAAGGCGGCGCAGGAGCAAGGCGGGCTGGGCTTCGACACTGGGCTCATCGTTGCCACAGAACTGAAGAACGCCGATGGGCAGAACATCAGCTACCAGGGCGTCATGGGGCGCATCGCTGAAGCTGCCAAGCAACAAGGCGAGACCTACGAGCAGTTCCGCACCAAGGTAGACACCGTGCTCTACGGGCACCGGGAATACAACCTGCGGGAGAAGAACAAGACCCTGCCCCCTGATGAGCAGGTCGAGCTGCTGCTGGACGACAAGCAGATCGACGCACTGGAAGCTGCGTTCCAGAAGGACGACTTCATCAAGGGTGTCTCGTCTGACCTCGACACGATCCGTTTCAACCTGCTGGACACACTTGTGCAGGCGAAGCGCATTTCTGAAGAGCAGGCCAAGGACTACAAGGACGCCATCGGCTACATCCCCTTTGAGCGTATTGGAGAGTACGAAAACGCCTGGGCCAATGCGACCCGTGGTGCCAACCGTGGCGTAGCTGCACTGAAGAACATCCGCAAGCTGGAAGGCAGCGAAGAGCGCAAGACCACATCCGTCACCGAGAACTTCTCCAAGCTCATGGATTGGGGAACGAAGGAGGCGATGAAGAACGATGCGGCTCTACGTGCGCTGAAGGACATGGTGCTGATGGGCGCTGCGTTCAAGCGCCCCAACAAGCCGAAGACTGACTCTCCCGGTGACATGATCACCGTGTTCGACGACGGCAAGCCCGTTTCGTTCTACGTGCCTGACCCGGCGCATGTGGTGGCGTTCAGCATCGCTGACCCGCAACTGTCCAACGTACTCAAGGCATTCCAGCGGGGTTCGCAGGTGCTGCGTGCGGGTGTGACTTCCCTGCCACCGTTCGCTATCAAGCAGGTCTTCGACGACATCGTCCGCGCCTACACCTACGCAGGGGTGAAGAACAACGCCGCGCTTGTCAAGAGCGTGATGCTCAACTTCCCCAAGAACTGGGTCAACGAGATCTTCAAGCGCAAGCCCAAGGACATCAAAGCGCTGGAAGGGCTTGGCATTGTCGGCACGTTCGACTTCACACAGCAAGGCAACCTGAAGAACATCCTTGAGGAAGCCGGGGCGAAGAAGGAGAGCTTGGGCTCCTCGATCATGCGCGTGATGGAAGCTGGTGCCAAGGCATCAGACCTTGCGGTGCGCCAAGCTATCTACAACCAAGTGATGAAGGAAACCGGGGACAAGGCTCAAGCCGAGTCTGCCGCACGAGAGATCATCAACTTCAGCCGCCGTGGATCTTCAAGGCTCATGGGGCAGATGATCAGCATCATCCCCTTCTTCAACGCCTATGCGCGAGGCATGGACAAGCTGGCAACGGCTGCTGCGGGTAACGTGGTGGGGCAGGCTACAGGCACCGCCCGGTCGATGTTCTACAAGCGCATGGCAGTCATGACCTCGATGGGTCTGGCCTATGCCCTGATGATGCAGGACGATGAGGAATACCAGAACCTGCCTGACCATGTGCGGGATACGAACTGGGTCCTGCCTTACGGCAAGGAGTTAGGCTTCACTCCGGTCATCCCGATTCCTGCTGAACTCGCGTTCTTCTTCAAGGCTATCCCTGAACGCATCGTCCGGTACTACAAGCTGTACGGCACCGACGAAGAGCAAGCCGCTCTGGATGTGCTGGGTAACCTGACTTCCCGTGGCATCGACGTATTCTCGTCGCCCAACATCACGCCGCAGGTGCTCCGCCCGTTCCTTGAGAACATCGCCAACTACTCGTTCTTTCTTGGCCGTCCGTTGGAGAGTCAGGCGCAGCAAGCCCTGCGCCCCTTTGAGCGCTACGGCACGGGCACCTCGGACGCCATGAAGGCGATAGCCAAGGGGCTGGAAGACGCTGCCAACGCTACAGGCATCGAAGCCTTCGCTGTGTCTCCGATCAAGCTGGAGAACGCGATCCGGGGCATCTTCGGCACCGCTGCAGGGCTGGGCTTGTCGATGGCTGACATGATGGTCAACCCGGGGCGCACCGACCGCCCCCTGCATCAACAGCTTGGTTCTCAGCTTACGGGCCTGAGCGCGGTGACGAAGGACCCCATCGGCAGTCGCAACCTCGACTTCATCTACGACTTGGAGAAGCGCGTCGAGCAGGTCAACGGTACAGTGAACCGTTTGATGGAACGCAAGCCCGAGGATGCGGAGCAGTTCATCAAGGATAACATCGGCCTGTACTCGATCCGTGGTGCCGTGCAAGGGGTCATGGAAGGCATCCGCACGCTCAACAAAGCCGCGATGGCGGTCAATCAAGACAAGTCCGTGAGCCCCGAGGAGCGCCGCAAACAGATCGACCTGCTGCGTATCGACCAGAACAAGTTGGCTCAGCAGGCGATGATGCTGCGCAAGATGGCACGGGACATCCAGATGGGGCGGTGATGAAAAAATCCCCCGGAGGCTTGCGCCGTGCCGGGGGTAATCATCAGGAGAAACAAGCTGGCAACTGAACCAGCGGGCGCATTATGGGGTACACCAGACCCGAATGCCAAGCACTCCGTTCTCGATCCGCTCCGCCCAGACCAGCGGGTAACGGTTCTTGTAGTGCCGATCCACAGCAGCGAAGGTCTCCTTGTGCTTCAAGCTGGGGATAAAGAAGCTCTGCAAAGGTGCCAGCGCGTCGGGGATATCAAACTCCGCCCCCTTGATCCGCAGAGGGCGTCTGTAGTAGTTAAGCCTCTTCTGCAATAGGGATGAAGTCATCGGCTTGGAAACCTAACACCGCCTCTGCGTCTCTAATGCAGTAGGCATTCACCGCTCCAAAGTCTGCGTCCCACCCGGAGCCCATACGCTTCTTGACGACTTCCAGTTTCTGCTTGGTCTCTGCTTCAAACAAGTCAGGCAACTCACGCGTGTTGATGTACTGATCCACGCACCACCGGTTGAAGTCCTTCTGCACGATGAACAGGATTTTAGTATCAGGTTCATACCGAATGACAAGCTGACCTTTGGGCTTCACATAGGCTTGGTTCTGCAAGCCGTTAGCCCGTGAGGTGGCGTCCACGATCAGCATGTTGTTGACGTTCTTGTTGACGAACGATGCAATGGATTCCGATGCCTTGGTAGCTTGGAGCAGCATCTGAGCCCCAGCATTGGATACGAGCCTGACCATCTTACGGGCGATTCTCACGATGTTGTAAGAGACCAACCCAAGATTCTGCAGGACAACTCCTGCTGTAACCGCGCAGATCACTGCGTTTAGTCGATACCGTTCTGTCTGGGTCCAGTTACCCCTTGAGTAGATAGCGGCCTGCGTCTCCAACCACATGGCCTGCACCTCTTCTAAATGCGGGACAACGTACTTGAGAAACGCATCCCCGGCGTGGCCGTAATTGTCTGCCAGTGCGTTGAAGACCCTCTGTATTTCCAGAACATCTTTAGGAACGGGTGTCTGTAGGTAGATCTCGATGGTCCGCGCCATCTCACCCTGCGGGTCTACCTTGATCTTGCTCAGTTGGTCTTCTAGGTTGGCGTTTGTAGACCAGATCGAGGTGCCCTTCCAAGTGATGTCGTTCGTGCGCTCCGCGTTTCTACCCGCCTCCATGCGGTCTCGGGCACGCCCCTGCGTGCTGCCGTAGAGCAGGGCGGAGATCTCTTCCGGCGAGGCGTTGGTCATCTCGTCCAAGCACATGGCGATGCCGTTCCACACCCCCATCCGGTGCACCTTGGTCATGTGCGTGTCCTGCGCATCCTTCATCATGGCCTTGGGGTCACCGAAGATCGAGTTGACCATCCGCAGGATAGTGGTCTTGCCGGTGCCGCTGCGCTTGGAGTAGTAGTTGATCACCGCCCCGTTCTCGGGGGACAGCGCCATGAGCACACTGCCGAAGCCAGACAGCAGACCGAAGGCGTGCAGGTCGAACCGAGGGTCGTTGTAAGCGTTGGCGATCTCCTTCCACTTCTCCAAGGAGCCCCGTAGCGCAAACCAGGGGACGTACTTCTCAACTGACTTACCCACCGGGGAACTGACTACGCCATGTTTTGTGTACTCACGATCACCCACAATGAACGTGCCGTTCTTAGTCCATCCAAAACGAGTATGCACATCATCCGCCTTCATTCTGAGTTGAAGTTCTTGAATCGACTTGCCCACATAAGTCTGCAACTTGACAAGCTGCGCCTGGGCGAAGACTGCTACACCTTCTGCACTGAGCTTGTCCCGGAACTTGTCCAATGCACCGATGTCTTTTTGCGGAACCATGAAGTCCCGCACTGCATCATTAGGCAGGTGGTGGCGGAGCCAAACCACATCCCCTAACTCCGACTCTCGCATCCGTTTGTATACGTAGAGGTCATAGGGGTAGACTACCTCGGACTTCATCTCATCGCCAACTTTAACGTCGGTATAGACCCCGCCGTTCGCTCCACGGTAGTAGGGCCACGGGTATGCAGGAATCTCAAACTTCTTCTCTGCGATAATAATCTCAGTAGGCCCCGGTGGCGCAGCTTTGATCGCAGCACCGAGTTGGATCGGGGACGTTATCTTGCCACTATGCGGACAACCCGCGCACAGTGACGCAGTCTCCATGCCCTGAAAAGTCTCACAGGTATACGGACCCTTCGTGCCAATAGCCTTTCGCTCGGTTTCATCCGCCGAGTAATTCGGGTGCTTCTCCGACACCGCATGGATGGCCCAGTCACGGTCTTCGCAGTGTTGTGCAACCGAAAGTACGCCCCGCCAGACAGGCTCTGGTAGCGTATCAGATTGGTCAATCGCGTTTTGTATTTGCGCACAGCCATCTCCCTTGACTGATTTAGTCCAAATTATTTCGAACTTGCTAATTCGGTTAGGGTCACCACCTGCCAAACTTTTTGTCAGGCTCGATGGTGAAGTCTTTGAGATAGCCTTTGCCTTGTCAAAAGCAAAGATCTCTGGTGCCCCAATAGCCTTCTTCAGTTCTTCAAAGTCGTATTGGGTGATTGGGGTGAGCAGCGTAACGGTGCTACCGTTCTTGGAGTTGATCGTCTCAGGTACACGCAGGACGCGAACTGCATCCGCAGTGCAGACAGGATCAGCTTTGAAGTCGTGCTCTTTGCAGAGCGCTTTGAGTCCGCTGGCTACCTCGATCCATGAGTGGACAGGTACAGCGTCGAAGAAAATCCAGTGGGCGTGTAGGCCGTTGCCCGAATCCACGATGGTGGGACGAGGCAGGTTTGTTGTCTTACAAAACTCTCTCAGTGCTTGTGCACCCTCGCCCTTGTCAGCGTAGGGCTTGTTGGGACCGCAGTCCACATCAATGTACAGTTCTCTCTTGGCTACAGCGTTTTCCGATGTTGCGGTGTCTCCTGCCCCAAACCCAGCAGTGACGTAATAAACATCGTATCCATTATCAACATAAGTCTGTATCTCATCGGCCATATCTTGGACTGACGAGAAGAACCGATTGAATGCGCTGCCTGTTGCCTTCTTGATTATTCTGAGAGAGTACCGCGTTCCTTCTGGGAGAATGCCTTCTAGGAATCTAAGTTGAGACATGGTGACGAAGGGGTAACCACAGACGCAGGGTCGTGGTTCGGGTGGCGGGGGGCTGGTCAGGCCGGAGGAAGAAGGCGACGATAGTACGTCAGCACCTTGTCGCGCAAGTGCTTTCCGACCTCGTGTTTACCCGAGAACCACCGATAGACAGCGGCCTTGGAAACGTCGAGGTCAGTGCACACTTGCGCGACAGGATGCTTGAGGTATATGCACAGGCGTCCGAGTTGGACGCCCAGCATCGCCGGATCTGCATCCGCGTTCAGCCGAACGATCTTCGCTGAGTAGGTCATGGTGACAAAGAGGGGGCCGTAGCCCCCCGCCTTACTCAGTCGTCAGCGTCATCACCCCAGTCGGACAGGATCGACTTCACGCTCACAGGTGCTGCCGCTTTGGCTTCCCGCACCACGGGCTCCTCGACCACCTCAACGGCGGCGGGTTCAGCCTTCTTGGGCTTCTCCACCTTGAACTCAGCCTTGGCAGCGGGCGCTGCGGCTTTGGGCTGGATGAACACAGGCTGCTCCACAGGAGCGGGCGCAGGGGCAGCGGCTTCCGGCGTACCGTCAATTTCCGCAACGGTCATCGTGACTGCTTCGATGGCGGCAGGCTCATCCATGCGGGCCTTGACCATCTCCCACTCGTGCTCTTCCAGCGGGCGCACGGCGCTGAACACCAGCTTCATGTTGGCAGAAGTGTCGAAGCGCATCTCGGTCACCACTGCGTTGACTTCGATACCGTGACCGCCAAGGAAGCGTGCGTACTGCTGCAAGCCCATCTTGCGACCTTCGCCCTGGGCAAAGAGGCTCGACGCGTTGATGCTCATCGCGTAGATGTCACCCTGGATGTCGGAAGCCAGCAGCACTGCCAGACGACGGCTGTAACGGCAGGCCTTGGAGTCACCCTGCCCAGAGCCCTTGATGTCTTGCGGGCAACCCGTGCAGGACTTGTGCTGCGGGTTCTTGACGTTGGCGTGGGGCTTGGTGCTGTCATCAGACCAGCAGAGGGGGCGACCCTTCACACCCTTCTCATACTGAGAGCCGTAGAACGTACGGGCGTTGTTGTCCGACGCACGGACGACGATGATGTTCATGGCGCGGTCTTCGTTCACCGCGACCGACTTGCCACCCACCAGCATCGTGAAGACGTTGTTGTCAATACTGATGCGCTTGCTGCTGCCACCGCCCATCAGGGACTTGGTTAGCGAACTCAACTCACCCCTGCGCAGATGTGCAGGCAGTGCGTTACCGGATTGGAAAAGGGTCAGATCAGACATTAGGATCTCCTAACAGTTACTGTGTACTTGGATTCGACGTTCATACCCTTGGGCATTTGGTCGGGGTTTGCTTTGAGGTATTCCCCCATCGCACGTTGCGCAATGCGTCTCTCTAGCAGTTCAAGCGCGTTGTTCTCCTTGATGAAGTTGTGCATAGCCTCCCAGTCGGAGGTCCAGTAGCGTGTATCTACGCCACGAATTACCACGCCAACACCGGGGATGCTGACGTTGCCACCTGCACGCTTGCAGGCTTCTAGCAGGAAGTTCTCAACTACCCGCATCTGCTCTTTGATCTCTTTGTCTTTCGTCTCGTACTCAGCACTCAACACACTACGCGCATCGCGCATCTTGATGTAGGCCTTGACGAGCTTTTCAGTTGGAGGAAGTTCTTGGTCTTCCATGTTGGTCTCCTGATGAAGTGAGGGGATAAAGTTTACATCGCAACTTTTTAGGCGTCAAGCTCCTCCCGATAAAGATTGAGCAGGGTGTCCATGTCTTCGGTCTTGAGGTCCAGCGCGTCATAGAGCTTGCGCTCCACGTTGCAGCCACACAACCTCACGACGAGACAGGGGTTCTTCTGACCTGCCCGGTGCACGCGGGCGTTGGCTTGGTGCCAAATTTCGTTGGAGGTCACAGGACCCCACCAGACCACGGTGTTCGCTGCGTGTAGGGTCACGCCGTGCGATGCAGCCGCAGGCTGGATGAGCAGGATGCGGGGCTCGGGCTGGGTCTGGAAGTTCTTGAAGATCTCCGTGCGGTTGTTGACAGAGACCCCGCCGTGGATCACATCCACTGCGTACCCATCCTTGCGGAGCCGGTCGCGCAGCACCTCGATGGCGTGCCTGAACGGAACGAAGACCAGCACCTTGTGGGTGCTCTCCTCGATGGCTTCCACCAGCACGTTGTACCGGTGCGTGATGTCGAACTCCACCGTGTTGCCGTCGTCTGTGTACACCGCGCCACTGGCTACCTGCAATAGCTTGTTCAGGTTCGTCGCAGCATTAACGGAAGTGACGGTCTCCCCTGCCGCTGCCATGATGAACTGATCCTTCAGCATCTTGTAATACTTCGCCTGCTGCGGGGTCAACGACACTTCACGCGTGGTGTACAGCAGTTCAGGCAGGTCCAGGCACTCATCCTTGGTGAAGCGTATCGCGGGTTGAAGCACTCTGTTGACGACCTCCGCTGCGTTCTTCTTCGCCGCCCATTTGAACTGGGTGACCTTGTACATCACCTGATCTCTGAAGGAGTAGAAGTGCGGAGGTACGGAGGAAGGATTCAACATACGGGCTATGCCGTATGCGTCTATCGGAGACTGCGAAGCGGGGGTGCCGGTCGCCATCCATAACCACGTTTCTGGAGTGATGAGTGAGTTGATTGATTTCCATCTTTTAGTTGTAGCAGTCTTCACTGCATTAGCTTCGTCAATGATGACGAGGTCGAACCCCCCGGCCTTGAGTTCAGGCAGGACTGTCTCTACACCGTCGAAGTTGATGATGACGAACTCAGCCCCGGAGTTGATGACCTTGACCCGCTTGTCCCTGCTACCGTGTGCTACGTCCACAGTACGGTGCATGATGGTCTTGAACAGGTCCGCCTGCCATGCCGAGTTCATGATCGACAGCGGGCAGATGACCAGCACGCGTTTGACGTAGCCCTTGTCCAGCAGGTAGTCAGCAGCCCACGCGAAGCTGGCTGTCTTGCCCGTGCCTGGGTCGTTGAAGCAGAACGCCCTGCGGTGCAGGGTCATGAACGCTGCGGTCTCCCGTTGGTGGTCGAACGGCTTGAACAGCCCCGGCCATTTGTAGCGCCCCTCGATGGGTGAGGGGACGTTCTTGACCCCGAGGTTCTTCAGGACCTGAGCTTCCTCAAGCCCCCACCGCACCAGCACCTGCCCATCGTCCAGACGCCTGCTCTTGGGTATGGTGTTGAGCACCCGCTCGGGGTGCCGCAGTTTGAGCAGGAGCGCTTTACTGTCGATGATTTGCATTTGTTTTGTAGTAGGTCATGACAGCGCCGACAGCATCATGTACGGTAACGCCGCACAGTTGTGCTACGCTTGCGTACACATTTAGTGTTACTTCTAAAGCCTCTCGATTGTCCAAATCTTGGTCTTGAAGCATTTGAAGCATGAACCCGGCGATTTCTTTAAGTTCAGTTTGTGTAGCCATGATTACCTCAGTGGGAACTTAGCTTCTTCCTGCATCTTCAGCAGACGCAGGGCTTGGGTCTTGGCATCGTCCAGCGCATGATGTCCGGTGCCTACTCGCTCGATCTTGGTCTTCATGAACATCGCAGCGATGGTGCGGTAGCAGCGATCATTCCAGTAGTGCCAAGGCGTATCCATCTTCAGCGCCCGGTAGGCAGCGGCCACCAGCGTGTTGTCAAAGTTCGCTCCGTTACCCCAGACCAACACCGTGTCAATTGGCGGCATCCACATGGTGAACTTAGTCAGCGCGACATTCAGGCTGAACTCACCCTTGAACGCAGCGGCGCGAGCCTCAGCAGACTGCTTACCCCACCACTCCAACGTGCTCTTCTGTGCACGAAGTCCTGCTGCTTTGCAGGACTCAGGGTCAATGGTGACGTAGAATTCTTCACCCAACCCGTTCTCATCGAACTTCACAGCACCGATACTGAGGATGGTATCCCCCGGCCTAGTGCCTAGTGTCTCAATGTCCATCATTACGTTCTTCATTACCGACATTTTTATCTCCTGATGCAGATAGCAGAACGGCCCGATAGGGGGAACCCATCGAGCCAAGACCCTCGGTCTAGCGCCGAGGAAACGAAAGCATAGCCCCAGCGGGGCTATGCGTCAACGCCCGCCTGAGCGGGGACCTTTGAAATTTTTCGCGCTGTTGGCGCTGAAGCTCTTGAGCCGCACGTTTCCGGGCTTGCTCTTCCCACCATCCTTGATGGGGGTCACATGATCGAGGGCTTTGCCCTTTCGAGAATCCTTACCGTGTTCCTTGTCCCAGGCACGGCGTGCACGCTGCCGCTCGGACTGCTTGGCTCTGCCTCCGTTGGCGAGGAAGTCAGCGTACTCCTTCTTGTGGTCTCGGTCGGACATATCCTTGTAGGGCATGGCTCTTCTCCAAAATCAAGTTCCAGTTGAACCCAGTTCATCCGTTGGCTCCGTTGTGTGGGCAGCTTGTTACCACGCAGTGTTTCCTGCACAGACCTGACGGGTTGGGGTTCCAGACGCCAGACTTGTACGCCCCTTCCAGCCTGCCGATGTCCTGCATCCACTGCCGCCAGTAGTTCTTCTCCTGCGTCCGGTCGTAGTCCGCCCGCTTGAAGTCGTTCGCCACGACGAAGAGCAACCCTGCCCTGACCCTGCGGATCGCCGGGAAGTGCTTGAAGACCATGAGCGCCATCAGTTCCAACTGCGCCGTGTCGGCGTACTTGGCAGACTTGCCAGTCTTGTAGTCCACGATCCGGGCGATGCCTGTCTCCTCGTTGACGATGAGCAGGTCAGCCACACCCCGGCACCATACATCTTTCGCGTCGAAGGCACAAGCCTCTAGCTGCTGCGTCAGGCCCATCTTGTACTCACACAGCTTGGTCCCCTCGATGGACCGCAGGGTGTCGAGGTGCGACTTGACGTAGCTGAACGCCTCAGGCAGGGGGGTGCCATCGCGCACATAGTGCTCAGCCGCTTCGTGGAAACTGCTCCCGTACAGCGTTGCTTCTGTGAACGGCGGCTCCGTGAAGTTCCTGTAGACCTTGACCTCAGCAAACTGCTTCGGGCATGTCTTGAACTTCTTCAGGGACGAATACGACCAAGCACCGGGCAGACTCATCACTGCTCCTTCGTAGCCCGAATAGCGTTGTACGTCAGCTTGGCTTCAGCCATCGCAACCAGTGCGTGTTCAAGCGCGGCATCTATGTCGTTTTGCAACATTGCCTGATGTAGTTCCTTCAGTGCCTTCTCCGCCATCATGCACGGGTAGGCGTAATCAACAATCCCCATATGTCCTTCCTATTCCACTTTCACAGTTGATAGGGCACCCCTGTGCCCACTTGGGAACCCAGCGCATACATTCTTCAACGTATGCCTGAGCTTGTTCAGCTTCTTCCTCACGGGCAATGGCAGCTACAGCATCATGCACAGTCAGGACCACATGCAGCTTCTTGGAGATCTTCAGTAGCTGCTGCATCACAACGATGCGGGCCAGCGCTTGCACCACGTTCTCAACCAGCTTGCCACCGTAGATGTCCACCAGCCCAGTCTCATCCTTGTACTGCCACGCCTCCATCGCCATGCCGTTCTTGTTCTTCACCCCACGGTGCAGTTGCGGGTAGCTGATGTACAGCCCACTGGGCAGCTTGATCCCTTTGCGCCCTTCGACCAGCACGACACCTTCACGACCGAACCACATGGTCTTGTCACTGTGCATGGTCTCAATAGCTGCCTCACCTTCACGCCACAGCCTTGTGATGGCAGGGACTGACTGCCGGTATGTGTCAATGATCTGCTTGCATGCGTCCAGTTCCAAGTCCATGTTCATTTCGGACGCCTTCAGTGTCACCTGAAGTTTCACTGCACCGGTCTGGTATCCGCAACCAAGCACCACAGTTTTACCTACGAACCGTTCACGCTTATCGGCTTTCGTTACCTCTCTGCCGAATATCTTTCCAGACATCTTGCAGTACACATCAACACCGTTGGCGAAGTCTTCTACAAGATCTTCCTGCCCCGCCAGCCACGCAAGCATCCGCGCCTCGATGTTGGACGAGTCGCAGTCAATGATCACGTAGCCCGGAGGTGCCTCGATACAGCGCTTGAGCTTGTTAGCCTGCGCCCCACGAGCCGGGAGGTTTTGCAGGTTTATACCATCAGTGCCGCCCAAGCGGTGGGTTCTCGCAGCGGAATATCGCAGGGGCACCGGGAACAGCGGGCTTCGCCCCGCCATGTCAATGAACCGTTGCGTGCGGGTCTCCTCCAAGGTGCTCTTGACTCCCATCCGCGCAGCCACCACAGCCTGCACCCGCTCGTCGGGGTGGTCCAGCAGGGCCTTCATAGCCGGGTCAGTCTTGGCGAAAGCGAACGCTTGCTTGCCCGTGGTCGGGCTGATCTTCATCGGCGGAACAACCCCAAAACTCTCCAGCACCAAAGCGAACTTCGGGTTGGACATGAGGTCTTCCTTGGCGATGCCCGCGTTGGACAGCAGTTCCTCCTTGCGGCGGATCACATCTGCCAGATGCTCCTCCAACTGCGCCTTGTTGAGGTGTAGGACAGGCTCGGTGTACATCCTGATGAGCTTGTCGATGAGCTTGAGTTCCTGCGTAGGGTAGGGGTCCCGATGATCGAACGTCTCCGGGTTATACCAACCGTTGGACATAAGGAAGAACAACTCATGGCATAGCTCTACGTCATGCAGGCAGTAGTCAGCGTACTTGGCGAACTCCTCCGGAGTGAAGTCAGCCCTGCGTTTGCCCATCGCGTTCTGCACCTCAGTGCCCTTGTCCTCCAGCCCGTAACGCTTGGCAAGCAAAGCCAGCGAGTTGCCCTTCATCCCGAACATGGCACGGGCCATAGACAGGGTGTCCAGCCACGCAGCAGGCTTCACCCCGAACCGCCACGCGAGAATGGCGGCATCGAACAATGTGTTGTGCGCCAGCACCGCGTACTTGCCCCACTCGATGGCATCCAGCCGGTACTGCACCTCTGCTTCGGTGCCAGTGATGATCTCCTTCTTTCCGTCCGGCCAGCGTATGCCCAGCATGATGACCTCGAAACGTGGGTCCCGAACGTAGGCTTCCATCGTCATCTTCGATAATGAAAACTCCTTGTCGTAGTACGTTTCGAAGTCTACCGTTAGGATGTCCACAATGACCTTTCATGGAACCACTCTTCAAGCAGTTCCGTTGTGTCTTCACGCACTACCATAGCCGAGCCCCCGGCTTTGTGGATCTCCGCCATCTCGCGCTCTTGCAGGGCGGTGGGCTTGTTAAAGCCTGCCTTGCATTCTACACCCAAGAACATGCCTCGATAGCACACGATGATGTCTGGTATACCCGCACGACCGTAGCCGTTCTGCGCAGGAAAGAAGTAGTAGCCCTTGTACTTCTTGATGATGTCCACGCAGCGGGACTTAACTTTCGATTCGGGGGTGGCCATCGTTGAACTCCTCTACTTCAATCAGTTTCTGGATGTAATGCGCTGCTTTACGTAGGTCTTGCACGCCACCCTTGTGCTTCCAGCGGGACAGGTACTTGACGGCATTACCGTCGAGGTAGCCGAGTTCCCAGTCGAGGATTACGTTCCACGTTTCGTACTTAAATTTCTTGTAGTGTGTGCCGCCATGCTGCACATCATCAGCGTTTTGTGTTGGTTGCATTTTGGGGGTTGGTTGATTGGTTTTGGGGTTGAGGGGGAGAAACAGATTCCTAGCCCCCTCGGTCTAGGTTGGGGAGAGCATCACGCGCTACAAACTCCAGCGGGCACGCGTGATGCGTAAGAAAGGCTTCACATCTGTTGGGCTAGAACCAGTCCTACGGTATGCACTGCCCGCTAAATTAGTGCTACGCCTACGGCGCAGGCTTCTTGGTACTTGGATTTATGTGGGGCAGCATTGACAATGCAGCGTCCTTCTCGGTAGGAGTAGAGGAAGGGCCAGGGACGATCCGCTCCTCGGTCCAAAATTTGTGCAGGTTTGCACATTGGTAGCGACGGCGGCGCGATCCATCTTTGCGCATCCGCGTATCCAGAACTTCCGTCCATGTTCCGCACTCGGGGCATTTCATTCCTCCTTGTTCTCCGTAAATGATGGGCACTTCTCATCCTCCATGATCCACGGCCCCATCCACCACTGGCGGTCGGACTTCGGGTTCACGGGTGAGTTGGCTACGTTGCGTTTACATGCCTTGCAGTATTCAAAGCATGGGTTACCCGCACAGCGGGCAAAGTCTTGGGCTTCGTATCTCATCTCGACCTCACGCAACGGTACTCGTTAGTCTTGATACTCAATTGACGAGCGGCGTTTTCACACATTTCTTGAGCACTGATTTTGCGCTCCAAGACCTCTTGATGAAATTCACCTAAGGGCCTCCAGTCGTACTTGCATACCCCAGGCACGCAAGCGACTACGGTCCAGATGATCAAGATGTAGGTCATACCTGCCCCCTTGCCCTGATGGCTGCGGCGCAGTGATTGAAGATCTTGGCGGTGTTGTGCGCGTCGTTCATGATGCTTGCCACCTCGTATGTCTCACACACCTTCGCACACGCTTCTCGTTCAGCCAAACAGCATGGCTTATTAGGCTGCTGCTCCCGCTCCTGCATGATCGCTTCTAGCTGTTTGAACTTGGCTTCGTATTTGTCCCGCTCGGCAGCGGCAACAAGGGCGGCGAAGCGGGTGAGTTTGTCGCTGTCGCAACCACACTCTTGGCACCAACCTGCCCAACCATCCTCAAGCCCAGCCTCCCGCGCCATGCGGATGATGTCTTCTTTACTCATTGCTTACTCCCAAATGGAACACGCACGACACCGTAGTCGTTTGCAACAGCGCGGTTGTTTTTCTGTGTAACAAACGCTTGTGCTTCCTTACGAGTCGCAAACGCCGCAACAGGCTTAGGGTGAGTGATGTAAATTGGGCTATATCTGTAAGCTAGAACAACATAAACAGACTTCATTGCTTACTCCTTTGTGTGCAAGCAGCGCAGCGCCACAACCCACGGGGCCTGCTACTGCCAGTGTGTTCAGGTAGATCCTTGTTGCATGCGAAGCAACGGCGGAGGAATTGTTTAGGGTTCATGGGATGCCATGCGCCCGCTCGACGGCGCGAATTATTCCTATCAACCCTTCCACCGGGCCTGCGGATTGCAGACGACCTATTGATTCCGTAATAAGTCGCAAAGCATCAAATTCATTCATGGGCTTACGCACACAGTTCAAACAGCAGTCGCCGGGAATTAAAGTCTTCCAGCCGCAGACGTTGCATAGCTCCAGCGATGTCTGCTCAAGATCTGCCAACTTGCGGTCCAGTTCGGTGTTCTGGTCTTGCAGGCTGACGCAGTTGGGGCATTCACTGGGCATGCATTCCCGCGTGGCACAGGGCGGCTCCTGCACCGGCTCAACCTCCGAGGAATCCTCGGTAGTTGGCTCTGCCAGCGCGGCCTCAAGAGCGGAAATCTCTGCGTAGGTGTCGTAATAACTGCTGGCCCTAACCAACGCCTCCAGCGCCTGGATTGCTGAGGTTCGTAGGTCGGTCATACCAACCCCATCAACTTAAACGCAACCTCAGTCGGCACAATTGCCGTAACGTAAGCCCGATGTACCGGGCACCAGTAATGGATGCGGGTCATTGCTTATCCTTCCTTGCCCTAATTACATCCGCTGTAAACGGAGCCTTCGTTTCTTCTGCCAGCCGCACACACGCCGCGATCTCCTGCGCTATCACGCAGTCAATCAACTCCCGCAGTGCCCGCGACGGGGCGAAACCGTATGTGTTGCACAGTGCTTTGAACTGATCTTCGCTCATGGCTGCTTCACCTCCATCAGGACCATGACCTTCCGAACTGCGTCGGTGAGTTCGTACCAGTCTTTCCAACCGACATATTGGTTGACGCTCACCTTGACGGTGACCCCATCGACAAGCTCCACTGAGGCAACAACACCCATGTCGTTGACGATGCTGGCATGTGTGACTTCAACTTTCATTCCTCAATCCTCCCTAAGACATTGCACACCTCCCGGTAAACGGACTCCAAGACCTGCCGACTGTTGGCATCATCTCCGTGCTTCAGGTGGGTGCGAAGCTGGCTCTGCACATCGCTAAGCGTCATGTAAACCTCGCGGCCATGAAGGGCGACCATGAACGTCGATCCTTCCTCGTCCGTATCAAATGTCAGTGTGGCTTTCATGCGAAGTACCCCGCTATTAGTGCGATCACGCCGACCACTGCGACGATAACCACGCCCATCAAAACGACGGAGCCCAGGGCCTCCGGCCCATCGTCTGTGTGTCCAAGTTCTGTTGCCGCCTCGGCGGGCGGCGGTGCTTCATCTTTCATTGTGTGATCCTTTCCTTTTTCACAGCAAGTAACCAGCGGTCGCCCAGGCGCAGGACGCTCCTGACCCAGGCCTTTCGATTGTGCCGGTTGATCTCCGGGGGCACCAGTGGGGAATTCCAGAGTTCACGAGCGTGACGAACGAGTTGTTTAGTTGTCATTGCATTTCTCCTGATGAAAAGTGTTTAGCCATGAAAAACGCCCTGCGTTTGCAGAGCGTTGAGTAGGCTATCGAGGGGCTGCGTTATGCAGTACGCCAGACACGGATACCGTCCGACACGGTGCCGGTGGAGAACTGACCCTGACCGAAGGCCTTCTTCGCCAGCAGGATCTTCCGACGCCAGTTGTTCAGTTCGTTCTTGGCAGCGACATCGCACGGCACAAGGAAGCTGTCGCCAATGTCCATCTGGTGAAACGGGAATTCCACAGCCTTACGACCACGGCGTGCGCTCGTCATCGGCACGCCAGCTTGAATTTCAAACATAAGATTCCTTTCGCACCGTAGTGCTTGGTTAACGGGAGCGTGATGTTACCACTCCCCGCATTCGTGTCAACGCTTTTTCATGCGTTGTCCACAACGAGATGGCGTCGGTGTAGTCCACCGCCTCGACCCAGTACGTTTCGTCCCCCACCCTTCGACCTAGACCTTTGACCTCATCAGGGTACGCCCAGTTGAGCATAGAGACAGCCTCCTGTATCCACTGAGGCAGTAGGTCGAACCGGTACGCTGCGCTGAAGATTTTCTCCGGGGCTTTCGGGTAGACGACGACCTCGTACAGACCATCATTGGGCCAGATCGTTATCCGGTAGGTTGTGTGTGGGTTGCGCTCGGGGTCAAGCATTTTCCTTTGCCTTCCTCTTGGCTTCCTTTTCTTCTTCCCTCACACGCTGGTTCTCCAGTGCTTGGTGGAACTGCACCGGGCCAAGCGTTTTGATGGTGGGGTTATTGTCGGAACTTATCAGTTTGGCAATCTGAACGCTGCCAACGTCCCCGCCCACCCACTCAGTGTTGATCTCGTAGATGTCGTGCCCTGCGAAGAGATTGAAGATCGCCATTGCTGCATCTTTGGGCACGGCGTAATCCCGATGCCCCAGGCCAGACAACAGGACAAGATCAAATTCTGGTTTCTTGCTCATGATTACCTCCAACGGTTAAACGCGTTTAACTTGCCCGCCGAAGCGGGCGACACCCGGTCCGCTCAAGCGGCGGGCACAAACAACGACACACCAGTGGGGGCTTGTATCCCCTTGGTGCTGATAGCCCACAGCACAGGCGCTTTCCAATCCCCCCAACTGCCGACGTAACCATCCGTAAACTGGATGATGCAGTCCGGCTCAATCCCCTGCTCTTCAAGGTAGCGGGCCATGCAGCGGGGGTCAGTCCCCCCACCACCCCGAGGTCTCGTCGTCTGCGGCAGCGTCTGCACAGCGTCACCCTCGTACACCTCATGCCCTGCCACGGCTGCGTCCCAATAGATCACATCGACCATCTCGGGGTGGACAGACTCGCAGGCTGACATGATCTCGGTCAGCGCACGGCGCAACTGGTCATGCCCGATGGAGCCCGACGTATCCACGCCGATGGTGATGCGCTTGACTGCCTCGGTGTAGCGGCTTGGCATGTAGGAATCCTGCGCCAGCCACCGCCTCGCCGGTTTGCGCCACGTAGACAGGTCGTTACCCACGGCAGTGGTACGCAGCCACTCACGCAGTTGATCCTCCCAGTTGACCTGCGGCTGAAGCAGGTCACCGAACGTGCGGTCCACGCTGCCACCGACCTTGCCTGCGATGAGCGCACCTTGACGCAGGGCTGTGTCCACAGTCTTCTGCACCTCCTTGGCCTCGTCGGGGGTCAACGGCTTCATACCATCGCCCTTGGCGTCACCGTCTCCCGGCTTGGCAGGCTCGTGCTTGTCGAAGTCCTTGGCCTTGCCACCGCTGGCTGAACGGGGGCTGCCGCCCTGCCCCTTGCCACCACCCTGCCCGGTGCCTTGCTTCTTCAGAGCCCGGTAGATCTCGCCCGTGTCCATGCCACGGTACTGGGTATCCAGCACAGCGTGCTCCCACACGGTGAGGAAGTCACCCCGTGGGTCGAGGTCATGCAGCATGAGGTTGATCACTGCGTCGGCTGCGAAGTTGGCGGTCTGCGCGTCCTCCTCAAACATCGATTGCCACACAGTCATGTGCATCAGCATGACATGGAAGTATTCGTGGAGAACCACGAAGCGTAGCAACTTGTCGTCGCACTGGTCAACGAACGCACGCCCGTAGATCACATCCTTGCCGTTGGTTGCAGCGGTCGGGCAGTCATCGCGCACTTCCCAGCTACCTACCATCAGCACACCGGACATGGCTACGAAACGCGGGTCACGCATGATGGCAGTGCGTGCCTTGGTGATCTTGTCTTCGGCTTTAAGCATCACAACTCCTTAACGCAAAATCCAGCTATTGGTAATGCACCAGTTGGTGAACTCCCGGTTGAGTGCAGACCACGTTGACTTGTGCTTCTGACGCAACAGGTTGGTAGCGAACACTGCCTGCAACTCCTTCGGCAGGCGGGCCATGTACTTCAACACGTTGTCGAGCGTGTCCTTCTCGACGCGGTGCACTGCACGGTGCACGGTCATCATGTTCGTGGTCGGTGTGGTCGGCAGCTTGGCTTGCTCCGGTGCGTTGATGATCGAAGCCCAGGTCGGCAGGCCATCGGCCAATTCCACATACGCCATCAGGTCCAGCGCAGCACGAGCACCCAGCGAACCAGCCAACGCACATCGCATCGCATCGTCATCACCCACTGCATCACGGCAGTTGAGCATCCGACCTGCGGCTGCGAGGGAACGCGGCGTCACGAACGCCTTGCGCTGCTCCTGCCTGTGGAAGATGTACGGGTTCTGGTCGGGGCTCGATACCGTGTCCTCCTCGGCCAGCACCTGCGGCGTGTCGGTAACCCACGCCAGCACTGCGTGATGCACGCCATTGGCTACGCCCCACTCGACCCACTCGGGGGCGGTCGGCTTGCGCATCGTCACGACGGACATACGGTTACGCACATGCATCTGCATCGTGTCACCCACGCCCTCGCTGGCAAGGTTCGTGGTGCCGAAGACGATGCTGCCCTCGGGCAAGGGGCGGTGACCCACACGCCGGTCAAGCAGCACAGGCAGGAGTGCATTCTGCACAGGGCGCGGGGCCTTACCGAACTCATCCAGGCACAGGATGACAGGCTTGTCGTCGTGCACACCGAACACCTCGTTGGGGTAGAACGTGCTGGTCTTCGTGGCATGGTCCACGGCAGGGATCTGAATGTCACCCACATCGATCTGCGTGCAGTCGATGTACACAGGCCTATGGTTCGGGAACTTCTCCGCGAGGAGGTGCAGGATGCTGGACTTACCCGTGCCAGACGGACCCTCGATCAGAACGGTCGTGTGCTGAGCGATGCTGCCAACGAGGTTGGCGCACTGGTTGATGTTGAGTTTCATTTGCTTCTCCTGATGAGCCCCCGAAGGGGCGGGTTAAAAAGTCAAAGAGCAAATTCCGACAGGATGTTCTCCATCGCTGTCCGTGTGGCCTGCTGCAACTCGGGGGACTCCTTGAGAGAGTCGATGTCAACGCGGCTCAGTGCCGTCTCCAGTGCCACGCGTGCAGCTTCCAGGCGAGGGTCGTTCGTGACGTTGAGGTCACGCAACAGAGCGGTCAACTCCAACCCCTGCTCCAGCATGCTGTCGTACAGCTTCGGTCTGCGCTTCTTCTTGATCTCGACGGACACGACTGCGCCTGTGTCATCGGTGGTGGGCACCTGCTCCACTGCATCCGGGTCGTGCGAAAGGACAGCCTCCATCCTTTCCTTGATCCATTCAACTTGGTCTTTCACCCTGCGCCATGCGTCATCGACGGCGAAGGCGATGCGAAGTTGCACGGCCTTCTCATACTGATCCTTCAGATCAGCAGCGGCAGCGATGCCCACATCTACGCGGAAGTCACCTGACTCAGGCACCGGCTCGACGGTGAAACTGAACCGGAACTTAGCCGCAACCTCGGACTCGGGCGGGTACTCGGCACGGTCGAACAGTGCACCCATCTCGAAAGCCTGCTTGCTGATCTCGGTGGCGTACGTGTTGACGAAGACCCGTGTCAGGTCTTCGAACCGCTGCTGATACCGTGCTGCCTGACCCATCACGTTGAGGTACTGCGCCGTCGTTATCAGGCGTCTGCCGTTGTCGTCCCACGGCAGGGTCTGGGTGTTGAACCAGTTGCGGACCTCACCGCGCAGAGACTTGATGGCTTCAAGGGCGGGGCACTCCGAGAAGAGGTGCTTGTGTACCGTAGCGGCACGCTTGCTGCGTGCGCCCTTGGATTGGGTCACCTCCTCCGCAGTCTTGCGGTCCTGCTTACGTGCTTCCCACACGCTGATGTTGATGCTGCCGAGCATGGCAGCGGATGCAATTGAGATCATTTCCTTCTCCTGTTAAACGCGTTTAACCGAACGTGATAAAGCACACTGTGCATTCACCGTAAGGTCTTAATTCTATCATGTCACCGTAGTTAACGGTAGTACATCTCTTCCCATTCCAGCCTACGGCGGCTTTCGCTCGCCGTACTACGCTGTAGTTCGATATCCCCTCCGGGGCTTCAATCGTGACACGCTTTACCCACGAGTAGTTCGGTTCGTGACCGAACGTGTCGGTGACTTCGATGTTGACTTTCATGATGGCCTTTCTTGAAGCGGTTGTGTTAAGTATTAACGGTGGAGTCCACCCTTGTTGTTGATCCCGAGCAGGTCCGCTCGGTCCACGAGCAGCATGTAGTTGCTCTTGTGCATGGGCGCTACGGTCCACGAGCGGCGCTCGACCCGAGCGTGCTCTTCACCGCATGGCAGGCAGAGCCTGCGGCCCAGGTCGATCCGTGCTTGAGGCACCGCATCGCCGCACTGCGGGCAGGGGTTACTCCTCGTCGTCTTCATCTTCGTTCTCCTCGTCGTTCAGCAGTTCGTTGTGGTGAGCCATGTCAGCCACCTCGTCCTCACTCATATATTTGAGGCATGCCATGATGAGTGTGTCTTTGTCTAGCAGGCCTTCTTCCACCATCTCAAGGAGCTTGTTGGTGGTTTGTCGTGTTACTCCCATGACACCACCTCCCCGTCCGATACCAACTCCTCGATCACCTGAAAGGTGAACACTGCACGGTCTGCACCGAGCGTTGAGTCGTCGCCACGCCAGCAGAAACTCGCTTCGCCCACATCGAGGCACGGGCCAGGAGCGTTGCATGTGCACCACTCTTCGATCTCGTCGAACTCGTGGTCTTCGTACCCGGTGGCGTCACCGTTGATGAGGTAGCTAGCCCAGTGAACGGGCAGGAGGAACTCTTCGGTTTTGATCATTGCACTCTCCGGTGTTTGGGAGCGATGCTCCCGTATGCGCAGCACATGCTGCTTAAAAGGCACGTTGCGGTTGTGTTGCGTGATGCCCTTTAAGCAGGGGGCGAGTGGTTTCCACCCCCGTGCGGTGTTTACGTTTACTTGTTGCGCGAAGTCTTTCCTTCGCGGCCTATGCGCCGAGGGATTCTTACCCCCAAGCACATCGAGGAATCGAACGCGGGCACGCATCTGTCTCACCCACGCAGTGCTACCGAGCAGAGTCAACCGTAGTCGTAACTGCCTTCCACCTGCGAACCGTAAGTTTGTGTGCGTTTTGCGCTGGTCCGATATCTTTGTCAGGCAGGTTGCGATCCTGCCGAACGCTGGCCCACAGCACCTCCCGGTGCCGACGCCAGTTACAAACTGTTAAAGAGCGAAGCTGACAGCAGTGCTGGCAGCGAGGAGTTAAACGTGTTTAACTCGTTTGTCGTAGACGAATCTCGACTGTCTTTATTATAGGACAAGTGGACCTTTATGTCAAGTGATTGTTCTTGAATAGTGGTGTTGTTTAGCGTGTTCAATCCTCATCCCAATTACCGCCCAATATGTCATGCACTGACAGTTGTTTAATCGGTTTGGCAGGGGTTGGTGCGGTGTCGGTCATTCCTACCTGATTGTGATACCGGTCGAATCCTGCTTGTTGTGCTTCACGCTGTTCCTCGATGGTCGGCAGGGGTGGCAGGGGGTGGTACGGGAGGTTGAGCAGCAGGCGCGTGGCTGGGTCCGAGGGGACCGGGTGTTTGGAAGCCCATTCCTTGAACGCTGTGCCAGCGTAGGGATGCTGCTTCAGCAGCCCTTCCAAGTTACGCACCGACAAGCCCTCGGTGATGCGCTTGCCCAGCTTGCTCATGATGACGATGTTGCCCCCCACGCAGAACCCGTTCGGGTCGTACCGCCCCACGCGGGGCGCGTACCAAGACATGCTCTCCTCCCAGTTCAACTCCACGCCCAGCACCGGGCAGCGGATGGGAAACCCGCCCAACGCCGTGGGGTCATGCAGGTCAGCCAACGAGAACGAGCAGGGCTCGGGCTCTCCTGCGTTTTTGCGTCTGCGCTGGATCACGCTGACCCGACACTGCTGCGCGATGGCAGTGAGTATGGAGAAGTGCCCCTTGAACGCGAGAGCGGTGCTGAACTTGTGCGGCTTCACGACAGCCTTCGGCTTCTCGGGCTTCTGCTCCACGGGCAGCTCGACCTGGGCCTCGACCAAGATCTTGCGCACCAGCGCACGGGTGCGGCCCATCCTGTTGGCAACTTCGGTGAGCACATGCTCCAGGCGCTCATCGGGCATCTCCTGCTTGACCCGCTCGTAGGTCTTCGTGGTTGCGTGACGCTGCAACATCTTCAGAGTGTCTTGTGACGCTATGGTTGATGCCATGTCTTTGTCCAGCAGGGTCCAGACTTTCTCGTGCGGCCCTGGGGTGTAGCCGATGTACTGATGTGGCGTGTCGATGGGTTGCTCTTGTGTGGCCTCCAGGGCATCGACGTAGATCGAGAGGGGTGCGATGTAGTTGTCGAAGACGAGCACGGGGGCTTTGCCCGTGCGGAGGAAATCGGCCATGCAGTAGGGCACTTCCTTGCCCCAGCAGGTGGAGAGGTTGCGTTCGTTGTGGCGGAAGACGGCACGGGGCTTGCCGTTGGGGCTGAGTTGCAGCATGACATGCTGGACGAGGGTGTTGACGTCGGGGTAGCGCATGGTGTTAGTTCCTTACAAGAGCGTGCCGGAACAGCACGCTGGGAGCGTATCGTACTTACCGGTTTTGGGGGTGTCAAGCCCCGACTGGCGGACGGGCTGTCGTATGGAACGTACAGACTTTTTCTTACAAACCTTACAAACGGCTAAATGTTGGCTGTAAATAATTACACAAACCCTAATATGAGCTTTACTCTGAGGCGTGATTGGGACGTATGGAACTTACATCGTTTTTTGGACGTATAGTTAGGGTGCTGGAACGGAAAAAGTTGTTGTGCGACAAGGATTTGCGAAGGGGTGGAGGAGTTGTGTTCCCGAGTTCCCGCTCAGGAGAATGCGTGGGGTAGAGGACCCTACCTTCGTGGTTGACTAGTTCCTACACTAGGGTATCTATCTATCTTTAGTAGATATATTAAAAGGGGTAGAACGAACAGGAACAAGAACACGCCCCGGCCTGCTCTCGCGTGCCCCTGCCAGCCCTCGCGGACTCGTGTGGACCGGGTGTCGGCGAGTTAAACGCGTTTAACTCCGTGCTATCACATGCCATCAATTATGTCAAGCAATTAACGTAGAGAGTTAAACGCGTTTAACTCAGCCCTTCATGTGCGCGTAGCATGCGCAAACGTTGTGGGCTCGCGTGCAGGCGCGAAGCGTCGATGCGGTGGTGGGGTCTCGCGTGCAGGCGTGCCGCTCGCGTGCTCTTGACATCCGGTCCCACCGGGCACAAAAAAACCCCGCAGCGCGGGGCTGCGGGGTCTGCGTCAGTCAGACTGACTTGAGGAGCGCGATCATCTTTGCTGCGCAATCCTGGAATGCGACGATACGGTCAGAAGGCCATTCCTTCCGGCCTGCCACCTTGGCGCGCATATCTTCGATAAACATGCGCCATGAGGTATCGGTATTCTCTACCGTCGCGGCGGGAGCTTGCGCCTTATCGTCGGCAGGCTTGGTGGTCTTCCCTGCGCCCTTGCCAGCCGGGCGGCCGCCCTTGCCCTTGGCTGCGCCCTTGGGGTCAGTATTGACCACTGCGCGGATATTGGCAGGGGTCTGCCCACTGCGCGCCCATTTCAGAACCCGTGACGCGTAGACCTTCAGCGATGCTGCGCCGAGGTGTGGCAGCCCTGCGCCGATGGCTGCGATAAGGTCCTGATTGGACGGGAAAGACTGCGCAGCATGCCATGCAATCATATCGGACTGCATTAGCGCGAATGCTTCGTCATGCGCGGCAGCCGTTGAGAATGCGAGAGTGATGTTAGACAGATCAAACATGAAAACCTCTTTCGGGTTGGTTGTGTAGGTCTTATGGTTGCCTACACTATAGGTAAACCGGTGTTTTTTGGTTTAACGGGGTTTAACACCCACCCTACCCGGAGCCCCCCAATACGCGTTGGGTCCCTCGCGCGGCGCTTTGCGCTGTATTTCTGCCACACGACAACAACTTGGGGGCGTAACAACGGTAATTGAGTACGGTATTAGAAGAAAAAATAAATACCGGTAAACAAACCCCACCCCCTCAAATACAGAGCACCCCCCGGTAGGAGTCCCACACTTCCCTGCCCGAAAAAATAGTGCTACATTCCGATCACCGGGATTCCCGTGCTGCCATGACCATACCCTGCCCAGTTGATGAGTTCGTACCTCTGCCTACCAAGGCCGGTGCCCAGAAGGGGCCGGTGGGGTACAAGGAAATGCGTGAGAAGGCCAACGCTGCCTTACGCGCAGCCGCTCTGCTGGACAAAGAGGGGTATCACGACATGCCCGAAGACGGTGAGTTCGTCCGAGCCCTCACGCAGAACGCTTTGCGCCGCGTGGCGGAGAACAAGACTGTGCCCGTCGAGGAGGTCAACGTGGCTGTGAATACCCCCATAGGGGCTATGTACGTGAGTTCCATCCTGACTGCCTACGACATGGAGGTGGTGAAGGATTCCAAGCGCCTGCGTCACTACGTCACGAACAAACTCATCATCGAGTCTGACAACCCCGACGCCCGCATCAGAATGCGCGCCCTTGAACTGCTGGGTAAGGTCAGCGATGTGGGGCTCTTCACAGAACGTACCGAGATCACCGTCAACAACCGCAGTACCGTCGAGTTGGAAAACTCCCTGCGGGACAAGCTGCGCAAGCTGCGCGGTACAGACGCCGCCGAAGAGGCTCGGATCATTGCGCCGCCGATTGATGTGCCCATGAAGATGCGCCCTGCTCAGGTACTCGCGGATCTGTGATGCAGACCCTTACCGATCAGGACCTTGAAGCTCTGGCGACCAACATCGGGCACTTCAGCCCCGAAGAGCAGGCTCAGATCGCCGTCGTCATCGACGAGTTGGAGCGGCGTAGGCACGCCAAACTCTGCCAAAACAGCCTGATCGAGTTCTGCAAGTACATGGACCCGACCTATATTGTGGCCCCACACCACAAGAAGTTGGCAGAACTGCTTACACAAATCGCCTACGGACTAAAAGACCGTATTGCAGTCTCAATTCCACCTCGTCACGGTAAGTCACACCTTGTCAGTACGCTGTTTCCAGCATGGTTTTTGGGTAAATTCCCCGAAAAGAAGGTGCTGATGGTGTCTCACACGGGTGATTTGGCGGTCGATTTTGGTCGAAAAGTGCGAAACATCATCGCAGACCCTCGATATACGTCCATTTTTCCCGGAGTCACCCTCTCTGCCGACTCAAAATCTGCCGGTCGGTGGTCAACCAACCGTGGTGGAGAGTATTTTGCTACCGGTGTGGGCGCAGCCCTTGCTGGGCGAGGTGCCGACCTCCTGCTTGTTGACGATCCACACTCAGAACAGGACCTGCTGGCGGGTAATTTTGAGGAATTGGAGAAAACCTACCAGTGGTTTGCCTTCGGTGCACGTACCCGTCTGATGTCAGGCGGTCGAATCGCAGTAATTCACACGCGTTGGCACCAAGATGACCTGATTGGGCACCTTATAAAGGACGGTGCCAACAACTCCAAAGCGGATCAGTACGAAGTTTTCGAGTTTCCGGCGATCATGACCACAACTGTGCCTTCTGCCGATCCAGAAGTGCCCGAAAAGGTCACCGAAAAGGCGCTCTGGCCTGAGAAATTCGACCTAGACGCATTAGAACGCACCAAAGCGTCCATGCCTGCGTACCAGTGGAACGCGCAGTACATGCAGAGCCCCACCGGGGAGCAAGGTGCGATCATCCAGCGTGATTGGTGGAAACCTTGGGAGAAAGACGACCCACCCACCTGTGAATACATCATCATGGCCCTGGACGCAGCGGCGGAAAAGACTAACCGGTCGGACTACACAGCCCTGCTGACCTTCGGTGTGTTCTCGGACGACAACCTGACAGACGGTGCTGCGCACATCATCTTGCTGAACGCGATCAACATCCGCGTGGAGTTTCCTGAACTAAAAGACCTCGCCATCCGTGAGTGGAAGGACTGGGAGCCCGATGCGTTCATCGTGGAGAAGAAGTCCAACGGCACGCCGCTGTACCAAGAACTGCGGCGGCTGGGCATACCCGTGCAGGAGTTCACTCCACACCGGGGCACCGGGGACAAAGTTGCTCGTCTGAACGCCGTGGCGGACATCCTGCGCTCGGGTATGGTCTGGTATCCTGCCGGAAGACGCTGGGCCGAGGAAGTGATTGAGCAGTCGGTAGCGTTTCCCTACGGGTCGCATGATGACTTGGTGGACTGCCTCAGCATGGTGCTTGCAAGATACCGCCAAGGTGGGTTTATCCAACTGCCCTCAGACCGGCGCGACGAACCAACATACCGCCGAACAGCGGCGTACTACTGACACTGAAGGACCACTATGGCAACGAACATCGACCAAGCACTGATGCCGCTCGACCCCGCCCTCATGACCGACGAGCCCGCCATCGAGATCGAAATCGAGAACCCCGAAGGGGTCAGCATCGGGCTGGACGGCCTTGAGATCGACCTCATGCCAGAAACCGAAACGGCAGAAGAGTTTGATGCAAACCTCGCCGAGTACATGGATGAGTCTGAGCTTCAGTCTCTGGCCTCGGAGCTTGTAGACCTTGTAGACGCAGATATCAACAGTCGCAAAGACTGGTCAGAAATGTTTGTCAAGGGTTTGGAAGTCCTTGGCATGAAGTACGAGGAGCGTACCGAACCGTGGAATGGGGCTTGCGGTGTTTACTCGCCTCTCCTGACGGAAGCTGCCATCCGTTTTCAGTCTGAAATGATCACGGAGACCTTCCCGGCTCAAGGTCCAGTGAAGACGCAGATCATTGGTGAGTCCACCAGACTCAAAGAAGAGGCCGCCGAGCGAGTTCGTGATGACATGAACTTCATGCTGACCGAGCGGATGATTGACTACCGCTCAGAACATGAGCGGATGCTGTACTCCCTGGGTTTGTCGGGTGCAGCGTTTAAGAAGATCTACCCAAACCCGAGCACTGAACTGCCATCAGCGCCGTTTGTACCGGCTGAAGACCTGATCATGCCCTATGGGGCATCTAATGTTTACACCGCCGAGCGAGTGACGCATGTCATGCGCAAGACGGAGAACGAACTCAAGAAACTTCAAGTAGCAGGCTTCTACAAAGACGCAGAATTGGGTGAGCCGGTCAGGTTTTTCACCGACATTGAGAAGAAAAAGGCAGAAGAGCAAGGGTATACCCTTACCGATGATGATCGGTATCAGGTATTGGAGATCCACGTAGACATGGATTTGCCTGGGTATGAAGAAGAAATCCCTCTTCCCTACGTCATCACCATTGAGCGTGGAACCTCCACCGTCTTGTCCATCCGAAGAAACTGGAACGAAGACGACGAAAAAAAGCTCAAGCGACAGCACTTCGTCCAATACACCTATATCCCTGGTTTTGGCGCTTATGGCCTGGGTTATATCCACCTTATTGGTGGTTATGCTCGCGCTGGCACTTCCATCATTCGCCAACTCGTTGATGCTGGAACCCTAAGCAATCTTCCGGGGGGTCTGAAGAGCCGTGGCTTGCGGATCAAGGGCGATGACACCCCCATTGCTCCGGGGGAGTTCAGGGATGTAGACATCCCTAGCGGGTCGGTCAGGGACAACATTATGCCCCTGCCGTACAAGGAGCCGAGCCAAGTTTTAGCTGCTCTGCTCCAGTCAATCACAGAAGACGGGCGACGACTGGCAGCTATTGCTGATCTGAAGATCAGTGATATGTCCGCCCAGGCTCCTGTTGGAACCACGCTGGCTATCCTTGAGCGCCAACTCAAGACCATGAGCGCTGTGCAGGCTCGGGTTCATTCCAGCCTGCGGATGGAGTTCAAGATCCTTAAGGAGATCATCCGCGATTTCCTGCCGCCTGACTACGCTTACACGCCGGAAGGTGGAGACCGTGCGGTTAAACAGGCCGACTACGACATCGTAGAAGTCATTCCGGTCAGTGATCCCAACGCGGCCACGATGGCGCAGCGGATCATGCAGTACCAAGCTGCACTCCAACTTGCACAAGGCGCTCCGCAGATCTATGACCTGCCCCAGTTGCACCGGCAGATGCTTGAGGTTCTTGGCATCAAGAACGCCGAGAAGCTGGTTCCGGTCGAGGACGATCAAAAGCCCCGTGACCCTGTGTCAGAGAACATGAGCTTCTTGACAGGTAAGCCCACCAAGGCGTTTATCTATCAAGACCACAAAGCTCATATCACCACGCACATGAGCATGCTGCAAGATCCAATGATCATGCAGATGATGGGGCAGAGCCCAATGGCTCAGCAGATGCAAGGTGCAATCTTGGCTCACATGGCTGAGCACATGGCGTTTGCCTATCGTCAGCAGATTGAGGAACAGCTTGGTGTTCCGATGACCGCGCCGGATCAGGAGCTTGATGAGCAGACTGAAGTGCAGTTGTCGCGTCTGGTAGCCCAGGCAGCAACTCAATTGCTGCAGAGTAACTCGCAAAAGGCCCAACAGCAACAAGCCCAGCAGATGGCGCAGAACCCGCAGATGCAGATGATGCAGGCGGAACTGCAACTCAAGGCAGAAGAGCTTAAACGCAAGGAAGCAGACAGCCAGCGTGATTTCCAAATCGCGCAGGGAAAGCTGCAACTTGAGCAGGCTCGTTTAGCTTTGGATGCTCAACGTAAACAAGGTGAAGATCCTCGCCTGAAGGCTGCAATGGCACAACAGGATATGAACCACAAGGAGCAAGTTCACCAGCAAAAGCTGCGGCAGCAGATGCAGACCGATGCCATGCGTGCTCGTCAGCAAGCTATGAAGGCCAATCAACCTAAACAACCAAAACAGTAAGGATTAAACATGGCGGCTACTGCGTTTGACGTAGTCATTAAGGAAATTGAGGAACGCCGGGAGTCCATCGCCCAGGCGCTTATCTCAGGCTCAGCGAAGGATTTTGCTGAGTACAAATTCATGACGGGCGAGATCCAGGGTCTCTCGCGTGCTCATGCTTTCATAACCGACCTTGTGCGAAAGATGGAAAACGACGATGAGTGAACTACTCCTGAGCGACGGCGAAAACACAACCGTGTTGCCGCAGACCGACGAAGAAAAGGCCCGTCAGGTGCCTGATCCGGTGACTTACCACCTGCTGTGCGCACTTCCAAAGGCAGAAGAAGCGTATGAGAGTGGGCTGGTCAAGGCGGGGCAGACCATGCACTTTGAAGAGGTGATGAGCCCAGTGTTGTGGGTGATGAAGATGGGGCCAGACTGCTACAAAGATCCGCTGCGCTTTCCCAGTGGGCCTTCATGCAAAGTAGGTCAATTCGTCCTTGTCCGTCCTAACACCGGCACACGGCTGAAGATCCACGGCCAAGAGTTCCGCATCATCAACGACGATAGCGTCGAGGCGGTTGTGCAAGACCCCCGTGGCATCAAGCGCGGCTAAGGAGTAGGACATGGAAAGACGTAACTTTGTACTCGCGGCAATATGTGCTCTTGCCGCACCTCTTCTTCCGGCAGCACAACTTGCTCAAGCAGCGCCAAACCTTACGGAGTGGAACGCGGCAACACTAACCTCTGCAATGGAGCGCATGTTCAAGTGTCAAGTCGGACCAAAAGCAGCAGCGTTTGCTTTTCTGAACGGCATGGCAAACGAACTGCCTTTTATTGAGGTTGGCCCGGAAGACATGCCAAACAACCGTTGGTTAGAACTAGCGCAGCATGAAAAGACAGTGCGATATGTCACGCTTGCTTGTGCGGTTGAAGGCGGTGATGAAAAGGAAGCTGAAGCACGGCTTGCCAAGCACTTCTATGACCACTTGAGCCAGTTGCCTTCTGGCCCTCTAGTTTGGAGAACAAAACCGAAGTTTTCGTCTGTAGAAGATGTGAAATACGGTCACACGTACTGCACAACAGAAGCAGTTGAGGACGGGCTTGTTGATTTTGCTCGCTTGCCCGCTGACGCTGAATTGGATTTTGTGAACAACAGCTACCGTCAAGTCTTGAGCAAAACCCAGCTTCACAGGATGCGGATGCGTCTTGCCTTGCCTGAGTTGGTAGAAGACTTTGTTCTTCCGTACGTCAAGGAAGAAGGCGCAATGGTTGCGGTGATCTAAGGAGTAACTCATGGCAGATTTCAAGTTTCCAGATGAGGTTGCCGCAGAAGCGGCCAAAGACGAAGTTGAGTTTGAAGTCGAAGGCGAAGCCGAGATTGAGGTAGTAGACGACACGCCTGAGAAGGATCGTGGCCGAGCCCCGATGAAGGAGGCTCCGGCAGAGGTAACTGACGATGAGTTGGCGCAGTACTCTGAAGGCGTTAAGAAGCGGATCCAGCATTTCTCTAAGGGCTATCACGAAGAGCGCCGGGCCAAGGAAACTGCCCTGCGTGAGCGAGAAGAGGCTGTACGCATCGCTCAAACGCTTGTGGAAGAAAACAAGAAGCTCCAAGGGAGCTTGGGCCAGGGGCAGCAGGCGCTTCTTGAGCAAGCCAAGAAGGTAGTCGCCAACGAGGTAGAGCAGGCCAAGGCGAAGCTGAAATCTGCTCACGAGGCGGGGGATACCGAAGCGTTTATCGCTGCGCAGGAGGAGTTGACCACCGCCAAGATCAAAGCGGAGCGGGTAAATAATTTCAAGCCAGCAGTTGCAAAGCCAGAAGTACCTGTGGTACAACCCGCTCCAAGGCCTGAGCCCCAAGTTCAAGTCGATACCAAAGCCCGTGCGTGGCAAGATGCCAATCCGTGGTTTGGGGCCGACGATGAAATGACGGCAGTGGCCCTGACAGTTCACAAGAAACTTGTGGAAAGCGGTGTAAACACAACCAGCGACGAGTATTACGAGAAGATCAATTTCCGTGTACGTCAGCTTTTTCCAGATGCGTTCCCCTCGGAAAAAGTCAGAAAGTCATCAGTTGTAGCACCTGCCACGCGCAGCACAGCGCCCAAAAAGATCGTGCTGACGCAATCACAAGTAAGCATCGCCAAACGGCTCGGACTGACCAATGAACAGTACGCCCGTGCGGTTGCGGAAGAAATGAGGAAACAAAATGGCTGAACGTATTCCCCGTGAATTTGACACCCGCGCTAAGTTCGAAAGACCTAAGCAGTGGATGCCTCCCCAACTCCTGCCCGATCCGAACCCGGAAGAAGGGTATGCTTTTCGTTGGATTCGCGTCAGCACTCTCGGGAACAACGACCCGATGAATGTTTCCTCCAAGCTCCGCGAGGGTTGGGAGCCCGTGAAAGCAAGCGAACATCCTGAGATTCAACTGGGTGGAGGTGGCTCAGGTCGCTTCCCGGACAGTATTGAAGTCGGTGGTCTGCTGCTTTGCAAAACCCCAAAGGAGTTCACTGAACAGCGTAATGCCCACTACCAGCGTCAAGCTGACGGGCAGATGGCTTCGGTGGACAACAACTTCATGCGCGAGAACGATCCCCGTATGCCGCTGTTCAAGGAACGGCGCAGCGAAGTTTCGTTCGGACGCGGTACGTAATTCAAGGAGTCTTAAATGGCTTACCCAACTGTTGACAAGCCTTACGGGCTAAAGCCGATCAATTTGATCGGTGGTCAGCCTTTTGCGGGGTCAACCCGCGAACTTCCCATTCAGTACGCCTACGCAACGGACATCTTCTACGGTGATTTCGTTGTGTTGTCGCGTGGTTTCATTACTCGGGCGTCGGTCTCCACCGGCACGGGCGTGAACCAAGTGACGGGCATTTTTGTTGGTGTTACGTACACCGACCCGGTGACCAAGCAGAAGCGCTTCAGCCAATACTGGCCTGCTTCGACGCTGG
>Ga0315903_10000625_pt1 | contig 53218 bp, 80 predicted proteins | sample LakEriMetagenome_7_FD_203524 | JGI IMG/M metagenome (GOLD analysis project Ga0315903, IMG submission 203524) | Freshwater fungal communities from buoy surface, Lake Erie, Ohio, United States - Buoy 2 MA119 | ecosystem: Environmental > Aquatic > Freshwater > Lake | place: USA: Lake Erie, Ohio... | reverse complement strand
CTTCTTCCTGATAAGTTGAGACGTTTTTACGACTCTGCTCAGTCTTAAGCTGGCGTACAGTTTGTTCAACTGCTTGGTTCTTACCTTGTTTTACAAGGCTTTGACGATACTCATCAGGGTTAGATAATAACCAGAGAGCTTCAGCAATCAGCGGATAGTTAGGTTCAACAAACTGGTACTTCTCTAAAAGATGTCCCAAAAGATTGGTTGGACGCCCGCTGATAGATGGATATTGAGGCTGGACAAGACCACTATAAAGTTGGGCTTGTGTTTTCTTGTCAAGTTTTAGACCATTAATCTCAGCAGGACGAAGAGCTTCAAATACATTTTGCATGTAAGCCTGAGCAGCTTGTTCTTGTTGCTGCTGTCTTGCTTCTTGTTCAGCTAATTGAGCCTGAACAATTTCTTCTTGCATTTGGTCAAGCTTGGGCTTAAACTGTTTGGCTTTCTTTTCTAGTACTCCAAGATCCTTCCAAGTGTTTAGTTCTTCTTGAATCTCTTCTTCAGAACCAAAACCAGTTGCTTGTAGATAAGATCTTACAATACCTTCTTGGTCATTTTCATCTGCTGGGTTCATTGAACGAACCTGCTCAACTTGAGCCAAAGCTTGGAAAAGACCTTTTAGATCCTGACCACCGTCCATTACATATTTAGCTGCATACTGCAACTCATCAGGTAAAGACTCAAAGAACTCTTTTGGAGTCTTGGCTGCCACCTCTTGTTTAAGGTTATCTATATTAGCCTGCCAGAGCTCCTCTATATCTTTCTCTCCAAGACCACCTAGGTAGTCATCAAGAGATTGTTTACTTTCATCATAGTCATCAAAGGCAAACATTTCCTTTGACTCAATGCGTTTCTTTAAAAACTCAACTAGACCAGACTTTTCAGTTCTTGGACGACCACCTTTAGGTTTCTTTTCATCCTCTTCTTCTTGATCTAGCTCATCAAAGACATTTGTAGATGTTTCACGGGAAACTGGCACTTCTGTGTCCTTGTTTTCCGTGGAACCTTTTTCTTCAGTTTTAGATACCTCTTCAGGTTTGTCTTCTTGATCTATAAAACTGAGATCTACTTCTTTACTAGAAAAGATACTGGGTTTAGCCTCAGGCTTTTTTGCCTCATCGGCTGTTGGAGTTACAATGCTTTCAGCACCGGGGGCTCCAAGCCAGCTATCAATGTCTACGTCTACTTGCTGTACAGATGTCTGCACATTTGTTTGGTTTTCCATAAGTTGTATTGGTTTTTATGGGGTACTTCTACAATAATAATATACAACTTTAAACCCTAAAAATTTAAAAGTTGCTGAGTAGAAAGACCTGAAGTATGGATAATAGAGCTATAACTTATTTCCCTTTTGGAGAAACATCATACTTATTTTTGTTTTCTCTAGCTATCTCTAACTGTTTATTAGCTATTTCACGCTGAGTCTGTAACTTTTCTTTTTCTATTTGTAGCTTACTATTTCCTTGTTCTTTTTGAGTAAGTACTTGCTCTTTTTTAATATTCATCTGTTCTTGATAGCGTTCTTCACTTCTTATTTTATCTAGTGCATCTTGAAAGTCAGACTGTTCATTTTTATTTATGTCTGCCATAGATCCGTAGCCAGCTGCTCTAATTTCAGCTACTGTAATATCTTTCTGACGATCCATGTCAGCCTGCTGAGCTCTAAACTCAAGATCCATCTGTTTTTGACGCTCTTGGCTTTGAAGCATCTCCTGCTGCATTTGCTGTTGCTGCTGTAGTTCTGCCTGTTTTTGAGCCATACTCTTTTCTTCTGCAGCTTTAAGAACACCAGTAAGTTCAGCTATAGACTCAGATTTAATTACATTACCAAGATCGTAAATAGAAGCTCCGGTTGTATTATTGTTTAGAGCCAACTGCTTAAGCTGCTCCATAATAGCACGAGAGTTAGTCTTTGTAGTACAGAAAATATTCAAGTCTCTAAGTAAAAGTTCTGTACCATTTACTTCAAAGTTTACTTTCTCGTCTTTTGAAGTAATATAGGTAAGCCTTACACTAGGCTTCTTTGAATGATAATACTGAGCCAGATCGGTTCTCATCTGTTGAACCCTTGGCATAAGGTTGTCACTATGTTGAATAAAGTACTGCTCTGTCTGGGCGTAGCTGGCGTTCATAGCCTGCTCAATGCCAGTTGCAGTTTGCTGTTGAGCAATCTGCTGACCCATACGCTGAGGATTCAGACCAATTACTTCAAATGCCTGGTTCTTAAAATAACTTGCCAGATTAATCCTAGATAATAAACGATTAGTTTGCTCTAGATTCAAAACCTGATAATGCTGGAAATTCAGAGCATTCTCTGTATTGGTAATAGAAGTATCCAAAGGCAGCATCTGAAAGTTCTTCATTGCCACATAGGCTTTGGCCAGATTATTTTTACCCCAGTCTTCTCCGAGAGAGTGACGAGGCAAAGCGTTCTGGTCCAGCATGATAACCGTGCCTAGCTCATCAACTAAGATGTCAGCTATCTGGTTATTCACGATATTATAACCTATCTGGTATGGCTTCATCAGATCAACCAATGAAATACTGCGGGTGTTTCTATCACCAAATACAGCACCTTCCACCGGAAGTTTGCAGCCATAAAGTGTTGCATCTCCTTTAAACTGGAATGGGATACGACCAGGTTTGCCACCATTTAATCCTAAATAAATAGGATTAATACCACCTGGATTGTTCATACCCCAGAATGCTGGACGGTTAGGTCCAATCTTAATACCTCCCCATGTTTCGTTAATCCAGATCCAGTCAATGTGTTCTCCGTAGATTAAATTATCTTTTGACTTTTCTTTATAAATAGTTGTGTTATAAATAGGCTTATCTACAACCTTATAAATATCACTGACTATCTCTTGAATTACTTCTCCCTCATCTGTGATTTTAGTAAGATGTCCAACCTTTCGTTGAGACTTCCAATAAATAGTAGAAACTCTTAACATATGACTCTTTCCAAAGTCAACAGTATCTTCTGAGTCAGACAGTATCCATTCTACTATATCGCCTGTACCAAACTGGGCATCATACACAGAAGTAAATTGTCTATAAGCCAGGGATGGCATCTGAGTATTCCACTCATGAGAACGAGTTGGATCGTAATAAGTTCCATCATTTTGATAACCTTGTATTGCATAACCAGCAGAACGTACAGGATAGATAGCTTCTAAAGCTTCTAACTGATCCTGTGTCATCATCCATCCGTACTTATCAATTACGTCTGATACAGACATAAGATCCATCTTACCTACCCAATTACCCTGACTGATATATCGCACGTCTGGAGACTTATGATAGAAAGTCAAAAGAGGATTCCAAAGCTCTAGCTCATAATCATCTTCCATCATACGAAAATGCCAGAACTCGCGGTCTGTAATAAGCATATCACGGAAAGCACGCTCTTCAAGTTCTTGCATCTTAAATCTTTCTTCATCTACACTCATTTGATGTGTAGCCCACTCCTCAATCATTGATCTATAGTCTTTCCTAAAAAAAGACTCTATTTCTGGAAGCTTCTTAAGATTATCAGGACTATTTGCTTTTTGCATTTCTTCACTATCAAGCTCAATACCAGCTGATAGCATTTCTAGCATCATCTTACGCTCTGCATCTTCTAGCAATATGTTTTCAATCATAGACCTTTTTTCTTCCAACATCTCGTTGTAAGAAATATCGTCTACTGCTTTAAACATTATTCTTGAGCTTCGTTTAGAAAACTCATTGCATAACACATTGATTACATTTGGAATAATAGGATAAAACTTTAACTCAAGTGCTGATACATCCTCTTTGGTAAGAGTATCTATCAAATCTGCCATCTCGTTATCCTCTTCTACAATGTAGTCTGACTTATCTATAATACCTTTTGCAAGCTTGTAGTTCTTCATCAGCCTACGGGCATTACGCCTAAGCTGCTTCATTCCCTGAAACTCTAGCCAATCTAGGTTCCACGCTCTCCATTCTTCATCCTTTTCCTTCTCTAATAAAAACTGGATAGGCTGGGTAAGGGTACCCATCTTGTTATATTCGGCCTTCTTACCAGCCTTTAGATCTAGAGCATTATATATCTGCATGATAATTAATTAGTTACGTATTTATAGACTATTTCTACCCCATACGTATTGGTAGATTGAAACACTATTTGTTCAGGAAGTATGCTATAACTGATCATCTTATATTTTTAAAGGGGTTTCTGGGAGCTTTCATACCAGAACTAGCACCTTTAGAGCCACCTAAATGTCTAAAGGGGCTCCAATTTAATTTACTAAATTTCTGGGAGTTATCCAACTTTTGTTCTGTAACCTCTACACGTTTAGCCAACCCACGGTTAGATTGTTGGACCTTAGCAAACGCAACCAAGGAGCAAAAAGCTACCAGCCGGTCTACGTTTATTCCGTCCTGGTAAGCCTGCATCTCTTTTAGAAGCATGATATCAGGAATACGCTCTACTCCGTAGAAGGTCTTTACAATCTCTCCGTCAGCTTTGGTTTCATGGTCAAGTTCCTCTTTTAGAAACTCTATCCCGTAAGACAAGATCGTGCCCTTAAAAAGTGTACCCACGTTCTTCCACCCGTATTCTTGGAATACGTTCCGGTTAGCCCCGATGTCTTTTAGGAACAGGATCATATCCTTTGGTACCAGGTAACGCTGTTTCTTCTTACTAATCATGTACTGAATAAACAAGGCTACGTTGTTTTCCACTACGGTCCAGGCGTTGTACCACTCAATCATTAGCTCCAGACGTTCATGCGTCTTGTTCAGGTCATCAAACCTGCCACACCAAGAGGCTACAATCTTATCCCGCTCAATAGTGTTAGTAACCTTTCCGTTGCCCTCATCTTTTATAACTTCCACCGGGTTTTTGTAGATATAGATGGCACAAAGTGATTCAGAAGTTGTAGTCTTACCTTCTCCTACAGGGTCAACAGCGGCATAGTACATCCCAAACGTAGGATCTTTTACAGGTCTTTCATACACACAAATAACTCCTTCTTTGTCTTCTGTCTTTTTAGATATAGGAAACTCCATGATTGGAATCTTCCTTGAAGGCTTATCTATAATCTTACCTTCTGCGTTTCTAGAAAGATCTAAGTATTCTACTGAGTATTCTTTATCCTGAATACGTTGAATCTGTTTGGATACAAGGTGAGGAGGAAATACCGATTCTTTTCTTGTGGCAAAAGCTTCCTCTATGTTTGTTGGTTTCTGTGATATCCTTAACTGATACTGCTCAGGAGTAAGATCTCTCTTCCACCTTATCCTCTCTTCAACTATTGCGGCAAGAGCTTCTTCTACTTTAGAGTTACCATACTGATCTATAAATGGTGGCATGCTCCACTGCTCAGGAATAAATAATCCAGTCTTTCCTATAGTTCCTTCTTTGTCTATAAGATTTGAATCTACTGCATAGATATCATTAGCTTCTGGTTGAAGTACCATTAGCTTCAAAGGTTCACAGGCTTCTAAATCACCCACTGAGCCTGCAGCAATAAACATACCTGTAGTAATCATACCACTCTGCATGGCTGGTCTCATATACTCATAGGTCTGATCCATCTTTGGAGCAATACCAGCCTCCTCGTGAAAGAAGTAAGTACACGGACCACCGACACCATTTGTTGGGTCTTTTTCAAAAGAGGTTCCAGTAATAATAGATTTATTACCCTTGTAAGTATCTCGTCCACTAATACGAACCTTAATACGCTGCTGCCAGGAAAATACTTTATCTGGATCAGATGGTCTGTACCAAGCAGTATGCTCGTTTAGAAATGTACGGTATTCAGTAAGCATACGCCAAGTACCTTTCTCTGAAATATAATCTTTAAGACTTGCTCCCATCTTAAGAACGGCACCGTTCTCAAACCAGAACATGTTGATCAACTTAGCTGCATGGAAATACGATGAGGCTATCTGACGTTTCTTTAAAATAGCTGAGTGTTTGTAGTGCAGTTCTGCTAGCTGTTCATACAAAGCCATGTGATACTGAGCATCTCTGACTTTTGCAAAGTCAAAACGTTTTTCTTCCTTGTCGTAGATAGGAAGAAAATTCAGCCACATGTAATAATCCCGACTGATATACCATGCATTACCGTTATTTTTTACAATAATGCCTGACTTACACTTCATTTTCTGGTCATCCCAGTAATTAATAAAGTCTTTAGTTTTTACAGGGGCTGGGCAGTAAAAACCTTGTTGTTGGTATTTTCTAGCTTCAGCATTAAATATCTGACTGCTTTCATCAAAACCATATTGACCAGGCTCTTTAAATAACTTAACCAAATAGTCTCTGAACTCTTCTCTTGAGTAAAAAGTAGTTAGATCCCACTGCCCATTTTCATAGGTTGGTACTTCTATATATGGTTTATTTTTCTCCAACTAGCTTGCTTATTTTCTTTTTATCTCCACCTGTTTTGTGTAAGATTTCTATCAAAGTATCAATAGACTTACTTCTTAGAATACCAGGTTTAGTAGAGTCACTCCAGTAGTCATTATAAAGTTCTCTAGGAATAGCTGCCCAGTTTTTATTATGAGCATTGTAGTGAAACACATAGTTGTAAAGGGCATAGTCATTGTTTTCCATAAGAATTAATTTAATGTGGTTGCGGAGCCTAGAGTTGAACTAGGATTCCTGGGTTATGAGCCCAGTGTGCTACCGTTACACCACCCCGCGGTATTTTTGCTGTAAGGGGAGGATTTGAACCTCCAAGGATAAGAAACCCTATCCACCTCCGAGACAGGGAGGCACGTCTGCCAGTTCCGTCACCTTACAGTAGAAGTCCATGTAGGACCTATGATAGAAACTAGTTCTTCCTTGTTTTTAAATGGTACACGTTTATGTACACCAATAAAAGGAATCTTAGTTCCCTTCTCTAAAAGTTTATCATCATATATCAGACCTTTATCTACATAGTCTTTATGCCAAAGAACTTTAGGAGCATAAACACCAAGTATATAAAAGGTCTTTTCACAGTTATTATCCTTTGTTACAATAATCTGAGGATAACGAGCTTTCTTTTGTTTTACAGGATCAAGCTTCTCATATACTTGATCCGGTATAAAATCAAGCATTGGAGGATTAGCTACTCTATGCGTCTTTACTCCAATATGTAATCCTGCAGGTAATAAATCAGGGATATTCTTTTTTATATCATATGAAGTATCAGGATCTGTAAATTCTATACCTAAAAACTTCTCTACAGCTCTTTGCCCCATGTGCCCATTAGTACTTCTTTTCTCTAAGTAGTTGTCATCAATAATGTACTGAGGACCTGCGTCTCGTTTTTTATCTGACCAGTCTACAGAATATTCTTTTCTATAGTTATACTCCTCATCGGTTAGTACAACTTTATATGAGTCAGAAAGAACAGACTCTATTCTTTTATTATATTCTCTTATAGATACTATTGTCATTGGTCGTATGCTAAGTTTTGTCCTCCTCTTACTTGAGACTGCTGCTCTTCTTCCAGATCTCGTAGCGTACCTTTAAAACTTTGCCGGATAGCCTCAAACTTCGCGGCTGCATTAACAAGTGCTGTAATGTTACCGTCTCTACCGTGCTCAATCTCCGTGGTCTCCATATACTTCGCAAGCCTATCCAACATTGTCTTAATACCCATGTACGCTCTGTACGTGGGAGTTTGGTATAGTTTCTCACACATTCTAAGACCAACGACAATAAGGTCATCATCAGTGGAAAAGTCAGCATCAATCTCTTGAAGAATAATCTCTTCTTTCTCAGCTTCGGGTACATCAAAGAAGGGGTTTAGATCAGGGTTAGGGCAGGTCATGTAAAACAGATACGCATATATCCGCAAATGTTCATCTGGATATGAGTCCATAATATTTTTAAGAAACTTAAGAGTATAGCAGTGTTCACTTGCTGTTACCTTTCCGTTCTGTATATCAAATAATCTTATCATAATATTTTATTTACCAGGGTCTACCTGCTCTTGTCATAAGTTCAAGCCGGTATTCTTCTAGCCATTTTAAAAACTTTATAAACTTTTTCATTGTGGTATTAAATTTTCTCCTGCTGTTGGATTTCCGTAAACTTTTATATCATTTTGGTCTACTGTTCTTAGTTCTCCCGTGTGATAAAAGCGTACAATAAACTGAGGATTGCTATGTATAGATCCTGCAATCATAAACAAAGCCACGCCATGACCAAGCTCACGAACTTCTACATCAAAAGGATTAAGTATTTCATGGATGGTTTGTACAATCATTGTTTAGCTTTTAACTTGTGACGATTATCTTCTAACCAATGCAGTAGTGAAATAACTTCTTGTTTTAAATAAGGCAGATCATACTGTACAATATCTTTTACTATGGGATCACCATTACTGTCAAGAGCAGTTATGGGATTACCAAACTTATCTTTATCAACTTCTTCAAACATGATGTGATGTATTGTCAAGCTTCCAAACTTTAATTTTGGATTATGCTTTAGTATCATGAACATGTAAGTACTAAGCTGTAAAGCGTAATGATTAAGATTACAATCATCAAGGTGGCTAATAGGAGGAAACATTTTTTGTGTTATACCTTCCCAGTTTGTGTATCCTTCTACTTTAATTTCTTTGTTGGTCTTGTAGTCTGTAATATGTACTTCTCCATTGACTACTTCTACTAGATCTGACTGGCCACAAATACCAGCAGACTTTAAATAAACCATATGCTCGGGATAGACTCCACTAGAAAGCTTCTGGTTTGGAGAATACTTAACTCCGTCTTTTTCTATGGGTTTTATAACAGGTATAACTACACCATGGCGTTCCATGGATTCTACTTCACATATATCTTTTTCTCTGCAGTTGTGATACCAGGTACCAAGACTTGTGGCTCTGTTTGCTTCTGACTTCCAGGCATCCTTGATTGCCTCAGGAGTCATACCATACCACTTTGATTTTTTACTCTTACTTGATTTTTCTGCTATCTTATCTGCTTCAAAAGGCTGTTTAAAGTTTGATATAAAAGACGTTACACTTAACCAGTCAATATCGTCTGGTTCTATGCTGCTGTACTTGTGATGTTGAGGGGTGAATGTTATTATCATGGGTGAATCCAATTGGGTTATTCATAGGGGTTGTAGATATTGCTTGAAGTACTTCTTGAGGACTATGAAAGGTTGCGTAGAACCTTCCGGAGAATTTGTCAAACACTACGGATCTGTGTTTGCTAATCTTATTTTTACTATTGACGTACTCTTCTATAGAACTAATACATTCTTTCTTAAACCATTTCTTTACCTTAATCTGTTTGACAAGAACTTCTTTCTTTTCTGGAAATAAATCCCCGCCTTCCATCTTTTGATAGATAGTCTTGGTCTTGTAGATTGAATGAACCACTTCTAGTTGTATAGAATCATGCGGAATCAAATGCCTAACTTACTTTTTAAAAAATCTTCTTCAGCCTGAGTTATTTCAGCTTTCCATTTACCTAAAGGACAATCTGAAGAAAGTGATCTGGTTTTAAATGCAAGAGAGCAGCCACATCCTCCTTTTGTCTGATCACAACATGGAGTTGTTCCTGCAACAACACAACCAGCATCTTTTTCTGTAAACAAATCACATTGCCGGCAGATGCTCATTCTTTCTTTAGCAATCTGCTCTACATCCTCTTTCTTAAAGATTGAGTTTGTGATACCTTCAAGTATCTGACCCTTGTTCTTCCAGATTCTGATCACGTTCTCTTTTAGACTCATAGCTTGTTCGTTTATGCATTTTTATAAACTCAGCTCTCTGTTGCTCTTCCTCCATTATTTTTTTAAGATTCCTTAGATCATAAAGCGTTTCTGCTGTTTTATAACGAGCAGTCATTTGCTGAAGACCTTTTTGCTTGTTGTTCTCTTCAAACTTCTCAAGCATTTGTATCTTATCATCCAGCTTCCAATGCTTTGTCACAAAATCACCAAGATTTGTGATGTGCACTCTGGAATGTTTAAGGGCACTAAGACTTTTCCTTACTTCTTGCCAGTAGTATGACACAATAGTTTCAACAGCATCTGGACTCAAGCCCGTCTGCTGTGCCACTTCAGGTATAAACTCTTTAGCTTTCCTGGGTCGCAACGCAGAGGAATTTAAAATCCAATAAAATGTTTCCTCGTGAGCTGACTTTCATATCAGGATTGATATATATCTTCTTCTTGTTCTTTCCTTCTTTCTTAATCAAGTTTTTCTTTTCAGCTTTTGTAAGACAGTTTCTTACAGATTGAGTAGAAGAAAATATCTTCTTCTCAAAAGCCTTGCTACAAAAACTTGTAAGTTCTTGATCTCCTTCTATGGCAAGAAGAGTAAGACAGTTCAGATCTGCTTCACTAACTGGTATGTCATACAGGTAACAGTGCGTAAGAATCTGATACTTGACAGCTTGCCAAGTATTCATTCTTACTCTTTTTTCCACCTGATTAACTAATGCCATTACAGTTCTATTTTAAAACTCATATAATCTTCCCCGGTGTTATGCCAGTTTTTATGTAGAAGCACGGGGACTGCTCCTAGGTTTTCAAAGATGTGCCAAGATGCTCCTTTTCTTGCTTCACCAGTTACGTACTCTTTTTTCATGTCCTTTGCATATTCAAGGACAGTAGATATTAGATCGTATCCTAAACCTTGACCTCGGTGATGAGGATGAACAGTAAAGCTATCAACATGAATCACGTTATCTGAACTCCACGTCATGATAGCTTCTGCCACTAAATACTTTTTATCTTTGAACCAGATGCCTTGACACTCTTTACTTTCATTGAGCATGTATAGCTTATACCGCTCATCCCATCTTAGTTCTTTAGGATGCTCACGTTCAAACACCATCGTTTCACGGTAGTCTCTGAGCTTATAGAGCGTGGTCATTACTTTTCTTTTTTCAGACTCCGGACTTTGGGCTCATCAGACTCTTCTTCTTGCTGCTGTGGATTAGTAATTTGTGCTATAAAAGCAAGTGCTTTGAGCTCTTCTGCTCTGGCTACTGCAAGTGCAGTATTCATTTCTTGAAGTTCAAGCTGTACTTTCTTTACCTCAATTTGTTCTTGAAAGAAAGAAATAACCTCTTCTTTGGTTGGAGCTTTTTGCTCTTCTTGGGTTGTGGTGTTTTCTGTGCTCATTTAGGGTTGGTTTTAAAAATTAAGATCCTCAGACTTTCCTGGATCAGGGTCTGCGTTATATAACTGAAAGATTGTTTGAAACTCTGTATAAGGTGTATCTATGATATAAGTATCCCCGTGATCAGTAAAGACAGTAGTGCATCCACTAACAATCTCTTCCTCATCATCAGTAGTAAGTTTACAGGCAATAACAATATCTAGATGAAATGCAAAGGGTAACCATTTACCCTTATCCTGGATTCCCATAAGGTCTGCCTTGTCCAGGTCCATAGTATGGCAGTGGATGTTACAGGTGTGTATCATAAGGTCGGTTTTTGATTAGGTCTACACTATAATATACCTAAAAAGTTTAAACTCTCCAAATTTACTTCATAGTTCTACATATTAGTTACTGACTTTTCAACAGATGTGAAAAAGCGACAAAGATAACGCAGTAAGAGGTGGTTTAGTTTGTGCAGTGCCTTAACTACAAGTTACCGTTTAGTAACAAATAATGTAGAAGTTGGTGAATCACTAAATTTCATACTTATTGTAGAGCATAAATGCCTCACGAAAAAACTGTATAGAGTCCTCTACATACTTAAGAACTAAGAGTCCGTTATTAGACAGTTTGTAGGTAACTCTTGGGGGTATCTCGTTATAAGACGTTCTAACTAGTAAATGCTGGGCTTCTAGCTTCTTTAATGCCTGGGTTAATACTTTGGCTGAGCAGCCGGGTAGGTTATCATGGATCTCATTAAATCTAAGGGGATCCCCGTCTCCAAGGGTAATAATACACTCTATGCCCCACTTATTGTGCAGGATAGATCTTTTAAATTTTATTATATCATGTATTTCCTTGGTTATCATTTAGAACGGACCCAAGGTAATCTTATACAGACAGAGTACCCATGATTACTTTCAGGTAACTAAGTGACCAAATAGTACCTAATACAGTAAATAGTACCCCCGGGTACTTTCTAGTTAAACTATACCCCCGCCTCCTAACTGCTTAACTGACTTAACTAGCCTAACTACGGTACCCTAAATCTTGTATACAGGAGGGGGTGATGGCCCGCCCATACAAACTACCCCACCAATAAATTGGGCCGGGGTAACCCCCGTAAAACCCAATTCATTGGCCATGAACTCGTTACACAAACTCGTTCAAGCCAAGCTTGACTCAGCCGTAAACGGACTGACTTTCAAGCTTGCAGATTTGGAGATCGGAGATCCTTCCAAATCCGGAAATATTGGTTTCCGTGTCACATGTGACAACGGCAAACAAATTTCCTTCTGGTCTTCCACTATGGAAGACGTTGTGGAAGAAACCTCTGAAGGTGTCTTCCGCGTCAGGCCGAAAGTCCGCATAGCGGAAACGGCTGACGAGTTCGGCTATCACGGGTTGATACCCGCGGATGCCGAACAGGGCGGATACTGGAAGAAATAATCTTCCGTATCCACCCAAAGGGGACAAGTGTCCCCTTTTTTTTGCGTATCCTTTTCAATCCCATTTACTCAGGTCTTAGCATTTACAGCCTGGTAGGGATTGATTATATACCGTAGGAGTTAATCACTCTAAAAATATGCTGGTCTTCACCGCCAGTGGAACTGTTGTACTCGTCACAGGCATAGCTGCTCTGATGAGTTTAGCAGAAGACTTACGTAGTGCGTAAGGTCTTAACCGGTTCTAACAGCGTTATCCGGAATCCCTAGGAATAAAACGCTGATTCACAAGTACTTGTGTGACTGTTTGTCTGTGGTAGTCAAGCAGTCACACCTTTCTCTATCTTTTTCTACCACCTATTCCGTAGAACTTTTGGCCGCGGATAAGATGGCTATAACCCTGGAGACTAGGCTATTGAGGATCTACAGTTAACACTCATATTGTCTGATGTATCAGAAGTGTTCTGCCCTTTACCTAGTCTTACGGTTATATATGGGGTTTACCATTAAACAGCTATGTATGGGCAGGAGCTGTACCAAACTACCTAGAATTGTGTTGACTAGGTAGGCCTTACAGACACAGCGGTCTAGCATATACCGCAGACATATATGCTACTATTTAGGGTTATTGGTAAGCCTTTGAAACCATTCAGTTCTTTCAGTGTCCTGCAAAATAGAATACACTGAGTTTATGTCTTTAACCTAAGTTCCCTGTAAAGGGTTGCTGGGCTTGTAGGTCATCCAGCGTAATGCAAAACAGCCTTCTGATGATACTAAGACGTATCTACCCTAGAAGCGGGGTAAAAAGAGTGGATATAATGCGAAGTGAAACCACTCTTTCTTCTTTGTAACCAATACCTAATCATATGGCTCTGTATAAGAATCAAGGTGACCCAGCACTCACCTTAGCCGAAGAATGTGCTGAAGTAATTCAGGTGATTACCAAGCTATACCGTTTTAACGGTTCTTGGAATGAGATACCACCCGGCAAAGATTACACACGGTGGCAGGAACTTAAGTCTGAGATGTCAGATCTTATTGACGCCTGGTCTCACCTCTACTCTCTTGTAGAAGCTGATGATGATACTGAATAGTATCTCTACAGATACCCTAACATACCAGTACTATATAGTATTACTATGTTATAGGTATCACTGGAGATACCTGATAATATTGGTGAACCTGGCTGGCTTAGGCCACTGGGTTCACTTACGTTGCTTCTCGTGTCACAGAAGGCTTGGTTGACGAACCGAGCGTTGTATATGGGGCACTAACCCGTTAAGTTGATGGGGGCAATAGACAGCACGTGCGTCTATGTAGGCTGATATACCTGAATGTATATCCGCTATGGGTGAGTTGGCTTCGGTCTTCTCTTTGCGAGTGAGAACCATAGTGCAAAGCACACAATGTCAAACCTTCAGAGTTTAAATACTCACGGTGTGTGCGTTAAGCTGACTTGATCAGCTACCAATTGACACGGCCGCTTATGGTCGTTAGGATAAACCTGGTGACAGGTATAAAAGGTGTGTCTTAACAAGAGCACATCTACGGTAGTAATACCGGCCGAGTAAGCAAACGGGTAACAGTTGCAGTGGGGAAACCCCTGAGTAACTACAGTGTCAGCATACACTGTTGAGCGGGAAACCGCAATAGGATGAAACCTGTAGGATACATGTGGAAGGTCTTTACCAAGAGACTTACTGCGTTATCCAGTATACTTAAGGCCTGGTAACAGGGTCTTGAATATACCGTGGGCTGGTAACCTGCACTGGGGCGTTATAGTACGCATTCCTCAAAAGGGAGTGAGCTATACTCTAACGGCACGTCCTGGATTATGCTATTGTTATTTAATACTAATTAATTAACGCAACAGTCTGTTAGTTCTCTGGGTCAAAGTACCTTATCTGTCTGTAATATGACAGCACAGCCAGTACCGCAAGGAACGCTGTGAGATAGAGAAAGTATATCTAAGTAGCTGCAGGGATGTAGCTTAGGACCATCCAGTCCGCTTGGTAGAAATCAAAGTCTATGTAACCCGCGAGAAAGATCCCTCAGGAGTGAGGTTAAACACTGGTACTGCTATCTACGATGGAGTAATCCACCGTGTGTATAAGTAGAGGTAACTCTATGAAAACGATAGTATCTGTAGGTCAACACTCAGCCTGTCAGAATCTTAATGCACCATCCTAGCTTCCCAAGGGCTAGCAGTTGTAAGAATCCAAGCGTATAGTTAATTCTATGGGCGGGCCTTACAACTGAGTGCAGAGGGAGAAAAATATTTTTTAACCAACCTCAAACAAAATGAAGTACTTATTAAAAATCTTAGGATTAAGTCTTCTTGCAATCCCATTCTTGTTATGGGAAGTTCTTGTATCTGTATGGACATTTCGTACTGATGGCTTGAAAAAACAATGGTCTGACATTTACGACACATTAGAATCTGATTACCGCAGAGCTTTTCCTTACAAACCAAATCGTTCACAAAAAAGAAACGCATTATGAAAGGAACAATTCTTATGCTTGGCTTTCTAGGTACATTACTAATTACCTGGTTATGCTTATCTACACTTACATATTTATGCATGGAATCAGGGACTTTCCGAGAGGCCGCCACTAGCGGTGGTATAGGCTTTTTTATGGTAGTTCTTGGTTGGATTCCATCTTTAGTTGTATGTATAGATCTAGAAGAAAAATTATCTAAAGCTTGAATGGTTGGTTAAGCCCCGTAAGTCATTGACCCAAGGGGCTAACCACTTTATTTATTAAAATTTTAAAATCCTTTTATGGAACCTACTCTTAAACTTTTAAAAAACTCTAGTTTTATTTTAGGACTAGTTTGTCTTATTTATGCAGTGTACGCTTTAATATCAGTTAGTGTTGTTGGTAATCACACAATAACTATTCAGCTTACTGATAAAGACTTCGTTAATGCATTTTTTATGGGTACTGGTATTGTAAGCTTTGGTTTTTACTTAGATGTTAGAACAGATCCTTTCTATAAACGTCCTTCTTTTAAAAAGGATGGAGTATATAAAATGGCAGTAATGCTGTCTGTTTGTATACTAAGTTTTATAGGAGTTATTGTGTTTCAATATTTGCCTTAGTTTAAGTTCTCACTGGGGGTATGTCTTAATAACATATTATTAATTTAAAACTATATCTCTATGTTATACATGCCTCCAGTGATATTTGATAATTAAAATAGTACCATATGAAAACTCTACTGTTTTTATTTATTATTCATCTTTTTCACATAGATTCTAAGTCAGTTATATACATACAACCTATAGATAATGTAGACAAAGCTTACATAAATACGATCAAGTCTTCATTAGAATCTTTTTATAGTATCAGATGTATAGTTAATACGCCTATAAGTGGAACTAAAGATATACATGCTAAAATAAGAAGTAGTAGATATGATGCTCAAAAAATGCTTGATAAGTATGAAACATCTAATCATACGATACTTATTACTGAAAAAGATGTTTGCTATACTAAAACACCCGGTCAACCTGAGTGGGGAATATTTGGGCTTGCAAAACGCAATAGTAACATATGCGTTGTATCTGTTTATAGATTAAAAGGCTTTTCTAAAAAACTAGTTCTTGAGCGTATTAATAAAGTTTCAATACATGAAGTAGGTCACAACTTTGGTCTTGATCATTGTACTAATGACTCTAAATGCTTAATGAGTTCTGCAAAAGGTACAATCAAACAAGTTGATCAAGAAGGTACCTACTTCTGCAACATATGTAGATCTAAACTTATTAATAAACGTTTATAATTATAAGTCATGAAAGAAAATCAACGTCAGCAAAATGAAACTGCTGCAAAATATCTTCTTATCACTATTGTATTTCTAGCACTTCTTGCTGGTTTATGTAGTTGTAGCACACAAGGCTACGGATGCAAAGGAAGAAGCAAGCTGATTACAAGAGTACCTCAGTAATATGGTGTTGGTTTAATGGTTATTACCCGGTGGCTTCGGCTACCGGGTTTTTTATTAATTAATAATAAATCCTATATGGAAAAAACGATTGCTATACAAGAAATTAATCAAGAAGTAAAAGACTTCTTAGCTATGCCACAGTCCATAGCAAAAAATATACTCTATCACCGACAGTTTCAAGGTAACCACTTTCCATGTGGAAACATATTAATCCGTGAAGACGGAACAGTACACTATTCATATACAGTGTACAAAATAAGTCGGGGTAAAGAATATTTTATGAAGAAGAACAGTCATTATGGTTTTACCGTAGATCCAAAAGGTAAAATGAATGTTTGGTTTGGTGGTAAACTTCACACTATACCATACTTGCACGATGTTCTTTCTAAGCTAGGTAAAGAATGGGTTAAGGAAAAGTATCTGCAGTTTATTACTAACTCTATTATGGGTAAAATAATTGTAGGAAAGATTACTAATCCGCATGATTTGTTTACTACCATTCTTAAACTATACAGAGTTAAAAATGCTTCTGCTAACTATCTTAAACATGCTGTAGAAAATAATGTAACTAAAACTCAGTTGCTAGAAGGTATATCTGTTGCAAAGAACTTGGATCACTATTTAGATTTTGTTCAAAGTACTGCTGATAGTTTTTCTCAGCATGGTTCAATAAATGATCTAATGCAGCAAGCTCTTATACTTGATCGTAAAATTGATTTTAACTGGTCTGTAAGACGTATGGAAGAAGAGCACAAGAAATGGACAGAAGAACTAATGGAATTAGAATCTGATAGTATGTCTAGAGAACCTCTTAACTGGTTAAAGAAATTTCAAAAGTATAATGACAATAGGTATACACTTCTTGATAATCAATATGATGTATTCAAAGAAGGTAAAGTGATGAAGCACTGTGTTTATACGAACTATTGGAATGCTATAAAGTATGAAAACTTTGTAGTCTTTCATGTTAATGATGGCTCTACATACGGTCTTACTCTTGGTTTAGCTTATGATAAAACTACAGGTCTACATTTCAATCAGCTAATGGGTAAGTTCAATCAACGTCCTGATTCTAGCATTTTACATGAAGTAAAGCAATGGTTAAATGATATAAATAATTATCCTAAAACTGTAAAAAACATTACACATGCAGAAATTTTTTGTGACACTTGAAGGCAGTGACCCCTGCCCAGTGTCAATACGCAAAAGAAAGTATAATAACGGAAGACCTTCTCTTGAACTGCTATATGCAGATGAGAACTCTGAAGATTATGGCTTTCCTTACGCTATAGCAAGCGTAAATCTTCCAGATGTATTATTAGATGAGGATGAAATTCTAATAAAAGATTACTCTGAAAATGAAGGTATGCTCAACTTTTTAACTGAGAATAATATAGTATACCCAACAAACCGAGGTGTTCAATCAGGGTTTGTATGGATACCAGTATGTATTCTTAGACCAGAGAGTGAGTGGGGAATTGGTCATGAGCTAAATCCTCCTCCTGTTCAGATTGATATAACAACTGGAAGAAAAATGTGGGTTATAAAGGGAGCTGAAGTATGGGCTGAAAACTATGAGAGAGCAATTGAAATCATGGAACTCATGGAATCTTAATTTATCCTTATATGAAAACACTACTTACTTGGCTCGGTATATCCAAAGCCTCCTGTGAAAACCAAAAGCTGTGTATCAGCACGTTTAAATCCACCTATCCCGAAAACCCACCACCATACTCAGAATGGTGTAAAGAGTTTCGGGTAAGCATGATGCATGGTAAACTATCTGTGCACATGTGACCTTTATTAAAGGACTTAGACCCGTTGGACTTCATTCAATGGGCAGTTTACGGTAAGCTTTAAACCGTAACTTTTCTAACCCAATATTCATTCTATGCCTTACTCACATAAAACTGATTATACTCAGTCAATAAACAAACGTGCAGTACAAGCCAGCATATACGAAAAGCTTAAATGGAATAAACTAAACAAGGTTGTAGGTCTTGGAGGACCAAACATCACTGATTATCTACTTTTATTACGGTCATATAAAGTTAAAAGTGCAGAGATATATGAATACGATATGTCTAAGCTTACTTTGCAACTAGATCACTATATGCCTGTAATAGATAGTGAAATAAGATACTCAGATGTTTATCATGCCACCGCTAATCAACCAAATACTTTTTACGATCTTGACTTCTGCTGCAGTATTAATAACGCACGCTTACATATACCTAAGTTTACTAAGAATGTATGTTTTACATTATCTATAAGACCAATTGGCCTTGATAAAACTATAAAACAGTTTGCCAAACTAATAGATAATACTCTGCATCCTGAACTTAAACTTATGTATAGTCACTGTGACAAGTATTCAAAGTACAAATCCTATGTTCTTAAAACAGTAACAAAGGAATACCAGTGTTATATATACAAAGACACTGTGCCAATGATTAGTATTACTGATCAAACCAATTTTTAAAAAATAAAATCCAATCCAAATGAAAAAAGCTAAAAGAACAATCCGCTTTTATTCTGAATCAGAGTACAACACTCTGAAACCTGCTATTCAAGGTCAAATTAAACTTACTCAAGACTATCTTGAAAAAACTGCTAAAGAACTTAACAGAACTGTTGGTAGTTTAAGACAGTATGTATACGATCAAAGATCTAAACTTGGAAAAACAGTAAGTAATCCAACTACTGATTCTAATTACAAAAGCTCAACTTTTAGAAAAGGTGAGTTTATTATCCCTATTAATAACTGGGAGATTAGAAAAGTAAACGGTGTTACTAATCTTGTACTTAAGTTTGGTAAACATAATTAAACTCGGTGAGGCTAGCACAAGCTAGCGTGGGCACGCTCTTACCCTAACCCTGGTACTAGGATACTGATCAACCATGAGCTGATACAGGAGGAAAAAGCTACCGCATTTACTGTGTACGTAGTAACGCCTGTCGTAAAGGGGGCAACAAACGCTTGTATACTGCATTGAACTAGGTTCATGTTAGCCAGAATACGCCAAGCAAGTAGTTATACAATACTGAACCTGGCAGCTTAGCTGCTCAGATGTAGGAAACTCAGCACAGCCGGTACGTCAAGCCGGCTCTTTTTACTATTTAACTAATGAGGATTAGGGTTGGTAAGTACCGGGGGTCCCCTAGTGGGACTTTCCTGGTACATTTATTTGTAGAAGTCAAAAAAGTTCTCTAATATTGTTCTACAATATGATATATCAGAACAGTAGATTAAAAGGTGGGTTTGGTCAGTGCACCAGTACTGTAATGAGAGATCCTAATTTAAAAATACGTGATAAGGCTGTGTATGCTTATCTGTGCACTTTTGCTGATAGTATAAATAACCAATTAACTGTCAGTGTTTTAAAGATGGCTTCAGAATTAAACATCACACCTATTACTGTTAAACGTTCTTTGAAAGAACTAGAAACTAAACAGATCATATCACGAATTAATCGTGGACGTGGTTTAAGTAAGGTTACTGTTGTTCTAAAATAAATTGGCTGATTAGATAACCACAGCTAAGACTTAGTTTGGGTTTGACCAAACTCAAACAAAACCTAAACGAGCTGGCCTATATGCACGTGCTCCCCATGGTCTAAGTCTTTTCTATGTACCATCAAAGTAGGCTTTATTGACTGAAACCAAGGTATAGTGTCTATCTAATAGCCAAACTTTTTGTCTGATCATAATAACGTCATATAAGACAAGTGGCCTTTGGCCAGCATTGACCTGTTATGGTAGTCAATAATCAAAAAGTCTGATCTGAGGAGCCTATCTAAGATAACCTCCTGTGACCGCGAAGTCGTTACTCAATCAGTACTGTAAAGTTAAGAGTATACCGTAGATAAAACCGCTACTACATACTCCTTGGTATTAAGGTGAAGAACCCCAAAAACCATGTAACCGGTTCACGAGCATTGTTTAACCTAGTAGCCTGTCTGATGGCAACCTTCAAAGGTAGTCCCTCAGATAGACTTTAAAAACTTTTAATGAACAGTCTAGCTAATAGACTTTAACTAGATGCCGTCATACCGTATCTGTGGCGTCAATTCAGATGGGATCTGGTATGCATCACAAGTATACCACCTTTTTAAACTCTCTATATGAAATTACAAGTATCTAAAAACTATAACAGCACTTATATCACACCTACTTTACGTGTTATGCACGATAGATTTTTTGAAGGTGACTTATGCATGCTGTCTATAGAAATAGTGTGGCTTAGATGGAGTATAGATTTTGTGATTATTGACAGGTAATAAATTTATTACCTAGTAAAAGATACGATCCGGATATGCTACCGGATAGTCTGGATCTAGACGATGAGAAGTATGCTAGCTGCATATATGGTCAAGTGGCGGTTACTTAGTAACAGCAGGTTGGTAACCTGGGGTCAAACTAAAATACTTATTCCTAACCCACCTTAGAAAAAATAGCAGTGGAGGAAAGTCAGCCTCCTGTGGGGACAGCCAAAACACTTGTAAGCTGGATAAAATAAGAGTGTTAAATAAAGATGATAGGTATATCAAGAGGTTCAAGTCCTCTCATCTTTACTGCCTTAATGGCAAGCAAGCAATCGTTACCGGGGTGTTTCTACACCCTGGTTTTATTTTAAAATCCTATACCTATGAATAACCAAGGTAGACGTCCTGATCAACAGGAAACAAATGAGACTATTGCGTTTATATCAATGCTTGGTCTTGTTATTACAATAATCATACTAATAGTAATTAGCTTATGAATCTATGTCCCGTATGTAACCATCCATACATTCCAGTAGATGTTCACGGACACATACAATGTAGTGTTTGTAAGAACAATATCCAACCCTGCTGTCAAGGTGAAACTTGCAGTACAGAACAAATCAGTACAGATGAAACAGTATCATCAACTACCAGTACCTGATGACTCAGCCTGGGGCAGAAACAAATGGCTCGGATACGTGCCAATCTTTATTAAACAGTTCTTTCAGGGACTGTACAATATTATTAGATGGATGCCAACTATCTACCGGGACCGTCATTGGGACCACAGTTTTATTACCGACCTATTACAGAAGAAGTTAGAGTTTATGAGAGAAGAACTCGTAACAGCTAACCGGTTTGTTGGCGTAGAAGCTGTAAATAAAGACATTACTCTAGCACTTAATCTGCTAGAGCGTATAAAGCAGAGCTATTACGAACTTGAAATGTATGATTATCTAAAGAAATCATATGAGTTCGTACCGGCTGATGCTACAGGTGATTACCTCACCATGGAAGATACCATCCTAGAAGACAATCTTGAAGACTATCTGGCTAAGTATAAACGTACAGCCAAGAAACTTCGTAAGAAGTATAAACTAAAAGTAGCAGATACAGAAAAACTAGCTTTTAGAGTATCTGATTACAACCAACAAAAGTGTGAGCGTATCTTTTGGAAGCTCATGCATTACAAACTAAACCACTGGTGGGACTAAAAACCAATTATAACTATGAACAATGTATGGGTAGAATCTGCAAACAACTATTCACTCAGAGAAGTGTCTACGCAGAAACCAATGTTACCAAAAGGAGTTTATAAATTCCAGGTAGACGTATTTGAAAACCCTTTCTTATCTAGGGTACAGGATGAATTCTATTTCCCGTACAAAGTATACGGAGTAGAAACAGAGTTTATTGACCGCGTAGTAACATCATGGGGAAAAACCAACGGCAACTTTGGTGTTATCCTCAATGGGCTTAAAGGTACCGGCAAAACAGTAACTGCTGAACTCATAGCAAATAGGCTGGAACTGCCTGTAATCATTGTCTCTTTTCACCACAAGTCTGTGATCTCTTTTCTAAACGACATCCAGCAGGACGTTATCATCTTTATAGATGAGTTTGAAAAGATCTACGACGGATGGGAAAACAAACTGCTCACCGTAATGGACGGAGCTTTGAAGACAAAGCACAGACTGTTCTTCTTGTTAACTACCAATGAACTCAGGGTGGACCGTAATCTTTTACAGCGTCCAAGCCGTGTACGTTATGTAAAAACTTTTTCTGATCTTACTTTACCGGTAATCATGGAAGTGGTAAATGATAAACTCACGCATAAGCATCTCTATGATGTGACTGTAAAGTTTATCAGTGAGCTTCCCATCATTACAATGGATCTTATCAAGTCCATAGTGGAGGAAGTAAACATTCACAATGAAGATCCTGCAAACTTCAGAGATGTATTTAACATCCACTCTGACCGTGAGGAACTTTATAATGTTTATGAGCTGGTAGACGGCAAGAAAGAAGAAGCTGGTACATATGCTACAGTTAGTCCATCATACTTAAATGATTATTCAACCGGCAGTGACTTCCGTATCAACAGCCGTTACATGGGTAACATTGTAAAGGTACTCTCTGCAAATCAGGTCATTGTTAGCTACTTTGATGATGAGGAGCAGGTAGACATTACAAAAGTTTACGTCATGGAAAAAGCTGTTAAAGTACATAAGGCATTTGCTAACCAGGATCTGGTATTTTAATCTTAAGTCTTATGACAGAAGAAAAATATGAAGAAATCAAGAAAGGATATCTTGACAATATCAAGAGATATATGCTTTCTGTAGGAGACCTGTTTCCTCACGTCACCGTATTCGGTGCACATAAAGATGGTAATGATAAAGATGCCATCATCCACATCCCTATACCTGACGAGTTTCTAAAGTCAGAAGACATGAAAGATAAGTTCGTTGATGTTGTCTTACCCGGTATAGCTGACAGTATACATGAAAAGTTTATACCTTATGGTGTAGGCTGGGCAACAGAAGCCTGGGTTAGAACATCACCTAAAGATGATAAACTTCCAGATAACTGGAAGGATCTTCCCATCAAAAGAGAAGTACTGTTTATTAACCTGGAGTTTAAACACAAGACAGAAGCAATTGTCTATGATATTAAACGCATGGGTAAACAAGTCAACGAAGAAGGTGACCTAGTAGACCATATTGATCTTATAGAAGATCAGACTATGTCAGGTGCTGATAGTATAAGCGGAAGGTTTAGCGGATTACTAAGTAAGTTTGTTAAAGCTCATTCTTAATCTTCCTAACTCTTTCCAATTCACGCAACGTTTCATTAACAGCATAATGTTTTTTGGCCATCTGAACAGAGTGAGAGTTATGCTTAGCTGCCTCCATAAGAGAAAGCTCAGATGATACCTCATCTGTATTGAGATGCTTCAAACTGTACAGATCTGCTGTAATGTCAAGTTTATCTTTTACATGACGTTTCCACCTGCGGGTAACCTGTTCTGGACGAATGGGTTTATCACCAGGTAATAAGCCTATAGAAAATATATAACCGGATATGTGATTACCAATCTGTTCCCTCCAGAAGGGCAGGGCTATTTCCTTAATTACCTTGGTTACCCAGCGTTTCTTTCGTCCCTTTTTGACAAAGACCTGGTAATATCCTTTATCCAAGTATGTGTTTTCTATACGTAAACTTAGTAGCTCAGTACGCCTGGCACCAGAGTGAAAGAAGATTTGTATAAACCTTAAGAACACCGGATCGGTTTCTTTTAAGTGTTCTATCAGTAATTTTCTTTGTTCTAGCGTCAGAATGGTACGCACAACCTCATCTTCCTGCTTTTTACGGAGTTGTAGCACTGGATTTTCTTCCACCAGCTCATAGTCCAACAGCTGTTCAAACAGCATAGCAAGATAGGTTCTGTAAGCGTTCCAGCTACGGGCAGAAAGGTTTCTTTCCTGTTCACAGTGATCCATGATAAAACGAATATGCTTACGCTTTATACGATGTGCTTCTACCTGATTATATCCCAGGGCCCGTATAGAAAGTTGGATATACTTTAATGAAGAAGCCACACACTCCTTAGTATGTGGCTCCACTTTTAGCTTTGAAAAAGCGTAATCTAAAGATTTAGTAAGAAACATGGCTAACTTTTTTAGTTAAAAACCTTGTAACTTACTGATTATCAAGTGGGAGTTGACGGGTTTGAACCGCCGACCCTCTGCTTGTAAGGCAGATAACAGTGTTGACTATCAGTTAGTTACATTGCGTTTTGTCAATAAATTCACATGTGAATATACACAAATCCATTATCTTTTGAAAAGATGTATTTTTGTAACGGCTAAATAATTCAATAAATATGGCTAATAAAAAACGTCTTTCTTTAGATCAGGTTGAACAGATGAAACAAATGGTGCAAAAAGGAACTGCTCCTGAAGACATTGCCAAGCACTTTGGTGTAGCAATATCATCCGTACATAACTATAAAGCTAGATTTAAAGCTGAGGGAGTTAACTTTCCTTCAGTTAGAGGTAAACGCCCGACCGGTTCTGTTGATGTAAGACCATCAACAAGTAAAACAATTGGTCAAATAAAGTCAGTAGATTCTTCTAGCTCACTTAGTGGTGATACTTACAAGTTTATAGTTAATGGAACATCAGTACAAATATCTGGGCACGCAAAAAACATTAACATTGATAAGGATAGTATGGAAATAAATTTCTAAATAAACTCTTATCACAAACTAAATAGGTACAAGAAAACTTGTACCTTTTTTTTTAATCTTAAATATCCTAAAACATGTTCAAAAGCAAATTGGACAAACAGAAAATCCAAAAGATCAATCAAGATCTTATTAATGGAGGAAGCCTCTCTGACGTAGCAACTAGTAATAATGTAAGCTACCAACATGCCTGCTATTTCCGTAAAAAGCTTGTTAAAGCTGGTGCACTAAATCCGTTGTATAAAACAACGAAGAGAAAAGTTAGAAAAAACAGAACAATCACTAACAACACACCTACAACTCCTGTACTAACAACAAGTACAGATAAAACTTTTACTTTAGTTGTTAATGGTACAGCTTTGTACTTTAAAGATGCAAAGAGTATATATGTAACTCCTGAGTTCGTAGATGTAAAATACTAAAACGCATGTCTAAACTGTTAAGTAAGATCTTTCCTTGTGCCCGTATAAAAGTGCTAGAGAAAGAAAATAAAGAGCTTTATGAAAAGCTGATGCAGAGACAAGAGGCTATTAATAAAACTAATGCCTACTGGAAGAAGCGGTTCAATGACTTACTTCGCAGGAACCGTACGCCTAACTTATAGCCCTATTATCCGAACTTATTGTTGTAGAACTTGGTTAGTATTATTATAGAGGTTAGCTTTATAACAAATCTAACCCTATGCTGTACCAGTTACCTAACGGAAAGGTAATTGAGATAAGTACAGAACAGTATGTTGAAATGTCCGATGAAGAACTTGAGTACCTTATTGCATATAATTACGGAGACACCCTGGAAGATCCTTGGTTTGGCTCTGTACTTAATAAAAGAGATACTACTACTTTCACAGAGGATACCCCCGATATACTTCCTGACTTAACCGATATACCTGACACAGATAAAATAAGTTATACGGATATAGACTATAAACCGGAAGACGACTAGTCTTGTAAATATTTTGTAACGAAGCCTTTGGAGTAATATACTTCAGAGGCTTTTATTTTTTAATCACTAAATACCTAAACAATGGGTAAAGTTGTAGTTACTGCCGACAAGAACGGCAATGTTATCGGTGTATCCGAAAACAACCCCGATTACGGTTACGTACGGGTTGAGCAAACAGGTTCATTTATTAATGACCAAGGATGGTTGCGTGTTAGCAAACGTTCAGCACTTATTAAAGGTCTTGTAAAAGATCTAATGGAAACAGGTTTTACCGAAGGTCAAGAACTTGATGGTAAAGTTATTGTAGTAGAATCTTTGAACCCTTTTAATCCTGAAAATCCTGACAAAGATCTTAAGATTGCAGGTGAAACAGGTGTAGTATGCCGTATTGACGATCAACCTATCTATCGTCAGTCTTTCTACACAACTAATAACAACTTACAGGATGAGCTCATTATGCACACAAATAGTGAAGAAATCCGTGAAGTACAAGCTGCTCAGCGAGCTGTTTCAAGCCTCAAAATAAAGAGAGCTCAGACAGGAGAACCTGCTGAATTATAAATGTTTGTGTAACTAACTACAAAAAAGCCTAGGAGAAATCCTGGGCTTTTTTTTGTAGAACTCGTAATTATTGTATAACTTCACCTCTCTAATTGTAGATGTATGGCCAACAACCCTAACAAAACTATTACAGCAAACTCTAAGGGTATACTTATATCCTATGGAGACGGCAGCCGGCCAAGATACATAGCCTACAAATCCAAAGAAGTAGCTGAAATTCAGCAATTTGGAAAGGTAAAGTATCAACCGATTGACAAACCTGTTTTTAACAGGACACAGAAAAAGCTTTATTCTGAAGTACTCTATGGTATTAAAACTTATGACCAAGAAGAACTCATGGGTTTATCCCAAAAAGATGTACTAAGAATAAATTCCTTGCACAGACGGGCTCAATTCTTTCTAAACCGCTGGAAGCAAGAGATCCTAGACAGTAGAGTAAACAGTTTACTTTCTACACTATTCCCCAAATCATCTATGGCAAAAGATATGTGTTCTGTAAAAGGATATAACAGAGCTCATATTAATAGACAGTCTTTTAAAGAACTAGGTCTTAGCCAAGAAATGATTGCCTCTAAGCTAATTGAAGTTGGGTTCCTACCAAACAACTTCTTCCAATTAGCATAAACCCAGTCCGTATTCTATGGAAAGTATTTTTATCTCTGACGAAAAGGTTCAGTTAATCTTACTGCCGGCAAATGAGTTAGACAGTTTACTTCTAAATAAGCTAATAGGAAACGGTCCTGTAGAAATAGAAGTAATAAGACAGCCTGTAAGTATACTAGGTAAGTCTGTAAAAGATGCCATTATTGTCAGAACTAAACCCGTGCCTGATGCAAACAAAACTGAAGATGTGCAACAGTTGCAACAAACTGAAACACATCTGGAAATCTCACGGTAAAGAAAAGTATTGCAAGGAATGTTGGTATACTCTTGACCCACCCAAAAAGATTTCACCTGTATCTAAAAAGATGCGTGAGACTATGGATGAGTATTCTAAAAGACGTACAGCATTCCTTGTAATACATAATCAATGCCAAGCTAAACTAGTTGGCTGTACAGGTAAAGCAACTGATGTACATCACAAAGCTGGCCGAGGTGAAAATCATCTAAAAATCTCTACCTGGTTAGCTGTATGTAGAACCTGTCATAGATGGATAGAAGAAAATCCAGATGCAGCAAAAGAGTTAGGCTATTCTGAAACAAGATTAAATTAAAAAAATGAGTAAGCTAAAATTTACAGATGGAGAAGAATTTGATCTGAGTGGTCCTCTTCGTCTTGAAAAAAGATATGACGGATGGTATGTATTAGGTAATAACAAAATGATACCAGTAAATAGTCAAGAAGAAGGATTACAAATAATAAAAAATCTTTCTAAATGAATAAACGAGAAGAGATCCAGCAACAAGCTCTGGATATAGCCTTAAAGTACAAACGTAGTGGCTTAGGTATATCTATGGGTGTTGGCAAGACTCTCATCGGACTCAAATACCTTAGTCATTTACAAGAACAAAATATGTACAAGCTTAACGTACTAGTAGTAGCACCTAAGCTGAGCATATTTGATACCTGGAAAGATGATGCAGTAAAGTTTGATATACCTCAAGAGGTAATAAATCAAACTACATTCACTACATACCTTTCCTTGAATAAATATAACCCACACAACTTTGATGTAGTTGTGCTGGACGAATGCCACAGTCTTTTAGAATCGCACGAAACCTTTCTAGCCAACTATGAAGGTCGTATACTGGGGCTTACGGGTACTCCACCTAGATATGGACAATCTGAAAAAGGTAGAATGGTAGCTAAATACTGTCCTGTACTTTACAAGTATATCACAGATGATGCTATAGATGATGATATCTTAAATGATTATAGAATTGTTGTACACAAAATGCCATTAGGTAAAGATAACAACATACCTGTATCACTAAAGAACAGCAACTTCTATACATCAGAACAAAAAAGCTATGCATACTGGAGCAAAAGAATTCTAGAAGCTCAAACTAAAAAGCAAGAACAGATAGCTTCTGTTATGCGAATGAGAGTACTGATGGACTTTAAAACCAAAGAAACGTATGCAAAATATCTTCTTAATGAAATAGAAGATAAGTGCATAGTATTTTGTAATACCCAAGCCCAAGCAGACAGAGTATGTAAACATTCTGTACACTCAGAAAATCCTAATGGTGAAGTTAATCTTGAGATGTTTAAGCAAGACAAGATTGATAAGCTATCCTGTGTACTTCAGCTTAATGAAGGCGTAAACATTCCTAACCTCAGAGCAGGCATTATTATGCATGCTTACGGTAACGAGCGTAAAAGTAATCAACGCATAGGAAGATTACTCAGACTCAATCCTGATGACACTGCTATAGTACATATACTTTGCTATAAAGATACTGTAGATGAACGCTGGGTTTCTGAAGCACTGAAAGATCTTGATCAAACTAAGATTAAGTATCACGAAGTAAATTTATCCACCTATGATGAACTTACACTTTACAGGTAAATATATTAAACGTAACGGACGGCTGGAGTTCTCTACTCTGGCCTCTTCAAAACAGTTTGAATTATTTGTCTCTCATATACCTGATGGGCAAATAGTAGAAGTATTCTATGAGGAACAACATGATGATGGCACTTTACCTCAGTTAGCCAAGTTGCACGTATTAATCAAACAGCTAGCTACACATATTGGTGAGACTGCAGAAAACATGAAAATCCTTGTAAAAGATAGAGCAGGACTATGTATAGCAAGAGAAGTCTCAGGTAAAGAATATTTTTTACCTAAGAGCTTTTCTGAATGCTCAAAAGATGAGCTGAGCTTAGCTATTCAAGCATGCATAGAAATAGGAGAAGAAGTAGGGTTTACTGTATGGTAGAGTCTTGAGAAGGAGGTTCTTCCAAATTTTCTATAACAGTAAGACCTTTTTCATGAGCTGTTTTTTCTAAAACATTTATCATAAGAGAGACAAAAGCAACATGCTCATACCAGTCTTCTTCGTACTCTTTCTTAGTAATTTTTTCAAAAGCTGTTTTTATTTCTTCTTCAGTTTTATCTGACAAAAGAAAAAGAAGAAGCTTCTGAAAGTTAATAAGGGTGTTTCCTCCAACAGTTATAGGAAATGTAGAATCTCTTTTGATAGCTGTATAAGTAGCCATAGGATATTATTTGTAACAAATTTAGACAACTTTTATGACACAAACTGTAGACCTTGCAGAAATTAAATGCAAACTTATAGAAAAGCTTACCCCTTCTGGCTGGGCTACTAAGCTACGGGGGTTTATTATGTCCAGTGATTTTGATAAAATACTGGACAACCTGCTCCAAGAAAGAGATGCCGGCAAAAGGTTTACTCCTCCTTTAAAGTACACTTTTAGAGCATTTGAGGAGTGCCCAGAAAAAGAACTCAAAGTAGTAATGATAGGACAAGATCCATACCCTCACATGGGCGTGGCTGACGGTATAGCATTCTCTTGTGGTCTTACTGGAAAGCCCCAACCTAGCCTTAAAAATATGTTTGAGGCTATAGAAGAAACTGTATTTCAAGGGTACCCCACTCATCAAGATCCAGATTTAACACGCTGGGCTAATCAAGGAGTACTTATGCTTAACAGTGCACTAACAACCCAGATAGACAAAGTGGGCACCCACTACGATATCTGGAAAGACTTTATCATGTATGTTCTAGACATGCTCAGCCTGACTAACTCAGGTCTCATCTTCATGCTGCTAGGTGCAAAAGCCCAGGAGCTGGAATCTGTCATTGGTCAGAACCACTACATCTTAAAAGCCAGTCATCCGGCATCTGCAGCGTATACCAAAACAGTATGGGACTGCAATGACATATTTAATAAAGCCAATGAGATCCTTGCAAAAAACAACGGACCTCAGTACAAAATTCAATGGTAATATGGGAGTAGATATATCAGGGTTAAACCCTACTATACTTAGTGAACGTCCTGAACGTATTGACTTTGAAAATGCTACAGAAACAGAAAGGGAAGCTTATTGGGAAGCTGTAAATAAATGGCAAGAAGAAAATCCCGGTGAGTATTTCCGCTCTAACTGGTGGGCCTGGAGACCTATACACATGCTATGTGAAATAGTATCCAGAAAATATCAACTCAGAGTTAATACAAACGGATGGGGAGAGAACTCCGGTTACGGACTTAGAAGCCCCAAGAAATGCGAAGAGCTAGCTAACGCTTTAGAAGATCATATCAACACGCATTTAACAGAAGAACTAAAAGAAGATAATGATCGGATCTATCTCTGTATGGGATCTTGGTGTACAGATGAAGGAAAGTTCTTGACTAAAGAAGTTGATGATAAACTGCAAGAACAGTATCCTTTTGGTACAGTGCTCTTTAACGGAGTAGTACTAGAAGATGGAACCGTAGCATATCCAAGCCACGGAACTTCACTTGGTCATCTCAAAAACTGGATAGCCTTCCTAAAAAACTGTGGAGGCTTTGAAATCTATTAGTTAAACAAAATCTAATAACAACTACTATGGCAGTAAACAAAGTAGATCTGTACGTATCACAGATCTTAGAAGACCTCAACAACGGCCTTACATGGCTGAAGCGTGATGATATCGGTTACGGTAACATCCAAGAAAAGTATAATGCAAAAGAGCAACAGATTGCAGTAATCCGTAAAGGAAATGCAAAACTAAGAGATGCAGAAACTAATATCACAGTATTTAACATTATTGACGACACTAATGAGACCGTTAATCAAACCCAAGAACCCACAACTGCTAGGACAGCAAATCCTGTGGAACAACCAGTGGTATCAGTGGATGACAACTACTCAGCGGTGGGAGTTAATCAAACAGAAGACGACCTCTCAGCCTTCGTCAACCTCTAATACTATGCAGCCTAGACCAAGTCCAACAGACAGTGCAACACTATATCCTGTCGGTCATATAATGACTGGCAATGACGGAAATTTATGGGAAGTAAGAGCTTCTTCAACTGGTGTACAAAGATGGGTAAAAGCCTATCATGTAAATAATGCACATCAAATACAAACTACAGTAAATCCAAGTCCTAACATTACAAACAAAGTAAACATGTCTAAAGTGAAGACAATCACCAAGAAAACTACCCAAGAGGTACGTACAATTGAAACTTCCTTAATCAACAAGGAAGAAGTATTTAAGATGATGGCCCTTGCAGAATCAACAGGTCTACCCTGTCTGCTTGTAGGTGAGCCCGGTGTTGCAAAGACTAAAACAGTTATTGAGTATGCAAAAGCATGGCTTAATAAAGACGGTAAGATGACAGCTCAAGACTTTGCTCAGAAGATTTATATCCTAGAAACAGATGAGGGTACTAAAGCTTCAGAGATCAAGGGTATGCCTGATCTGGGTAAACTGTTCACAGAGAACAAGTATGAACTAGCTGCTCCAATTGCAGATGCAGAGATTGTTATTATCAACGAGGTTGACAAAGCTTCCTCTGCAATCCGTAATGCGATGCTAGGTGTAATGAACGAGAAGTTTCTCTTTAACGGTAAGCACAAGATTCCATGTAAGTGGAAGCTGTTCATTGCTACTTGTAATGAGATCCCTAAAGATGAGCAAGACTCACCATTCTGGGACCGCTTTATGTTAAAGATGACTGTGAACCGTGTATCTGCAGGTGAGCTTGTTAAGTATTATAACAAGGGAGCCCGTAACTACCGTGAGAAGTTTACTATTGGTGTACCTAACAGTGCAGAAATTGAGCAGGTAGAAATCCCTGTAAACAAACTAGAGAAGTATCTTGAAGTTGGTTACCAACACAGCTCTGACCGTACGCTTACTTTCGTACCAAAGCTTACCAAAGCAGTTAGTTACATCTGGGATATTTCAGTAGATAAAGCCCTAGTAAAGACAGCACAGATCATGATCGGCCAGTCAGCTGGTTCTGAACTACAGAACAAACTGATGAGCCCCGAGGTGAAGGCTGTAATGTCTAAAGTAGAAATGCTGCAGAGCTATACTACCAATGAACAGCTGGAGCTGGCTATTGCAGACATAGAATCTCTAATCAATACTTATGTTTCCCGTGGTATCATGGATGAGACACAAGTAGAAGAAATAGAACTTTCTATGCAGTATATCTTAGGTAGCCACCCTGCTCGTAAAGACTATCAAACTTCAGAAGAGTTTGATACATTGATGGCAGAACAGGCTTAATGTATTTATTAATCAAGTAGAGTCAGTGTAACAGCTGACTCTACTTTAAATTTTGACTATATGTCAAACAAACAGTATAAGAATGTATACACTATACTTGAGAAAGTAAAGAAAGGTGAAATACAGTCTCATTACAAAGACAACGAAGGTCTCTTCGGCAAACTAAACTTTTATAAAAAAGCCGATCTTATTAAACCGTATGTACACTACATAGATGAGGGAAAAATATCTCGTATTGTAGATGTAGCTTTTCAGGATGCCAGTAAGATGAAAGAAGAGTATAACAACTTCAGTAAAAGTGCAGCTTTTAAAAAGCTAGATGAAGACAAGAAGCCAGACTTTAGTGCATACTATCAAAAAGTACGTGATACTTATGAAAAGTTTCCTAAGCATCTTAAGCTGGACATTTTCAAGATGTACTACAACAAGATGGATAAACTTGAGTTTGAAGAGCGTACAGACAAGAATCATACCCGGTTCAGGTTTCTGGAGAAAGCAAACAATCCTGTTGGTAAGATCATGACCGAAGGTGGTAACCTTAAGTCTGCAATCTATACTCGTAACATGATGATGTACTACATGATGCAGATGACGCAGCTGGAGTACATTGATCCACAGGCGGCACAGGATCTGCAAAACGGACTAGACTCTGACTCAGAGTTTGGTAACGATGCTGCAGATGATGCACTAAATAAGATGTTTGGCTCACAAACCAGCAAGAATGCATTAGAACGTGCCATGCAAGATGCACAGGAAACCTGTAAGATGATGGACGAGTCAATGGGTCAAGATATCCAAGAACAAATGTTTGACCAGGCTAACCAATCTGGTAGTGGAGAAGCAGGAAAGCTTAGCCCAGACTATATGCGTCAGGTTGCAGGTAGACTCGCAAATATCAAGATGTCTATGGGTGCTCTTAAAGAGAAACTCAAAAAGCTCTTAGATAAGTCTACTAGTTATTTCTCATCCCGGAAGATCACAACTTACGAGGATCTATTCAATGCCCAGGATGTATCTGGTCTAGAAGACTATGAACTCTTACATCCACAACTGCGTAAGATCTTTGCAGAAGATATACAAATCAAGGATACTAAAGCAGTAGGTAAGATAGATGTGTATGTAGATATATCCGGATCTATGTCTTCAGGTTGTGGCACAAAAGACGCTCAAGGTAATCAAATAACCCGTATAGACTTTGCTAAGTCTATGATAGCTAAACTAAAAGAGATGGATATGTTAAATGAAGTCTATCTCTTTGACACCCGGTTAAAGAAATACCGTAATGATCTCATATCTATTTCTATGATTGACTGCGGAGGCGGTACTAGTATTGATGTAGCCGTTAATAACATTGCACGCGGAGACAAGAACGCTCTTGTCATTACCGATGCAGAAGACAGATGTCATCACTTTACCGATAAAGCATTCTTTATAGGTCTAGAAGGAGCAAGGTTCAATCACTTTGATAGTGAAGTTATCAAGCAATACTCTCAAAGAGGACAAGTTGTAGTCTTTGACGGTAGTAAGATCTCCAAAGTAGATCAGTATGGAAACACTATTGAGAATAACTAAAATCCAAAAAGTATCCTATGTTACTTGCAAACAGAAAGTTTAATCATGAAACAGATAGCTTTCATGAATCACTTGGTATCCCCGGGGATATCCGTACTAAATGTAGAGAACGTGTTTTCTTTACAGCAATTAGTAATGCATTCCAAAGAGAAGAACTCTTTGAAGACCCAGATGACGCTCCTAAAGAACTTCGTACTGTCAGCGGTGACTTGCAAAGATGTTTACAAAGCATAACAGATCAGTTAGAGTATGAATATACTCTTATGATCTTTACAGGCTACCAACGTATGGCTAAAGAAATCTTTGGCTACTACAAACATCTTCAAGAAAACCAAGACAACAAAGAAGATAGACTTAAGTCTATGATTATAGAGCTTGTATCTGAAATGAGAAGTAAGCACGAAGAAGAAGATGATGATGAAGAAGACGCTCCTATAGATAAACTTGATAAAAAGTCTATGATGAAGCGTATTAGTTTTGTAAAGAAGAGTCACCACAATTTTGATACGTACATGAATATGTTACGTAGATGGGCTGATGGTAATAATTCAAACAATACAGAAAAGAAGCCTGATATTGATGACTTGTTAAGGAAACTTTTTTCTAATGAGGACGAGTAGTTGTATATAGACCGGTGGGAGAAATCCCACTGGTCTTTTTTTAGTTTGAACTGTGAGATAGATTCACATCCCCTAGTACACAGTACTTTATGTTCTGTATAACATCACTGGTAGCTACGTTTATAGTAAACGAGCTGACCGAGTTGACAGTAGAAAAGTTAGATCTCGTGATACTGTCATAGTCTGATGAATTGAACCATAAGACTTCTGAAATTGATCTTAACCCTGTGGTGTGTGCTATGATTAAGAAAGCATCACCAAGGTCTAATATACCGTTCTTGTTTACATCTGCTGCCTTCCACTGTTTAGTTCCTGTCATAGATAATCCAGGACTAAGATTGTTAGGCGTATTAATGTTCAAGCACTCCGCCCATGTTGCTGTAAAGTCAGCTGAGGTTATACCCTGCATTGTTAATGAGGGTACAATCTTGTATGTAGAGTTCTGATTAGGTAAAGTAAACGTATAAGTCCCATTAGTATTTACGGTCTTATAGTCTACCAGTACATCTGATCCATTAACAACTCTGTATAAAGTGAGCAGAGGTCTAGATGTTAGTCCCGCAGGAATAGTAACTGTTCCTGTCAACGTATTTGTTACAGCTACTGTGTTAGTTGTATTAGCTGTATAGAATCCAGTAAAGGTAGCATCAGCAGGATTTGACCAAGTACCAAACTCTACTATGTAAGCACAGTTATAGTTGTTTGGAAGGTCATTCCAACATCCTCCCCCGCCCCATTTGGTAACTGCATAGTGTTCACCACCTGCGTTGTTAGGTTCACCTCCACACCAGTTGTTGTACTGACCGGCAATATTACCGGCAGTCTGACCGTTTGCTGTCTTGATTAACGTACCATTCTCAGGACCTGCGTCTACACGCCAATAACCCTCTTGAGCTACATCTGAGAGTGCAAACCAAATATTATTCTGTGGTACGTTAGCAACAATAAAGTCTTGCTCAGACTGAGAAGTTATAGTCACAAGATAACCAGTCTGACCTTTAAAAGTTTGTTGTGAAGCAGCTGTCTTTGCTGCAGAATAAAAAGCAGTAGTAGATATTGGTCTATAAAAGTGACCATTGATAGCATTATAATAATAGCCAGCTGGGTTTTCTGTGGTAGATACAGATATCTGTACGTTACCAAGTGTAGATCCAGTATTGATCTTTAAAGTAGCTAATGCATTATTTACGTTAGCTTGAGTACCAGTAAAACTTATACGTGTCTGATTGGTCCAGGAATTATATCCTGTAGCAAAAGATAAACCTGTAGTAGTTGTAATACTAAATGTAACTCCTGCAGGTGGGTCAACTAACCCTATAGAAGTTAATAATGACTGTGTACTAAATCCACTAATAACAAACCCACTTGCATCTTGCCCGCTCACATTAACCTGGTATGTTCTACCAGGAGGAGCCGTAATAGACTGAGCTTGAGTAAGCACAGTCATCAAGCATAGTAATATGACAAGTAAGATTCTCATAGGTTGATTTTACTTCCTACCAAAAAGAAACTCAGGATAGGAAACTCTCTGTTTGTACTAGCGTTAAGCTTATAGTTTACGTTAAACTTAAACTTCTTGCTTATCTGATAGTCAAATCCAGATCCTGCAAAGAAACTAAAAGTTCTATCACTCTGTGTTACTTTATCTTTTGTTGAGTATATCAGAGGAGTAGAAATTATATACAGTTCAGGTGATATAGTTAACCTCTTACGTTTATTTAGGTAAAAAGGCTTAGTGTAAAACGCAGTAATAGACGGACTAAAGAATGTATTATCATCTTCACTTATTACACTTGCTGCACCTGATACATTAAAGCCGGTCACCCCAAACTTGCCAGCATTAAGAATACCACTGTACCCAATAAAGCCAAGGATATTTCCGTAGCTGTAAACTGCAGTCAGTGCAAAGTTGGATATATACTTAAGCTTCCCACTTTTGTTTACACTCATTTTAGTATACTTACCACTAAGAGCAAACTGCTTAAAGTTAAACCATATCATTCCAGTCATTCCCCAACTGGTCTTACCAGTCAGTGATGACTGACTCATAGATAGATTCAGGATAGGCGTAAACGTCTTATCCAAGTTCTGTGCCGTAGTAAAGTCAGATGATACTAGTATGGGGTTATTCCCTCCGCCTTTACCACCACCTTTACTACCTGATTTACCTCCTCCTCCTGAAGAAGAACTATTGTCTCCTCCAGATTTATCTGATGAGGCATCAGCACTCATTGTGGTAGAAGCCGCAACTTCTTGAGACCCTTCTGTAGAAGACTTTTGGTCAGATGAAGATGAGCTACTACTATTGCTCCCGCTAGAGCTACCAGTACCAGTAGTATTTTGACTAGAGCTAGTAGACCCTGACGAGCCTCCTGATTGGTTATTAGAACTGGTATTAGAAGAATTAGAAGAACTATTAGAAGTATTTCCATTGTTATTAGATTTAGAGTCCTTGTTATCCTTTGAGCTAGCGTTGGATACGCCACCTCCCCCAGATGACACTGAGCTTCCTGTTGCACTTGAGACTACAGAAGATGTAGCCTGACTCTGTGCAGAGCTCATGATTGATCCCACCACACTTTGTACTGTGTTACCAATAATCTGACTAGTAATCTGATTCTGGGTAACCTGCCCGGATTGCTGACCGCAGGGTGAAATCTTTCTATAGTCAGCATATGTAGCATCTACCCAAACAGCAAAAGCCCCGCTACTGACATCTGCTGCAGTAAACGAGGCTGTACGATTTAGAAAGTATATTGTAGTAGTACCCGTTACAGGTATATTGAACGTAGTCACCACCTTTGTACAAGGATCTGTGAAGTTATACGTTAATACCTGACTTCTTGCAGTCAAAGTAAGGGCAAGCAATGTTATGATATAAAGGGCACGGTGCCACACTAGTTCTTGAAGATCTGCTTCTTGATCATACGCAGAACTACTCTTGAAGCCGCTGTTTCCAGAGCCTTCTTAGTAGTGATACCAATCGTTGATTGGTTGAACTTAATTTCAGAGAGGTTATCATCATTAAGAAGAGTAAGCTCTCTTACTGTCTTGGCTTCTCCAAGACCTGAGGCAGTGAAGTATTCTCCTGTTTCAGCATCCACGAACTTAGCTTGTAAACCAAGTCGTGTTACCATAGTTTCTTTTACACCATTTGCAAGCTTCACCTCCTCGTCAACAGATACAGAAAAGTCATATACTTCTATGTACACAAAGTAACGTGCTAACATAATCTTACCACGTCCATCCAGTTTGTTCTCAGTAATACCAGACTGACTGGCCTGAAACTGCTTTACCATGCGGTTCTTAATCTCAGTCTTATCTTCTGTAAAGGTGAACCTACCGGTCTCCTCCAGATACTCAACAATGATATTAGTAACGCCCAGACCTACACGTTTGTCTTTAAGCTCTGGGTACATAGCATATACATCTTCATTGATACCTAAGCTTAATAGCTGTATAGGAATAGTTGGACCGTTATAGTCCATCAAAGAATCAATGTTTACTTTCTTTTCAAAGCCAGCCTGATACTGTTCGGTCTTAGTAGACCCTACTGTCTGAGCTGTACACTTATTTAAAAGTGAACTGATCAAGAACATAGATAAAAACCACAGGCCTACAATCAAAGTAATCTTAAGTATATCTTTATCAACTTTCATCATCATTAGATTTTATAGGCTCAAGAGCTTGGATATAAGAATCAATTAATCTAGAAACAGCTTCTGGCTTTTCATCAGATTTAAACTTTACCCTTATTTTAGCTTGCCCAGAACTATTAGGATTAAATCCAGAATCAACTTCTATTCCTTTTATGTTATGCTGGTATCCCTTTTTCTTAAATAGTCCTAACAGAGATTTTTTAAGATTGGAAACATCTTTTTCTTCGTCTCCAAATAGCAGTCTACAGCTAAACTCAATATCTAATTCATCTAATCCTATAGATGAGTGATCTGCTAAAATATAAAGAGGTACTACCAAGTCTTTACCACCTACATTAAACGAAGTAGTTTTAGGAGTACCATCTTCATTAAAATAGTTTCTTATTGCATTAATATGCTGTCTTTCACTTATACTTTGAGAAACCATGGCGGCCTCTAAGAGACCGCCTATGAGTTCCTCTACGTTTAATCTTGCCATAAAGTATTTTTACTGTTTAGCTTTCCTTAGACAATGGAACCAAAGATGGCTCAAGCATAGCAGTCAAAAAATCAGATAACTTTAACATACCTTCTGTAGGAGGTAACTGCTCAGCATGAACTTTAACTTCATACTTAGCTGAATTATCAGTACTTCTGGTATTTTCTTTGTGTGTACTTACGCTTCCACTTACTTTAGCATTAAAGCTCATACCCCACCATTTACCACCAGCAGAAACTTCATAGCCAGTCTGGGTATCACTAGTTTCTTTTGATCCTTCTGATGTTTTAACTTCCATTGTGAAGTTAATATCAGCTGAAGTAATAGCAAGAGAAGGAAGTGGAACCAAAGGAAGCATAGGAACTTTACTGTAAACAGTTTTAAGTTCTTGAACACCAGTGTCACCATTAGTAAACACTCTTTCCATCTGTACATCTAAAGAACGAGCCACCTGAGCGTCTCCTTTCTTTTCAAAAGCAACCTCAGAGATATATCTCCAGGTTACTTCATTTAGCTTGGCTTGACCTTTGGCCATGCCAATAATAGGACTAACAATAAGTTCTTCAATAGGAAGTCCCCTGAACTGATCTGCAATAGAATCTGCCATAGTTTTGAGTTTTATAGGTTAAGTAAATTTTACCATCTTCTCATACTTTTTTTTAATCTCCTTTATCTCATGTGTTGCAGAATAAAAGGATGATTTGACATCTTCACTTACAGAAAAGTTAAAAACAGTATTACAGTGAGGACATTTGCTTTTGGGGTTTTTTATTATAAAGTCTAAATCAAAACCCAGTTGATTTTTACATATTGGACACGGCATTGCCATGATCTTTGATTTTATTAGAGTACTTTGAAAGCAGCCAGTATGACAGCCAAAAGACTCCTGATAAACAATAAAATATCATATCGGTAAGCCAAAAGCTGCCCGTAATATCTAAAAGCGTCTTGAACAAAAAGTCGTAGCCCAGTGGCAAAAAAAACATTGCCAACATCAAGCTTATATCCCGGGAGGAACGTAAAATCTTTAATCTTTTTCTTTTGTTCATCAGCTTCCATATTACAGGATTAAGTGAAAAATATTATTCCGGATCTTTAATCTTGCCACACTTAACACACTCTTCATCACCATCACCGTCTACATCACCCCATACGTGTTCACACTGTCTGTGGGCAAAGTATTCATCAATCTTACCATCACCATCAAAGTCTAGACCGTCCATTACGCCATCACCGTCTTCGTCAATCTCTGTACCTTTTTTAGAAACTGGTGCTGTATCAGATTTAGAATCTCCTGCTTTAGCAGCAAATGCAGCAAATGTTGGATCTACAAGACTTCCACCGGCAGGCTTAGCTGACTCTTTCATTTCATTAGTATGAGACAGACTAACACCGTCTTCTTCATCCATTTTCTGAACTAACATCTTGTCCTTGTCGGTATCAGAGAACCAGTAGTCAATGATCTTGCCATATGAGCCGATGAAAGCACCCAGCATAAGAAGTAGAAGTTCTTTCCACTCACCAGCTATGGGATGACCCAACTCTATGGCAATAAATATGCCACCAACAATAAACATAAATGACCCAAGAACAAGAGCTGTAATAAACCAGCGTCTCCTCATCATTGAATTGAGCAAGGCTTGAAATCCCGTTACTGGTGTTGTTTGTTCTTCTTTCTTTTTAAATAACATATACTTAGGTTTTATATTACCACTTTGGTTCTTCTGAAAACTCTTTCTTCTTTGGAGCTGGTTCTGCAGGTTTAGCAGCTGGTTTCTCAACCACACGCTCAATTACTTTAGTACCACCGGCAGCTTGTTGCTGAGCCTGTGTATTATTAATGATAATACTTGGCTGTGCAGCGGCAGGAGCTGGAGCAGCTTCTTCTTTACCTCCAAAAAATGTTGTACCTACCCAGGTGCCTGCACCAAGGATTACTGTACTGATAGTACCAATCAAAGTCTTCTTAAGACCTGACCAAGTACCTTCTTCTTGTGTTACTTGTTCTTCTGACATAGTTTATGATTTTATTAGTTTAGTTGTTATACGTTTACGGTTATCAAATAATACTAGATTATACATACCTACAGGCATGCTAGAACTTGATACTGGTTTACGAAATGTAAACTCAGTGTCTTCTGTTTTGAACTTACCTAAGTCCATAATAAGTCTACCTTGCATATCATAGACCAGTGCATTCATGTTGCTGTTCTTTGGTAGAAATACTACTACCTCAAACATGCCGGTAGTCGGATTAGGATTTACCGTGATAGTAGGCTCCATGTTTGCAAATACTGGACCTCCTCCATTCATGCGGTAACTAAGAACTATACGGTCTGACTGCAACACAATGTTGTAGTGATCACCGTTTTCATCAGATGCATCCATCAAACGCCTCACATATACAAAGCTGGTGATGTCTGTACCAGGATTCTTAGGTGAGAACTTAAGCTTATAAGGAGTAAAGTCTCCAGTTAAGAAACCCTTATCCTGGTTATTCATTCCACCAAACCTTACTATACCTTTTATACTGTCGTTAGTTACATACTGAAGCCAAGGTCCGTCAATGTTAGACTGGATCTGCTCAAAACGAACAACCGCAGGATCATACTTCATCTCAAACTGTAAACCTGTGTTCTTGTACCCTGCGTAGCTTACGTTAAACGGTACATACAAAGGCTGTGTATTGTTTACATAAGTATCAGGTACAGTTACATTTATGTTACCACGGTATATTGTACGAGCTACAAGTTGCCCCTGTGCATTATATACTGGTGAAGAGTGAGAACGATCTACGTCACCCAGTAACATATACTTGATATCAATGTTTGTAGAGTTAACTGTAGTCACAGAGTCATATACAAACAAACCTTTATCACGGTTATTGGCCCAAGTGGTCCACTGGTTTGCACCCATAGCCAATGAGTCAAACTCATTCTTCAAGAATACATTCACAAGACGAGCTGTATCAATTGGCTGTAGTCCTGATACAGAAGCATAGATGTTATAAGGATCACCACCATCTAATACTCCATTACGGCTAACATCTGCTATCAAATAAGCCAAGCCGTTGGTTAGATACGTCCTTGGAAAGTTCTGATTAATATCAGCATTCTTAAACTCATTTAAAGTCTTTACAGCATCTGCTACAGTAACAGCACGGTCACGCATTGTGATCAAACTATCCTGAGGAAACACTACTTTAATCTTATACTTAGTGTTCTGCTCTATGTTACTTAATGTATAAGTACCATCTGCAGCAGGAACTGTACGTGATGCTTCTACACCTGTATTGTTATCATAAGCAATAAGTGTAGGAAGGCCAGTACTAGCACCCATCCATATTTTACCAGAGATAGTCAGGTTACCTTGTAAGAAAATAGCAAGCTTCTTATTAGTCAGCGTTGCTACGTTATCTCCTATACTGGTACCGTCTACTCTAAAAAGTCTTGCCCAGTTAACAGTAATCGTATCTGATACGAAGTTGGCTGCAACAGCATTGATCTTAAACTTATTATGGATTATGTATCCATTGTTTGTACCAAATCCACTGCCGGCAGGAAGCGTAAGATAGTTACGTCCTACTGACCAGGCATTGTCTGCAGAGTAGACATAACTTCCATTACTATACCCACTGTACTTATAGTCATTAAATTGTCTATAGTCCAGCTGAGGCTGACGACCAGTAGTTACATACGGAGTGTCTATGTGAGTACTCAGATGCGTAAACAGGTCCTTCTTAAACTGAAAGTCAACCTGAAACGTTCTGATATCCACAGAACCACTAGGCTGGTAGTACCACGCCACATCTAAAGTATCTCCTCTTTTTACACTAGCTAACTGCTGAAAGTGTCCGATTGTTTGTGAGTAAGTGAGTGTTGAAAGAAGAAGAAAGCAAGCAAGCAAAAGTTTTTTTATCATAGGAGTTTGTCAATTAAAGCCTGACAGGCTTTTTTGATTACGTTACTAACAGATTGTTGATTAGGTTTTCCATCCTCAGGTACGACCAAGTTGGCCATAACTATTTCAGAAGAAGACTCTTCAATTTTCTTTGAGCTTACAAGCTTGCCGTTTTTATATAGCATGCCTTTCAAACCCATAATAGTAGTATTACTCTGCTTTTTAAAGACAGAAACACCACCATTTGTCTGTACGATATCAAAGAAGTATATCTCCGTAACTAGACTTAGTTCACCCTCATACTTTTTAGGAAGCAGGTCAAGTCCTTTGTCCTGAAGCACTTCAGCCAAGATGTTCTTTACACCAAAGCTTAGATTCTTATTAGCAGTAAGCGGACCAGTAGGAATATTGTTCCGTACACTATCAATATATATACTTTGTGAGTATGATGATACCCACACAGTACAGAATAGCATTATAAAATAACCTCTAAGGTTCATAACGTTAGATTTAGAGGTTGGTTTTATTATGAATCAGCGTCCTTGTCCTCGGTACTTGGAGACTGCCTTGTCCTTTGGTCCTCTGCTTTTGGCAGCTTTACCGCCCTTACGTTTTCCAAAGGTGACCTTTCTTGATTCTCCGGCTTTGGAGCCTTTGGCCTTAGCCATATCTTGAAGTTTTTAGTAATAACTTTTTTTATCATGCAAGTAATGCGTGATACTCTTTAAAGTGTTTGATACGATCTGCTAAACCAATAGTACCACCGTTTACACGCTTTGTAGCTTTTGTAACAGTCTCAACACTAGAACCTTGGTCAGCAATGGCGTTAAGACCATTCTTACTCCAGAACCAGGCAGCAGATGCCAAAGGATATTTGGTAGCTACTAGATCAGGATTATCTACTATACTCTCTGGTACAGAAGCATCAAATGCAGTATAGTTCTGCTTACCGGTCAATTGGATATATCCACGACCACGAAACTTATATCCTTCACCAGAAGCTTCAGGACCGTTACCCATACGTCCACCGTATACACGGTTAGCAATCTTTTCAGGCTTGCGTGCATACTGATCAGCCAAAGCCTGTGTAGGAAAATACTTTTTAAAAATGCCCATAAGACCCTTAGCTGAATAGTTAAGGTTCTCTTGCGTTAACTTAAATCCACCTGACTCGTGTCCACACTGAGCTAAGAAGTGAGCAAGACGTAGCGGTGTGTTCACTGCAAACTTCTGCATCACTTCAGGGATCTGTGCAATAACAGTATCAGGTACATGACCTTTGAGACGTGATAAATCCATATACTAAGAATTAAATATTAGCCTTAGGCTTGGGTTTGTAGTACTTCTTTTTCTTCTTCTGCTGTACTGGAGCAGCGGGTGCAGGCATAGTTTGTGCCTTTACCTCTTCAACCTTCTTCACTACTTTCTTTTTGAAGAGGCTGAGAAGCTTTTGAATCAACATTTTCATATTATCTGTTTTTAGATCCGATCTTCCAGTAACTCTGGAATCCGTAGTTTACATTGCCATTGATATCAGAACCGGCTTTTACACCCATAATCTGATCACGCTTGGTCTTTAGAATTAATCCTACTTCAGCTGTGCTGGGAGCAAGCTTTGCATCAACATTTATAGCACCTCCTATATAAACTTGATTACGTTTAGGAGGATACTTGGTAATGGTGATCTTTTCGGTTATAGTAGGAATCTTATATTTATAGTCGTAGGATCTATTTAATAGTTTATTAAACTGTGTAGTATCTGCTACAGCTATGTAACCCAGAGTATCTAGTTTCAAAGTATCAGAGTATACATTCTTTGAAGCATGCTCTTTAACCAGTGCCTCAAACTGCAACTTTAAAGCTGCATAGTTTGTATCAGGCAAGTACTGAGGAGGAAGAGTATCAATATCATAGATTACTTCCCGGATAGTCATTTGGCGTATAATAGTACTGTCATGCTCGTTCCATACAGTGTCACGAACTACTACAGTATCTGCTTTAGGCTTATCAAAAAAGCCAAATCCGTTGTTGCAACCAACGCGGGATAGCAGGATAAGACCAATAACTACCAGAATACCTATCGTATACTTATTAAGCTTCATCTTCTTTCTTTTTCTTGTGGCTGAATTTATCTACGCTGTCTGCTCCTATACCCACACAGGTCATAATAAGAACAGCGTCCACAAGAGCATCAGACGGCTTGATATCACCGTGAGTAAAAGAGTTTGCTGTAAGAGTTACACAGAGAAACAGTGCACCCATAAATCCAACTACCGGCTTAATAGATGTAGACCCGCGTTCATCTTTGAAGAGGTCCAATAACCATTGCTTAAAACTCATATAGTACGTTTTTTAGGTTTAGGATTAGATGTATTGTCAGGTAGCACAGCATATAACTCGTTGGCTATAAAAGGCTTAGGGTTTTCTTTACCCGGAGTATTAGCTGCTGTCTTTCCTCCGTAGACTTGACGTTCTAGGTTGTCTATACGAGTCTTGTCTATATTAGACTGGGCCATAAGAGCCTTGACATCAGCTTTAATTTCGTTGACGTCATTCCAGATCATCAGACTGACAATAGACACAAGACTGGGAAACACCCAGACTTTGAATGCTGCAATAGCCGGATTTTCCTTTACCATCTTTAGCTAGCCTTTACAAGTTTGAACTCATAGACATCCCCAGCTGGCTTTTTCAAGCTGATAATCAATGTGTTAGGGATGATGTTTCCTTTCTTGTCCTTACGTACAAAATAGCGGAGCTTCTCAGGGTGAGAAACAGCTACCTGATTAGCACCTGGAGCTACATTAGCTGCAGGAATCTCAACGAGATTAGCAGGCACCTTAGCACCACTCATCATTGTACCGGGGATAGGCCAGCCCAGAGCATCTTTCTGAGCATAGAACTTCTTTGACATCTTATATAAGATTTATAAACCTAGAATATGTAGGGCCTAAATAAACTCTACAATATAATATACGAAATTTTGTAGAACTTACCTATATTTGTAGACCAAACCCTTTGAAATTTATGGACCCAAAAACCTATGCTATCCAGCTTGAAAAGAAGCTGATAGAGCAGTTTAAAGACTCTTTCTATGAAAAGATGGGGTATTACCCAACAGTAATAACCCGAGTACAAACAGACATGGATCAGTACATACCTATGATGAGCCTGCAGTCACTGGAAGAATTCTTCCAACCATTCTTACCTACTAAGTATGGCAGGATAGTAAGACTTCAAAGTAAAGACCGGTATAGAGAAATCGTAGAACTCAGAAGCATATACTGTTTTCTTGCCAGACAGCTGGGTTACAGCCTAATAAGTATAGGTGAAAGTCTAGGCAAAAGAGATCATACAACGGTAATCCATAATGTTAGTTCTTGTAAAAACCTTTTACAGACCTGTGAAACCTTTAGGCAGAAATATCTTACAATCCTCACCTATATAAAAGAACATTATGAGTCACCAACTATGGACAACGCTAATCAAGTACAATGTGAGCCCGAACCAGCTCTACTTCCTTGATTGCTGCAGAAACAAAATTAAACCGACCAGCCTCATAGATGTAGATGCTGAAAGAGAATCCGCTACAAACAGAGGTCATATCGGACAAGATGGTAAACTAACTCCCGGGGCACTATTTATCCTGGATGAATTTGAAACTTTACTAGCCAAGACAAAAAAGAGGGTAGCTTCAGAAATCCTTGGTACTGACGCATTTAACGCTATAACTACCTACAGAAACATGTTTCCTGCCCAGAAATTACCTTCTGGAGAACTGGCTAGACAGTCGGTACAGGAACTTAAGGACAAGTTTGTTTGGTTCTTTAAAACCTATCCTGAGTTTGACTGGGACCTGGTACTGGATGCCACTGATTACTACGTGTATACCAAGCAGAAAGACGGTTACTTGTACATGATTAACAGCTCTTATTTTATACAGAAGACTGACCCTCGTACTAAGATTAGCCGCTCAGCCCTGGCCGACCATTGCCAGATGATATTAGACAACCCAGAGATTCTAAAAACTGCCTAAAAAGTTGTAGATTATTATGTAGACTTTTTTGTTGTTCTACAGTTTTAGTTCTACATTTACACTTACAAAACACATTCCACATGGAAACACTAACACACAAAGAGGAGCTAAAACAGCTCTTTACTCAACTCCCCTCTGCTAGGCTCACCGGAGATACCGGTGATGAAGTTAAATTAATTAACTACTCTATTCTTGAGACTATCGTAAGTAAGATGATGAATAAAGCTTACTACACAGGTAAAGCTGAAGGTCTTGATTCTCTTCAAAGCCTGATGGACGAAGTTTTTTCAAAGTAATTCATACTTACATTATGGGGCTAGCAGAAGAAAAATACGGATGCAGAAGTTATGTCAGCGTTCTAGAAGAAGGTTTGACATACATAGAAAAGAGAATGACCGGTGAGATCAAGTCTCTTAAGACACCATGGCCTGGCTTTAATCAAGCAGGCGTTGGTGGACTTGAGTGGGGATCTATGCTCACTATCGGTGCACGTCCTGGTGCAGGAAAGACTATGATAGCCTCTCAAATAATAAGAGAAGCACACCGCCTTAATCCTGATCAGAAGTTTAATATTGTTGAGTTCCAGTTTGAGATGGGTGCCAAGCAGTACGCAGCACGTCAGTTTGCAGCTGAGGTTGCTGAAGACTATGGAGTCATCTTAAGTACAGAAAAAGCGTTAGATAATTTTATCTACGAAAGAGCTAAACAGTATATCCAAGAAACGAAGTTCCTTTTTTCTAAAGGAATACACAGAGATATGTTTCCTATATCTCTTAATCACAAAGAAATAGAAGACGCTATAAAGATCAAGTACGTGGATGGCGGACGTAAGCCAATGATTGTTACAATAGATCACAGTTGGCTTATCAAAAGAACAAGCTCAGAAAAAGATAAGTTTGATGTTCTCTACAACACAACAGAAGTTCTCATGAGATTAAAAAATGAGATTCCTATTACTGTTGTAATGATCACTCAGTTAAACAGATCCATGGATGAGTCTTCACGTAAAACACCTGGGTCTATTGCAAACTATCCTACAAGCTCTGACATCTTTGGCGGTGACGCACTGATGCAAGGATCTGATATGGTAGTAGCTCTATCAAGACCTTTTAAATCTGACATTCGTTCATACGGTCCTTATGCTTACGAAGTAAACAAAGAAGATGTCTTTATGCACCTTCTTAAAGTACGTAATGGTGACGAACAAAAAAGTATTGTCTTCCTAAAAATGGATGGCAAGAACCAGCGTATGGTAGAAGTACCAGAGTTCACAGCAACAAGACCTGACGGAACATACTTACGTTATTCACAAAGAACAGGAGGTGGAGGTACAAGAAATATATCTGCTCCTATTGGTAGTGAATTAGATTAAAACACAATCACATGTTCAACACATCACAACAAACACTAACTCAAGACGATGTCAAAGAGTTTAAGAAACAAAGACTTGAAGAAGTCAGAGACTACCATCAGTCGTTAATTAATAACCTTGGCATTCCTAGAACAGACTTCAATATGAAGATGGCTTTCTATGATAAGCAAGCTAGAATGGTAGTTGGAATTTTTGCATCTGAGTTTAAGAAAGAAAAAGGATTCTACTTTGAACTAATCACTCGTGATCTAGAACCAGCAGATCCTAACCGAACAGTATATCGTATACCATATAACTCTTCATTTGAAGAGGAGTATGAGATCAATGAAAAAGGTTCTTATCTAGTACCGTTAGAAGAGCTAAGAGCTATTGATGCACAAAGTGTTGCTATCAATGGTCAATCAGCGTTACTAGAAACAGCTAAGCCTCAAAACATAAAACAAGTTACAGCTTATAAAGCACCTGCTCCTATGGAAGATGGTCCATACAGCGAGATGACAATCCGTGACTTTATGGCTATTACTACAGGCAAACCTGTTAGTGCTAAAACATGGCTTAACGAACTTATAAAATCAACATCTAAGTAATATGGCACAAGGCATCCTAGTTATTGCAGAGTCCGGTGCTGGTAAATCTACCAGTATAGAAAACCTGGACCCAAAAGAAACATTTATTATTAACGTAGCTAACAAGCCTCTCCCTTTCAAAGGCTGGAAGAAAAAGTACATCCAATGGAGTAAAGATAACCCTACAGGTAATCTGTACACCGGTTCTTCCGCACAACAAATTGAAGCAGCTTTAGGTTACATCAACTCTAAACGTCCTGAAATCAAGACTATTGTCATTGATGACTTTCAGTACATGTCTAGCTTTGAGTTCTTTGACCGCAGCGATGAGAAAGGCTATGAGAAATTTACTCAGATCGGTGCTAACCTAGCTCGCATTGCACGTATGCCTAAGGATCTCAGAGATGATCTTACTATTTTCTTTCTTACACATGCTGAAGAGTCAACAGACTTAGAAGGTAAACGCAAGTTTAAAGCAAAGACTATCGGCCGTATGGTTGATGAGAAGCTTAGCCTAGAAGGTTTGTTCTCTATTGTTCTCTTTGGTAAAGTCAAGAAAGACAAAGATGGCAACATCCGTTTTGTATTTGAGACACAAAACAATGGTGAGAATACATGCAAAAGTCCTAAAGGCATGTTTGACAGCTTTGAGATAGCTAATGACTTGGCTCTTGTTAAAGAGTCTATATATACTTATGAAAACTAATTCCTCATTTTTTAAATTCAAAAACACAGCGTATGTTCAGTACAAGCGGACAGGAAGTAAAACAAAGTGGCGGTTCTTCCAAGTCATTTAACCCCGGAGTAGTTTATGCTCACATTAACAGTGGTCAACTGCGTACATCAAACAAAGGTGACAAGAAAGTACTGGAACTCTATTTAGAGGGACCAGCTCTTGAAAACTTTGAAGGATGGCCAATTGACAAAGACAACCCTGATGGACCTAAGTACAAAGGTCAGACAGCTCGTGTTGGAGCCACTATGTGGACTGACGAGTTTGCTAATACAAACGTATCTCGTAATGAGATCATGTATAAGCTAACTATTATTGCTACAGAACTTGGTCTTAAACATGAACTAGATTCTATTCAGGCTAACACCATTGAAGAATGGGTTAAAGAAGTAATTGATCTAGTAAAAGGTCAGAACTTATATTGGTTCTTAAAGGGTACAGAGGAAGAATACAATGGAAAGACTATTGTAAAACTATCTCTGCCAAAATACAAGTTTGTTTCTATTGATGAAGCTAAGCTTGACAAGTTTGATAAATCAAATAAGTATCACTATAAAGCTTTAGTAACAAAGACTGTTGGAAGCTTTGAGCCAGCCACTGATGATTTTTCAATGTAAGGTTTAATGGTTATCACGGGGACTGGTTTTTACTAGTCCCCATTTTTTATTTCTAACACCGCTGCTATGTTTATTACAAAAAACTTAGTGCATGACGTCAAAGATGTCCCGGTGTCCTGGATATTTGAGCACTTTTGCAAGCTCAAAGAAAAGCTTAACGGTCATGACGTAAAAATCAAGAGTATATTCAATCCTAAAGAACGTACTCCTAGCATGTGTATTTATCTTAATAAGGATAACGTATACAGATATAAGGATTTCTCATCAGGTAAATATGGCTCTGCAATAGATCTGGTTAAAGATATTACCCAGCTTTCATACTATAAAGCTTGTCAGCAGGTAGTAGAAAAGTATAATGACTTTGTCCTGCATAACAACGGAGGCTATGATCTTCAAGAGTTTAAACAGGCAAGTAAATACAAAGTATCGTCTACTAAGTCTAGACAGTGGAATACATCGGATCAGTATTTCTGGACCCAGTTTAATATTGGAACCAAGCTTTTAACTGAGCACCATGTGATTCCTTTAGAGTCATACTATATGATAAAAGATGATAAAGAACTTTGTATCAAAGGAAACTATCTATACGGATATCATAAAGCAGACGGCAGTCTTTACAAAATCTACCAACCAAAGACCCTGGATAAGAAGTTCATTAAAGTTTCTGACTATGTTCAAGGTTCTGAACAGATTAAAAACCACCCATTTTTAATCATAACCAGTTCTCTTAAAGATATCATGTCTCTAAAAAGTCTAAAGCTTTCTATAGACATCATAGCCCCAGACTCAGAGAACTCCCTGATCAAAAAGGAGCTAATGAATGAGTACCTGAAAAAGTACAAAAAGGTGGTTGTTCTTTTTGACTATGACGAAGCAGGAATAAAAGCCATGGAACGTTACCAAGAAGTGTACCCAGGTGTCCAGACAGCTGTACTACCAATGAGCAAAGATGTATCTGACTCTATCAGAGATTATACTGCACGGGAAGTGCGTGACAGATTAGTCCCCATTCTGAATAAAAAGTTGGAGAACTAAATAAGTTCTACATTATATTTGTAGAGCTAATCCATATCCCTATGCAACAACCCTGGTTTTATAAAAACAAAGAGGTCCATACTATAGAAGACCTTCCAGATCATGAGAACATCCACGGGTTTGTATATCTGATACAAGATACAATTACATACAAATTCTACGTAGGTAAAAAGGTCCTGCGTAATGTTCGTAAAACAAAAATCTCACAGCGTTTAAAGAAAGCTACTAAGACCCGTAAAACATATCAGCGGACTATAAAAGAGTCTGACTGGAAAGATTATCATGGCTCTTGTAAAGAACTACAAGATGACATACAGAAGTATGGTAAGCAAAGATTTAAACGCACAATACTAGAACTCTGCTGCACAAAGAAATATTTAAGCTTCTGTGAGATTAAGTGGCAGATTAAACTAGAAGTATTAAATGGCGGAAGCTATAACGGAAACATCCTGGGCCGTTACTATATCCGGGATATGCAAAACTGTTTTAAATCATGACTATCTATTTGATAAAGTATACTAACAACGATACTAATGAGACTTTTAATCTAGCATTCAGCAACTTAACAGATGCTAGAAAAGAACTTAATAAGCTTATAAAATATGCCGTTGTTACTATTTACAACGATGAACAACAAGGTCCAATACGTGTATTCAAGCCAAAGAACCAAGCTGACGTAATCAACCTTATAAATTCACTATAATGGAAACCGTAACTAAGTCTGTAGAAGACATTCAAAAAGAATATGACCAGATCATTGCATTTCTGGAATACGAAGAAGCATTTACAGTAGACCCAAGAACGCAGGAGCGTATTCGTAGAAAACTTCAACAGTTGGGCATATGGCCAGTAAACTAGAAGAACTAATACTCAAGTATCCTAAGATTTTTGAGCAGTACGAAGGTAATCCTGGTATGGTTAACTGGTTAGATCTGCCTGAAGGTTGGATACCAGTAGTAGATAAACTATGTGGAGCTATTCAATCATACATAGATAATGTAACCCGATATACAGAAGGTAAAACATATAAGACTCCTCAAGTAACCTGCACGCAGATGAAAGAGAAGTTTGGTGGACTACGCTTCTATGTAAACGGAGGAGATAATCATACAGACGGTATGATCTATATGGCAGAGCACTTGTGCTCACTAACCTGTCAAAAATGTGGATCTGAGAAAAACATAGGACAAACAAAAGGTTGGATAGCTACACTATGTGAAGAGTGTGGTAAAGAACAATCAACTTGGAAAATCAATAACGCATAACTATGGAACTAGAAAGCATAATGCAAGAATCAATAGAAGTCTTAGAAAAAGATTTCTATAATAGAAAGTTCTTCTACTCGTACAGTAGCTTGAACAAACTGATCTGGAATCCTCAGATCTTTTATCAAATGTATGTACTGGGTCTGAAAGAAGAGAAGCTAGATGCACATCTAGTTCAAGGTAAACTAATCCACCTACTCCTATTAGAGCCTGAAAAGTTTGAGAAAGAGTTTATGATGACTCCTTCCACTCTTCCATCAGGAAATCTTAGAGTAGTAGTTGACAGAGTATTTAAACACTACACAGAACTAAGTCGTAACGGTGATGACCGTACAGAGCTTGCACAGTTTGACGGTGCTATCCTGGATGTTATGAAAGACATGAACTACTTCCAGAATCTTAAGACAGATCAGCAACGCCTAGACAAAATTGTTACTCCTGAAGCTATATCATACTGGGAGTTCTTAAAAACCAAAGGGGATAAAACACTTATTGATCCTGACACTTTTAAGTTTTGTACAGACGCGGTTGACATTATTAAGACTAATGAGCAAGTGTGTAGGCTTATTGGATGTGATGTAACTGAGTTTGACAGCAAAGAAGTAATCAATGAATTACCTGTAAGTGCAGAGTTCAGTAACAAAGCTTACGGTCTTAAAG
>Ga0315903_10000624_pt1 | contig 53224 bp, 44 predicted proteins | sample LakEriMetagenome_7_FD_203524 | JGI IMG/M metagenome (GOLD analysis project Ga0315903, IMG submission 203524) | Freshwater fungal communities from buoy surface, Lake Erie, Ohio, United States - Buoy 2 MA119 | ecosystem: Environmental > Aquatic > Freshwater > Lake | place: USA: Lake Erie, Ohio... | reverse complement strand
GCCATCTTGCCCGCAGCGTTCATGCCGCCTTACTATGGGGAGGTGGCAGCATGAACGCTGCTACCTTGAAACCGCCGGGCTAACAAATCTGGTGGACCACTGCTGAGGGGCAGGCCAGGTGCTGGGGTGCGCTTTCTCCAGGTGCGTGAGCTGCTCTCGAGCAACGGCTGACAGAGGGATCGTCCGAGGCACGCCTGTCTTGGTCTCCGGTATGTGAAGGGTCCTCATCCCCTCCCCCAGATGACCACGCTGCGCGGCGAGGATCTCTCCGCGGCGCATAGCGGTCTCTACGGCGAGGATGATCATCGGTTTGAGGTACCTGACCCGCCGGCTCTCAGCAGCCGCAAGCAGGCGCGCATACTCATCACCTTGGAGCCGCCGTGTACGCGGCTTGTTGTTCTGTGGCTTACGAACGCGCTTGAGCGGATTGTCGATGATGGGAAGTCCCCACTCCGACTGCGCGATCTGGTACATGTGCTGCAACGGCGAAAACTCGCGATTGAGCGCAGACGGTGACACTCGCTTGAGACGCTCGTCCCGGTATCTGGCGAACTCAGCGGAAGTCACCTGAGAAAGGGGACGTTTTGCCAGCCGGTGCCTCAGGAAGGCATTGAGAATGGTCTGCTCAACGTCACAGCTCTTCTTGTTGGCGCATATTTCATCCCGGTACCGGATGACCAGATCACCGAGCGTGATACGGTCTAGGACCCTGGGGTCATGCTTGAGGCACCGGCGGTCTGCCTCGACCTCCATCTCTCGTCCCCAGGCTTCCGCGTCGGCGCGTTTTAAGAAGCTGCGGGTGATGTTTGGTGCGTGCTGACGACGGATTTGGACCTGCCAGCGGTCACCGCGTTTTCTGATACTTGGCATCTGTCTGAACTCACTCGGTGTGACGTGGGTGTGACAGACTGATTTTTCTGGGAGTATTCAGGTTCCCGCCGATTCAAAAACCCCTATGAAATTAGGAGCTTCGAATGGTGGGCGGTACAAGGTTCGAACTTGTGACCCCTACGATGTCAACGTAGTGCTCTACCGCTGAGCTAACCGCCCTTCCGGGAAGGCCGACAAAGCCCCCGCGTCAGGAAGCGTGGGTAATGAACAATCGGGCAGGCGGCGTCAAGCGGGGTTTCGCGGCGATCTCCAGTCGGCCTCAGGCCGCCATCACCTTGTCCACTTCCTCCACGATTTCGCGCAGGTGGAAGGGCTTGGATAGGACTTTGGCGCCCGCAGGGGTCGGCGCGCCGGACGACAGCGCCACGGCGGCAAAGCCGGTGATGAACACGATCTTCATGGCAGGGTCGAGTTCAGCGCCGCGGCGGGCCAGTTCGATCCCGTCGAGGCCCGGCATCACGATGTCGGTCAGCAGCAGGTCGAACACTTCCCGCTCCAGCGCCTGCAGGGCGCCTTCGCCGTCAGCATAGTCCAGCACATCATGCCCGGCGCGGCGCAGGGCCGCCGCCAGGAAGCCGCGCATTGAATCATCGTCTTCCGCGAGCAGGATTTTTGTCACGCTGTCCTCATGCCGGGTGAGTCGGGGCTGATTACCGCATAAAGGCCAAGGAAGGTAAATCAGTGGTGAACATGCGCGTGTCCGGGGGGCTAATCTTTACACGCCTGACAGGAAAGGCCTTGACCTTGCGGCCGGTTCCCAAACCATAGTGTGAATGCGCGAAACCTCCCCGGCCCTGCGGCTTGATGTGCCGCCAGAACTTGCGGACTGCCCGTTCGGGGCACCTTTCGATTTCGTGCCGGGGTCCGCGCCGGCAGCGCCGGTCCTGTTTGCCAGCCCCCATTCCGGCTCTGTCTATCCCGCCGCTATGCAGGCGGCCCTCTGCGTTCCCTTGATGGATGTCCGCCGGACCGAGGACGCCTTTGTCGACGAACTGTTCGCGGGGGCCCCCACCCTCGGCGCGGGCCTGATCACGGCCCGCTACGGCCGCTCGGTCGTCGATCTCAACCGCGATCCGCACGAACTGGACGCCGGCATGTTCCATGACGGCCCGCCTCGCCCCTGTGCCCTGCCGACCGCCCGCGTCGAGGCCGGACTCGGCTGCCTGCCCCGGGTCGGCGCCCGCGGCGAGGCCATCTATGGCCGTCTCCTGTCGCGGGCGGAGGGCGAGGAGCGCCTGTCCCTCGTGCATGACGCCTATCACGAACACCTCGCAGGCACGTTGGACGGCCTGCGCCGAGCGCATGGCCACGCATTGCTCATCGATTGCCACTCGATGCCTTCGCTGCAGCCGGGACGCCGGGCATTGTCCGATATTGTGCTGGGCGACCGGTTTGGCTCGAGCGCCGACTCCCGCCTGCTGGCGCGGATCGAGCGCAGCTTCCGGACGGCCGGTTTCACCGTCGCGCGCAACGCGCCCTATGCCGGCGGCTACACCACGCGGCGCTATGGCCGCCCGCGCCGCGGCGTCCACGCGCTGCAGATCGAAATAAACCGCGGGCTGTATATGGATGAGCAGCGGATTACCCGCGCAGGCGGGTTTGGGCCACTCAAGGAAGCCCTTGGCCTTGTAATTGCTGACATTATTGACGCCGCCCGGCTTTTGCCCAGAGGCTGAACGCAGCGTTCCGGCCCCTCCCGCACAGAAAAAAGGCCGCGCCCTTAGGCGCGGCCAAAGTCAAAGGGAGGAAACGCCAGAGGCGTTGCACCGAAGTGCAAGTCCAAATTATGTTGCGATGCACAAACCACCAAGAACTTGTCTGCCGCACCCCCTCCCTCACCCCCTCCATGCCCTGAAAAGAGGCAGTTTCCCGCGTCCGGCACGGCGTTTGCGTAGAAATCGCGCGAAATTCCTTTTTTGGGACTGATACCGGTCCCACGCCAATCGGAGAGGGACCTATGGCTGACGAAACTGACCTTCATGTGGGCAAACGCCTGCGCCGCCGCCGCCGGCTTCTGGGCATGACCCAGCAGGAACTGGCCAGCCAGGTAGGCGTGCGCTTCCAGCAGATCCAGAAGTACGAGTGCGGCGCAAACCGCATCACGGCGTCCCGCCTGTTCGACCTGTCGCGGGCCATGAACGTGACCGTCCAGTACTTCTTCGACGGCATGGCGCCGGCCAACCCGATGCCGAACGCCGCCAACGATGCCGAGCAGATGGAAGGCGACATCCTTTCACAGAAAGAGACGCTCGAACTCGTCCGCGCCTATTACCGCCTCGGCGAACGCCCCCGCAAACGCCTGCTCGAGCTCGCGAAAGCCCTCGAAGGCGACAATACCAGCACCGGCGCTGCTTGACGCTGCCCCACCGGCGGGGCATCGCCTCGCCGGATGACGCCGTCCCGCTCCTACCAGGCTGACCTTGAGTTTGCCGCCCGGCTTGCAGATGCAGCCTGGGCGGCAATTCGCGTTCATTTCCGAAATCTGACCGCAGTCGAAGACAAGGGCGCCACCTCTCGCCCCGGCTTTGATCCGGTCACGGAAGCGGACCGCGCCGCCGAAGCCGCCATGCGCGCACTCGTTGCCGCCGAACGCCCGGGCGACGGCGTCACCGGCGAAGAGTTCCCCGAGACGGCGTCGACCAGCGGCTATCGCTGGTATTTCGATCCCATCGACGGCACCCGAGCCTTCGTCGCCGGCCTGCCGGTCTGGACGACGCTGATCGCCCTCACCGGCCCGGACGGCGTTCCGGTCATCGGCGTAATCGACCAGCCGGTTCTCGGCGAGCGCTATCTCGGCTGGCCCGGCGGCGCGCGCCTCGACTCGGCCCAGGGTTCAACGCCGATCCGCGTCTCTGCCTGCACGGACCTGCGCCAGGCGACCATCGCCACCACCGATCCCTTCATCCTCTCGCCCCCCGAACAGGGCGCCTGGAACCATCTGCGCTCGGCCGCCCGCATCACGCGCTACGGTCTCGACGCCTATGCCTATGCCCGCCTCGCCGGCGGCACGGTCGATCTCGTCGCCGAAACCGGGCTCAAATCCTGGGATGTCGCGGCCTTGATCCCGGTCGTGCGCGGCGCCGGCGGCCTCGCGACGGACTGGCGCGGCAATGCTCCGAAGCTCGGCGGACAGATTGTCTGCGCGGCCAGCGAAGGCATTCTCGAACAGGCGATGCTCGCCCTGCGGCGCGCCGCAGAGTGAAGCCAGGCCTTCAGGGGCCCGTCACCTCGTAGCCTTCGGCACGCAGCATCGCGATGACGCTGTCTTCGCCCGCAAGATGGCCGGCACCGACTGCAACCAGCCGCGTTCCCGGCGTCTCCAGCATGTCCGCGATCAGCGGCACCCAGCGCGCATTGCGATCCTTCAGCAGCGCGTTATATGCCGCCTCGGACCCGAAAGCTTCCGGCGACGCCATCAGCGCGCCAAGCCCCGCAACATCCCCATCCGCCCATTCGGCGACGAGCATGTCCAGCAACTCCGTGCCCTCGTCCATCGAACTGGCCGTCTGCATCAGGAACTCCACCTGGGTACAGTTATCCAGCCGCGCGAAAGCGCCAAGCTGCAGCTCGACCGTTTCGAGATACTCGAAGGTCGCGCCGTGAGCCGCCACTTCATTCTCAATCGTCGTCTCGACACCGGCTTCGGGGTCAAAGCCTTCCTGCGTCAGCTGCATCACCGAGAGGTTCATCGCTGCAAACCAGGGCTTCATCGGCTGGATAGCGTCGATCGACAGGTCAATGCCTTTCAGCGCTTCTTCCAGCACGGCCACGTCTTCCTTTGTCATCAGGTTGGTCAGCTGCGTGCCGTCCGTGAACATGCCTTGCGTCGTGACGAACTTCATCAGCTCACGCCCGGCTTCCGGGCTCGACGTGTCCGCTTCGAACACGACAGTGTCGGCGGCAGCGATGGCGGCGTCGATTTCGGGCGAGCGCCAGGCGAGGTCCGGGCGAAGAAGGTGCACCGTGCCGAGGATATGGATCGTGGTATCCTCGTCTTTCAGCGTCCAGATCACCGGCGAGCCCGCCCCGAGCGAAGCCTGCGCAGACGCGATCGCTGCCTGCTCGAACGCCGCTGCGGCGGCCGGATCGGACGTGCGCGCGCACACGGCCGGCGCCGCGGCCTCTTCCGCCTCGGCTGGCGCAGCAGGCTTCGTTTCGGACTCGCAGGCAACGGTCAGCAGGGCGGCACAGGCCGCGAGGGCGGCGGGAAACAGTCTTTGAGGGCGCATGACAGCTCCGGGAAAGCGAACAGGTTCAGGCCCCAGCCTAGCCGAACCCGCTGCGAGGTCCAATGTCCCCTGCACCGCGGGCGCCCGCGCTTCCCGGTTGCGCCCTCCCCCGCCTTCGCCTAAACACCGCCTTCGGCGAGGCACCCATAGCTCAGCTGGATAGAGTGTTGCCCTCCGAAGGCAAAGGTCAGAGGTTCGAATCCTCTTGGGTGCGCCATAAAAATCAGGGACCTACGAGAAGTGCCCGTTTCTCCAAAAAGTACGTGGAAGCACGGTGGAAGCACGGATTTGAATGCAAAAATTCTGCGTCTCTAACTGCCTTGGCAGGCAGCCGTTGCGAAACTTCCTCCCCTTTCTAGCGAGCGGGCAAGTCTGATGGTCTTCCCAGCGAAGTCTGTCAACTTCAACGCCTCCCTCGAAGGGCTCCGTCAGACCGGACTGTATTCAATCGCCGTGCGCCGAACGACTGCAATGTGGCCGAGGGCAGACAGAGCGGTTTTCTGCCATCGGGCAATTCATCGCCGGAAGCGGTCATAGGCACCTGTTGCCGAATGACGGTGCGTAGGTAGATCCTCGCCTGGGTTTCGGGGCCAGCGTGCTGTCGGTTCAGCAGACTTAAGACGAGCAACAATCGTTGGATATTTGCGATTTGCCGCAGAGATCGTTCTATACGATGAATATGGTAGTTTGGGATTTACCGAATGAGACTGAAATACATTCTGCCGTTGCTTTTTCTCGCAGCTTGTTCGGTCGCTGCCACAAAGCCTGTGGGATATAGTTCAACGGATTACCACCTGGTCCCTCCCCAAATTGAAAAGATCCTCAATCATCATACTGGCAACGTAACCTACATCGCGTCAGCGATTGTTGCCTCTGACGATCCGAGAACCCAGTGCCACTTGAATGCCGTCAAATACCGAAATCAAGACGGAATTCCCCAAACCATGTTTTTGGTTGTCGATTTCAAGTCTGACCAAACTGGACCGTTGATCTCGGCACTCACAGCCGACCAGGAACTCCCGCTGGAAAAGTGGTATGCAGACCCAACATGCCAGAACGATTTTTGTCCCACTGAGCGCGTGCGGATCAAAATCAACGACAAGGATTTTGCCGTTTTCTCTAAAAGCGGATTGAAGCTCGTCTTGGCTGGCACAGCCGGACGAACAGACCTGTCAATTCCCGCGTCCTATTTTCAAGCGTTTGGTGAGTCGTTCAGCCAACCCCCCGAATGGACGTCTATGTCGAAAAATCCTTTTTGATGAACGTCATTCCGTTTGATTATCTGCAGAGGTGCCGAAACAGTTTAGCGCGGACGCGAATGAGTCCGACCCTGCTCTGTAATACATGCGTCAAGTTCTCAGTAAACCAGACGTTCAAAGTCGGATCTTTCGATGGGGACTAAAGGGCCACGTCGGCTCCGATCGTTGGGACTGGCATGCGGCATAATCATCTCAGTCCTGTCATTCGGCTGACCGCCCGCAGCCAGGCTGAAGATCGCCGACAGCAGTCATTGACGCGTTGCGCTTGGTCCGCAAATTCTTAGGCAGGTCACCTCTGCGAAGCGGCTCCCGTCGACTGGAACTAAGGGCGCTTGCGCGGAAACAATTCGTCCGGCTTACAAGCTAGGCGGTGGGCGCGAGGGATCTGAAAAAGAAAGCATATGTCCGACGATGCCCGCACCTCCGACAATTCGACCCCTTCGAGGACCAAAACAGGAAATTTGCCGAGTGTGGTATTTCGCAAACTATGCAGATCTCCGAGCGGTAGCATAATGTTGCTTTCGGTGAGGATCGCCATCACTGGTGGTTTGAGGTCGGCCGACCATTCGGGAGAGCTTTTGACATAGCTGTCATAGATTGTCCCAAACATCTCATCATCTCGAAGCAGAAGCTTGCCCTCAGCTTGCAATTGCCTCAATCCGAACCATCCGTGTAAAACGGGTGCCTTGGTGAGGATCAAGGTAGAAACGATCCTGTCGGGACGCAGTATTGCAAGCTCCCTATTGGTACTCAGAAAGTATTGGTCCTCAGCAGGTAAGCTCGCACGTTCTTCGGCCGACAAGTTTGAGAACAATCTGTCAGAAGTGATTGGCTCGGCTACGAGCTGGCCGTCGCTAAGTTCGATTTTGATCCCGAGATGCTGGAATAAGTCTGAAGCATCTAGTGCAACGCCAGTTAAATCTGTATAGGGATTATCTTTTAGAAAAGGATGAGCTCCGCTTCTGACAAGCACTTTGGACATATATGGCGCTTGATCAGAGAAAAACTGCCAGGGGACACACGCATCGGGTGGTTTGCTACAGCTCGTATGCCGGAATTCATCGAAGCTGATGACGGGGGTATTCTCTATCCTTGATGACGGTACACCCGTCACGCCGACGGCTTCTCTTCCGCCGCTGGTTGCTCCCAGAACAATAATGCGTTGGACAAGATCAACTCGTCCTTCAATTTGGAAAATGAGTGGCGCTCCATTGGACAGCACCAAAGTGATAGGCTGACCTACATCTTCGATATGAACCTTGAAGAGCCCGAAATGAACTGGTCGGTCGACTTTAAATGGCCTTCGTTCATTTGGGCCGGGCGCATCGTCGGGCATGACTACAATGTTTGTGTGCTGAGACCGGCCAAGTGCTTCGATGACAACCAGCCGCTCTTGCGGCTCTGTTGCCGGTGTCCGACAAACGGGCATAGGACCTGATTGATTGATCCTGCACGCATGAGCCTCGCCGTGCACCATGGCAGCCAGCAGCATTATCGTCGCGGTTCTCAGCATCGCTTGCACCATCGTTCTCCGCTGGAGAGTGTACGTGAAAACATAGGATCGGATTGTAAAGCAATCGAGACTAAGTCCCGATAACTTCCCGCCACTGTCAGGAGTGGTTTACCATAGTCATGGACTTGAAGATCGGAATTTGGAGAGCGCTACGACGATCCAAACATCCTGATCTGTCCATAACCGACGTTTGCCTGGTTATTGAAACCGGCAAGAAAGGGCCAGGTTGGTTCCGATTGTGTCGATCGCGGACCGGCAGGGTCAATCCGATCGCGTCATTCGGCGGTCGCATCGTGGCCAGCTCGGACTCCGGCGATGGATGTCAGAAGTACTCAAATCCGTCCTCTTTTATAACTCGTGATGCCGCTGGGTATTTCTGCCCAGACAACGCGTGAACTTGTCCACGTCTCATGAGCAGGTTGGACGATTGAGGGGTCGTCCAGGACGCCAGCCTTAACGTGGATGAACTCCGGCCGATGCTCAGACGACGTATAGATCGGGGAGCCGCAAGAGGAACAAAAGTGCCGCGTCAGCGGCATTCCGCTCTCACCCGTCTTCGTAAAACTCCCAAGGTTGCCACAATGCACTTCAAACCCGGAAGTCAGCAATCGGACTGACAGCGTGTAAGCACCTCCGGTACAGCGACGACAGTCGGCGCAGTGGCAGTAACCTGCCGGTCCGATCCCCCCATCATACGTGAATCGGACCCCGCCACACAGACATCCACCCGTCACAGCCATCTTTAGTCCTCCATTGCCGCTTCCTGGATCAATCGCAAAGTCTAACCGACGAGGGAGGGTCACCAGAGGCCTAAGAACGCAACACCGAGGTGATGAAAGCTATCTCTACCGCTTGAGCGTTCGCAAAAGTTGAACTCTTTCAGCCTGTGCTATAGCATTGGAAAGATGGACTGGCACAGTTGGCATGACATGTACGATGATCCCGGTTCGCCAATGGCGAGACGGCTGAAGAACGTTCAAGCTCAAATACGCGCAGTGTTGAATGACAGCCCGTCGGGACAAATCCGGATAGTAAGCCTTTGTGCCGGCCAAGGGCGCGATCTGTTGGAAGTGTTGGTGGACCATCCTCGGGCATTAGATGTGCATGCGCTTCTGGTCGAACTGGACCCGAGAAACACGTTGTTGATCCAGAAACAGGCTGACGATTTGGGCTTGGACAAACTACAGGTTGTCACCGGCGATGCCTCGCTCACCGATCATTATGTCGATCTGTCACCCGCACACTTGGTGTTGTTGTGCGGCCTCTTCGGCAATATCGTTGATGAAGATATCAAACGTTCAATCGACATTTGTTCGCAGCTCTGCAGAACGAGCGGAACGGTCATCTGGACACGTCATCGCCTCTCGCCAGACAAGGTTCCGGTGATCTGCGAGTGGTTCGAGCAACGCGGCTTTGACCGCGTTTGGGTGTCGGCAACCGATCCCGACTTTGGCGTCGGAGCCCATCGTTTCACCGGCAGATCGCTACCGCTCATTCCTGGTGAAAAGATATTCGACTTCATTGGGTATGAAGCGCTCAGAGTAACTGACCCGTCGCAGAATCCATCTGACCGCCAAAGCGATCTGCCCGAGGTCTGAACGTTGTCGGATTTCGGCCGCAAAAGCGGAATGATAAGGCCGCAGTATCACTTTCGACCTTCCAAGGAGGGCTTGCTCGCCTGGAATGTGGGACGATTGATTGCACTGAGCGAAGGGCTGCAAGTACAGTGCATTGAGTTGAGCCGCGTTGAAGAGGTTGACGAAAATCACTGGTATGCCTTCGATGGACAGCTTCCGACCTGTCGTTCGATCCTCGACCACCTGACGCTGATTGAAAAAGCCGATCTCGCTTTCCCGATTATTCTGGATGCGGACGGTCGATTGATGGATGGCATGCACCGCGTCTGCAAAGCGATCCGTCGGGGCGACACGCACATTCAGGCTGTACAGTTTCCCGAAACGCCCAATCCTGACTATGTCGGATGGCAACCTGAAGATCTTCCTTACGAATAAGTGGCTGTCCGCGACTTCGGTAAAGTAAACCGCGCCGGTAACCCCGCAGACTGTTTGGCTGGGGTCCTGCAGCGAATGCCGTCCTTTCTTGATGCAAAGTCATTGATCCTCGCTGCTGCCGCAGGACTATTTCTGACCGGCAGGAATGGGCCAGGTCAGCTCTGACCGCCTTCGAGGGCGACCGGCAGAGTTGATCCGATCCTGTCATTCGGCTGGCCTTATAATACCAGGCTGGGCTTCGCCGCCAATGGACGTTTCCTGGGCTTAAAGATGACTGAGGCTTTCACACCGCAAACAGTCATTGCCATAGCGCGACTACGCTGGGAGAAGTCGGCGAGTACCCACGATGGTGGCCAGTTCCACTAGGCGCTTCCCATCGATCGGTACCGTTTTGTGGGCGGCAACAATCTCGGCCCATTCAGTTCGAATTGAATCAAACCCGCGCTCATTTGGATACCCTACCTGAACCGCCAGATTCCAATCCTCATTGGGTGTTGGATCGACGTGCAAGTTGAAGAAAGTCATGAGACCTCGCGCCTGAGCGACTGCATCCATTGCAAACCAGTTCGTCTTGATGAACTGCGCGGCGCGTTCTGGATCCGGATCAACAGAACGCAGAAATGTTAGCTCTATCGCCTTTGTCTCATGCGAAGGCTGGGCGGAGTGTCGATCGCCAGCATTCGCGGTCACACACCCGGCCAAGCCGATAAACCCACTCCCCAGAAGTACAAGCCGCCTGTCCAACAACATGACATCCTCCCTTGCTTGAAGCTCACCGGCACCCTTTTGCGGGAGCGTCGAAATCCACAACGACGTAGAAGAAAGCTTCAGGTCGCCCTCAGGCTCTAAACCATATCGTGACGTCCGGACGCGCCGCTCAAGACCTGCCGCTCGGGCCCCCTTGGTGTGTGAGTCGGGAACTCGCCGAAATGAGACACTCTCCCCCCCTTGAGCGGCACAGTGTTGTCGATTTCCACTGATCTGTAGACCGATGATACCGATGCAGGTCAGTCTGATTTGAGTTTTCCGCACGCGGTCTGTTTCATTTTTGAGCTGACTGAAGCTCTGCGGCAATTGCCTTGATGTTTGCGTCCATCAGGTTCGACATGGGGGCTACCTGGTCACTCGCAGGAAAGCGGCGAGTCAATTCAGCGGCAATCTCCCGGCGATCCTTGCTCGACAGAGCGCCGTCTTGGGTGCGTTCGCCGACAAGTCCGCGGAAGGTGACGAGGTAGCTCGCCTGCTCTTCCAGGATACTGCCGGCGGGGCCAGGTGTCCCATGTCCAGGTAGCAGGAGGGGCATGTCTGAAAACCGGTCCTGAATCTGGTTTACTTGCGCGAGCCAGGCACCGGACCGTCCCTCAACGATCCATGGCGTCATGCCTGTGCCAGCAAGATCACCGGCAGCCAGAACACCCAACTCGGGGATCAAATACAGCGTCATCGATTCCGCTTCCCCCGGTCCAATCAGCACGGGTTCAATAAGCAGACCTGCCAGCATGAAGCTTTGTGCACCAGAAGCCTCGTGCGTCGGCGTGGGGACATCGGGTCCAAAGCCACGGACAAAACGGCGACCGGACGCTATCATGCCGGTACGATCTTCCTGAATATCGCTTGTGGTTAGCGCGGATGCATAGATCGGCGCATCGGGGAACGCGGCGCGCAAAGCGTCTAAACCACCAATATGATCCGGGTGCGTATGTGTCAGTAGTATTCCGGCGAGCGGTGCCGTTCGCCCTCGAATGTCTGCGATGACGGCTTCCACGTCCTGCCGAGTTCGGAGGGTATCAATCAGGACAAGCCCTAACGGTGCCGCTATGAGATGGGCATTGACGGAATAGCGCGGTCCTGACGCGAAGACGGTCACGCTCACATCATCGCGTGCGGTCTCGATGGTTGTGGACGTGGTTTGCGAAGTCGGCTTTGAAGCGCATCCCGTGCCCAGCAGCGCTACGGCGCCCAAGGCGGCTGCAAACGAACTTGGTCGTATAGGTGTCATTTAAGTATCAGGGGCGTCAGGACCGGCGCCATCAGCATCTCGAATTCCAGGTTCGTGGCGCTGACGATGTTTTCAACGATCAGCCCGTCCTTTACTCGCGCCACATGGGTCTCATCGAACAGGATGATGCGGCCAGTTGCCGGGATACCAAAGAACTCGCGAGCGTGTCGCTGCCGGGAATGAAAGCGGGTCACCACGCGGTCATGAGAGGCGAACTGGTCGATAATCTGCACAGGTGCTTCGGCTGGAAAGGCGGCAACAAACGCAGCGATCGTTTGCTTGTACTCTTCACGCCCATCAATCGGGCCGGTCGGTTTGAGCCCGGTGATACCCTGGATGCCGGAGGCGGCGAACGCGTCGGCGACGGCCAGGTCTGCTCTGCCCAGGAAATCTTCGACGAAGCGGGACACGATCGTCATGTTGGCCTTCTCGACCTCTTCTCGGCTTTTACCAAACATTGCTTGTCTCCTGAGGTAAACGCGATTTAGGTCGCCTGGAGAATTCGAACAAATCGATTGATTTGCTTTCGGAAATCGAGGTTGTTGATAGTCTTGCCGAATGAACGATCTATCCCGTTTCGACTTGAACCTGCTCTTGCTTTTTGAAGCGCTGATGCAGGAGCGCAGCGTTTCCGGCGCCGCCAAACGCCTTCGTCTTGGCCAGCCGGCAACCAGCGCAGCTTTGGGGCGACTGCGGGCGGCAGTGGGCGATGAGTTGTTCGTGCGCACCGGTCGCGCCATGCGCCCGACCGTGAAGGCCTGCGAACTCGCCGTGCCCTTCGGACAGGCGCTTGCCGAAGTGAGGGCCGCGTTGAACCGTCCGGGTTCATTTGATCCCGCGCGATCCAACGCAACCTTCACCCTGGCGCATACGGACTATACTGCACTTGTGACGCTGCCGGCCCAGCTCGCCCCGCTTCGCGCTATTGCGCCCGGTGTCACCTTGCAGGTCGTCGGGTACGAGAAATCCGAAGTATTCAGTTCTCTGGACCGCAATCAGATCGATGTCGCGATCGGCGTTTTCGACAACGTCCCTGCACGATTCAATACGCAGGTTCTCTTTGAGGAAAGTTTTGTTGGCGTGGCATCGGTTGACCATCCGATCCTGAAGCGGAAGACCATTACGCCGGAGCAGTTTGCCGGCTATCCTCACGCTCTCGTGACCGTACGGCGCGATGCGCGGGGGTTCATCGACAAGCGCCTTGCCGAACTTGGTCTGTCGCGCCGGGTCGCGATGACGACGCCCTATATTTTCGCACTGGGCGCTGCGCTGCACGGAACGGATCTCGTCGCAACCTTGCCCCGTCGCGCGGCGGAGAAACTGTCTTCGCAGGGCCTGCGCCAGTTCGAGTTACCGTTTTCGACGGATCCGTGGAGCGTCACGATGATGTGGAACGCGGCGTCGGAACTCGACACAGCGCTGGCATGGCTGCGCGAAAGCTTATTGAGATCGACAAATGAAAATCGTTCAGCGGCCAACGAGTGTGGCAAGCTAAACGGAGCCGTAAAACGAAAGATTCATCGCTGAAATCAATCGACTTGAGATTCGGAATCTTTAGACCTGCTCGCCGTCCGCAAACATCGCAGTGTGCCCAAACGCGAAATTCGCCTCAATTGTTACGCCCGACAACGAAGGGCCAGGTTGGCTCTCATCGTGCGGATTGGCATCCGGCGGGCTCGCCTCAGTCCTGTCATTCGGGAGCGAGGCGGATACTCGGCAGGAGATCGCCGACAGCGGTCATTGACCCGTTGCGCTTGGCCCGCAAATCCTGAGGCAGGTCAGGATTGAGGGGAAAAGCCAAGCTGACTTAATCAAGTCTCGTTGTTCAATGCTCGAGCGTCTTCGCAAGTTTGCGGGGTGTGCATCTCTTTAACGGGCAGCTCAATCACCTCCCATTTCGACTCCACCACAGTCAAAAAATTATCCGCCAAGACTTCCCCCGGTTCCAAGTCCGCGGTGGTGATGAAACTGTGAGCAATGGTCGTTTCCGAGTGGTCCCAATTCGAAATCAGGAACGAGAAACCATCACCAGATTCCATAACTGAATATAGGTACTGGCCGCCGACATGTTGCTCATACTCATTGCGATCATGTTTCAAAGCAAGGGCGAGCCGGGTATCCGTGTTGTCCGTATATGTTAGCTTGTTGGACGATGCGTACTGCTCCAAGAAGCCCTTATATTCTTGGACTTCCTCTCTGTTGTGCAGGCAGACTAGAACATCCTTAAATGGGCCAACACCACCTCCGCAGCCCGCGATTGCCAGACAGAGCAACCCTGCACCAATAGATTTCGAGGTCAGCAATTCCAGTGCCCTCCTAAGGGTGCGCCAAGTGCTACATCCATTCCTGACCCTGCCCAAGGTACTTCGAGCCTGAGTCTCATTGCACATCGACCGGCAATTTAGGGCCAGGTCGGCTCCGATGATCGATTTTGACGTCTGGCAGGGTCGCTTCACTCCTGTCATTCAGCGACTTCATCACCGCCAGGCGGGAGTTCGCCGAAGACGGTCCTTGCACATTTGTTTTGCGATGTCGGATTCTGACAGCAACTCGGGCGCGAGCCGGAACGTTAGAGTTATGAGTATTCGTAGCAGCGACCGTGTTTCTTTACAGAGCGATTTTGCATCGCGAGTCAGACATTTCGTAGATGTAGCCTAGTTCGATGATAGAGGTGTAAGACTGGGCCAACTTGCATTACGACTCAATTCGGTTGTCCTCGAACACGACATTTGTCGCCTCGTTTAGGCCGGACATAAGGACTCTTGGGTCGGTGTGCCCAGCAAATATGAAGGCATTGCGCCGGATGGTCGCCGATGACGAGGGATTGAGTTTATAGGGCATTAGTCCCACGTCGAGGTGACGATTGTCTTCAAAGGTGTCGCGAGCGCCATACCCGACCAAAACGCTACCGCTGATCGTATTTGATCGAAAACTAGTTTGCGAATTGTGGACTGAGATCGCCCAACCGGAGTTGGTGATCGTGCAGTTTTGCACGGTTCCACCATCAGTGCGGTGCGCGTGGATCCCTTCGGTCACTCCTGGCCCAATTATGCAGGCATCAATTAGCGCATTACCACCGCCAAGCAACATTGCCGCCTCCGAACCAGACGTTGCTCCATTTCGCTTAGAGCCGGTGTTGCTGATCTTGCAGGCGCGCACGGTCGGCTCTCCGCCACTTACGAAGATTGCATTTCGAGCGCCGGTGTTAGTGAATGTAAGGCGTTCTATCGTTACGGCACCACTAACGATCGTGACAGTATCCTTGGCTGAGGCGGTGAAAACGCCACCATCGCCCAGCCCGCGCATCGTAAAGCCTCTCGTGATGGTGGCGGAGCCCTCATAGGTACCGTTTTCGACCTCAATTAGCCCGCCCTCAGCGACAAGCTCCACCGCCTGCGCGAGCGTTCTTGCGTCGCGGCCTGGACCAAGAAGGACGCGGGCGATACGCTGTTGGGGCGGTGGCGATGTGGGAGCTGCACTCGCTGACAGGCGGTCGAGCGCTTCGCGCGCTTTTGCTGCCTGGGGGCTGTTCGGGTACAAGCGAAGATACTCCCCGTAGGCCTCCTTGGTGTTGACTTGCTGGGCGCGGTTCCAAGCAATTGCGGGCGGCACCGTTTGGCCAAGAGCTGCCGGCGCAGTGCAGCAGCAGGCCGCTACGCCAAGCAAAACCGAACGTCGAGTATTGAGCATAACTGCCTCCTGCTTATGGCGCTATTGTGCCAGGGCTGCATTGAGTTAATCGGAATGGCTCTTCTTGGTCCGGCGCAAACTCTAATTCGCGTTTCTTGAGTGTTTCCACGAGACGCACAGTGGCGATCGTCCCTGCGCTCGGCTTTATCATAACAAGTGACAGGGTGGGTACATTGGTTCCGAGTGACGACAGTGTGCTGACGTCGTGCGACTCGATTCTGTAGACGGCATCGTACCCCTCGCCCGTAAGGCGGAACTCGTTCGAGCCGTTTACTGTGGTGGTATAAGTCGAAACGCAGTCTTCGGTGCCCCAGAGACTGACGAAGCCATAGGCGCGCGCCTGCTCGGCGAGGCTCGAGGTTTCTGAAGACTCTTTTGAAGGCGCGGCAATCTCCGCTTGTGGCTCCGATGGTGGAAAAAACGTGTCGCGAAAGGAGGCTGCCGTGATAAGCAAAGTCAGGACCGCCGTTGGTACGCCGACCCACGCGGCAATCTGTTTTGCCGACGCGTTGAGTTTCGGCGGCCTCAACTTTGACAGTCGCTTCTTAGCCTCATCAGCGAAGCGACCGTCCGGATATTCTTCAAGGAACACCTTTAACTCACGTTCAGACGACGTGCCGACCAGCGTCGACCAAGCGGCTGCTTCTTCGAGTTCCAGCGTCCGAGCCTTCGCCAGCACTGAGAAACGGCTATGCGCGTAGGTGGCCAGGAACCTGCGATACTCATCGGCCGTCTGGGCGCGCTCGGCGGCGATCCATGCTTCGACTTCTGGGGAAGCTGGTGTGCTTCGTTTGCCTGCACGGCGCTCCACGCCCTCCCGTAGGCGCAAATAGCTGGAATGGGCCACATCCCCTCGCCAGCCCACAAGGTCGGCATATTGCATATGCTGGTGCGTCCAAGGGATTCGGCCGTCGTCAAGCAGAACGGGCACTAGCTTGTTTTGCCGCGCCGCCTCGTTGGCCTCGTTTTCGATCCACTCAGATGCGTAGGAGCGATCCATCGTTACCGATGCTGCGGTCCAAATCACAATTACAGCCCTTGCAGCGTCAAGTTCTGACTTAATGCGCGTGGCCCAGCGCTCTCCAGTTACAAGCTCAAGGTCCCACCAGACGGTGTAGCCGTCGCGCTCAAGTGCTTGCGCCAGCGGCAAAATGCGCGACCGTTCCTCGCGCTTGTAAGAAATGAATATGTCTGCCGCCATGCCGCACAGCTCGCTCTGCCCTAGTGTACGAGTAGCAAGGCGTTTTGACCGAGTCACCGCGTAACTCCTCGCGCGATTGAGCTGAATTACGGTGGCCGGAATTCAGATGACTGCAGCCTTTCGGCGATGCCAGTCAAGCGTCGCTTAAGGGCCAAGTCGACTCTGAGCGTCATTTCAGGCGACCGGCAGGGTCAACCCGATCGTGTCATTCGACCCTCTCACCTGTACCAGGCCGGAGATCGCCGAAAGTAGTCAGTTGTCAAACCGCCAAAAGTGGTCGCGCCCGCGCAAGTCCAGGGCATAAAGTCTTTGCTTCTGCCGCCCCTTGGGCGTGCATTGCCGTCGTAGGCAGTTTCGGTCAGAAGCAAATGATGATCAGGCCGCAGTATCACTTTCGACCCTCCGAGAACGGTTTGCTCACTTGGAAAGTGGGCCGCCTGATCGAGCTGAGTGCAGGGCTGCAGGTACAAAGTCTTGATCTGAACCAGGTCGACGAAGTTGACGAAAACTACTGGTACGCGTTTGAGGGGCAGCTTCCGACCTGTCGTTCTATCCTCAGACACTACACCCTCATCGAAGAAGCTGATCTCTCATTCCCAATCATTCTCGATGCTGACGGTCGATTGATGGATGGCATGCATCGCGTTTGCAAGGCGATCCGAAGGGGCGATACGCACATCATGGCAGTTCAGTTTACCGAAACGCCCAAACCTGACTATGTTGGACTTCGACCCGAAGAGCTTCCTTACGAATAAGTGGCTGTCATCGGGCTGACCAATACTACATCACAGTGCGGATGACTGGCAGTTCCAGGCGGGTTGGCTTCGAGGGCTGCCGCGGGCGACCGGCAAGGTGGATCCAATCGTGTCGTCCGGTCGCCTCACCTGCGCCAGGCCGGACTTCGCCGTTAGTTGACGTTCGAAGACGAGATTGCTTGATCGGCTGAACCTTCCCCTGATGCAGGAAAGGTCATTCGTTGAGCTTCAATTGAAGCCAGTCCGCAGCCATTGGCATAACAACAAACCGGTCCTGTGGGCAGTGATCATTCGCACCGCTGTAGACCAGTAACCCATTTGAAGTTGACGCGTTTACCAGATCCATATCTGTCGGCGGCGCGACAGGGTCATCGTATGCATTTAAGGACAGTATGGGTGTATCCGTTTTCGGTTTGCCCTCACCCAAAACGCCCTGAGACACGAGAGAGAAATTGCGCATGTACCCAATAAACTCGGCGTCCGTCGCATCCGGCATGGCAATGCGATCAAGCAGAGTTTTCCGGTACATCACTCCGATTTCCTGGACGTCATCAACCTCGGTCTGGAAGGCGGTGTGAACAGGTCCACAGAAATTTATTGCGGCTTTCACGAGATCGGGCCGCGTGTGGGCAAGCTTGACAGCCGCGTTCCCGCCAAAGCTAACGCCGATCACTCCGGCTTTGTCAGCGTTCATGTCAACGCGTGAGCCCAGATAGTCAATCAGACTTGCTGGCAGACGTTCATAGTCGGGGCCGAGTTGGAAATCTGCGTGGCTGCCCGTTCCCAGAATATCGAATTGCAGAAATGCGATCCCGCGGTCAGCCAAGTTCTCGGCAAAACTAAAGAACTCGCCCTTGTTGACGTCGGAACCGTTGGATCCGACGGCAAACGGCCAGCCACCCTCTGGCGGTTCTCCTTTCGGCAAAATAAGAAGTCCGTCTGCTGTTCCGTTGTCAAAAGGAATGGCGACCGTCTCGACACCGTAGCCTTTCAGCTCCCAAGACTTTTTCAACGCCAGAAGGCTCTTGGCAAACGTACGCTCCTGGTCCGGGTCCCAATCGTAGAGCGGATACTTCGCAAGAGTGTAGGCTGCGGATGCCTTTTGATAGTAATTGGCAGCTGCACCAGGAAGCTTTGTCAATTTTTCCTCGGCCTCCGCCAATGCAAAATAGCGGTCTCCCATAGTCTCGAATTCGAATGTCCACTCACCCGGACCATAGGGAACGCCGAGATCGACATACTTTGTGCCAGCAGCTCGCCCGGCTGCCGCGATTCTCGCGAGAGTTTGCTCAACAAGAATCGGATCTGTTCCGTTCCAAGTCCAATGATTTGGTCGAATGTCTCGGTAGAACTCTTCTACTTCAATTTCCGTCGCACTGAATTCAACGGTCCCGGGAGCATCGATTTCCGAAGCTGTTGCTGCACAACCTGAGAGTGTCAGAACACTCAAAAGCGCAAAAATAGAAGCGGAGGAACTGAGTTTCATTTTATTCTCCTGGATGGACTAGTACCGCACAATGGCGGTGATGGTTGTTTCGCTTTGGGCATCCGTCAGGACGATCGGACTTCTCGCAAAGTGGTTCATGAGCTCGCTTCTCTCCCACTCGAGGACAATCGACACGCGGTCAGAGGTTCGTATGGATAGCCCAAGCGCAGCGCCGACCCGCTCGAGGCCGCCTCTGGGGGAATAGGCCGCTAAGCTGCCGTTGCGTGCATATTCTTCAGAGACCCCGTAAAGCGCGTCGGCATACTGATCATCTACCCAAACCAAGTAGGGATTCACGGTTGCCGACAGCCAAGGCCGAATACTGAATTCATATCCACCCGTGAACTCGAGGCTACGGCCGCCGTGACCGTCTCCGGATACTTCTTCAGCAGCGACCAGTTCTAGCTCGGCATCGCCCCAAGCCCACTCAGCAAGCAAGCGCAGATCCAGCCCTTCATCAACTGGATCGAGTCCCGATAGTCGAGTATCTTCTTCCGTATCCAGATCCTCAAATGTCGGCCCAAGCGAAACTCCAGCCCGCAAATCGCCCGGAAGGCCGGCTCGAAAGAGCCAGATGCCAGCCCCCTTCTGGGTACTAAGAAACATCCTGTCGCCCCACGTCACTTCCACTACGGGGCGCCAGATGAATTCGGTTTCTGTAGCTCCGGAGAATGTCGGACCAACAATTGCTTTGACACCAACTGAGCCGCACCAATTGTTCGATACATCGCGCGTGCAGCCTTGAGCCATTGCCGGGATTTCCAGCACTGGAAATGCACACAACAAGGCAACTAAGGCCGGGACTTCACGCCTGAGCATTGGGGTAGCTATCACCGTCAGCTCGCACCGAGCTTCAGATTGAATGAGACGCCGATCGTTCTCGGCTCACCGTAGATCCTTGACCGCTGAGAGAAAAAGGATTGCACACCAGCGGCCTGTATCTCAGCGGTATCCGTGAGATTCCTTCCCCAAAGTGAAACTGAGTACTTCTCGGCCGGAGCCGTCCAGGTCAGACGAGAATCCAGTACTCCCCTCCCCGGGATCGTACCGGCCGGGTCATTTTCGGCTGAATCGAAAACGTCGTCGCGAATCCGATAGTCCACTCGTAACTGCAAGTCGCCTTGCGTCGCTAAAGGAAGATAAGCGGCGCCGCCAAACCTGAAGGTCCAATCCGGGACGTTTGCAAGCTTGTTTCCGCTAAGGTCATTTCCATCCGCATCTACGAAATCATCATAGGAATGCTCAAAGAGCGCAAAGCTTCCGTTGAAGTCAAAATGGTCGTTGGCCAACCAGACCCATTCTGTTTCGAGACCAGAGGTTGTCGCGCTTGCGACGTTCGAAATTGTCGCAGCCCCGCTTGGAAGAAAAAATTCTTCCTGAATGTCATCAAACTTGTTGAGAAACAAAGCGGAGTTGAGCCTGAACGTGCGATCGAAGAATTCCGCTTTTAGGCCAGCCTCGTAGGAAGTCACGGTTTCCTCATCGAAGGACGTGGTCGCGGCCTCAAGGTTGAAGGGTTCGGAGTTGAAACCGCCAGATTTGAAGCCACGGGATACCTTTCCGTACACGAACAGGTCTTCCGACAGTCTGTGATCAACGGACGCTCTATATGTCACAGCCGAGAACTCATCGTTCGGATTGGCCTCGACGGGCCCCTCAGAGGTGTCGATAAAGAAATCCGCAAGCGCGCCGTTCGAGTCGTGGAAAACAGAAAAGTCTTTTTCATCGGAACTGTAGCGCGCGCCGAAGCCAAGCGTTGTTGCGTCCGATACTTCATACTCAAGCTCAGCGAAAATGCCGTAGCTGTCGGTTTTGTTCCGCTCCGAAAAAACCTGCTCTGTCGCCAGAAACGGCAGTTGGGGCAGTACGAGGATTGCCCGATCTTCACTCCGAACGGTGTCTTCAGTAAAATAAAAAAGCCCCCCTACGTATTGAAGGGCGCCTCCCTCACTTGCGTTGTCAAACCTAAGCTCTTGGGAAAACGACTCGGTTTGGTCATAGCCTTTGGCAACAAGGAGATCCTCCGGCGTTCCGAAGAAGTCGACGTTAAAAGTGCTTTCGCCGCTTCGATAAGTGGTGAGGGATGTAAGCCTCAAGGGGCCGAGATCCGAAACGATTTCAGCTGATCCGCCGTAGATCTGGCGCTCAAATCCATCGACGTCAGAATTTATCACTTCGTAGCGATCAGCAGAGGGTTCGATATAGGAGGTAAACGGACTTTCAAACGGCTGGGAGGGGTCTGCAGACTTTCGCGGTGGAGGGCCGAAGGCTTCATCGGAGTAGTGAGAACGCAGAAGAAAGGTCGTTCCCCCTTCTGTTTCGTAGAGGTACTGGGCACGGATCGCCGAAGTTTCGGAGAAGTCGATATCAGCGCCGGACAGTGCGTTGCGTGAAAACCCATCGCGCTCAGAGCGAAAGGCGCTCACGCGGAACGCGGAGCGATCCGACACAGCGTAATTCACAGCTCCTTCAGCTTCGATGAAGTTGTAATCGCCTGCATCGAAGCGAACCGACGACTCATTGTCAAAGGTTGGTCGCTGAGACCTGAAGTGAACGATTCCGGCGGTAGCATTTCGTCCGTAAGCGGTTCCTTGCGGCCCTCTCAGTACCTCGACCTGGGCAAGATCGAAAACTGCAGATGAGCGCATGAAGTCGCGCGAAATGACCTCTCCGTCGACCATGAAGACCACACCTGCGTCTGCAGATGTTCCTTCACTTCCGGAGGCGATGCCCCGAATTGAAATGGTTTGCTCAAGCGGACTGACTCGATCAAACGTCACGCCAGGCGTGTAATTCAAGATGTCGTCCGGTGATGTAGCGCCGCGCGCCTGCAGCAACTCGGCGTCGAGCGTTGTTACAGCTATCGGTGCAGTTTGCAGGTTTTCTTCGATTTTCCGGGCTGTCACGACTACGGTTTGTAGCTGCCGTGATTCATCTTCCTCGGCGGCGCTGTAAGAGTCCTGAGCCGACGCCGTCAAGGCGATGGCGCAATAGATGGCGGTGCCGAATAGTAGCGACTTTGATAACTTCATTTTTTCCTCCCATAATTTTTTTTCCAGACGCCTAATGGTTTCTGAGCCGACTTACTGAGATGCTGAGTTGGAGAGTTGACCTGAGATCCGGTGCGAAGAAGCGCGCCGAGGCAGGCGATTGGTGAAGCGGGGGTCCGTTATCAGGCAAAAAAGAGAGTGAGCGGCGCGGCAGCCCGGGAGACTGGACTGTGGGTGACCCACAAACACCAATCCGTCCCGAAAACCTGCTGATGGTGTTTCTGCTGGCGCGCGCTCGTCGGTACGCAACGCTTTACTCAACGCCACGCAGACCCTGCGGAAGCGTTGGCTGAAAGCAACGTTGCTTCGAATAGTGGTCAGGGCGCAAAGCGCGTGTACCTGCGTGCAATGGAACAACCATCCCTCCCGATACCGTCATCGGCCAATGTTCATCCGGTGCCCTGAGCATTGAACTCCCGCCACGGCCAAGGCCTGTTGGGTTCGAGTTCTGCAAAGCCGAAACCTGCGCCGATAGCGGAAATACGTCACTGGTCGCCGCAGATTCGCCGGCGGTGCTCATACTGCGCCAGCGGGAGATTATTGACCGTTGGCGGAGGGGTGCAGCTTCATAAGCAGGTTGCGTAGCTGGTTGTTCTGATAGATAAGAGACCGTGCTCAGGGTTGTGTCTCCGTTCATATCCCTTCAACGGCTGTTCACCGAAGAGCAGCCTTCAGCGATGTTTTTGGGTCTCGAGACCCCCACCCGGTTAAAGTCGATACTGATCGGACTAGCTGTAGGATCCGGGCTGTTCGGGTTTTTGTTCGCAATCATCAAGCCAGAGAACGCCTCAAATCTTCTATTCGTGCAGAGCTGGGCCTTTTGGTCGTTGCATGGTTTCGTTGGATTTGGATTTATTGTCCTTGCCGAGCTCGTGTTGCTCAAAACCTCCTGGCGACGGTTGTCGCGCCTCGCTGCGACGCTGGCGATTTTGCCCTTTGTTTTGGCGCCGTTTTCTATTGTCCTCGATGGCAGCTTCTTTGCGGTCGATTTAGATGACACCTATCATGCAACCGCCGCTGAAACTTATTTAAGCGAAGTTGTTGATATCGCGCCGCTGTCTATAGTTATGACCGGGATTGGAATATGGATCAGTCGATATTGGCGGCCTGTTTCAAAGAGTAAGACGTCCGCCGTTGACACGGGGCGCCCGGACAAGAATTTGTATGAATGCCTCGAAGGCTGCCCCGCATCCCTGGGAAACGACGTTGTACGGCTTGAGGCGCAAGACCATTACACAAAAGTCGTGACGACGCGCGGATACCATTTGTTGAGCAAGAGCCTGCAAGAATCCATCTCTGCTCTTGAACACTTTGAGGGCACACAGACTCACCGATCGCATTGGCTGAATATCCGGCATGCCGTTGCGATGTACCGGATTGGAAGCGCATTCGAGTGCGAACTGAGCAACGGAGACCGGGTGCCTGTTAGTCGGAGAAGATACTCAGTTCTGCGGCACATGCTTCTAGCGGAAATTGAGAAGCGAAACCTTGAAATTGGGTTGCCAGGCGTACGGGTCGGTCAAGCACCAACTCATCGCTACGATCCGTAGAAGCCGATTTACCAGACCATTCAGTGCCTTCAACAATTGGGCTACATTGTAACCTGTCCCGAGCTTTAGCGAGTATCGTGTAAGCGTCCGGCCTGAGGGCCCTTGATCATTTCTTTGTCGGCCCGGCCTTTGCGAGACTGCCGAACCATAGGCGAACGCTTTGCCGGTCGATATTCTGTGGATCGAACTTCCGGCCATACCAGTTGAGCTGCGTTATGTCCTCCACCCTCGGAGCCTGCGAACATCCAGATGAGATGACCGTTTGAGAGCCATTGCGAATGCAGTTCTTCGCTGCACTCTCGAAAAAGGGGGCAAGGAGATGGTCATCATGGCTTTCGATGCGTTTGTCGGCCTCGATGTTCAAAAAGACTCAATTTGAACCGCAATTGCGGATCTGGAGAGATCCGGTGAAGTGCGTCGGCTTGGGCAAAACCCAAATCGACCTGAGTTGCATCGCTCCCTGAGAGATCCAGATCGCACCGGCACCAGCGGCCTCGCTGAACGAATATGAAGTTCAGATATAGCGTTTCGCGGCACCCAGCCGCACAGGCTGTAAGCCAACATCAATCGCGCCCCGACGCAGGCCGGGGCGCAATGTGCTTCGGGATGCGTCAGTAGTTCCAGCGCAGCGTTACGCCATAAGTGGGCGGCGGGTTGTACGCGGCAAAGTTGGCCCCAAGAAAAGTGCCTTGGAAGGTACGCGTGACCTCGTCTGTAAGATTTTTTCCCCAAACTGAGGCGGACCATTTGTCGTCGGAACTCCCGTACACAAGTCTCGCGTCCAGAAAGTTTGTCGGTTCGCGAATCTCAGGGGGAAGATTGCTTTCATCATCGAAGATGCGACTTTCATGTTGATAGTCGACTGCGAAACGCAACGACGCCCCCGATACAAAGTCATACGTATATGTAGGCGACACGACCACTTTGTGTTCTGGCGTGCGTGAGAGTTTGTTTCCCGAGAAATCGCCGTTGTCGGTGATGAACTCGTCAAAGGTGGCATCCGTGTAGGCGTAACTCGCGCTTACCTCGAAACCGGACCCTACGTCCCACTGCAGCGCGGTCTCATAGCCATTGATGGTGGCAGCGCCCGCATTGTTTACGATCAGCGACAACCCCACCGTCTGGCGAGTTTGCAGATCGGTATAGTCCATCATGTAGATCGTATTATTCCAGATCACGCGGCCATCAAGGAACTCGCTTCTTTGGCCGATTTCGTATTGTGTTGCATACTCAGGATCGAAGCCGTCCAGTGCAGCGGCAGCGTCGGAAGGCGCCTCTTGGAAACCACCGCTTTTGAATCCCCGCGAGATCATCGCATAGAGCATGTGGTCAGGTGACAAGTGGTAGTCCGCGCCGAGTCGCCAGGTGAGTGCGTTCCAGCTGTCGCTCGCGGTGACGTCAAAGAACTCAGAAGCTCGAATCAGATCGGGGGCACCGGAGTTGGTGATACCGAATGTTTTCTCGTCACGTGTGTATCGCACTCCAGCAATCACATTTAAATCTTCTGTTACGGGCATTGTGATGTCGCCAAATATCGCAGCGCTCGCGAGTTTGCCTCGTTCGTTGAAAGCTTCGCTGCCGACGACGTTCAAGGAGAGGGTTTCTTCGCGAATGGTGTCCGCTTCATATGCGAACACACCAATCACCCACGTGGATGCGCTATCGGAAGGCGACGACAAGCGGACCTCGTTGCTTGTGAGTTCGCTGTGTTCGTCGGTCCCTAAAATCAGGGCAAGGGCATCGTCAGTTCCATCGAAGTCATAGAGGCTCGCGTAATCGAGCTCGCGATAAGAACCGAGGTAGCTCAACGTGCCAATCGGCAGGTCCCACTCTGCCTGACCCCGAAAGCTCCAGGTGTCGCGATCCTGTTTGCCGTCAATTTCCGACTCGCTAAAATCCCGGTCGCGATTGACTGTCCAGAATGCAGAGAATGGGTCAGATAAGTCCAGATCGACTACGTGTTGCCCAGGACCTGTTCCCCGGCCCGTTGTTGAATCGAATGTGCCGTGGAAGCGGACCGCGTCTGTTGGCTCAACCAGCATCTGCAACCGAATGCTGCGTGTGTCTTCAGCTTCAAGCTTACCGCCCGTTGTACGATTGTCCGTGTACCCATCATGCTTGCGCATTGCCCCGCTGGCGCGGAAGGCTGCGTTGCCATCAGCGAACGGGACGTTGACGAAGCCGGCAACATCGGATCGCGCGTAGTTTCCCAGGGAGCCTTCGACAGAGGCATCGAACGATGCAGGATCCGGCGCAGCTGTAACCACATTGATTGCGCCGCCGACTACGTTGCGCCCAAAGAGAGTGCCTTGGGGCCCTTTCAGTACTTCAATGCGCTCGAGATCGAATGCGTCAAACGCTACCGCCGCTGGTCGACCCAAATACACTTCGTCAAGGAAGACTGCAGAACTGGGGTCTCCACCTGAGCCACGGTCAGACGAGCCCACGCCACGGATTCGCAACCTGGGTTCGGAGGCAGGAAAGGCATCGAAACTCAGGCCTGGTGTGCGTGTGACCACGTCTTGAATCTGCTGGATGCGTGCTTCTTCAATCTGGTCTGCACCAAATGCGGTCACAGTCACGGGAACGTCCTGTAGATCTTGGTCCCGGCGCTGAGCAGTTACGACCACGCGGTCTAACTCAAAGGTTGGATCAGTTTCCTGAGCGACAGCAGGAATCTCCATAAATGCGCCGAAGGACACGCCGGCGATGAGCGCGATGCGCCCTGGATGCAGTCTCATTCTATCCTCCCTGCCCTCGATCAAGCGAGGGTCCCTTGCGCGTCAAGCGCGCTGCTAATTGCTACGATACAGCCATCGAAAGCCCGACGCTGTCGCCGCAGTTATGGGTCGATCGACCTATACTTGTCAACCGGGGGGGCGGATCCAGTGCAGATCACCTCGTACAGCTTCAGCTGTGCCGGGCAAAAGTGCGTTCAGTTGTTTACGAAAATCGGCGGCAGCCGATTGTTGTCCTCGGATTGTTTTGCCAAGAGCCGCCAAAAAGTAGCCGTCGATAAGATGGTAGAAGTGATCAACTGTTTCTTTGTCCGTTGGAGCACCAAGAGCGGCAAGAACGCCGGAGAGTGAACGCCGCAGCCCCTTCTCGATCCCGTCGACAACACTCTGCAGCGGAGGCTCAAACAGGGAGCGGCTTCGCACATCATACCAAAGGCGATGAATAAATGCGTCCCGCGTGCTCGCCGAGACCATGGCCTCAACATACGCGCGGCGAAGAGCTTCAGGCGTCTTGGCGTTGGCGACGATGCCTTCAATGTCTGAAATGAACCCCGTCTTATAGTGCATAATCGCGACTAGCAGGAGGTCGGCCTTGCTCTGGAAGTAGTAATGCAATCGACCGAGATTCAAATCCGCAGCGGTAGCGATATCGCGCATCGAAGTGGCGGCGTACCCCTTCTCGGCAAGGCATACCAAGGCGCGCTCGATAAGCTCTGCCCTCCTCTGCTCTCCCTTTGCCAATCGCTTTGTGGTGGTTGTCATCGCTGTTGCTTTCAGATCTGTGCGGGCGCCTGCGAGGCGTCGGGGGTTGGGCTGGGGATGGGTCAAGACCATCACACTTGACATAAATGGGACGATCGACCTATTTTTTGTCCAAGCGTAGAAAGTTCCAATCTCTAACAACTTTAAACGAAACGAGGGGTTGCGAAAGTCTCAGAAAAGTTCTGCGCGCGGCGACACTCTATCTCGGGAAGGCTCTATCAATATGCTTCGGAATTCTCTCATAACCGCGCTCTTCGTTCTGTCCAGCGCTGCCTGCGCATCTCCCGGGGCCGCCGCGCAGTCGTTGCAGCCCGGATATGTAGATCCTGCGCCTGTGCTAGAGGCGGCAACACGCGCAATTGGCGCAGACCGCATCAAGTGTGTGACAGTCAAGGGAAATGGCATAGGCGGACGTGTCGGCCAGGAACGCTACGTGCGTCCTGAGGGAGACTGGCCACGCGATAGGCTCGAGAACTTCGTACGAACCATCGACTGGCGTGAGGGCGCAATGAGTGATGAGTTTGACCGCACGCCTGGAATGACTCCAGCTTCCTACAAGTACGGTATGGGCTGGCTGGGCGGCACCCCAACACAGAAGAACTTGCGACAGTTTTTTGCTGTGAGCCAAGGCCAAGCTTGGCACCGCGACGGGCCAACCGGTATTCCAGAACCAGTATCGCCCGAAATTGCAGAATTCTGGGAACTCGATGTCTGGCTCAATCCAGTCGGATTTCTCAAAGCGGCCGCATTGCCAGGCGCCAATCCTATTGCGGCGTGGCGGTGGGAACTGGGCGAGTCGGGTCGTGATGGGCCGACGACAAGCCCCGAGCGGGTGTCGGTGGTATCGATTGAGGTCATGGGGCGGTATCGCGTGAACGCAACCATAAACGAACGAAACCTAATTCAGCGCATCCATACGCGTTTCCCGCATCCAGTGTTGGGCGACCTCAACATCGAGCACGAATTCTCTGATGATGCGTATGCGGATCTTGGTAACGGGATGCGCTTTCCTACACATTGGCACCATCACCAAGGCTACGATGATAACTTCAACGTTCAGACGATTGCATCAGGACACAACGCGTTCGACGCATATCTCGACAACATCACTGTCAATCAATGCGGCGACAAGATTGTCGCTCCACTTGGGCTAAAGTCCCAGCAGGATCCTGCGCGGATTGTAACACAACAACTCGCAACCGGTGTTTTCCTCATAGGAGGCAGTACGCACAATAGTGTGGCTATCGAACTGAAGGATCATGTTGTCATCGTAGAGGCGCCGCTGAACGAAGCTCGTAGCCTCGCAGTGATTAACGAAACCATGCGACTTTTTCCGGGAAAGCAGATCCGCTTTTTAATCAACACGCACCAGCATTTTGATCACATTGGCGGTCTTAGAACGTATGCCCACATCGGGGCAACAATCATCACGCATGCTCGAAACTTTGCCTTCTATAACCGCGATGTAGTCAATTACATCCCGCGCATGACTGAACCGGACTTGGTTTCAATCATGCCGCCCACAGAGTTGACTGAAGGCTACTCTTACGAACTCGTGCGGGAGAACTACGTTCTGACTGATGGCGAGCGGATTATCCGGATCAACTATGTGCAGCCGCTAGAGCTCGTAGAGGGAATGCTGATGGTTTACCTGCCCAACGAAAAACTGCTGATCCAAGCGGACCTTGTCAACACTCACGAACCTTTGGTCCCGGGGCCGTCTAATGGCGAAAGCGTACTTTTTAACATGGTGCGGACACTCAATTATCAGGTCGATCAGATTGTGCCGATACACGGTATGCCGATTGCGTGGAGTACATTTCTGGCAGACACCGGTCTCGAAAATACGTCCGCCGGCGTCAGGTAACTGACCAAAGCCGCATGCGGCGTAGGCGATGGAACGGCGCCACACCCGATCCGTTATCGTGCGAGGACATAAATGAACGGCGCAGAATCGCTAGTCCGCTCTTTAGCCGCGTCCGGGGTGGAAGTGTGTTTCGCCAATCCGGGAACGTCGGAGATGCACTTCGTTGCGGCCTTGGACAAAGTTGATTCCGTACGAGGCGTATTGTGCCTGTTCGAAGGCGTAGTGACTGGAGCCGCTGACGGCTATGCCCGAATTGCAGGCAAGCCCGCAGCTACCCTGCTCCATTTGGGACCCGGCTTGGCCAATGGCTTAGCCAATCTTCACAATGCACGACGCGCATCGTCGCCCATCGTGAACATTGTCGGCGATCACGCAACGCATCATACCCGCTATGATGCGCCGCTTACTTCCAGCGTTATCGACTTTGCCCGGCCAGTGTCTGCCTGGATCCATACCAGCCAGAGCGCCTTGTCTGTCGGTGCAGATGCGGCCCGCGCTGTGCAGGCCGCACGCGCTGCGCCTGGCCAGATCGCGACCCTTATACTGCCGGCAGACACTGCTTGGGACGAGGCCAACAGTGTGGCGAGCGCTTTGCCTGTTCAGGGGCCCTTGCCGGTCGACTCCGCGCACATAGAGCGAATTCTCCAACTCCTGAAATCCGCAAAGAGACCTTCGTTACTGCTTAGGGGCGACGCGCTAAAGGCTCCTGGGCTGCACGCTGCGAGCCGCATCGCAGCGGCTACAGGGTGCCGCATTCTCTGCGATACATTCGCCCCTGCCCTCGACCGCGGCCGCGGCATCCCCGAAGTGGAGCGCATCCCCTACTTTTCGGAACAGATCGTCGATTTCTTGAAGGACACAACCTGCCTGATCCTCGTCGGGGCGAAGCCGCCCGTAGCCTTCTTTGCCTATCCGGGAAAACAGAGTTGGGGCTTGCCCGCTCATTGCAAAATTGATGTGCTGAGCCATCCCCATGAGGACTCGCCGGGTGCTTTGGCCGCTCTGGCGGACGGGGTCTCCTCGAGCCGCAAGAAATCAACGCTGGTGCCGTTTAAGGGCGTGGAAGCCGCTGGACATACCCTCGGTCCCACCACGATAGGTCATGTAATTGCTAAATACCTGCCGGAGCGCGCGATTATCTCTGATGACGCCGCCACGTCCAGCGCTGGCGTGCTGGCAGCTACGCGATCAGCGGCGCCCCATACGCATCTTGCGTTAACCGGGGGATCAATAGGGCAAGGACTGCCTTTAGCGATAGGAGCATCTGTAGCAGCGCCGGGCCAGAAAGTGGTTTGCCTGTCCGGCGATGGGGCGGGCATGTACACTCTCCAAGCATTGTGGACGATGGCTCGCGAAGAACTAGACGTCACGGTGGTTGTGTTTGCGAACCGGTCCTACAGGATCCTGAATATCGAAATGGAACGGGTGGGTGCCACTCCCGGAAAGACGGCTGCCGCAATGTTCGACCTCAGCAACCCGGAAATGAATTGGGCCATGATAGCTGCAGGGCTAGGCGTGGAATCGTGTCGGACCGCGTCCATCTCCGATTTTGAAAAGCACTTCGCAGACGCTATGGCGCGCAAGGGACCTCACCTGATTGAAGCGGTGTTCTAGCGCTCCAAACAGTGCCGATAGAATGGAGAAGCTTAACCGCGCCGGGTTTGCCGGAGGCCATTTTCTTTGAGAGAGTGGACCAATGACAGACAAGAAGCAGAGACCTCCTTACTCGCCAGAGGTGCGTGAGCGAGCCGTTCGGATGGTGACCTGCCCCATTAACTTCGAGCCAAAATCTCATTGCAAAGCGACCGGCTGTTTGGGGCCAGGTCGGCACCGATCGTCATCTCCGATGACCGGCAAGGTCGCTTCGGTCCAGTCATTCGGATGCCTCTTCGCCGCCCGGCTAGAGTTCGCCGAAGACGGTCGTTCGGGAGATCCCGGCGAGTGTCTGAAATGGACGCAGTTTCTGACACAAGAGATTCATAGTAAGCGTCCGGCAAACGCATCTTCTCCCGATACATGACCGACCATCCCCTCCCCACCCACACACCATCCGGTGACTCTCCGCGCATGACTGGTCCGGCCGGACCGCAATTTGAAGTGTCGGTCGGTGCGCACTATGCGCTAGCGGTCCTGGCAGAGACCGAATGCTTTGGCCTTCCTGGAGCCGTTGCCAGCAAAATCGCCTTCCAGCGTCGGGACCAGGGCCACCCACTGGATGATATAATTCTGACTGGGGTAAGTTGGGAGGGCGCGGCCCAGACACTCGAGATTCAAGCCAAACGCTCACTCAGCTTCACCAAATCGAACACTGTTTTTGGCGACATCGTCGCCGATATGGTTGCGGCGCAAAGCATAGACCCGAAACGTCGCTTCGCCGTGGCCATTGAGCGTACCAACGGTGCCATTGAAAATGGCGTCCATGAAGCATTGGAGCTTGCCAAACATGTAAGCGATGAGGGCTCATTTCGCACATTGCTAGCCACGCCCGGACGCAGCAATCAGGCGATGCGCGATTTCGTCACCGCCTTTGAACACCATTTAAGCAAAGCCGGCGCCGGTCCTGCTCGCTTGGCTTTCGACCTTCTGCGGCGTTTCAGCGTGCTCCGTTTCGATTATGCCCGTCCGGGGTCGATTGCGGAACAAGCCGACCGTTGGCGCGCTGCGGCGCTTACAAAGGATCGGACCGACCCTTATGGCGAACTCGTCTCCCTGTTGATGCGCACCGAAGCGATCGGCGGCGACCTGGAACGCCCGCGCTTGGTTGAACTCCTCGCCGAACGCAAGGTCGCCATTGGCCCCGCGCCTCGTCTCGCCGCGGCCCGCGCCAAAGTCGCCGAGCTCAGTACATTTGCCCTCACCGACATCGACACCACAATTGCCGGCGCGCACATCCTGCGCAGTGCTAAGCGGCAGGCTCTGGACCAGGCACTTGCGAATACTCAGACTGGCAGCGGCGTTCTGGAAATCACCGGAACCGGCGGCTCAGGCAAATCCGCCTTTTTGAAAATCGCCGCTGTGGCGCAAGCCGAAAACGCCCCCACACTCGTTCTTGCGCCTGACCGCGTGCCGAGCGGCGGCTGGAGCGCGCTGCAACACCAGCTTGGACTGGATGTCAGCGCCGATCGTTTCTTGACTGATCTTGCCAGCGATGGTGGCGCCGTCATCTACATTGACGGGCTCGATCGGTTTCGCTCTGAGCGTGAGCGCAAAACTGTCTCAGATCTGATCCTAACCGCGGCGAAGATTCCGGGGCTGACGCTGGTCTTCACCGCTCGCTTGGGCTGGCGCGCGGCGCAGACCTTCAGCGATGAGGTCATGCGCGCCCTCGAGACGTGCGAGACGCTGACCATTGACGGCCTGGACAATGATGAAGCAGTTGCCTTTGCGCATGCGGTGCCGGCGCTTGGCGCCATCCTTGCGCCAAATCATCCTGCCAAGGATCTTGCGCGCAATCCCTTTATCCTGAAACGCTTCGTCGCTGCGAAATCCGATCCCGGCGCGCTGGTCAGTGAAGCGAGTTTTGCAATCGGTTGGTGGCAATCAGGCGGCCATACGGCGACAAACGGAAAAGGCGAAGCTCTCGCCCGCCGGAGAATTCTCCTCGCTGTGGTCGGCGCACAATTGGACGGAGCCTCAGTGGTGGATCTCAGACCCGAATCCACCGATCCGGCGGCGGTCTCTTCGCTGATCGAAGACGGCGTCCTGATCGAACTCGCCACCGACCGGGTCAGATTCAAACACGACCTCTTTTCAGATTGGGCGATCGCCGCATATCTCAGCGAAGACCCGGACCGAATAGCCCCTCTCGCCGCAACTGGCGGGCCTGCTTTCTGGCTTGAGCGCGGCGTCGAACTCGCTTTTCGTCAGCTCGCCGAGCAGGACGATCTGGAGCTCTGGTCTGACGCCGTCAAAGCGCTACAGGCAAATGGCGCCCTAGAGCGCTGGATTGGCCTAGCGCTCCTGGCCTTGGTGCGATCAGAACGCGCCTCGACGCTGATTACACGCCATGAGGTCCTTTTACTGGCCGATAAAGGCGAATGCGCCGAGCAGCTGATGCGGCTCGTCATGGGCGCGCACGCGATTGAAGTCGAGGTGCCCGTGCCTTCAACAGTAGGTGACGGATCGACGACGTCTCAAACCTGGGTCGTGCCCGTTCCTTCCATCTGGGCGCCGCTGATCATTTGGGCGGCGAAACACTTCGCTGATCTTCCTTCAAAGGCGCTGCGCGGCGCCGTTGATCTCATGTTCAAGTGGATCACCGCTTTCGCCGCCACAGACGGGAAACTGACGCCCGTATTGCTTGATCGGTTCGCGGATTTACTCGTCGCTCATGTCGAAGATCGCTCACTGGATCGCGTGGCCGCAGGTCGGCCTTTGCCGAAGATTCGCTATCCAGCCGGACACAGCACAGTCGATACGGCGCGCATGTCGCTCGCTGCTTTTGCCGAAAAGAACCCAAGCGCGGCAGCGCGGTATCTGAACGCCATCGTCGCTTCCAATAGAGCAGTCGATGAACTCGCCGAGCTTTTGGATTTTCCCTTCGCCTTGCCGAAAGCTGCGCCCGCCGCCTTTGCCGCCGCACTGATCGAAGCCACGCGCCAGGAGTATGATGAGCGATCCGGCGATGATCGCTTGCGAAGGGTCGGGCTAGGACTCTCGCGTTTGGAACACCCGTTCACCTTGGGCAAGTGCGGCATCACACCTTTCTCCGATCTCTTAAGCGCCGATGCCGATCAAGGTCTCTCCCTCATCCGTACCCTGACCAAGATGACTGAAGCCGCAGTCGGGGCCGGCGGCGAGTTTAAGCTCGAACTGTTTGGCGAAACCCGCCAGATCGAGCCGAGTAATTCCTATGGCTGGCCGCGCGGGCACGGGCCTTCGCAATTGGTCGGCAAGGCCCTCGCCGCTCTCGAACACTGGGCTCATCGCGAGATCGAAAATGGCGCCGGCCTCTCGAGTGTAGCGGCTCGGATTGCTGGCGACGGGCCAATCTCCGGCGCCCTCTTATTGGTGATGACCGACTTGGCGCTGTGTCACGGAACCCTCGGCGGCGCGTTCTTGCACGAGCTCCTCGCCTCTCCGGAATTGCTCAGCCTGGATTTCGAGCGCCATCAATATGATTATCTCGAAACCCTGAGAGGCGGCGGCCTTGGACGCCTGCGCCAAGGCCCGGCAAGCGACCGGTCCATTGAACAAGGCCTCGCCGCGCTCCCCTCGCGTCACACAGGGCTGCATGGCGTCTTTATCCAGATCGCGCTAAAGGTGCCGGCCGATGAGCTCACAGCCTTAAAAGCGCGTCTTGACATCGGCGTTCAACGGCTCGGTCCTTGGGAGCGGCCCGAGGTCTACTGGAAAAAACCGGCCTTCATGGCCTCTTATGCGCGGCGCGCTCTAGACCGCGAAAGTTATCGCGAAGAGACGCAAATGGTGGAAGGCGCGCCGCGCCAAGGCTGGGTCTATGACTGGCCCGAGGACCAGGCCGAATGGATGGCGACGAACTCTGCCGCGGCGGCGGCAGAGCACCAGGCGTTTAATCGCTCTCTCGCGATCCGCATGACTATGGATGATGAGACCAATGATGTCCGCGCCTCAGTCGAAGATGCTGAAGCCGTGCTCGCGGAAACCGAAAGCGCGGAACCGGCCACAGAGGACGCCCTGGACCACGATCCGAGTGATCCATGGTTGTCGCGCCTGGGCGCGGCGGCCTTTCTTGCTCGGCAATACTCCGGCAAGCAGCTTCGCGCCAAAGCGCCAAAGCTACGCCCCATTTTTGATCGCGCCCTCGATCCCGCCACAAGACCGCGGCTCAATCTGCGCTATGACGTCATGTATGACCCCGCCGCGCTCGGTTTCGCCGGCCTGCTCTATCTTGCGCGAGACGACTCCACCAAACCGTCAGACGAAGACCTGCTCACCGCGATCGTGCAGAATGCGCCAAGCGCGGTGTCTGCGCTGCGCCATCACCCGAAAGCGGCAGAGGCGCTGGGGTTAGAACGGCTGAAGGTCGGTGTTCGTACCGGGCTGCAAGCCTGCTTTGTATCCCGCCGCGCGCATTATGATGAAGCCGACGGGACGTTTGAGCAGCGCGACCATGCTTTGCAAGGGAAACTCAAGGCGCATATCGAAGCCGAGCTAGCCTGCCTCGCCGGTGAGGCCACGGAACCCGACTGGATCATCCCGCCGCCTGTGCGTCAGCGCTCGAAACGGCGCGGCCTCATTCTGCCAGGTGGCGCTGCGCCGCTCTCGCCCAAACCGTCGCAACCTGAATATCCGGACTATTACTTCGATTATCAAACCGGCGACAAATGGATCGCCGTTCTGAAGCGATTGGGTGATCCGGACACGCTCGAAGCGCTGTTTCTCGCCAATCGCGACTGGCTCTTGCAGGCGAATGGCGGCTCCGACGAGGACACAGATGCGCCCGATGTGGAAAATCACTGGACATCGCCGCTGTTTGAATGCGCCGCGCGCCTCGCTCCGCTTTGGACAGACGCTCAGCAGGAAGAGCACATCTTCGCGCTGCTCGATCAGTTCTCGCCTGATGTGTTTTTCAGCGTCGCCGCCGCGTTCTTGATCGAAAGCGATATCCAGCACCTGAATGCCGGGGCGACCGACACGTATCATCTGGGCAAGCTCCGCGCGCGGCTTTGGACGTCAATGCGAAGGCGTAAGGAATGGGAACGCCACAAATGGTCGCGAAATGGCCGCGTGGAAATCCATCTCAACGACTTGCTTTCAACCCTTTTCATGAAGCAGAGCCGGGGCTTTGGGGATCAACTGTCCTATGCGCATGAGTTTGGCGAGGCTCAACTCACAGCTTTTTGCACTACGTTGACTGAACTAGCAGTCGATGCCGGTCCCTGCCCCACTATTGCCACCCTCCACCTCGATGTGCTCGATTTGCTGCCAACCCAGATTACCGCCACTTCTTTGGAACAAGTTGCGGCGGTTTGGCTTCGTGAAGCCGAGAATGGCTTCTGGAACACAGCGAGGATTGGCGAGCGCGTAGCCACTATTGCGAAAGTCTGCATACATACAAAGGCCCAGGCGGAGATTTGGCGCCCGATTGCGGTCGCGATTTCAGCCGCCGGCGTGCCGGCGGGGGAAACCCTATTGAAGCGTATTCAGACGCTCTCAAAAGGGTCATGAGCGCGGTCCGCTAGGTACGGAACTATACCCGCATTCTCGAGTACTAGGGCCACCTGCTTGTGAGAGTGGCTAAGCTGGACCGTGACTTTAGTGTCTGCTTCGAGGAACTTAGGTCCAAACTCATTTCGGCTGCTTTCGAGGTACAGCTGCCGTTCGAGTCAAAACTGCCAACCGTCAGCCTACGGCCAAAGTCGGTTCTGATCGTCACTTCCGGTGACTGAAAGGGTCGATCCAATTGTGCCGTCCGGCCGCCTCACCGTCGCTAGGCAAGAGTCACCGAAAGTCCACAGTCAGCTTCCGTGCAGCGCGCGGTAGTCGCGGAGGATACTGGCGATAAGGAGATGGGCCTCTTCGTTCTCATGGGGACAGACCTCGATCAACGCCACCGCAAGCTTTCCACAGATGCCGCGCGACGAAGTTGCAAATGTCGTCGGTAGGGACGCAAGGACCGCTCGATTTCTGTCACCAAGCTTATCGATGCGTTCGTCGAGACTGTCCATCTCATGCTTTTCGGCGAACTGATTGCGCTCGTCGCCCGAAAGCTTTGGCCAATTGTGCAATTTGAAGAGCCGGGTTTCGAGTTGCTGCCACCGCCTGATCAGGCGTTCGCGTTCAGAATGGTCGGCGAGCCAGGCCTCACATGTATGCGCAACCTGATCTGCACTCAGGTTGACGAACAGCGGTGCTGCGGTCACTCCAAGAACCAGCCTTCGCGTCGGCCCTTGCTTGCGCGCACCTTCGTTCGCCGCTCCATCAGAACGTCGAGACATTTTCCGCACCTTTGAGTATGCTGAGACTCAGAATTTATCATGCGCGCTAAGGGTGCGCAACATAAAAAGTGTTTTTGTCATTATTTGTGATGCTTTTTGGGAGTTGGTGGCATGCCGCTACGCAGTGAGTGGGAGGAAAAGGCGGCTAACCTGCTCAAGGCTGAAATCAAACGTCAGGGTTTAACTTACGCCCAGGTGGTGGAGAAGTTGGCTGCGATCGGGATATCGGAGGACGAGCGCAACGTCCGGAACAAAGTGTCGCGAGGCAAATTTACAGCTGCGTTTCTGCTGCAGTGTCTGGCCGCTATCGGTTCACAAGAAGTCAGGCTCTGATTTCCTGGTTTTCCGAAAAGCGCAATGAACTGCTCAAGCACTCGCAGTCGAGGCGAAACACTTTCCCGCTCTGATGGCACGCTTCCTGCTTGGCCTTGCCTAATTGGCATAGGGAGCACGCCATGGCTGAGCCCGGTTCGCCGCTTGATGCAAGCTGCATCCGCTTCGATGCCGCCAGCGAGCTGATCGCGGAGCGCGATCCTGCAATCACGCGCCTGGCAGCACTCGAACTCCTCGTCCGCGCCGTCTGGAATGGCGACTTCGAGCCGCCTCCGCTGTCATTACCCTGCCCTGTACCTGGACAGCTTGAAGCCCGCGCTCACCCTGAAGGCTGGATGTTCGTGCCGATTGAGGCGCCCCGTGCCTGGCTGACTGACGGACAGGCTGCTCTCTCGATTCGACCAATGGAGCTTTTCAAAGCGGGACGCGAGACAATCGTCAGCGTCATGTACTCCAACGGCCAGCTGCCGGGCGACGCTGACGGTTGGCACACCTTGCTGGACTGGAGGGTCGAAGAGCCTGCGCGGCGAAGAGCAGAAGCATTTTCGGCGCTCGCCCGGATTCCGGTGTCCGCCTACACCGCCGAGGCCCGCGTCTATCTCGCCAGTCTGACAATCCCGCGTTCAAAGCTGCAAGCCTGGCTCGATGCCTGCTCGGCCCAGTTTCACGGTCTCTTTTTCCCAATGGCGCCGCCTGTGCCTGCCGCCCCTCCCCCGCCCGCCGCCGCCAATGATGCAGGCGAAGCGGCCATTCCCCAACGGCGCGGCCGCCCCGTGCTCGCGGCATGGCCGACGATCGAGGCGGCCGCCCACCAGATCAATCGGGAACAACCGGATCTGCCGCGCAAGGTACTCGCGGGACAACTGCATGAGCTCGCTTTGCGCAAGTTTGATGAAGACGACGTCCCCAATGAGGCGACAATCCTGCGCCGGCTTGGAAGCATCCTGGGAGACGCAGGCCCGTCGTCGCGGAACGAGGCCTGATACGGCGCCGTCCTGCGCACATCGCCAGTATGCTGCAGCCGCGCCAAATCTGCGGGCGCTGTACGGGCTCTGCTGCAATAAGACGAAATCATTCCTCTTTTTCGCCTGCGCGCGACGTGCTGGCCTTGGCTCACTCGCACTGAGGAGTAGAGGCCTTGAGCAAGCACAATCACGATTTTCCGCCGCTCGACGAGATCCTGAAGGCCAATCCCGGTTGGCTCGATGAAGCGATCGATACCCCGGCCGTTTCCAGACTCACGGGCGTTCCGATCTGTACCCTGACGACCTGGCGCTGCCGGGGCGGCGGGCCGCGCTTCCTGAAATTCGGCAAGACGGTCCGCTACAGGCGGCGCGCTGTGCTCAGCTGGATGGCCGAGTGCGAAGCGCCGTATACGGACCGTGACGGGGTGATTCATGGCTGAGCCGACACAGCCGCTTTCGATCCGCCTTGCCACAAGCGACATCGACCACCTCGCCGAACGCGCCCGGCGCATTTCCGGCACGCCGACCGGCGTCGCCCGCGAACTCATCCGCGCCGGCCTGTCGGACGGCGACCCGTTCACGCAGGCCGAGCGGCTTCTGAAGATCGAACGAAGGCTCGCTGCTCTGACGCAAGACGTGCAGGCCGTCGCCAAGGCCTGCGCTCAGACAACAGAATGTCTCGGCCGCCTCGAAGCCATGTTCGACGCGCTGCTGCGCGCGCTTGGCGGCGAGCCTCCCGAGGCGCCGCCCCATGCCTAAAGCGAAGCACATCCTCGGCTCCCTGACTTTTTCATTCGCCGGCCTGACCTGGCTCTATCATGGGCACGCTTTCGAACGGTCGCCCCCAGTCTACGAGGTCGGCAGCCAGCCCTACTACCTTCACCAGGGAAATCTTGCGACCTGCACACAGGCCGCGGCCTTTGCACCGCTCGGCGCACCGGGCGCCGGTGAGATGCACCAGCGCTGCGAAGACTGGTTTCGCCAGCATGACGTCTGGGACGAAGTCACTCAGCGCTGGCGGGTGCTGGCGGCCGGAGTGACCCTGACACTGATCATGGCGGCCGGGCTGGTGCTGGCCGCCAGGTTCGAACCGCCGCCGCCGAAGATCGTGCGCGGCCCGCAGCGGCTCACCGGCCGGAGGGCACGCAGCGCTATCCGAAGGATCAGCCGCTGCGAGGCCCGCGAGACTGGCGGAGGTATCGCGTTTCCGCCGGGTATTGCGATGAGCCGTGACCGGGAATCCCGGCACATGCTGATCACCGGCGCGGTGGGGTCCGGCAAGACACAGACGATCCAGCATCTCATTCTCGAAGCGATGCAGTTCGGCGACAAGATGCTCGTCCTCGATACCAAGGGCGACATGACCGAACGCCTGCCGGGCGAGATCACCCTCATCGCGCCGCAGGATGCCCGATCCGCGATCTGGAACATTGCAGCGGACTGCATGACCAAGCAGGACGCGCGCGAACTCGCCGCCCGGTTCATCCCGAAGAGCAGCGACCCGATGTGGGCAGAAGGGGCGCGCGAACTGCTGGTCGCCTGTATTGTCAGCCTGCAAGTCGAGCGGCCGGGTACGTGGACCTGGAGCGATCTGCATGCACGCGCCATTCTTGCGCCGGCCGAACTCATCGCCATGGCGAACGCCTGTCATCCGGCAGCCGCCCAGATTCTCGGCGACGCGGCGAACCGCACCGCGATGTCGATCCTCACGACCTTCAAGGCGCATATTCACGTGCTCGAAGCGATGGCCGATGCCTGGCCGGCCGCCGCTTCTAGCACGTTCAGCATCGCGGCCTGGCTTGGCGCCGCGAGCGCGCCTGCGCCGGTCATTCTGCAACGCGACGGCCGTTACCCGCAGCTCACCAACGCCTGGATCGGCGGCCTTGTCAGCCTCCTGTCGGCGCATGTCTGCAGCCCGGCCTTCCGCGAGAGCGGCACGCGGCGGATCTGGCTCTTCCTCGACGAGTTTCCGCAACTGGCGGCGATGGACGATCTTGCATCGCTTCTCGATCTTGGACGCTCGAAGGGCGTCTGCGTGGTGCTGGCGGCGCAGGACACCTCCCAGATCCGCATAAACTACGGCCGCGACCGGACCAGCGCCTGGCTCTCGATGATCGGCACGCACGTCATTGGACGGATGAACTCCGGGGAAGGCGCCGAAGACATGAGCCGGGCGATCGGCATGCAGGAAATCGAACGCATATCCCGCACCGAGAACCTGTCAGCCGGAACGCGCTCGATCTCGCGGACACCTCAGCGATCACTCAGACCGGTAGTGACGCCGAGCGAACTCTCCTCGCGCCTTGGCCGGAAAGGCAGGAAAGTGCGCATTCTGGTGATGGGCTTCGGCGAGGATGTGTTCGAGATCGATCTTCCGATCGTGTCCCTGCCCAGACAGCGGGAGGCGAACATTCCTGCCCCGTGGACACATGCGACCCCGCCTGCCCCGCTGCAGCGCAAACTTCCCCCGCCACTCGACCCCGAGAGTTCGGCTGAAACTCCAAGGCCGCGCCTTCTGACGCCCGACGACCTCGTCCGCATTCGAAAGCCGAAGCCCGGCGGCTCGAGGGCCTGATGGTTGCCTCGATTTCGGCCCGCAAGTCGGTCGCTGCCGCTGTCAGCTATTTCAAACACATGGCGTCGGACGAGTATTACACCGGCAAGGGTGAGAAGCAGCCGGAGGCCGAAGCCGACGGAGAATGGGCCGGGCGCGGCGCGGAGCGCCTCGCGCTCGAGGGCTCGGTCTCGAAGGCGGACTTCGAAGCGATGCTGAACGGCCGCGACCCGAAGACCGGCGCGCGCCTCACGCAGGTCGGCAAATCCCATGCGCCCGGCTGGGACATGACGTTCTCTGCGCCGAAATCGGTCTCGGTGATGTGGGCGCTCGCGCCAGAAGCCGACCGGAAGACAATCGAAGCCGCGCATCGCAATGCCGTGCGCGCCGCTACAACCCATCTCGAAGACACCCACGCGTTCACCCGGCGCGGCAAGGGCGGCGCGGTCCGCGAGCCGGTCGCCGGGCTGACCATCGCCCGGTTCCACCATCACACCAGTCGCGACCTCGACCCGCAGCTTCACACCCACGCGTTCATCTTCAATTCCGCGCCGCGCCGGGACGGCAGCTGGGGCAGCCTCGTCAGCCGCGACCTCTACAAGGCCCAGAAGGAAGCCGGCGCCGTCTACCGCGCCCACCTCGCCCATGAACTCGAACGCGGCGGCCACGCCGTCAAACGCTTCGACACGACCTTTCGCCTGAAGGCGATCCCCCGCGACATCGAGCGTGCGTTCTCGAAACGCAGGCAGGCCATTAAACAGGCCGCAGACACCTACGGCTACCGCAGCCCCAAAGGCATGGAACAGGCAGCCCTTCGCACACGTCAGGCCAAGCGCCCGGCCCAGCGCCCCGCCCTGTTCGAGGCCTGGAAGCAGGAGGCCCGCACGCTCGGATTCGATCTCGCCCGGGCGCGACTGCAGACCGTCCGCGCGCCGGCGCAAGCACAACAAACGAACACCGCTGCGCGCCCTGCCCCTGCCCCTTCCTCCGACCGTGTCCTTGCCTCGGCGCAAAGCATGCTCGGCCTCATCGCGCGAGCCTCGTCCACGCCATCCGGCGGCGCGGGGCTGCAGGCCAGACTGCGCGATAGCTCCAGAACCGACGACCGCGACCGATCGCGCGAGCGCGACTAGCCACTCCTAGCCATTGGTGGCTAACTCCCTCAGCAAACTTCGGCAGCCCCGGCGTCGCCCCACCGGCAAGACTTGAAATTACCGTGTGTACAGAGCAACTCTGCAGCACCGTTCGGCCATCCAGACCGATCCAGCGCCGTTCTGTAAGCGCCGTATACGGACTTTGTACACGGATTTCAGTAGGCCAGATCCCAGCGGCCACAGGCAGTCCAGACCAGATCGCCCCGCGATCTGTCAGCATCGAAGGTGCATGGGGTGTGACCCCCTACCCCTTCCTTTTCTGAAACCTGGCCTCCGGATCAAACCGTTGGGTGACATCGGCCATGGAAGAGACCGAACTCAGGCCCAGGGAAGCGCCCGGTAAAAGTTCGACACGCGCGAATAGCATCCCTCGAACTCCGGTAACGTACCGATCTCGAGTTCCATTGTCTGCCAGTCCGCTTCGGATCGGCTCCTCACCTCTGCATCATCGAGCGAGTCGATCGTGGGCTCGATTTTGCGGGACTGGCACTTTGCAACAAATACCTCGAGAATCTGCGTCAGAACCTCTGGCGTAAACTCACGCCCGTCGATCAGCCGGTCGAGATCATAGACATCCTGGCGGCGATTTCGGTTGCGCTCTTTCTGCTGGAGCATCGCGCGGTATTTCTCGGCCATCAGCTCCACGAGGTCGTAGGCGTAGAGTTCCGCGCCGCCCGTCAGGCCCAGCACCTGGATCTGCCTCAGCGGTTCGTTGAACGAGATATCGACCTCGATCTTGCCTGGCATCATACCCTTGTTCAGGGCTGCCTCTTGCGGCGTCCCTCGGCGGGCGAAGGCAATCTTGATCTTCAGTGCCGGGAAGCTTGCGGTCTCGAATATCGCCTTGGGCTGGCGCGCAATCGAATGAACCTTCACGATGAGGTCTGCATATCCAAGTCTTGCGGCCGCCCGGGGAAAGGCGCCGTCCAGCAAGTTCCGGATCTTGTCATCGATATCGGGGCTGACTTCAAAGGCTGCCGTGAGATCGATATCGGCCGTCTGGCGGGGACTGTCATAGGCGAGACCCATCAGGACGCCGCCCTTCAGGAACAGCTTTTCCTTGAGGTCGGCGGTCATGGCGATGGCATTCAGCGTCACTTCAACGGCCTGGCGCTGCGCATAGGCAACCGGGTCCGCCTTGGCGCGCTCGACCCAGTCAGCGACGTTCAGTTCGAGAACGGGATCAGACATTGAGGGAGATCATCCACGTTTCCGAAAAGGCCGAAGCAAATTCCTTCGACGGATCGAGCTTTCGGGAACTGCCGCGTTGTCCGAGCGCCTTCCACGGCTCGATGCCGGGATGGGAGAGCGCGAGGCGTTCCTCCAGGATGTAACCTGCCCGGCTTTTGACGAGACCGCTCGTCGCGGTATCGACGGCTGCAACGATATCGCCCAGATAGTCCGCTGCGTGCTCTTCCCAGACATCGAGGACATGGGACATGCCGCCGCAAAGATCGGGCTTCTGCAGCATGTCGAGGAATGTCTGTCCGATTGTCGAAATCCTCACGCCATCACTTCGGTTGGCGATCCACGCGCCTGCGGTTGTTGCTTCGTACATGTGAACCTGCCGGCGGCGAACGCGGGGCGGGTGAGTGATCAGCTTCAGCGGGAACGGGTTGTCTTCGTTCTCGAGCAAGACGTTGTCCATGTATCTGCGAAGACAGGCCTGCGCCGATTTCCGGTCCGGCCTCGTCAGGATCAGGGCATCGGGGCTTCTGTCGGTAAGGCCCCATCGCTGCATGGCGGAGAGGTGGGAGACATAGCAGGTCGGATCGACGAGACAGATGATGTCCTCGGCAGGCAGGTCCGGCACTGTCAGAACCCGGATTATGCGGGCGCCGTAATCCCGGTCGCCGCCGATCACACCCGCCTTCTTCAGCAGTAGCCTCAGCCGCAGATAATCTTCCCGGGTCGGCGTTTCATGTCGCAGGTAAAGTTTCTCGTCGCTGGAGTTCCTGTACATCTGCCAGATCAGCCGAAAGACTTCGAATGGGGTCAGGACCGGCTTGCCTTCCGCCTCCAGCAGGCCAGACAGATACGCCCCTGCGCGGGTCATCTTGTCAGGATAGGTACCGGGAATCTGCTCACTCATTTTTGAATGATCACCCCTTATAAGCGTCCTAAGGACGCTTATAAGGGGTGATCAGGCAGAAGTCAATACATTTACCGCGGCCAAGCGAATGTCGATTACGTTTACTCTGTCACACGGCTGTATATGCGTCCTAAGGACGCATATACAGCCGTGTGTCGGATGTCAAGCGGAACGCACCCTAGGGTGAAGAAAGGGCAGAGATGACCGGACGTCCTACTCGGATGCGTTGCTCAAATCGAATCACACGATCCCGAGTTTTCTGAAAAAGATCCGGTTTCGCATCTCCGCACTATCGATCATCCTACGGTACGACATCGCAACGAACATGATTGACGCCGTCGAGTGAAACCATGTGAAGGCATCACCGCCTGGCAGTACTTTGAAATCGCGTCCGCTAAGATACTTTCTGAAATCGGCGGTAAAATCAGCAAGTATGTAGACGGTCGTGAACGCATTCGCATCGACGTCGATAACTGCATTTCCTTCGCTGTAAGCTCGGCCTGCTTTTAGCGCTTCGACATAGTCTAGAGCGGCCTGCACCGGGTCGTCTCGAGACGCATCTTTTCGAGCAGCTCTCTTTAACTCGACAAGCACCAGGTTGGCAGGCGGCGTTCCCCCATCGTGAAACGAAGCATATCCAGATTCGAATATCGCGATGTCTGGACGCCGGGCAGAATCACTTTCTCCTCTCGTAATTCTTTTCACGGAAAGATCGGAGAAAAGATGCTCATGGAACGCTAGCCTTTCGTCGATTAGCCAAAGATTCTGCTGCTCGTATCCGACTTGGCCACTTTGCTTTCCCCGCGGAAACACCACGCTGTGGATTGCTTCTTCCTTCGAGTGCTTGCCGTCATCGCCCGTACGCAGGCGATCATTCATCAGATCGATTATCGCCCGACGATGCGCCACGTAGGCCGCCAACTCGCTTTTGGCGATATCGGTCATACCCTCTACAATTGACTGCCAGCGCTCAAAGTATCCTTCTTCTGACTTCTGCTCGGGCGTCGCCGACAAAAGACTTTGCACGTCGCTTCGACGCTTCTTCTTCTCGCGGTACGCTCGGTCATGCAGCTCCGCCTCGATCGATGAATCATCGATGCTGCGAATGCCTTTCGCTACATCGTCGATGTCTGAACGCAGGAAGTGATAGCCCATTCCATCGCGGCGAATATATTGGTCGATGGCCAAAACACGTTTCGAGAGCGCGTCTTTCAAGAACGGCTCTAGAAAATTCTTCACCCGCGTCAACGCAGCAGCGCGAACTTGTCCGATCGATTGAGGGTCCCCCAACAAGTCAGCAGCTTCGTGCTCAACAGAGTTACCATCCGTGAATTGCGGAGCGGGCTCCTCGCCCGAATTAAAACCCAGTCTCAGTGGATCGACAGTTTCGTCGAGGTAGCTCCCCTGGACAAGAGACACGTACATGAATCCCGCATCACTCTCTTGCATCGGAAGTGGCGCCGCGCTGAGAATCGGCAAATGCTTTAGCAGATGAAAGCCATCGGCAACTTCGCGGCCGGACGCAGCCAAGATAAATCGATGCTTCACTCCTCCGACTGGTTTGAATCTGAGATGGTCAATGCTGAATGTTCGGCGCCCCACTTCAAACTCTTCGTGGGTCAAATCGATCTGCAGATCTTCTCGCAGATGCCGGGCGAGAGAAGTTTCGGTGCCATCTACGATTCGAATGTCGGGGCTGTCATCTGACACTAGCCGTGGCAAGAAATGCCATACAAATCTTCGAAGGATCGTGTCGCGATTTCGAGGCACTGCATTGGCATACTGTTCGGACATATTCTGAAGTTTGACAGTGGTTCCCGATGACCCCGAGGCCTCCAACTCTGGCACACTCGACCTACCAGAAAAGCGCATATCGAAAAGGAAGTCCCGGCCGAATGTCCGCCCATCGGGGGCCTTAAATCGCGATCTAATCGTCGCGCTTTCAAAGACCTTCAAATAAGTGAACCGGCCTCGACCCTTTCCGCCGATGGAGAGCTTTTTGTCGGAAAACGCCTCGCAAAATGAGTCAAGATTCTCATCGCTGAACCCGACGCCATCGTCTTCAATGATAAAATCCTTCGGCGCTCCGAGAGCACCATCCAATTGCTCGGGATGGCGGACGATTGTGACCCGTATGGTGCCGGCCCCCTTTCCACGATCAGCGATCGCATCCAATGAGTTTGAAACGGCCTCAAATACCGGAAGCAGTCCTTGTGATATCGGTACACGGACATCTTGTCGTATGTAATTCGCGAGGTTGACTTGCATCGATCAATATATCGCTTTCACTGACTTTACAGAGACGAGCCTAGCGACCGACCATACAATTGTCGCTCATTTTTTGCCACGAGCTACAATTGCCGGAGATTTCGCCCTTCGTTGTTCAACAGAATAGAAAAATCCGCCGCGCCGTTTCCGGCGCGGCGACCAAAGTGCTACTCCTTCGGATTCCAGAGCAGCACAAACCGCCCCTTCTTGCCCTTCACCGGCGCAAGATTCGCGTAGATCTTGCGCGGCCCGATTTGCGGGTCGGCGAGCGTGAGGGAGATGTATTCCTTCCCGCTCGTCTTTGCCTGGACGATCCAGCCCCCGCCTATCTCGGTCTCGATGTCGCCGGCGAAGATGCGGTAATCCGGCTGGGCGGGAACTTTCTTGTCCGCGTTCTTCTCGATGCGGATGGGAGCGGTGAAGTTCATCATCGCGAGGGATCCGGAAAAGCCGGTCTTGGTTTCGCTGACATAGCCGAGTGCGTTTGCCATTGTGGTCTCCTGTTCGTTTGCGTTGTCTGCCGACTTCGAGGGACGCCTCGTCCGTGTCGACGCCGGACCGCAAGGACGGCGCGGTCCGCGCCCTGAACCGGCACGGGCAAAGCGCAAGCGGCGCACCGGCTGGGCGATGAATTTTGCGTGGCGATGAATGCGCGAGAGCGCAGAGGAAAATTCTTCGCCCTGCCGGTTTCGGGGACGGGCCGCGCCGTCCAGGTCATACGGCAAGAGACAGGGACGCGGCGTCCCCCCCGGCGGTGCACGGATCAAACGATCAGGCGTCCAGCAGCGGCAATCGGCACTCACCGGCTCCAGAACACATGCACGGCTTCGAATCCCACCGTGACGGTGAACACTTCGCCCCCAAGCTCAAGATCGCGGCCCATGGCCTCCCAGTCGATGTAGGGCTGCGGCGCCTCGGGTATCGCCGTGCCGCATTCGCCGTGAAACGTCTCGGCAAAATCCGCGAGCGAAGGATACTCGCCCGCATAGTCGTCGAACGCAGCGGCGGCTGCGTCCAGATCCTCGCCGAAATGGCGGTAAAGGCACGCGCCGAGGCGGCCATACGCTTCAATGAATTCCGCCAGCGCACAGATCGCCTCGAAGCTCGCCCACTCGCCAACCGGCGCGCCCTCGAACCCTTCATGGTCATGCACCGCGTGTTCTTCCGCCCCCGGCTCCGGGCTTTCAGCCAGCATCGCACGCACCTCGGCGCGCATCGTGTCCGGGTCGCTTGCCTCGATCCAGCGGCCATGCAGGCAACCTGCATTGTAGGCCGCAAGGCAGGCCACATAGACGCGCGGCCTCTCGGCCACAGGGAATGCGCCATCCGGCGCGGTCATGATCGGGTCTGGCATTCGCCTCGCTCCTTCCCGCCCCGTTCCTCCGCGCAGCAGGCGGGAGGGGGCGGCACAAGGCGCATCGCCGGGGCGCACAAGGCGGGTGTGCACGGGGTCAGGTCGGACGGGTGCCAACGCCCCCGACGGCCCTCCCCCGCCCCCCGTGCGCACGCGCCGCGCCCCGGCAAGAGCGACGGGCCGGCTCCTCCCGCCGCGCGCGGACGCACCCGGACACCGCCGACGCCCGGCGTCACCTCACGACCAGGCTCACGCTGCCACGGCTCACCGACTGGCGACGCCTGCCGAAAACCCAGCCAGACCGGATCGCATGGGCGACCCCCTTGGCCTTGCCAATGGGAAGCGCCCGTGCGGCGCCCCGCCGGTGAGCCCCCGCAGCGCCGGGCGGGCCGATCAGGACCGCCCGGTGACCGGAGACGAGCCGGGCCGATGGGGCCGCCACCGGCGTCTCCATCGAACAGACCCCTCGTCAGAGGGGCGGGGCGCAGAGGGATCTTAACTTGCGCGCAGCATGCCTCTAAGTTGCCGATCCGACGGGAGCCCAAATGACACCGCAGCAATTCATCGACAAATGGCGCAAGGTAGAGCTGAAAGAGCGCACGGCGTCGCAGTCCCACTTCATCGATCTCTGCCACCTTTTGGGTCTCGACGACCCGGTGACGGCGGATGGCATGGGCGAATGGTTCACATTCGAGAAGGGCGCCTCCAAGAGCGGCGGCGGTGAAGGTTGGGCGGATGTCTGGCGGAAAGACTGCTTTGCCTGGGAGTATAAGGGCAAGCGCAAAGACCTGGACGCCGCGTTCGAGCAACTCCGGCGGTATGCGATCGGCCTAGAAAATCCGCCGCTGCTGATCGTGTCCGACATGGACACGATCCGGATTCACACCAACTGGACCAACACGGTGCAGCAGGTTCATGTCATCCGGTTGGAAGACCTGACGGACGCGGCCATCCGGGACAAGCTTAAGGCCTGCTTCGAAAATCCCGAGATCCTGAGACCTGCAAAGACACGCCAGAAGCTCACCGAAGAGGCAGCGGCGCAGTTTGCGGGGATTGCGGAGCGACTTCGCGGGCGGGGCCATGACGGAATGGCGGTGGCACACTTCGTCCAACGCCTCGTGTTCTGCATGTTCGCCGAGGACGTGAACCTGCTGCCGAACAAGATGTTCCAGCGGATGCTGGAAGGCTGCGCGGCGGCGCCGGAGAATTTCGAACTGCACGCGCGCACGCTGTTCGGGGCCATGCGCTCCGGCGGAATGGTGGGGTTCGAGAAGGTCGAATGGTTCAATGGCGGCCTGTTCGATGACGATGCCGCGCTGGCGCTGAACGGGCAGGACATCAAGGACCTTCTGGCGGCGGCAAAGCTCGACTGGTCGGATATCGACCCCTCGATCCTCGGCACGCTGTTCGAACGTGGGCTGGACCCGGCCAAGCGCAGCCAGCTGGGCGCGCATTACACTGACCGCGACAAGATCATGCAGATCGTGAACCCGGTGATCATCGAGCCGCTGATGGCGGAATGGGCGGGCGTGAAAGACGTAATCTTGAAGCTCGTTGATCAAAGACGAAAAGCGGAAGCCAAGATCGAGAAAGTTCGTTTGGAGGGCGATGCGGCGATCAAAGCTGACCTGCAATCCGCAAAACTGGGCGAAGAAGAACGACGCCAGCAAGTAACAAGTTTCAAGTCGGCCGCTACAAAGGCCGACAATGAGGCGTCTAGGGAACGTGATCGTTTCATTGAGCGGCTCCGCGATTTTCGTGTCCTCGATCCAGCCTGCGGGTCAGGTAACTTTCTCTATCTTTCATTGCTGGCACTCAAAGACATTGAACACCGAGTTAGCATTGAATGCGAACAGCTTGGCCTCCCAAAACGAAACGTTGTTGTGGGACCGGAGAACGTGCTGGGAATTGAGCTTAATCCGTATGCGGCGGAACTCGCTCGGGCGTCGGTCTGGATTGGTGAAATTCAATGGATGCGACGCAACGGCTATAAGGTAACTAGCAATCCTATTCTCCGCTCGCTGAACAATATCGAGTGCCGGGACGCCGTGCTCAACGCGGATGGCGCGCGGGCGGACTGGCCGAAGGCGGACGTGGTGGTGGGGAACCCGCCGTTTCTAGGTGCAAAATGGATGTTGGATCGTCTTGGAACGGAATATACGAATGCGCTTCGGCAGGCTTATCCTGTTTCTTCTGGGTTAGATTTAGTTGTGTACTGGTTCATGCAGGCGGCGGTCGCACTTGATGGAGAAACCAAACGCGTTGGCTTTGTTGCAACCAATATGATCCGTAGCGAAGCAAACATTAGGGGCGCCCATGAAGCTTATAATCGAGCGCCCATTATTGAGGCTTGGTCTGATGAGCCTTGGGTGGTGGACGGCGCCGACGTCAGAGTTTCTTTGATCGTTTTGTCAAAGCAATGGATTGGTAGCGCGAAACTTGACGGCATTATTGTTCCTAGAATTACGGCCGACTTAAAGGCGTATGCTTTTGATCTGCGCGCCCGCCAAACCTTATCTGAAAATCGTAGGGGCGCAGTCCGCGGCTTTGAGCGAGGCGGATCGTTTGACATCAGTCGCGAAGCCGCCGCCACAATGATCAAGATGCCGATCAATCCGAACGGGAGAATGAACTCCGAAGTTGTAAAGCCATTCTGGACAGTTCCAGACATAGTGGGGAGACCTAAAGAAAAATGGGTTGTCGACTTTGGAGACTTGAGCGAACAAGACGCAGCGCTTTTTGAAGCTCCCTATGCGCTTGTGAGCAAAACCGTAAAGGTTAGTCGGTCGGAAAACCGCGAGACTAGAACAGCTGATAAATGGTGGCGATTCCGCCGATCCGGCGAGGGCGTGCGCGAGATATTGCAGCGATCATCCGAAGTGATAGTCACCGGGCTAGTCACTAAGCATCGAGTCTTCAGGTGGATGAACCAAACTGCCGTTCCCGATACGCGCGTGATCGTATTTGGGCGGAGCAACTGGGTGCAGTTCGGATTACTTTCATCGGTTTTCCATGAAAAATGGTCGTTGAACACATGTCAGTACCACGGCGTAGGAAATGATCCTGTTTATACGCCCGGCGATTGCTTCGAAACCTTCCCGTTCCCCGAAGGCCTGACGCCGAATATTCCGGCGGCGGAGTATGCGGCGGACCCGCGCGCACAGAAGATTGCAGCGGCGGCGGCGCGGCTGAATGAGTTGCGCGAGAACTGGCTGAACCCGGCGGACCTTGTGGTGCGCGTGCCGGAAGTGGTGCCGGGGTATCCGGACCGTATTCTTCCGAAGGATGCGGCCGCCGAGGCTGTGCTGAAGAAGCGGACGCTGACCAATCTCTATAACGAGCGCCCGGCCTGGCTGGAACATGCACATGCCGCGCTGGATGAGGCGGTGGCAGAGGCCTATGGCTGGGGCGAGGACTGGCGGGCGGGCAAGCTGACCGAGGACGAAATCCTCGCGCGCCTGTTCCGGCTGAATCAGGAACGGGCGGCGGCGCAAGCATAACGTTGAATTGTTTGCATAAGCGGCGAGTAACCTTACCTTCGCGTTGATGCTCGTCAGCCGTGCGCCATCACTCTATTTTTGGAGTCGCAGTTCTTCACCCGACGTCCATCCCCATCGCATTAGCGACCATATCGGCCACATCATTTGCAGCCCTCCGCGCGCTGTCATTGGCGAGGTGTGCATAGCGCTGCGTCGTCGAGACATCCTTGTGGCCGAGCAGCGCGCCGATCACGGGCAGCGACAGTCCTGCGGCAACGCCAAAACTTGCAAAGCTATGCCGCAGGTCATGGATGCGCACGTCCTCGATGCCGGCTTCCTTCCGTATCGCGCGCCAGTCTTTCTGAATGCCCTGAAACGCAGACCCGCCGGTCGCGGACGGAAACACCCAAGTTTTGTGCACTCTTGGCCAGTCCCGAAGGAACTGGAGCGCGACCCCCGACAGGGGGCGTATGGACTTTCCGGTCTTGCTCTTGTCGAGACGCAGGAAGCCCTGGTCAAAATCAACCTGTGACCATTTCAGGCCGGTGATCTCGCTGCTTCGGGCGCCGGTCAGAGTCAGCATCCGGATGACCCCTACCCCCGTTCGGGACTTGCCCAGCCTGTCCCATCGGTCGAGGACTTCCCCGAGCCGTTTGGCTTCGTCCCGTGTGAGAAACCGCTCGCACTTGTTGCTCGGCTGAAGCTTCACGCCCCGGCATGGATTGCGCGAGATCAGCTCGTGATCTTCAGCGTGCGCAAAGACGCTGGAGAGGACCCGGATCGCCCGCGCAGCGGTTCCCGCCCCTCCGGATGCATTGCGGACGCCGCGCGCCCTCGTCTTCTTCTTCGAGGCCGTCCTGCCGGATGCAATCGTGTCTCGCAGGACTTCAATGTCTGCCTTGGTCACTCTTGAGAGCCGCTTCGTGCCGAGCACCGGCCGGACATGGATTTCGAGCCGGTCGACATCCACCTTGATGTTGGCCGGCGTCCGGGGCGCACCAGTGCGCCGGTTCAAGGGGGCGGCCTCTTTCACCCACATGTCGATGGCGTCATTGACGCTGAGCTCGCTGCGGCGCTTTTCAGCGATCTCCTCGACCATGTCCTCGGCGAAGGCTGCCTTGCCGAGATACTGCGAGGCGCGGAGTTTTGCGGCAGCCAGCTTCAAATTTGAAACCTTGCCTATCGTGACGCGCCGCTGTTGCGCCTCCCTGCCCTTTCCGACCCGGTACTGAACGATCCACGACTTCACACCGGTCGGGCGGACGCGTACGCCGAAGCCCTTGGTGTTCTCATCCCACAGGAAGTATTCGGTCGCACCGACCCTGGCATTGTCGACAATTGTGGCGGTCAATCTGGTGGTTATCGACTGCATGGCGGACCTTGGGATCAAATAGGCAGAGGTCAAATGTGGAAGCACGGTGGAAGCACCGTTCCGTATTTCACCCGCAAACACGATCTACCATCATCAAGCCAAAATAGCAATCAACCGTCTGATTTCATTATATAATTTCAATGTTCCGCAAGCATGCGCAAATAGGCGCAAATTCCTATGCGATCTGACTCCGAAGGCAAAGGTCAGAGGTTCGAATCCTCTTGGGTGCGCCATAAAATCAAGGACTTAGCTGTTACTTTCTGACCGATGAGCCCCCTGATTTTGGCTTTGGGTTCCACCGGGGTTTCACAGAATTCGAGGTTTTTCGGCTGTTTCGGCGGGTTTCAGACCGTTCCGATCAGTGCGGCGAGGCCCTCGCCGCAAACGTGGGAGCGCGCGCCCATTGACCCATCTTGCAGCTTGATATCATTTTGTCTATATTGATATCATTGCTATCAAGAAGTGGGGTTCGCCATCATGGTCGCTGTTACGATCCGTAATCTTTCAGAAGAAGCGCACCGCGCTCTTAAAATGCGTGCGGCTGAACACAATCGAAGTGCAGAAGCAGAAATGCGGGCGATCCTAGAGGCCGCAGTGATGCCAGCCGTACGCCTTCGGCTTGGGACCGCTATGTCAGACATCGGCCGGAAGGCTGGGCTTACAAATTCAGATATTGAAGCACTCGGCCAGGTTCGCGACTCCAAACCTGCCGAACCGATCGGTTTCGAATGA
>Ga0315903_10000623_pt1 | contig 53259 bp, 35 predicted proteins | sample LakEriMetagenome_7_FD_203524 | JGI IMG/M metagenome (GOLD analysis project Ga0315903, IMG submission 203524) | Freshwater fungal communities from buoy surface, Lake Erie, Ohio, United States - Buoy 2 MA119 | ecosystem: Environmental > Aquatic > Freshwater > Lake | place: USA: Lake Erie, Ohio... | reverse complement strand
CTTGTCCTACGACCGGCTCACACACCCTACTTGTTGGTGCTATAGGAACGCCAATTTCCCATCGACGTTTGGTTCTGGTGTGTTCGCGGTCGGGTGGATGCTGTCAGGTCGCGTTGCGAAGCACAGCGGTCGGTACAGACCATAAGAGTCGCTTGTCCTACGACCGGCTCACACACCCTACTTGTTGGTGCTATAGGAACGCCAATTTCCCATCGACGTTTGGTTCTGGTGTGTTCGCGGTCGGGTGGATGCTGTCAGGTCGCGTTGCGAAGCACAGCAGTCGGTACAGACCATAAGAGTCGCTTGTCCTACGACCGGCTCACACACCCTACTTGTTGGTGCTATAGGAACGCCAATTTCCCATCAACGTTTGGTTCTGGTGTGTTCGCGGTCGGGTGGATGCAGTCAGATCGCGTTGCGAAGCACAGCGGTCGGTACAAACCATAAGGGTCGCCTCCTCTACGACCGGCTCACACACAATACTTGCTGGTGCTTCGCTGCCATCGGCTAGGGAACTACCAATTGACCAGCGGATCGACGCTGGCTGCCGCTGGTCTTGGTGAGGGAATCCCCCAAGGCGTCGCGCCATCGGGCAGCTTCTTCCTGGAGTAGCTGAGCCACCTCGGGGTAATCTGCGATGCGGTTGGTTGTCTCGGAGGGATCCTCTTCCAGATCATAGAGCGAAAGAGGTGCTTCGAGGGTGTCGTAGGGAATCGGCATTCCATCGTCACGCCCCTTTCGTCCCTGGAGCGATCGGTAGCGGTGGGGCAACACTAGTTTCCATCGTTCGGTGCGTACCGCATGCAGTTCGTTGTTCAAAAAGTAGTAGGGGAGGCTGGTGTGAGGCGACGGGCCATTGGCGTCGCCGGAGAGCAGAGAGCCGAGCGGCTTTCCGTCGATGGGGAGATCGGGAAGTTGAGCATTTGTCAGAGTGGCGATCGTCGGCAAGAGGTCGATGGTGGCGGTGAGTCGATCGCAGGTGGTGTCGGCTGGGATATGGCGTGGCCATCGCGCGATCATGGGGACTCGCATGCCACCTTCCCAGCAAGTTCCTTTGCCTTCCCGGAAGATTCCCGCCGACCCCGCGTGCGTACCATAGCTTAGCCAAGGGCCATTGTCGCTGGTAAAAAGGATCAGGGTGTTGTCGTCGACATGGAGATCTTTTAGCTTCTGGACGATGCGACCCACCGAAGCATCGACTTCGCGCAGCACATCGCCGAAGGGGCCGCGCGGACTGGTTCCCTGAAATGGTTTGCCGGCAAACAGCGGTACGTGGACCATGGTGTAGGGAACGTAGAGGAAGAAGGGTCCTTTCCCTGCACTTGCCTCCAGAAAGGCTTCGGCGCGCTGCGTGTATTGTTCGGTGAGCGACACTTGGTCGTCGGCGGTGACATCGGCATCGACCACGGTTTCATTTTCGAAGAGGGGCAGAGGGGGAAAGCCGTTTTGGCGTTGAGGTGCATTGGGTGGTAGGTGAGCCAGATCGGGATGAAACGGCCACATGTCGTTGGAGTAAGGCAGGCCGAAGTAGGAATCGAAGCCGTGCCGAGTCGGGAGGAATTGGGGATGGTGCCCCAGGTGCCATTTGCCGATGCATGCCGTCTGATAGCCTCGCCGCTTGAGCATTTCGCCCATCGTTGTCTCACCGTCGGCGATCCCGATCTTTGACTGCGGGCCCAGTGCACCGACGATACCGACCCGTTCGTGGATGCATCCGGTCATCAGGGCAGCGCGCGACGCGCTGCAGACGGGGGAGGAGACAACAAAGTCGGTGAATCGTCTTCCCTCGCGCGCCATCTGGTCGAGGTTGGGTGTCAGATGGGTATCGCCGCCAAAACATCCCACATCGGCATAGCCAAGGTCATCGACGAATAGCAGAACGACGTTGGGGGGTTCTGCCGCGTTTGCCGCACCGAGTGGATCCGCCAGGATGGCGAAAGTCACCAGCAGCCATGCGGTGAAAAAGCGGGAAGCAGTGTGAATCGAGCGAGGGAGCATGATGGCAAACTCCTGGTATCGGTAGGGACGGCATGCCCGAGGCGATGGCGATGGAGGTCGTCGTCGGGAAGAAGCCATCTTATACTGAGTGGACTTGCCAAGGTTTTTGCACTGCGATCGATTGGGGTTCAGTGCGGTGACCGATTGGATATCTGTTGGTGCTCAGAGCAAAGGACGAATGCGATGAATCAGGTGTGCCGCTGGGGTTTTTTGTCGACTGCAGGAATTGGGAAAAAGAACTGGCGAGCGATCCGTCGCTGTGGAAATGGTCAGGTGGTGGCGGTCGCCAGTCGCAAGCAATCATCAGCGCAGCAGTTCATCGACGAATGCCAGCAGTGGGAGCCATTTGGGCCGGATCCTCAGGCGGTCGAGGGCTATCAAGAATTGATCGACCGGCCTGATATCGACGCCATCTACAACCCGCTGCCGACCGCGCTGCGCAAAGAATGGACGCTCAAGGCGATCGCTGCCGGAAAGCATGTGCTGGGGGAAAAGCCGGCGGGGGTGCATGCGGGGGACGTGGAAGAGATTCTTGCGGCCGCTAAGGCCAAAGGGGTCCAGTACATGGACGGCGTCATGTTCATGCACTCGGGGCGATTGCTGCATCTGCGTCAGGTGCTGGACGAAGGGAGTACGATCGGAAGTATCCGCCGTGTGGCGACGCAGTTCAGCTTCTGTGGCGACGAAACGTTCCGAACGGAGAACATTCGATCGATGAGTCAATCGGAGCCGCATGGATGCCTGGGGGATTTGGGGTGGTATTGCCTCCGGATGATCCTCTGGACGCTTCAGTGGCAGCCACCCCGTCAGGTTGTCGCTCACACACTGGCTACCATTCAAGGCAAGGGGAGTCCTTCTCCGGTACCCGCATCATTCTCCGGTGAACTCTTCTACGATCAGGGGTTGAGCGCCAGCTTCTTTTGTTCGTTCCTGACCCACCACCAACAATGGTGTCACATCAGCGGTGACCGGGGGTTTGCGTCGATCGAGGATTTTGTCCTTCCCTTCCATGGGACGGAAGTCGACTTCCATGTCAGCCAGCACCATTTCATGGCCGACGGATGTGACTTCCATATGGAGCGGCATACGAAGCGGCATGCCGTGCCAGAGTATTCCAGCGGGCGACCAACGGCTCAGGAGGTGAGCCTCTTTCAGAAGTTCAGCCAATTGGTGCTGGATCGCAACCACGACCCGTCTTGGGGTCAGATGACGCTGGCCACGCAGCAGCTTTTGGATGCCTGCTGGCAGTCGGCTCAGTCGAACGGCGCGCCCGTGGCCATCGACAGTGGACGTTTCGCCAAGATTTGACCGAGCGGATGGTCAAGGGGCATTTGTTGGAAGCTTCCCCCTCTCCCGTTGCTTTCAATGATCCCCTCTTGGCGAGAAGGGATCTATCGATGCAAAGATCGTCGGAATCAGCGGGCGGAGCCGAGTTGTTCGAGCACTTGACGGACGATGCGGTCGATCATGTCGTTGCCGATCCCTTCGGTGCGCGAACTGGGTCGCACGGAGGGTTTGGCGACATCCAGCCGGAAGCTTTCCATCAGTTCCGATAGCTTCGACTGGATCTTGTCGGCGGCCGACTGCTGGATGGTGGAGAGGGGCTGGCGCGATTTACCCAGGTCCCATCCACGTATCAGAGCACCGCGTCGGAAACCTTCCGGGAACTCGGCGGTGGCCAGCATGGCATCAAACAGGGGAAGCAACCGATACTGCAGCTGCATCGCCTCATGCCATCGCTCGTGCCTGGCAGCCTCATAAATCGCCTTGGTTAGTTCAGGGACCACGCCGCTGGTGGCGTTGGTGCCGCCATCGCATCCGACCATCAGCATCGGGACTAGGGCGGCATCCCAGCCGGTCAGGAAGAAAAAGTCGGGGCGATGGGGTCGGACTTCCGCGATCATGCGCATCATGTGGGGGATATCCCCCGAGCTGTCTTTGATGCCGACGATGCGGGGGCATTCCAGAGCCAGTCGCTTGACGGTGGGGACGTCGATGGGAGAAGCAAACAGGGGGATGTTGTAGAGGGTGACATCGACCGTGACGCGATCGGCGATTTCCTTGAAGTAGGCGTAGACGCCTTCGGGAGCCAGGCGATAGTAGAAAGGAGCGACGATCGCCACTGCGCGGCAGCCGAGAGCTCCATAGGTATCGCAGGCGTCGATGGTTTCCTTGACGTTCGCTTCTGCGGCACCGGCCAGGATGGGGACGCGGCCCGCGGTCTGGTCGACGACGATGCGGATGATCTGGCGGCGTTCTTCGGGGGTGAAGCGAAGGAACTCTCCGGTGCTGCCGTTGGGATAAAGCCCGTGGACCCCTTTTTCGATCAGCCAATCGATATAGCCTCGCAGTTGGGGTTCGTCGATTTCCCCACGGCGATCCAGCGGGACGATGTTGGGTGTGAAGATACCTGCCAGGGGGCTTTTGCTAGACATGGGATCCATCCGTCTCGAAGGGACAGCAACTGGGGAAGTTGGGTGAGTGAGCCAAGTGGTGGCCGGGTTTCTGTGGAGCGAATCTGCGCCAACATGGCTCGTCCGGCAACCTCCGATATTTTAGACTCAGTTTCCCCTACTTTCTTCCCAGTCTCCCCGGACTTCCTGAAAGCTAACCCCCGATGGCTCGGAATAACCGTCAAACTCCGGCGCAGTCGTCACATTGGGTACCGGGTTGGCTGTGGTTATTGATGGCGGCCGCCTTGGTGGGGGTCTATTCGGTTTTTTTTCTTGGCGCGCCGCTGCTGCCGACGCTGGATGCGGACGGGCAGGTCAACTACTTGGCAAGGTGGCAGGCCTTGCTGGTGCGTCTGACTTATCCGGATGGGATTCTGCAGAGTTGGACGGCGGGAGGCCGGATGGCGCTGGCGATGGCGGATCGCCTTCCGTTGCTATTGGGGGTTGCATGTTGGATTGCAGCCGGTTGGTGGATTGGACGATCCGTTATCGGATGGGTCTTGGTGGGGCGGGCTTGCGATGCCCAGGGGAGTCGGTGGGTGGCGGGGATGCATGGGATGGAGCGATGGGGGCTGGAGTCGCTGTTGGGGATGGCGCTGATTTCCCATGGGGTGCTGGCCTTGGGACTTTTGGGGTGGATTGGCACGCGCTGGCCGCTGGTGTGCGGGCTCTTTTTAGCGCTGCTTGCAGCGTGGCGGTTCGGGGGTCGCCTGCCCATGGCGCGAGATCTTAAAAGCCTGTTGCAGGAGAATCAGTCCAGCGCATGGGAGCGGCGATGGGTGCAGCTAGGTTGGATGGCGATCGTTTTTCTTTCGGCGTTGATCGTTTGGGGGTCGCTGATGCCGCCGATCGAATTCGATGTGCGTGCGTATCATCTGCAGGCTCCCAAAGAGTTTTTTCAGCGGGGAGCGATCGGGTGGGTGGACCACAATGTCTACGCCAACATGCCGTTGGGTGCGGAGATGCATGCGCTGGCGTGGATGGTGCTGTGGGGTGGCGAGGATGGATGGTACTCAGGCGCGCTGATCGGCAAAGGAGTGATCGCCGCTCATGCCGTGCTGGCCGCTCTCTTGTTGGCAGGTCATTTGACGCGCCTGGCAGGTCGATTGAGCGGGATGGGGGCTGGACTATTGTGGTTGGGGACCCCGGGGATCGCTGAGGTATCGCGACTGGGCCTGATCGAAGCGGTATTGGCTGCTTATTTGGCTGCTTGCTGGGTGGTGATGCATCGGCTGATTGCCTTGCGCGCCGACCGGCTGGGAGGTTGGTTTCTGTTGGGGCTTTTTGCAGGCGCCGCGGCGGCGTGCAAGTACACGGCGATCCCCTTCGTGGTCGCTCCCGTGTTGCTGCTGGCGATTGGATGGCACAGTCGGCTTGGGGAGCGATGGTGGAACCAGAACGAAGAGCGAATGAGTCAACCATCTTCGGGTTGGTTGCCGCGGGTCGTTTGGGTTTTGGTGGCAGGAATGTTTCTGGGGGGTGGCGGCTGGTATCTGAAAAATGGAGTGCTCGGTAGAAACCCCGTTTTTCCTTTGGCTGGAGGTTGGCTTGGTGGCGGAGAATGGTCGACGGATCAGCATCAGCAATGGCAACGGGCGCACGAGGTGCCGCGTCGCAAGGATCTACCGGCGGTGGCCGACTTGAGCAAGACGGCGATGATCGAAGCGTTTCAGACGGTGTCCTATCGGTCCGCTTACATCGGTTGGATGCTGTTGCCGATGGCGATCGCGGGGCTGGCGGTTCGGTCGGCGCGGTGGGCGATGGTCTGGTGGTTGCTGGGGGTCGCGATCTGGTGGCTGGCCAGTCATCGGCTGGAGCGGTTTTGGTTGCCTTTGGTGCCGCTTCTGGTGGTTGCTGCGGGTTGGGGGATTGGCCGATGGCGAGATTCCCTGCAAGGTTGGCCGGTGGCGTTGGCGTTGGGACTTCATGGTCTGTATGGGGTGTTGATGGAATCGGATTGGCCGTATGTCGATAACCGGATCGGTGTGGCGCTCCAGGAGTTGCGAGCGGATCAGTGGGAGAGCCGGTCGGAGGTATCGGGCGGCGGCGAAGGGGAAGCGATGCTGGAGCGTGTGCCGGCGCATCAGCGATGGATCAACAGCCACTTGCGGGATGGTCGACTGAAGGCAGGGGAGCGCGTGCTGATGGTGGGAGATGCGAGGGTCTTTGATCTTCGCGTGCCGATTGCATCGAGTTCCTGCTTTGATCGATCGATGCTGGAGGAGTTGGCTGGGTTGGTCGATCCGAAGGAGCGAGCGGAGTTCTTCAGGCGGCGAGGGGTTAGGTATGTGGCAGTCGATTGGGGAGAGATTGAGCGGTATCGGAGTCCAGGGAACTATGGTTTCAGCCAACGTATCGATCGGCGGTTGATGGACCAGTTGGTGGAGCAGGGGGTGGTGGAGCGGGTCGACTGGCCGCTGGAATCGGACCGAGCCGATTTGTATCGCGTTTTGGAAGGTCGGTAACCGATAGGCGATCGGGTCGGGGAGCCGACGAACGGGTCAGAGAATCGCGATCTGGAATCTGGATCTGGGCTAGTTCGGCGGAGTGGTTGGTGGTTGCCGTTGCGCTCGGGCAATGCCTGCAGGTGCCGCAAGATCCGCGGCGGTTTTTTCCGCTGAGCCATGGTCTGGCCATGATCCAAAGGGAGAAAGCGACGATGGCCAGAGCGATGGGGAGTTGGTAGTCCATGGTGGCCCTTGGTGTGGGGTGATTTCCTTCGCAAGTCAACAGCTAGGAGTGGGAGTTTATGTTCCCAGCCATGCGGTGCCTAATTGGTAGGTCAGCCAGGCGCCCATGTAGGCCAGTGTGGTCATGTAGAGGAAGGTAAAGAGAGGCCAGCGCCAGGAGTTGGTTTCTCGACGGATGACCAGGAGGGTTGCGGCACACTGAGCGCACAGGGCAAAAAAGACCATGATCGAAAGAGCCACTGGAAGCGTGTAGACGGGGCGACCATCGGGCCATCGGGCCTGTTGAAGAGTCGCCTGCAATGGTTGGTTTTCCGAGTCGACGTCGCCGCCCAGGCTGTAGATGGTGCCGAGCGTAGCGACGATGACTTCGCGGGCCGGGAAGGAGGCGAGGACGCCAACGCCAATCCGCCAGTCCCATCCCAGGGGCCTGATGGCAGGTTCGATGGTTTGGCCGAGCCGTCCGAGGAAGCTGGTTCGGATCTGGTCGGCCTGCAGTCGCTGCTTTTCTTCGATCAGCGCCTGGACTTCGGCTTCGGTAGCACCCGAAGGCTGCCTTTCCAGCTGTTCGATTCTCGCTTCCAGTTGGTGGACCTTGGGGTTGGTGGCGGGGAAGTAGGCAGCGGCCCAGATGAGCACCGAGGTTGCAAAGATCAGCGTGCCGGCTCGCTGAACAAACGCCACAGCACGTTCCCAGACACGCGCGGCGACCACACGGAGCGACGGGACGGTGTAGCGCGGGAGTTCCATGACGAAAGGGGGTGGGTCGCCAGGGAGCAGCCAGCATCGGATCGCCCAGGCAACAGGGATCGCTACGAGCGCACCCAGGGCTTGGAACAACAGCAGGACGACCGCTTGGAGGCGGATCCAGCCCCCCAGCCAGTGCGAGTCGGGGACGAAGGCGGACACCATTAAAAGGTAGACCGGAAGTCTCGCTGAGCAGCTCATCAAGGGTGCGACCAGAATCGTCAGCAGACGATCTCGGGAGTTCTCGATCACTCGCGTCGCCATGATGCCCGGTACGGCGCAGGCGAAGGAGGACATCAGCGGCAGAAACGACTTGCCGCTCAGCCCTAACCGGGTCATCAATTTGTCCATGACGAATGCAGCGCGAGCCATGTAGCCGCAATCTTCTAGCAGACCGATGAAGAGGAAAAGGATCAAGATCTGCGGGAGGAAGACCAGGACCGAACCAACCCCACCCACCACACCGTCGATCAGCAGGCTTCGAAGCGGGCCGGGGGACATCGCGTTTTGGATCGCAGCAGCGATCGACTCCTGGATCGCTTCGATCCCATCGGTCAGTGGAGCGGCCCAGGAGGCGATCGCCTGAAAGATGAGAAACATGATCGTGGCGAACGCGATCAAGCCCCAATAGCGATGGGTAATCCAGCGGTCGATTCGATCGCTTAGCGTGGTCCGCGATTGAGCTTCGCGGGAAACAACCTGTTGCAGTTGCTTTCGAATCCAACCGTAACGAACTTGGGTTTCAATCGCTGGCAATCGGACTGAGGCAGCTGCAAGCTCTTGGCGTACCTGTGCCAGTTGCCGAGGAAGATCCGGCAGGCCTTGCTGCACCCAGGAGGATTCGGTCTGTCCGCTGATATCCAGCAGCAGTCGATCGGCGAGGAATCGTGGTGGAGGAGAACCCAGTTGGCGGGCGATGGATTGCTGGAGAGCCTCTCGTGCGGCAACGTAAGAGTCTGGGAAAAGTTCGGGTGGATCGGCTGGAGGAGTTGCGATCGCTCGGCGGATGGTTTGTTTGAGAGATTCGATGCCCAGCCGCCGATTGGCGGAGGTAGTTACCAGGGGGACGCCCAATCGAGCTTCCAGATTGGTCAGGTCGATTGCGATCCCACTGTCGGTCACCCGATCCCACATATTCAAAACCAAGACGATCGGTAAACCTAACTCTCGAACCTGACTGAAAAGGTAGAGATTTCGTTCGATATTGGATGCATCCACGATGACCACAATGGCCGACAGCGACGGGACATCCGCCTGGTGCCCCAGCAGCACGTCCACGGAGACCCGTTCGTCTGGGGAGCGAGCGGAGAGGCTGTAGGTTCCCGGAAGGTCAATCACCTGAACTAGGCCTTCCCCATCGTCATAGCTGCCGATTTTCTTTTCGACCGTCACACCGGGGTAATTGCCGACACGCGCGTTGAGTCCGCAAAGAGCATTAAAGAGCGAACTTTTGCCGGTGTTGGGATTGCCTACTAGAGCGATCGTGATCGTTGGATCGCCGACATCCTTGGAGCTTGTTGCAGAGCCATTCATGGTTGCACCGTGACGAACACGCGCTGAGCCTCCGAACGTCGGAGCATCAGTCGATAACCCGAAACGGCGAATTCAAGCGGATCTCCCAAGGGAGCTTGCCCAACCCGTTCTACGGTCGTTCCCTCGAGAACCCCCATCTCCATCAGCCGGAGCGAAATCGCATCGTCACCGGCCACCTGGAGGACAATCCCACTTTGACCGAGGAATAGCTGGTCGAGCGTTATCACGGAGAAACTACTTTTGTCGAGGTTTTCCAGAGTGCTTCCAGTCCGCTCGCAGGAAACTACTGCTTGCTAGTGCGGTCGAGAGTTGACTCAGGGAGTTCAGCAATCGACTGGCACGATCGGTCCATCAGAAAAGCTTGGGGATAGCGATTCGGGGGAAGGGAGCAAGAGAATAGAGGTGTGGCAGTCGATGCGGAGCGAAAGGCGTCTTCCTTCCAATGCGATGATGCAGGGAGAGCCTGGTTGCAGCATCTTCAGTTTGGCTCCAGGGAGCAGGCCGATCTCCTGAAGTCTCTGGACACAACAATCATCGCCATCCAAATGCACGACGGTTGCAATCTCACCAGCTTGGAGAAAATCGATCGGGATGGAGTCGAGAACCGTTGCATCGGAATCCGGCTGGATCATCGCTCACCTTCTCCCAGTCAAACTCATCACTGTAAAAATAGGCTTCAGGATCCCGATCGAACAGAAATCGAACAAACCTGATTCTGTACTTGAGACTCAATCTCAACCTTTTTCAGTGTAGCAATCGACTGCCCGGAAAGCAACCAATTCATTGTTCAAATTGTAACAACGAAAACTGTGAAAAATGCAAGCTGTCATTTCATCCCAAAAGGTGGGTGGCACCAATCTCAGACGGTTTGGTTGGTTTGTGGATCTTGCGTAATTTCGGGTAAATGGGTTGGCATTGAAAAAGGTGGGTGGCACCGATCTCGGGCATTGAAAAAGGTGGGTGGCACCGATCTCGGGTTGACATTGAAAAAGGTGGGTGGCACCGATCTCGAAAGGTGGGTGGCACCAATTATGGAAATCGCCTGAAAGTGGGGATGGAAAGAACTAGATGGTTGTTCGGGTGGTTTGGGTGGAATCGAGCTTTTGGGATGAATGGATGGCTTGATGGCTGAGTGGGTTGGACTTCTCCGGTATGGCGGGCATTGCCAATGGAACCAGCGACGAATAGAAAATAGCCTTGGCCCAAGACGACTTGCTGGCCGAAAATAGACTGTCGGACCATTTCAGCAGATTTGTTGGCAGTGCGCAAACGAATCGAACTCGATGACCCGGGGTTTACTGGTCTGAAGTTTACTGGTCTGAAGTTTACTGGTCTGAAGTTTACTGGTCTGAAGTTTACTGGTCTGAAGTTTACTGGTCTGGGGGTTACTGGGCCTAAGGATAGCTCGATCGGTGGTTTGCATGGCTGCCTGGGAGAGCCAGTACGAGGGTAGACGTCGACCGCATGCCAATGCTGGCAGTCCGAAAGCTTTGCTCTTTGAGGCTGTTGGGGATGAATGTTGGTAGGCGGAGGATTCCAGGCACCGTTTCTTGAATTTGACGGATCGTTTCTTTCTCCCCTCTTCTGTCGGCACCCGAAGAAAGAACCGAAGAGATCACTTCGATGGAAGCACGCCAGTCCAAACCAGGGTTCTACGCTCGTTGGAGCTGGGCATTGCTCCTCATCCTTGGCTCCCTGGTGCCATTCGCCTTCTACGGTGCAGGACAGGCGGTCCAGAGCAACGTCAACAAGATCGAAGATTGGCTACCGAAGAGTTTTCGTGAGACAGGGGAGCTGGGGTGGTTCCGTCAGCATTTCCCGACGGATCAGTTCATCCTTCTGACCTGGGAGGGGTGCAAGCTGGCTGGCGATCCGGAGACTTTTCCTCTGCAGGAGGATGATCCACGAATCGCTTTGGTGGCTGAGTCATTGCGAGGCGAGGACCCGACGGGTCAGAACGAGGATGCCGCTCTTTGCCGCCGATACTTCAAGTCGGTGACCACTGGCAGAATGTTGCTCGATCAGCTGGTTTCGTCTCCCCAGAGCTTGCCTCACGCGGAGGCGGTGGAGCGTCTACAGGGCTCGTTGCTAGGCCCTGACGGACGTCAAACCTGCCTGCTGCTGGGTCTGACCGAGGATGCAACCCGGGAATTGAAAAAGGTCCTAGGTCGTGGCCAATACCGCATTTTTCGCCCGTCGGTACCCCCGGGGGTTCTTCGCCGACAATTGACCAAATGCGGGATCAGCGACCAGATCCTGAGGCTTGGCGGCCCCCCTGTCGACAACATCAGCATCGATGAGGAAGGGGAAAAGACGCTAGCGCGTTTGGCGGGTATTTCCGGACTGCTTGGGATCTTCCTGGCATGGTGGTCGTTGCGGCACGTCGGGATGACGATGATCGTCTTCTTCTGTGCCGTTTTGAGCGCTGCATTGTCGCTGGCGGCAATTTATTACAGCGGGCAAACAGTCGACGCGATCGTCCTTTCGATGCCATCCCTGGTCTATGTGCTGGCTATCTCGGGCGCGGTGCACCTGATCAACTACTACCGTGATGCCGTGATTGAAGGGGGTCTGGAAGGAGCTGCCGAACGGGGCGCCTGGCACGCCTTCAAGCCGGCGGCACTGTGCACCACCACCACTGCCCTGGGCCTAATCTCGCTCTATGCCAGCGAATTGACTCCGATTCGTAAGTTCGGTCTCTACGCCGCCGTCGGCGTGATCCTCACTCAGTTAGTTATTTTCCTCCTGATTCCTTCGGCGCTGGAGTTGTGGAAGATCGGACGAATCTGGTTGCACATCCGCGCGGACGAGGATGCCGAGCCGGATCCGGAGGCAGTGCTAGATACCTCCAAAATGACTCCGTTTGCCAAATTTTGGAACACCTTCGGTTCCCTGATGATTCGCAACCATGCGGCTGTTTTTGCCGGGGGAGTTGCATTGATCTGTTTGATCGGACTGGGGCTTGGTCGAGCGAAAACGTCGATCAACCTTCTCGAACTATTCGACTCCCAGGCACGCATTCTCAAAGACTATCGCTGGATCGAAAATCGGTTGGGGATGTTGGTTCCTCTGGAGATCGTTGTGCGTTTCTCGCCCGAAAGCCAAGCGCAAGGTGAGCGTACGAATGACTCCACGACGGAAGACCTATTCCGGCTGACATTCCTGGAGCGACTGGAGACGACGGCGCTGATTCAGGAAACGATCGAGAAGGAGTTTGGCCAGACCGGACAGGGTATCGTCGGCCGCAGTATCTCGGCAGCCACCTTTGCTCCCTCGATGCCCGCGCAGAACGGTGGGTTGATTTCGTTTGCCAACCGCGCCGCTTACAACAGCCGGTTAGAGGAAAGCCGAGAGGAGTTCATCAAGAGCGGGTATCTGCGGACCGATCCGACCGATGGCAGCGAGCTGTGGCGTGTCAGTCTTCGTGTGGCGGCGTTTCAGGGGGTCGATTATGGGCAGTTTGTTCATGAACTGCGCGCGACGATCCAGCCGATCATGGAAGCCCACCGCTACCGCGTAGAGATCCTAAGCCACATGGCCAACGGCAGCGAAGACAAGCACATCAGCGGTCGCAAAGTATTTTTGTGGGATTCGCCCGATCCGGCGGGCTATGAAGAGGGAACGCTGGCGCGGGAGGCGACGATGCGGATCGACCAGCATCATGCGATGATCGATGCGCTCGATTCCCTGCTGACCAAGGCGAGGCTTCGTGTTTCGCGCAGTCAGAAGAACCCTTCGGAGATTCCCCACACCAAGATGCAGTTGCTCAACCAACTGGATCAAGTCATCCTTGTTGGGGACTTCACCAAGGATCAGTTGGAAGACATTCGCTTTGCTCTTCCGTCGGCGATCTATGTCGCACCGCCCACCCCTCCGAAAAGGCAGGCAGTGGCCGAAGCATCCAGCGAGGACCAGCCTTGGCTGTCGGCCGTCTACACCGGGGTGGTGCCCATCGTCTACAAAGCTCAGCGAGCACTTCTGGAAAGCCTCATCGAATCGACATTCTGGTCGTTCGCCACGATCACGCCGCTGATGATGCTGGTCTCTCGCAGCTTGCGGGCAGGTATGGTGGCGATGATCCCGAACTTGTTGCCGGTGGTGGCGATCTTCGGCGCGATGGGGTGGTTGGGGATCGCCATCGATATCGGATCGATGATGACCGCGTCGATCGCTCTGGGGGTCGCCGTCGACGACACGATCCATTTCCTCTCCTGGTTCCGCAGCGACCTCGACAAGCTGAAGGATCGACACAAGGCGATTCTCGCAGCCTATCAGCGCTGTGCGATTCCGACGCTTCAGGCAGCGGTCATTTCCGGACTGGGACTTTCGGTCTTCGCGTTCAGCACGTTCACTCCCACCCAGCGGTTTGGGTGGCTGATGCTGACGATTCTGATCGCCGGTGTGGTAGCGGAACTGGTTTTGTTGCCAGCGATCCTGGCCGGACCACTGGGTCGCGTTTTCGACCGGAACAGTCGCCGCACCAGCCTCGGAAAGCTCTGGCTGCTGGCTCGCTATCAGAGCCGCAGGTGGACTGAGCCGAAATCGGAAGTTTCGCTGCGACGTGTCGCGTAAAGGACTCTGGTGACCTTGTCCCGCGGAGCGGAGGGCGACTTCCTGAGTTCCGGCGATCCGGCCGAGGAAAGTTCAGCAGTCCCAAGGATAGAAGGGCCAAGGTCCGGGACCCGACTGACCCATCGTCAGCTCGACAAAGCCATCGCTTTTTCCGAGCGAGACCCAGTCGCCGGAGCCCTTCGAGTCGCATAGCTGGACTGTTCCACTGGAGACTTTGCGGACCAGTCGCAACGAGATCAGTTTCTCAAGCGGCTGGCAGGTTCCCTCCAACTGCATCGATGCAGCAGGCTCCCAAGGTTGAGCCATTCCCGCCAGATGCCTCAGGACTGTCAGAGCGAATCGTCGAAGGGTGACCGCGACGCTCACCGGGTTGCCCGGAAGCCCGAACACCGGTTGCCCGCCCCTGCCCAGTCCCCCTAGCATCGGTTTGCCGGGACGGATCGGGATCCGATGGAACACCACCTCTCCGCCGGCGTCGATCAGAGCCTGGGGGACATGATCGGTGTCCCCCATGGAAACGCCACCGGTGAGGATCAGGGCATCGGCGTGTTGGAGCGACGAGGCGATTGCATCGGCTAGCCGATCGCGTTGATCGATCACCGTTTGTCGATGAAGCAGTTCCATCCATGCATGCCGCTTGGTCGCCTGAAGCAGGAAGGGGCCGTTGGAGTCTCGGATTTGCCAGGGGGCCGGTGTGGCGTCGATCGGCATGAGTTCATCGCCGGTGTTGAGAATCGCCAAACGGACGCGCCGGATCACCGATAGTTCCTGTTGCCCGGCGCCGGCTGCCGAAGCGAGGCTGGTCGCATCGAGTACTCTCCCCGCATCGACCAGTGGCCCATCTTTCTTCAGGTTCTCGCCTTGGAGTCGGATGTTCTCGTGGAGGCGTGGGGGCCGGAGGAGTCGACTGAGCCGAATGGTGGTTTGCGATTCCAGGGTGTCCTCGCGCCGTACCACCCACTGCGCCCCCTCTGGCACAGGGGCTCCTGTGAAAACCCGTATCGCCTGGCCTTTAGGAAGTGGAGGGGCAGGGGAGCCGGCGCGGACCGTGCCACACACATCGATCGGTTCCCCCCATGGCTCCTGATCGCCAGGCGATGCACTATCCCCAGGCGACTTCATCTGTTCCAGCCGTAAAGCGTAGCCATCCATCGCAGAGACATTCAATGCGGGGCTGTCGCGATCGGCAAGAATCGGATCGGCCAGGATCCTCCCGTAGGCTTGGTCCCAAGGCAGTCGCTCCTTCTCTGCCAGCGGCTTGATTTTGCCCAGCCACATCGCAATCGCATGGTCGGCCTGATGCATCGGTCTGGATGAGTCCATCGACCTGTCCTGTTGATGACGCGTGGGGGGAAAGCCATTTAGACGATTCGGATGGCCGGCTGACGGGATCCTTCGCCATCGATCACCACGCTGATTTGGTAGTCGGCATCGGTACCGACAGCTGCGAAATTCCCTTGCTGATCGATCGCCAAGAAATTGATGCTAAGCTCGGATGGTGGCCGTTGCTCCCCTTCAGCAATCCGCCCGATCACCTCGCGCAAAGCCTGCTCGGGAGTTGCCCCCTGCCGCATCTTTTCAACCGCGAGAAAGCTGCCGCAGTACCGAAGGATATTTTCTCCCGTGCCGGTGGCCCCTGCCGCCCCCACTTTGGGATCGACATAAAGACCACCACCGACGATGGGGCTGTCGCCGACACGGCCGGGCATTTTGAACGCCAATCCACTGGTGGAGCAACCGCCAGCGATCTCGCGCGTGGGGCTCCAAGCCAGCAACGTGATCGTATCGTGATCCTGCCCTGGCACCTTCGGTGCTTCCTTGCCTTCCGCCTGCTTTGCCTTCCACTCTTTCCACGCCTGGAGCGCATCGGGGTGAGGCGTCTGGGCAGTTTCGCAGCCTTGGGCTTTGGCGAATCGCGCCGCATCCTCGCCGACGAAAATCGCGTGAGGCGTTTCTTCCATCACCTTGCGCGCCACGCTGATGGGGTGTCCATATCCGACCAAGCCGGCGACCGAACCACTCCGCTGGCGTGGGCGCTGGCCATCCATGATGCAGGCATCCAGCTGCAGAACACCCTCAGCGTTTGGGTAGCCGCCAATCCCCACCCAGCGATTGGCTGGATCCGACTCCGTCACCCGAATGCCCGCTTCGACCGCATCCAGCAATCGCTGCGGCTTTCCCTTTCTGGCCGGATCGATGAGTGTTTCATACGACTTCTGGCAAGCTTCCAGGCCAAAGGGCCATGTGGCAATCACCACGCCATGCTGGCAAGCCTTTGGACTAGCCAGCGACCGCCGGGTGGCCAGGGTTGCTGCGCAGGAGCCGGCGGAAACCAAGCGAAGCCATTGTCTGCGATCCATGGTGGGTCCTTTGTTTTAGGAGAGCGGCCAAAGAGCAACAGGATGGGAAGGGGAGGGAATCGACCTCCCCTTTGAAATTTGGTCTGCTTTCGCCGAGAAAGGCTCCAGCCCGCCAGCCGACTCGATCCTACCCTATCTGGCATCGATCGAAGCCGACTCCTTCCAAAGAAAAAAGCGGCAGTTCAATTCAGCTTGAACTGCCGCTTTGCGTTTGCAGATGCGACCCTGACGGGAGAACGCCAGCGATTACTGGCCAGTACCGCCCGACTTCTGAGTTTCCTGCTGCTGCTGAGCCTGCTGCATTTTCTGCATGTAGTCGTTGTTTTCCTGCTTGACCTGGGTGTCGGTCTTGGCTTCGCCAGTTTCCTTGGCCCCGGAACAACCGACAGCCAACGAGACCGATCCTGCCAACGCCAAAACAGCCAGCAACCGATGCAACATGGTTTCATCCTCTTCGAGAAAATAGGAATCGATGAAGTGAGATGCGCATCGTCGTCGTTGCGCGGGAGAATCGTTTTTCGCTGTAGCGGTGAACCAAATGCTGGAACATCGCGCGACCAACGAGGTTCAAAACCGACCGTCTGGTCTCTCCATCTCTTCTCCCTCATTTTTGCAAGAGGTTTCCATGCAAGTCAAGGAGCGACGGCCCAAGGGGAGGTTGGGACGGATGATTTTCCACACAATCCACAGATCCCTAAGGCCTGCCGTCGCCTCCGTCGGGCGATTGAACCGTCTGGGGTGGATGGCGTACAGACAGAAAAGCGAACGATGTTCCGTTTTTTCGGTTGGTTCGTCTTGTCCTGGGGACCGGCGTCAAGAATCATAGATGGCGGGGGTATTTGATTGGGTGTTCGATTCCAGTAGCGAAGCGTACAGGTTTCGGTGTTTCGAGGGCTCTGGTCCTAGGGATCAACGAGTCTTGGGCGCGATGGAAGTCAGAGAGAAGGGTTTCCAGGGATGATGGATTGGGCCCGGGGAAAGCGAACGATCGGGTGGATGCTGCTGGGCATCTATGCGTTCGTTTTTTCGCTCGGTGACGCTCTCCATTTGCTGCCCGGCTGTGGTCATCATGGGCATTTGCACTCGGTGGTCGACTGTTCCAAAACGGAGGCAACGTCCGATCGACACGATCACTCGGACAACCATGCCTCCCATTGTTCCGGCCATGATCATTCCTCCGCGAAAGAGGTTCGGGCGAATTCTCCTGAGTCGCAAAGCGACGGGGATGGTGATGAGCCGCAGCTGGCTGCGTCGTCCGATGAAGATTGTTCGATCTGCCGCCTTCTTACCGCTCCGGTGCTTGCGACGTTCGGTCCGGTTCTCGCCCGAGCGCAGCTGACCGAAGTTCGCATCACTTCTTACCGATCGGTCTCTTTGAACCGCATCGCCGGCGGTTGCTCGGTGCGCGGTCCCCCGGCGACTCTCTAAAGCAGTCGTCAGGCATGGAGGGAGTCCTGGTGTCGATCCGGGGCTTCTCAGTGGAGTTTTTCAGAGTCGATCAGCGAGAGTGAGCTCCCTGATTGGGGAAGTCACCGAAGCTGGGATCACCGACCCGATGGGTTGTCTCCCGCCGCGCTGCATTCGATCGGAATCTGCCAACAGATCCCGCGATCCATGCCCAACCTTTGTCCGAAAGAGTTGCGCACCGGCGAAAAGGTAGAGAGAGGTGGGGGCGATGAGTCAGACCGAGTCATCGAATACGACAGGTGTTAGTCAGAAGCGTCGTTGGCGTGATTTGCAGTCGCTACTGAACTACGATTTTTGTCCAGGTTGCAATCGGTATGTCTATTGGTTGAAGCGACCGGTGGGGTGGTTGTTTCTGGCGATGGCCAGTTCCCTGCTACTGGGCTGCTTTGTCGCGCAGCCAGCGATCTATGCTGCTGCAGCGCTGGCTGGACTGATGGCGCTGGGGATTGCCTGGCCGAAATTGGCGATGTGGGGGATTTCCGGATCGTTGCGGTGGAACGTGCCGCGATGTGAAGAAGGGCAGCAGGTGGAAGCGGTTCTGGAGGTGGTCAACCGCTGGCCTTGGCCAGTTTGGGGGCTAGTTCTGGAGGTAGAACAGGCAGCGGTGGCCAGGGGGGATCGACCTGAGGCGGCCATTGCGCTTTGTCGCGTTTCGCCTTGGAGCATCAGCCGGTTTCGGTGGGATTGCCAGCCGTCGGCGCGGGGAGTCTATCCGACGGCCAAGCCGCGTCTGACGACTGCCTTCCCGTTTGGTATCTATCGCAGCGGCCGCAACCTGGATGTGCCTCAGTCTTTGATCGTCTGGCCGAAGACCTTTTCACTTCCGGAGATGCCGGAGCAGTCGGGTGCGGCATCTGCGGCTTTTGGAGCAACCTCGCAGCGAACCGGCAACGAAGGGGACTGGACGGGAGTGCGACCCTATCGGGAGGGGGATCCGCTGCGATCGATCCACTGGGCTCTTTCGGCGCGTCGCGATCAGTGGGTGGTATGTGAGCGGCAGGCTCCTTCGCGCAGGGAGGTGGTGGTGGAGCTGGATGCGGGGGTATTGGATCGATGTCAGGGAGTGCAGGGGGACCGCCTGCTGCGCGCTTTGGCATCGTTGGCCAAGCATCTTTTGACGCATTCGTGGAGCGTGCGGTGCATCGTCGGTTCGATGGCGGTCCACCTGCATCCGGGCGGTCGATCGTGGAACCGTTGGATGGATGCTTTGGCCGCGCTGCCAATGGGTGCCTCGCGAAATGGATCGGACGACCCGCATGGGGTTGCCGCGGTGGCGGTCCCTGGCGCGTGGCGCATCGTTTTGACCGATCGCGAGCCGGAGCTGGGCCAGCGGCAGGCTTACTTGCCAATCGACCGGGATGTGCTGGTGCTGCCCGAGCTAGGGGAGGAGGGGCGGGAGCTGGAAGAGGGATTTGGCCATTGGAGCTGGAAGGATCAGAGTCTGCTGGATCAATGGCAGCGGATCGTTCGCGAGCCTGCGCAGGAAGGAGCCTTGGCATGGCGCAGCGTGGGTTGAGTTTCTGGCGAGGGAGCTCCAAGCCGATAGGGTCCTGTGCGGTGCATGCAGCTGGCGGGGAATCTCGGGAGTTGGTCCAGGAGGGGCTGTGGGTTCTCTTTGTCATGGCAACCCTTGCGGCTGCGATGACCACCGCATTGCGAGCGCAAGGGAGCGAACTGTGGGGGTGGTTGGTTGGCGAGCTATGGGTGGTGGGGTTGATGCTGTTGGGGTTGCGCTGGCGTTCGATGGCAACTGGGGGTTCTTCTGCCGACTCCCTGGGATCCACCTCCGGGTGGGCCCGATGGTTGGACCATCTCCTGCTGCAATCGATCGCTCTACCACTGGCCCTGGTGGTCTGGCCACTGCTTAGCCGGATGATCCAGCAGCGGTGGATGGGGTTGCAGGGGGAAGCATTGGAGCTTTGCTGGATTGCCATGCTTCAGATGGGAGCCTGGTGGTTGGCGGCCAAGGCGCGCCGATCGCGGGAACGGTCGTTGGCGCTGGTGGCCAATAGTTTTCTGGTCCTTTTCGTTCTGGCGACCTCAGAGAATCGATGGTCGCTGGCGCTGGCTGCGGTCTATGGAGTCTTGGTGGCTTGGTGGATGATGTCCAGTTATTGGGATCGAATCGCCAAGGGGTTTGTGGCGCACGAAACGATTCCACTGGTGCGCCTGCGCGTCGGCGCGTTGGCTCTACTGCTTGGGCTGCTGGCGCCGATCGGGTGGGTCGTTTCTCGCACTCCCATCAGCCCCCGAACACTGGATGGATTTCTTCCTACCTCCGGAGGTCGCCAGGGTGGAGATCCATCGGCGCGGCGCGGGGTAGGGGATGGAGATCAGTTGGTGGGAGCGACTCAGGAGGCAACGACTTTTGGTCCGGTGGAGAGCGATCTTTTTCTCGAATCGCAGATGCCCTCGCTGTACGATGTCGCCAGCGAGATCTATGGAGAAGCGATCCCCAAAGTGCGGCGTTACCAGCGAGCGGTGGCGCTGCAGAGCGAAGTTCGGGAGACCGAGCGGGAGGGGAGCGAATCGCGGAAAAGCGGCCGGGAATTCAGTGCCCTAAGGACTGCACGGCGGCAACCGCCTGGTGAGCCATTGGCGGGAACTTCCAGCCGAGCGGTCTGCTACCTCGTCGGCAGGACGCCCATCCATCTGCGTCTGGATACGCTAGAGCGATTTGATGGGCTCGACTGGCGATCGGAATTGCCCAGGGAAGCAGGGGGTGCGGGGGAGCCCAAGCGACTGGAAATGCGGGTCGGAAAGCCGTGGGTGGTGCTGGAAGAACTCCATCAGCAGCTGTTTCATCCGATGGCCGAACGATTGGCGATCAAAGTGATCGGCCTCGAGTCGGCGCGACTGCTGTCTCCCGCCAATCTGGAAGCGGTTCATATCGACCGGGTCGATCGGCTCGATTTCTTCGGGCGCGATGCCGATGGCCAGTGGCGAATGGTCGATCGCGATCAGGTGCCGCAGTTGACGGTTCTTCATGAGATGGTTCGGATTCCTTCGCTGCATGAAGCCCGCTTGGGGACGCCAGGGTGGGCTGGGGTCGCCATCGATCCGAAAACCGCTGCAGCTTCAGGGCTTTCGGCGATGTTGGAGGTGCCGGGAGGGGCAGAGCGATATTGGCGGTGGATGCGGCGTCAGCTGGGAGAATCGTGGGAAGGATGGAGTGACTTCCGCAAGCTGGAGACGGCGGTGGAGTGGTTGAAGAGCCATGGGAAGCTGGAGCGGGGCAGGGAGTGGGAAGGGGATCTGGAGGATGTGGCTTGGCGGTTTCTGGAGGATCCACGAGGCGAGGATTATCACTTTGCAACGGCTGCCGCCATGATGGCTCGCAGCCTGAACATTCCGGCGCGACTGGCGCAAGGTTTCTATGCGCGGCCGGAGCGGTACGATCGCCGTGCGGGTCAGACGCATGTCCTTCGGGAGGATCTCCATACATGGCCGGAGATTCTTGTGCAGGGACGCTGGATTCCGATCGAACCGACTCCCGGCTATGCCCGACCGCAGGAGCATCGAACATGGGAGCAGTGGCTGGCGGAGGTGGGTTGGCGAGCTAGTCGGTGGATTGGCGAGCATCGGGGGGCGATTGCGGGCACGGCGTTGGCCATGGGGCTGGCCGTATGGACCCGAAAAATCTGGATCGATTGTTTGGCCAGTTGGCTTTTGTGGATGGTGGGGACGGGGAGCACCCGATGGCGGCTGGCCTGCACGGTTCGGCTGATGGCGTTGCGGGCTTGGTTGGAAAATGCGCCGCGAGCTTCCTCGACCCCACTGGCCCGTTGGCTGTCCGATCAACTGGAACGCCGTTCCCCACGGCTGGACCGATCGCAGAGAGAGCTATTTACCGAAGCGGTCGATCGGTTTCACTACGCACCTGCGAACCGTGTGGGGGACTGGCTGCAGGAGAGCGCCGAACCGCTAGAGTCGATCTGTCGAACGATCTTTTTCTCGCCAATCAAGCATGCGAAGGGCTGACGCGGATGAGCACCACAGGATCGCTGAATGAAGGTCGGGCTATGGAAGCCAAGGGGGCGACGGGGCGTTCGGTGGGTCAGTTACTGGACGGACTGCGCGCCCAACTGAACCGAGTGCTGCTGGGCAAATCGGAGGTGGTGGAGCATCTCTTGGCCAGTGTGCTGGCGCGAGGGCACGTTCTCTTTGATGATCTTCCGGGGCTTGGCAAAACGACGCTCGCCAAAGCCCTTGCCACCGCCATCGGAGGAAGGCTCAGCCGTGTCCAGTGCACCCCCGATCTGCTTCCCAGCGACATCACTGGCTTTCCGATTCTCAATCCCAAGACGCGGGAGTTTGAGTTCCGTCCTGGGCCGGTCTTCGCCGACGTGCTACTGGCCGATGAGATCAATCGAGCGACCCCCAGGACCCAAAGCGCGCTGTTTGAAGCGATGGCGGAAAGGCAGGTGACGATCGATGGGGTGACTCATCAACTGAGCCGGCAGTTTCTGGTCCTTGCGACGCAGAATCCAGTCGAGAGCTTGGGAGCTTATCCTCTACCCGAAGCGCAGCTGGATCGCTTTGCGATGAAGCTGCATATCGGATATCCGGACCGCAAGAGCGAGCTGGAGTTGCTGGAATCGGCGGAGCGATCGATGGAGGATCGGAAGGCAGAGGCGGTGCTGGAGTTAGGGGATTTGGCAACCCTTCAGGAGGCGCTTTCGCAGGTGCATGTCGAAGGGATGCTGCGCGAGTACTTGGTTGATCTGGCGGCGGCCACCCGTGGTCATGCTGCTTTTCCTCTTGGCCTCAGCCCTCGTGGTTTGCTGGTTTGGCAGCGGGTCGCACAGGCGCGGGCGCTGCTTCGAGGACGGGATTTCGTCGTCCCGGATGATGTGCAGGAGGTGGCGGTGCCGGTGCTGTCGGTTCGATTGCCTGGTCCATTCGATCAGGCCAAGCGAGCGATCGAGGGGGTGTTGCAGCAGGTGCCCGTTCCGGTGCGAGCAGCTAAACGATAGGGAGTCTGCGATGGAGACCGCATGGTGGGGAGCGGTGGTGCGAATCGGTCAGGCACTGTTGGCGTGCGGTCCGACGCTACTGGTGGGATGGCTGATCGCCGCGTTGATGGAGCGATTGCTGGGACGCGAAGGAACCTTCAAGCTGTTCGGAGGGCACTCTTGGCGGCAGTTGCCACAGGCGTGGCTGATCGGCATGCTGCTTCCTGTCTGTTCTCTGGGGGTGATTCCCGTCCTGCGGCAGATGCGCAAGAGTGGACTGAGCGGTGGGACGATTCTCGCCTTCGGCATGACGGCGCCTCTCTTCAACCCCATCTCGGTGCTCTACGGTCTGACCCTCTCCGACCCATTTGCCATTTTCGTCTTCTGCATCGCCACGCTGACGATCGTCACCCTGCTGGGGACGCTCTGGGATGCCCTGTTTCCTAGAAACTGGATCGACCCCGAGCCGTTGCCGCCGACTCCTTATGGTGTTCGGCGGATCGGAGCGGTGGCGGTCTCGATGGCCAGGCAGTCCGCTGACAGCTCCCTTGTCTATGTCTTGCTGGCGCTCGTGGGGGTTGGGGTGCTGGCGGCCGTTTTGCCACCGGGCGTCTTGCAGAAGGCCGCCAACCAGAATGACTCCCTGGCACCTTTGACGATGGCGGCGGTCGCCACAATGGCCTATGTCACCCCCATGGTGGCGATCGTGCAGGTGGCGTCGATGTTTCAGCATGGCAATTCGATCGGCGCGGCGTTTGTTTTGTTGGTGTTGGGGACGGGAGTGAACCTAGGGTTGTTGGCGTGGGTGGGGCGCCATTATGGCCTTCGTCCCCTGCTGGTTTGGGCAGGCCTTTTGGGAGGTCTTGCGATCGCGGCGGGTTACTTGATCGATCGACCACTTTCCCCTGAGGGAGTGCAGCCGGCCGACCACACGCATGCCTTCGACATGTATTGCAATCCGTTCCTGCAGGGTGCAACCAATCTGGCAGCGGACAGTCGCCGGATGATTCTGGAGAGCGCTGCACCCTACGATCTGGTCGCCTCGATGATGGCGGCGATCATTCTCTGTGCGGGAGGGTTGCTCCGCTGGATCGATCCAAAAGATCGCATCACCGAACGGCTGATGCAGGGAGCCGCACCACTGGCGCGCGATGTGATCCTGCCTCCCAGGGTGGTTGCTGCCGCCGCGCTGGCAGGATTGGTGCTGGCCAGCATCGGCGGATGCTATCTGTACTATCCGCCCGTGGCGGAGATCCGCAAGGAGATGGTGGCGATCAACGCGGAGATCTTCGCTGCAGCCAACTCGAAGGAATGGGAGACGATCGAATTCTGGGTGCCCCAGCAGGAAGATTGGGCGCACAAGCTGCGGGTCAGCAGTCGCATGCGTTGGAAACCTCTTAGCGACCTACAGCTGCAGCGGGTGGACGCCTTTCAATCGTCGTTGGAAGACCTGGAGCACGCGGCGGAGGATCGCGATATTCAGGAAGCCAGGGATGCATCGCGCAAGATGGCAGCTGCTTTCACCGCGATGCGGGAATCGCTGGGATCGCCCTGAAATTCGCTGGCGTACTTGCCTCCAAGGTGGCCAGCGTCGCAGGCTGCTCACCAAACGGTCCCGCAGCTCGGCGCACGAAAACTTTCGATCGGAGGGGGTGGGTGTGTTGCTATCGTGAGCCGTCGGTGGCATAGAATCTCATGAGGGAGGAATCGGCTCATGGTGAAAGCGAAGCGGTGGGGCACCCGCATCCGTGCTCGCATCCTGTCGATGGCGCTGTTGGCTTTGGGGATCGCTGCGGATTCGGGTCGTGCGCAGCAGACCTACCAGCTGATGGTTCCGGACGGATCGGCCTATTCGGAGGCGAGCGTTTCGGCCAATCGGTTGGAGATTCGGGATAGCGCGGGCCGTTTGACGCGCTACGATCGACTGGCTGCCTGGGACAGCAGCGATGGATTCTGGCTGGCCTTTCGCAATCCAGCCACGGGGCAGGTGGTGCGGTGGCCGAGCAATTCACGAGGTCCCGTGCAGATCGGTGCGCCTGATGCCGGCAATCGGCTTCGTTTTCGAGAAAGCCAGATGCAGATTCAGGCGCTACAGAATCTCCCGGCGCGTCCGGCGGCTGGAGCTGGCATGCCTGGTAATGCCGTCGGCGGCGCGGTAGCGCGAGGGGACGCCTACTGGCGTCTGGCGATGCGCGATGGACGCGATCTCTATCTGGCATCGTCGTCCGGTGGTGGTGTGACACTGCAGCCCGGTAACGCCATCGGCAATGTGCTGGTCGACTGGATGGTCGTCCCGGTCCAGGATAACTTGGTGCGGCTGCAGATGGTTCGGGGTGGTCAGTGGTATGCGCTAGCAGGCGATCCCACGGGCCGGTCCGTACGCCTGATTCCGGCTCGCGGCGATGCCTTTTCCCTTTGGCGGATGATCCCGGGATATGGTGAATCGGTGGCGCTGGAGTGCGTGGCGTTTCCCGGATTGGCGCTGGGTTGGGATTACCGGCAGCTGGGACTTTTCCCCCTTTCCTTCCAGCCCCAGCAGTTGTGGTATCCGCTACCCCTGGCGATCGCCGCACCTTCGGTTGCGGTGGCACCCGCTCCCACCTACCGCATCGTCCAGCAGCAGGTGATCCCCAACCAGCCTCTGCCACCGGCGCTGGTTCAGTTGACCAACGTCCACTCGGAAGCAGTGGTGCTTCGGATCGATGACTTGCGGACTGGAGCTTCCGAGGTGGTGGAGATTCCTGCAGGGCAGCGTCTGGAAAGGCAATTCGAACGCGATTCCGGCTCGACGGTGGTCGAAACGCATGAGTGGGTCGACCCGTTGGGGAACGTGACGCGCCAGGAATACAGCAATCCGATTCCGGCGGCCGAGCGATACGATATCAGCGTTTACGAAAAATTCCTGCAGTCGATCGCCATCGATCGCACGGGGAAGAGCCCCAACAAGATCGAGGATATCAATTACCAGCCCAAGAGCGTCGGTCGCTTTGTGGTGCCTGCCGGTGACCGATTGCCGGAGCGAGCTTCGATCGATGTTTTTGGGCAGGCGCGACAGGCGAACAATCCGGGTGGTGTACGTCGTATCCAGATGCCTACCAGTCCGGTCGCCAATCCCGACCCCCTGCGCGAGATCCTGGATCGCGCCCGACAAGGTCGCTGATCCAGCAAGGCAGCTAAGGGCGATCCAGATGCAGCGCGTCCTATCCCTCGACCCCGCCGGGACCGACATGATGATCGCCCTGGGGTTGCAATCATGGCTGGTGGGTGTCACGCATCAATGCGATTTGCCGGAAGGGATCGAACTGCCACGGGTCACCCGCTGTTCGATCGATCGGTCCCTGGACTCCCGACAGATCGATGAGCAAGTCAAGCGACACCAGTCGTCTGGGAGTCCTGTGGTCCTGCATGATGCACAGGCGATCGCGGCCCTCTGTCCCGATCTGCTCCTGATTCAGGATCTCTGCGGTGCCTGTGGCGTCATCCCAGATCACCTGCGCCTGGTGCTGGAGAGCCATCCCAAGGTGGAGTCGTTGGCGCTGTCTCCTGGGAATTGGAGCGACATCCTGGAGTCGATTCATCGACTCGGTCATTGTCTAGAGCAACCCAGGCAGGCCGAATCGCTGATTCGACAGCTGGAAGCGAGAAGGCAGCGACTGGTTGGCCACTCGAAGCAGCGTCCCGTGTTACGGTCGGTTGGTCTGGAGTGGTTGGAGCCACTCTATGGGATAGGGCACTGGACGGTCGAACTGCTGAAGCATGTTGGGCTGATCGAGCAACTGGGGGAGGCGGGATCGAAGTCCCGTCCGATCGATTGGGATCGTCTGGTGGAGGTCGATCCGGATTGCCTGCTGGTGGCCTGCTGTGGTCTGGATGCCCATCGCGCCAAAGAAGAGTTTGTGCGGATTTCCGAACCGGGGCATTGGTCCAAGCTGCGCGCGGTGAGGAGGGGAAAGGTGTTGTTCCTCGATGGCAATCGCGGATTCAGCCGGCCTGGCCCCTACCTGATCGATCGATTGGAGGAAATCGATCGGTGGCTGACGAGGGATTTGTCCCAAGCTGGCGGTCGCTGCTGAGGCGTCCCGGCACCCTCCCGCCAGCGACTTAGTAGCCGCTGACCATCCCACCAGGGCCATAGTAGCCGCCTCGGGAGGTCAATTCGTTTCGGCTGGCTTCCGGTAGCGGATTGATGAACTCTCGTGGTCGCCCCCCAACGACTTCGGGGCCGATGTCATTGAGAGGGTAGGGGTCGATGACGACCGCGCGATTCTTCTGTCGGTCGATGCTTCCCTGTCCAAACTGGCTGGATCCCCAACGGCCCAGGTTCCAAGGCGACTGCTTGCAACCGACCAGCAGCAAGAGGGCACAGAGCAACAGAGTGCGACGCATGTTAAGAATTCCCTTCCTGCCGGCCTGTCCGATCCATGAACGGGTGGAGGGTATCTTCGCGATACCCAAGGGTTGCCGACGCAACGGGATTGTCCGGCTTTCCAAAACCGGCCGCCAGATCAGTTCCCTACAGGGATTGTGATTCGGTTGTCCGATAGAGACTTTTTCAGGGGAATTGCTAGCCTAGGCAAAGGCGTCATAACCGGTGGGGTCGTTGGGGAGTTGAGCCAGCAGGAGGGTGGAATCGGGGGCCAGTTCGATCCGGGTTGGAAGATGGCAGGCGGGAAGCAGAACCGACTGTCCCAGATCGATCGACATGGAGCCGGCCATCCAGTGGAGATGGGCTTGGCCCTCTGGGAGAGTCAGCAGACGGAAGCGGCCTTCGGCCTCAAGGGAGACCGTGCAAGGGCCATGCCAACGGAGCCACTCGAAGTGTTGGCACCGGACCAACCTTTGGCCGGCGGGTTGTGGCAGAGGTTCTGGGCGAGCAAATTGCACCGCAGGAGCTTCGAAGTTGATGACTTCCAGTGCTTGGTCGACATGAAGTGGTCTGGAGTTGCCATGGCCGTCGACTCGATTCCAATCGTAGAGGCGAAAGGTGCTGTCGCTGGACTGTTGGATCTCCACCACCAAAAGTCCTGATCCCAGGGCATGGACGGTGCCTGCAGGGATGAAGACGCAGTCGCCTGGATTGGGATGGAGCACTTGCAGGGCCTGTTCGGTAGCCCCATTGGCGATGGCATCGGCCAGTTGAGCCCGGTCGATGCCCTGCTGCAGTCCTGCGTAGATCTTGGCCCCCGGTTCGGCATGGACTACGTACCAGGCTTCCGTTTTTCCTCGGTCAGGTGGATCCATCCGCGAAGCGTACGGATCGTCTGGATGGACCTGGACGCTGAGCACCTGGTGGCAATCAAGGTACTTCAGGAGCAATGGGAAAGGCTTGGACTGCTGATTTCCCAGGACTTCATCGGGAAACGCATCGATCAGGTTGCGAAGAGTCCAGCCTTCCCAGGGGCCATCTGCAACGACGCTTTGATCGGCTCCATGGTCGACGACTTCCCAACTTTCAGCCCAGGGACCGGGTCCGGGCAGCGATTTTCCCATCAACTTGCCAAGGCGTTCTCCGCCCCATAGATATGGGCGAAAAAGAGGATGGAATCGCAGCGGGGATTGGGGAAACATGGCGGCTCAAGATATGATAAAGAACGCAGCGTCTTTGCCATGCCGACGGAAGGCCCGGGCGTTGCACCGCTACGAGAACGTCCCATTGTATTCCAGAGGGGAATTCGGAGGCGATGGTTTGGAAGCGATTTGGAAGCGCGGGGGCGGGTGGTGAAAACCAGTAAAAGCGACGACTTGTTCGAAAGCAGCACGATGACTTTTGGCGAGCACCTGGAGGAACTCCGGGTGTCGCTCACCAAGGCGTTGATTTGCTTGGCGGTCGGAATGGGCATTTCCCTGCTGTTTGCCGACCGCATCGTGCGTTACGTCCAGACGCCACTGAAAAAATCGCTGGAGGAATTCTACCTCCGTAAAGCGGGGGCTCAGTGGGAGAAGGCCAATGGATCGAAGATGGATCCGACGCTCCAGGAGTGGATGGCCGAGCAGAAATACACACCCGAGGTGGTTTATGTCGATCCCCGTGAACTGAAAGGCTCGCTGCAGGGCCTGGGGGCGAGCGTCTCCAGGCGGGACGAAGCCACGGAGTCGACTACCGAAGATTCGAATCGGCCTTTGCCCCCTTCCGTACCGGTGACTCCCTCTCCTTCGATCCCTTCGGCGATCCCCGCCAGCGAAGCTCCTTCCTCATCTTCCGAGACCCCTGAGGTGGTGTTGCCCGCTTCAAAGACCCCCGACGTGGTTCCTACGCCTCCCACTCCTATGCAGGTTTCTGGGGTGGGGAAGGGAGAAGGGAGCGTCGAAGCAACGGGGCTGGAGGGATACCGCGGCGCAAGTGCTCTGCAGGCGAAGGACCTAGTGCCGCTGCGATTGTTCAGCCGCATTTCGACCAACACCGATGCGTTGCAGGTGACCGAGCCGTTCATGATTTACTTGAAGGCAGGTCTGGCTGCTGGACTGGTGCTGGCCAGTCCTGGGATCTTCTGGTACCTGTGGGGTTTTATCGCATCGGGGCTGTATCCGCACGAGCGTCGTTACGTCTACTTCTTCCTTCCGGTCAGTCTGTTTCTCTTTTTGGGTGGCGCCGCACTAGCGTTCTTCTTTATTTTTGAGTTGGTGCTGCGATTCTTGCTGACCTTCAATGAGTCATTGGGGATCGATGCTGCGCCGCGACTGACCGATTACATGACCTTCGCCTTGATGCTGCCCCTGGGTTTTGGAGTCGCTTTTCAGTTGCCTCTAGCGATGCTGGTGCTGGAGCGGTTAGGGATTTTTTCGGTCGAGATCTATTTGAAGCAGTGGCGGACAGCAGTCCTGGTGATCGCTTTCATCTCGATGGTGTTGACTCCGGCGGAGATCACCAGCATGGTCGGCATGCTAGTCCCCCTGGTAGGGCTTTATTTCCTCGGCATCTTGCTCTGCAAATACCTGCCGCGCGGATCGGCCCTTGGGACCCAGGGCTATGACGCTCGGTAATCCCCAGCCGCCAGCTCGGTAGCAACTGCTTTCAGATCGCTTCTTCTCCCCGTTCGCCAGTCCGAATGCGAATGCAGTCATCCAGTGGCAGGACGAAGATCTTGCCATCTCCTTGACGTCCTCGTCCGGCGGAGCGAGCGCTGCGGGCGATGGCGGCGATGGTCGGTTCGACAAAGGGCTCATTGACGGCGATTTGGAGCTGCACTTTCCGCAAGAAGGCTGCCGCAAGATCGTGTGGGCGATGCGTTCCTAGTTGGCCCATCTGCTGGCCATATCCCTGGCAATCGAAGACGGTCATGCGAAAGACTTCCACCTCGGTCAGTGCCTGCTTGACCGCCTCCAGTCGATCGGGCTGGATGATGGCAATGATCAGCTTCATGGTGGAACTCCAAGAGAATCGCGATGGTATCCATTGCCAGAACGCACTTGATGCCTGAGGCAAAACGAACAGGCTGTGGACGACGGAGCGTCCAAGGTAGCGACCTTTTCTTCACGGAAACTTCATGATAGCTGCTGTCATCGAGCGAACTGGTTACCCATTGTGACGCGCGAACGCTGAGTTGTCTTGCTCCATGCAAACTTCATCGTCTCTTAACGCAATTCACTATGTTCAGTGAAGGAGCTCGTGGCGACACTCTTTGCGTCGTGATTGATTTAGCCATTGGGGGTCCGGGGCAGGCAGGCGGCCGTGTCCTGAAGAGCAACTGGGAAGTTCCAATTGAACATGGGGGAGACGATGCGAAGCCTAAGGTCGAAGAGAGGTGCGTTCACGCTGGTGGAGTTGCTGGTGGTGATCGCGATTATCGGAATTCTAGTCGGTCTTTTGCTGCCTGCCGTCCAGGCCGCTCGCGAAGCCGCACGCCGCATGCAGTGCAGCAACAACCTCAAGCAACTGGGGCTGGCTTTGCATAATTACGAAAGCGCCTTCAAGGTATTTCCTCCCAGTCGTATCGATTACAGCAGCCCACAGATCTTCCAGCAGTCGTGGCTGTCGATGATTCTGCCGTACATCGAGCAGACGAATGTGGCCAATGGCTACCAGATGGGGCTTCCCTGGTTCGCCCCGGTCAACGATCCATTCACCACGACCAAGATCGCGACCTACCTGTGCCCATCGGCACCGGGAGAACGAGCGGTTCCGGCTTCGAATCTCTACGCGAACGTGACGAAGAACCTTCGAAGCGATCAGCCGCGTTGGGGTTATAGCGATTACGGTTCGATCAATGCGGTCCGCAACGCCATGTTCACCGTCGCGGGGCTGCCGTCTTTGGGAACCCGCGAAGTGCTGGGGGCTCTGGGGCGTGGACCTCAGGGGGTGAAGCTAGCCTTCATCACCGATGGTCTCTCCAACACCGCGCTGGCCTCAGAAGATGCTGGCCGCCCCAACATCTTTATCGGTGGCAAGAAAGCGACCAATCCACGGCCTGGCAGTATCGCTCAAGGAACGGTCTTCACCGAAGACGGGTGGGGATGGGCCGATATCAACGGTGGCTTTAGCATCGATGGATCCAGCCGACTTGGGATCGCCAACAGCACCTCTAGCTCGGGCAATGTCACCATGCAGGGAACCTGCACGATGAACTGCACCAACGACAGCGAGATCTATGCGTTCCATACCGGAGGGGCCAATTTCTTGATGGCCGACGGATCGGTGCAGTTCTATGCAGCGTCGATCGATCCTAAGTCGCTGGTTGCGCTTTGCACCAGAGACTTCGCCGACATTGCGACGATTGAGCAGTAGGCTGGATAGCGGGTAGCACATTGACTTGGGGAGCCGTTCGATCGCATCGAGCGGCTCTTTGAGTTTCTGGATGGGCGCAGGTTACGCTGGGAGCGTCAGGCACGATGCCACGAGCGAGCCAGGGATCGATTGCAGGCGGTTGGCCGAACGATGGGAGGTAGCGGGGATCATGATGCATCGCATCAGAAGGTTCGGATGGGGCTTGGTGGCGGTCGGTTTCGCCAATCCTTATGCAATCGCGGAAGCGCAGCAGATCCCCAAGGCTTCTCTAGTCGGCACCGCCTCGCTTCCTGGGGATACCCGCGACCGGACGGGTTGGGAGGGAACCCTGGAAGAAGGGACGCCGATCAGTCAGCTGGGTGGTTTTTCTGCGATCGAACGGATTCCCGGTTCAGAAGGCTTGTCTGGCGACGCGAATTACTGGGTGCTTTCCGATCGGGGACCTGCCGATGGTGCTGCCAGTTATCCCTGTCGTGTCCACCAGCTACGGTTGCAACTGGACCGACAGAATGGGCAACTGAAAGCCAGTGTGATCGAGTCGCTTCCATTGACTCGGGAAGGAAAGCCATGCCTTGGTGCGCTGAAGTCCCTCACACCGCCAGGGGCTTCGCGTGGCCAAGCGCTCGACCCCGAGGGGCTTCGAATCGGGCCTGAAGCATCGCTTTGGATTTCCGAAGAGTATGGCCCGTCGGTCGATCGATTTGATGGAGCGGGGCGTTGGGTGGCCAGCCTTCCGATCCCTCCTGGTTTTTCGCTGTATCGCGGGGATGACCTGGCAGCCGCGACGGAAGGGACTGTCCCCAACCGGGGATTGGAGGGCTTGGCGGTCTCCGTCGATGGGAAACGCCTGACGGCGATCATGCAGGGACCGCTAGTGCAGGACAGCCAGCCCGTAAAAGACAAACGCTATGGGCGATTCGTCCGCGTTCTGCACTGGAATCTCCAGCAGTCCGATTCGCTTCCAGTCCAGCAGCTCTATCCACTCGAAGATCGATCCTGCGGAATCAGTGAGATTCTTGCAGTGGATGGAGATCGTTTTTTGATTCTGGAGCGGGATGGAGAGGTGGGAGCGGAAGCGAAGTACAAGCGGATCTACCTGGCTGATTTTTCCGATGCTTCGCCTGTCCAGTCGATCGAGCGACTGGATCCTTGGACCAAGCCGCAGTCGCTCCGGATCGCCAGCAAGCGTCTGGTGATTGATTTGCTTGATCCGATCTACGGTTTCAGCGGCCAGAAGGCTCCCGAAAAACCCGAGGGGCTGGCATGGCACCCCAGTTCCGATCCGACGTCTCGCACCCTGATCGTCAGTTTCGATAATGACTTTGAAGCGGCCAGGGAGAGTCTTTTCATGGCATTCGACATCCCCGAATCGTTGCTGGCTCCCATTCCAAGCGTCGTGGCAACACCCTGATTTTCTATTGCGAGGATCGGCCATTTCTGGACAGTGCGCAGCACAGCGTTTTCTTTATTCGCATCACCGCATCCTGCCATTTTGCCGTCATTCCGCTGCTTGAAGTTCTCTTCCGTCGATGCCCCAGTTCGGCTTTTTTCCTCGTGCTCGTGCTCGTGCTCGAAAAAAACTATGTTCTGATCGACGTTTGGTTCTGGTGTGTTCGCGGTCGGGTGGATGCTGCCATAACCTTTAACGACGCACGAAAAACCCTCGCCGCTATGAGGTGCCTTTTTTCCACGACCGGCTCACACACCCTACGTGCTCGTGCTCGTGCTCGTGCTCGGAAAAAAACTATGTTCTGATCGACGTTTGGTTCTGGTGTGTTCGCGGTCGGGTGGATGCTGTCAAAAACCCTTGACGACGCACGAAAAACCCTCGCGGCTATGAGGTGCCTCTTTTCGACGACCGGCTCACACACCCTACGGGCTCGTGCTCGAAAAAAACTATCTTCCGATCGACGTTTGGTTCTGGTGTGTTCGCGGTCGGGTGGATGCTGTTGGGCGCCGAAGCGTCACATCGGACTCGTTTGGACCATGAGGTCGATCGTTCCACGACCGGCTCACACACCCTACGGTTTGCTGGCTAGGTTTCCGCTACCACCGGTTCCTTGTTCCATCAGAGAGTCGATCGCCGCGCGTGTCCTTTGGATCTCCTCACGATCGACTTGGTGGGGGTCGGTTGGCGACCGAAACGATCCATGCAGTTGCTGGCATCCGATCGTATGAATCAGCTCCACGGCGTTGAGGGCGCGAATACCTCCTGCTGGCAAGATTTCGATCAGGTTGCCACAGTGGTGCTGAAGCGAGCAGAGTGGTTCGATTCCTTCGATTGCGGTTGAAGGTCCTCCGCTGGTCAGTATTCGTTGGTAGCCACATTCGGCCAGTCGTCTCGCTTCCTCCAGCGGCTTGGCTACCGCGTCGAACGCGCGATGCACTACCCATTGAAACGGAGGCGGTGCCAGTTTGGGGAGCGATTCCATCCAGTGCCAATCCAGAGAAGAGCCAGAGCGATCCAGGGCACCGACAGCCAAGCCCTCGATCCCCAGATCGATCAGGCGTCGGCAATCGTCCCGCATGACTCGCAGGGAGACTTCATCGTAATGAAAGCCTCCCCCGCGACATCGCACCAAGACCACCAGTGGGAGGTCGATGGCGCGGCGCGTTTCCATGGTCAGATGGAACGAGGGCGTCAGGCCGCCCAGTTCCAGTCCTTGACTTAGCTCGATCCGATCAGCACCCGCCTGACAGGCAGCCATGGCGGCGGCGACAGAATCGACGCAGACTTCCAGCAGCACGTTTCTTCGAGGAGGTGGATTGGGAGTCACGAGGGTTGAAGCAAGAAGAGGCGGTGAGGTTGGTTGATCTTCCGGTGTGATGTCGAGTCGTCGAACGACCGTTGAAAACTCGGTCGATTGTAGCTAGGATCGCGCCCCTCCAGAAGATTCACGAAGGCGTCGGCGGAAGACTGGCTCAACCGTTTCTTGGTTTCCGTGGAGGACGCGGCCCCTGGGGACCATCGGAGCCAGGGCGGGGACCGCGACGTGGTGGTCGATCGTCGAAGCGTCCGGGTCCACGAGCCGAGCGAGGTCCGCCGGAGCGGGGTCCACCTGCCCGAGGCCCACCTGCACGAGGCCCAGCATCGCGAGGTCCACCGCTTCTTGGGCCTGACGAACGAGGTCCGCCGGCGCGGGGGCCGCTGAACGATCGTCGGAAGCTTGGCGCGCCGCGACCTGCGAACTGTTGACCTTCGAAACATCGCCGCATCCGAAGCGGCTGGCCCTGAAATTGTTGCTGTTGGAGCAATCTCAGAAGATCAGGAGGCAGTCCTTCGGGCATTTGGACCGTGCTGGAATCCTCTTCGATATGGATTCTTCCCACATCTTCGATGCTGATACCGCAGCTACTGGCTAATGTTTCGGCCAGTTTCGCGACGGTAGCGCCGTGGCGTCGACCGACATCGACTCGATAGCTCTCCATTCCTTCGGCGACAGGGGGTCCGCGACGGGCGTCGCGAGGTCGGTCGGTAGCGCGATCGCCTCGGAGGTTTTCCTTGCCTGGCCGTTCCCGAGAAAATTCTAGATTGGGGATGGTGTCGCGTTCCAGCAAAGGCTTACCTTGCTGTGCAAGAACGGCGAGGGCTGCTGCGATTTCCTCTAGAGGAATACCTTCGTGGCTTCGCTGGTACTGTTCCAGAATCGACTTGTACGATTCGACGTCGGCATGTTCGCGAGCTTGATCGATCTGGTCGTGGAACTGCTGCACGCGCTTCTTGTTGATCTGTCGGTTGCTGGGGACTTCCATCGGCTGGATTGTCTGTCGCGTTTCTTTCTCGATCAGTCTCAATCGGCCTCGTTCGCGAGGGCTGACCATCAGGATCGCTTCGCCGCTTCTTCCGGCGCGGCCGGTTCGTCCGATGCGATGGATATAGACTTCGCTGTCATTGGGGGGATCGTAGTTGATCACATGACTGATTCGTTGCACATCGAGTCCTCGGGCCGCTACGTCGGTGGCGACGACGACTTGGATCCGGTTGTTCTTCAGACCATCGATGACTCGTTCCCGCTGTCGCTGTGCGACTTCCCCATGGAGTGCAGCGACTCGAAAGCCACGTTCTCGCAGGTAATCGGCCAGCGGTTCGCAGGCCATCTTGGTGCGCACGAAAACCAGCACTCCGTCGGTCGGCTCCGCTTCCAGCAATCTTGCCAGAACAGCGGGACGATCTTCGTGAGTGACGACTACATAGCGTTGGCGCACCGTATCGGCGGTGGCGGATTGTTGAGCGATTTTGACGTGAGCCGGTTCCTTCAGATGCTGACTGGCGATCCGCCGGATCGGCTCGGGCATCGTCGCTGAGAACAGAGCGGTCTGGTGGCTGCCAGGGGTCTGATTCAAGATCCATTCGACGTCATCGGCGAAACCCATTTTCAACATTTCGTCGGCTTCATCGAGCACCAGGCATTGGAGGGCGTCGAGCACCAGGGAGCCTCGCCGCATGTGGTCCATGATGCGACCGGGGGTACCGACGACGATCTGGGCACCGCCGTCCAGTTGCCGGAACTGGATCTGGTAGTCTTGTCCGCCATAGATGCAGGCGATAGGAACGCGCCGCATTTGGGAGGCGTACTTCGTGTAGGAGTCGGCGACTTGAATCGCAAGTTCCCGTGTGGGGGTGAGGACCAGAACCTGAACCGTAGGGATTTCGGGATCGAGGCGATGGAGGGAGGGGAGGGCAAACGCAGCGGTTTTTCCGGTACCGGTCTGTGCCTGCCCCAGCACATCGCGTCCTTTGATCAGATGGGGAATCGTCTTGGCCTGAATCGGCGTAGGCTGCGTGTAGCCAGCTGCCTCGACAGCTCGCACAATACGCGGATCGAGCCCGAAGTCATTGAAGGAATTGCCCGAAGGGACGGGCTGGGCAGTGACCGGTGGTTCAACTTCGGCTACGGTGGGTTCGCCAACCTGCAATGTTTCCGACTCTGCCTCCTGGGGCAGATTTTCCTCCGTTATCGGCACCGAATCCAACTCGATCGGTTCGGCTTCTTTTAGAGGAAGTGGCTCCTGTGGCAACTCGTTCGATTCGTCCTTTTCCGACATGCAGAACACTAATCCCTTTTCTCGACGCAATCCGATGGCCAAATCGACAATCGCAGGCCTCAATCCACTGTCAGCACAGGGGCTACCCTCACTGTCAGGTCGCCCCCATCGTACCGATGGCCTGAAAAACCGTTAGGGACAAAACGGGAAAAAGAGCGAAAAGAAGCAGTCTGGACGGTCGATTTGGCGCGATCTTCGCAGCAGGCGACTGGCGATCGAAAATTGCCACGCCCGGTTCCTTTCGCTAGAGTGGGGCTCTGGAAGTCGTGAACAACCGAGTCATCGCCATTGGCGTGCTGTCGGCGATTCGCTCTTTCGCCATGAAACATCCCATCGAGGGGGTTTTCCTTGCCAACATCTTCTTTCCGAAAGGTAGCCATGAAGCGAGCAAATTCGAACTTCCTTCGTCGTTTTCCCCTTGCGATCGCTTTGTTGGGAAACACCCTCGCCGCCGGTCAGGCTGGGGAGGTGGAACAGAAGTTTCTTGGCGAGGGGGTGACGGCTCGAGTTGGCGGGTATCGTCCGATTCGCGCGGAGATGGATCAGGAAGCGTCGATCGTCCAGGTGGCGCCCGAAGGTCTGGTGAAGCCGGGCTATGGCAAATTGATTTTGGGAGATAGATCCTGGGCCTTTGTGATCGATCAGCCAGAGGAAGGGCCGAATCGTTTGTGGATCGACACCAACGGCGACGGTGATCTGACGAACGACCCCCAGGCGACTTGGGAGCCTAGGGAGCAGGGGGAACTGACGATGTATACCGGTGGTTCCAAGATTGATCTTGGGGGTGGAGATCTTGGGAAGATCAATTGCTACCGATTCGATCCGAAGGATCCACGTCGGGCTCCGCTGGCCAACACGCTGCTCTGGTATGCCGATTTCGGCTACGAGTATGCCTTTGAGATCGATGGACAGAAACTGCAGACATTCTCGGCTGGGTCGCTGGAGTCGGACTCGACGCTTCCGATCGACCGCGATGGCAATGGCGAGGTCAGCCGCAACTACGAGATGGTGGCGATGGGCAAGCCCTTCAACTTCACTGGCTCCACGATGGTCCTTGAAGTCAAGGAAGGGAAGCTGTCGCTGAGGAAGGCCGACGAGGAACTGCCACAATTGCCGCTGCCTCCCGACCTGCGGCTGGGCAAGTCGGCTCTCCCCTTCGCTGCTACCGATCTGGATGGTCAGGCGATCGAGTTTCCGAAACAGTATGCGGGCAAGCTAGTGATGCTGGACTTCTGGGCTACTTGGTGTGGTCCGTGCATCGCCGAGCTGCCGAATGTCAAGAAGGCATATGACGACTGGCATAAGGAGGGTTTTGAGATCCTGGGGATCAGTTTTGATCAGGAGGGCCAGGAAGAGAAGGTCCGCGAGTTCCTGAAGGACCGAGAGCTCCCATGGACGCAGGTCTATGAGGGGAAGGGTTGGGATACCAAGCTGGGTGCCCAGTACGATGTCAGCGGGATTCCGTTCGTCCTTCTCGTCGACGGCGACTCGGGCCAAATCCTCGGGACTTCGAAAGAGCTGCGGGGCGAAAAGCTAACCGACTTCATCGCTGAGAAGCTGAAAGAGAAGAAGGGTGGCCAGTAGTCTAGAAAGATTTGGAAGAACCGGCTGACGGGACAAATTGGTAGCGACAGGATCCCTCCATGCGTTGGCTTGATATCGGTCGTTGGCTTGGGTGCTGCTGCATCTTTTCTTTTGCGGCGGCCAGCATGGCGATGGCTGAGCAACCGGAGGCGTCGCAGCGGTTCTTGCGGGAGGTCCGGCCGATCCTGTCAGACCATTGCTTTCAGTGCCACGGTCCAGACCAGGGGCAGCGTCAGGCGGGACTGAGATTGGATCTGGAGGGAAGCGCGACGGCTCAGCTGGATAGTGGTCAGCGGGCGGTGGTTCCTCACGACCTGAAGGCAAGTGGATTGGTGGAGCGGATTCGCAGCACCGATCCCACTTTGGTCATGCCGCCGCCTGAATCGGGAAAGGAGTTGACCGAAGCGCAGAAGGCAGTCCTTGAACGGTGGATCTCCGAGGGGGCTGCCTACGCGGGGCACTGGGGATTCCAGCCGATCGTTCAACCACCGATTCCTGAAGTCGCACCAGATGCCGTCCCAGGAACAAGTTCCGATGCGCTGACGGCGATCGACAGATTCCTTATCGAAAGAATGACCGAACAAGGCCTGCGGATGTCGCCCGAGGCGGATCGGGAGACGTTGCTTCGGCGATTGAGCCTGGACCTGACGGGGTTACCGCCCACGCCCGAGCAAATGGATCGGTTCGTATCGGATCGAACTCCAGATGCTTACGAGAGGGTGGTCGATGGGCTGCTTGCCTCCCCGCATTACGGTGAAAGGATGGCGATCCGCTGGCTGGATTTGGCGCGCTACGCCGACAGCAACGGTTATCAGATCGACAGCAGTCGTTACCAATGGCCGTGGCGCGACTGGTTGATCCAGACGCTCAATCAGAACCATCCGTTCGACCAATTCACGATCGAGCAGCTAGCTGGGGATTTGTTGCCAGAGGCGACGACCGAGCAGGTGGTGGCGACTGGTTTCCATCGCAATCATCGGCTCAATGGGGAAGGTGGGATCATCGCCGAGGAATGGCGAGCGGAGACGGTGATTGATCGCGTGGAGACGACGGGGCTGGCGTGGCTGGGACTGACTTTCAACTGCTGTCGCTGCCACGACCACAAGTACGATCCGATTTCGCAAAAAGAGTTTTATCAGTTCTTTGCCTTCTTCAATAACGTGCCCGAAGCGGGGACGCTGCAAGGGGAGTCCCGCAACACCGAGCCGGTGATGGCGGTACCGACGGCAGCACAGAAGGAGCAGCTTGATCGGCTGGAGGCATTGCGCCGACAATCGAACGATCTGGTGGCGACCGAGGAGCGAAGCCTGCGGGAACGACTGGTGGCCTGGGAGCCGCAGCTGCAGCAGCTGGCATCCGAGAACAATTCGGTTTGGTTGCCATGGGGGTTGGAGGAAGCGGTCTCCCGACGAGGATCGACCCTGACCCTTCAGGAGGATGGCAGCTATCTGGCCAGCGGGGAAAATCCGACTCATGATCTCTATGCGTTGAGTGGGTCGCTGGGTGGCCATGCGTTTCGCGGTTTGTTGCTGGAGTGTCTGCCCGACCCGTCGCTGCCTGTGCAAAGTGTTGGGCGCTATGCGAATGGAAATTTTGTCCTTGGGCGAGTGGAGGCCAAGCTGGAGGCGCCGGGATGGTCAGAGCCGAAGGAGTTGGTTTTCACGCGGGCGGAGGCGACCTATTCGCAGAAGGATTGGGAGATTCAAAACATCGTCGCGCGGACGCCAGGCCGTGGCTGGGCGGTCGATGGACCGACTCGCAAGGAACCTAGTCGCGCGATGTTTTTGCTGGATCAGCCGATCGAGTTGCCAGCGGGGGCGAGGTTGGTGGTGCAGCTGCATCAGGACATCCTCAGCCAGCACAACATCGGTCGCTTCCGTATCCACTGGACTGGAAGTGCCGCAGGCCAGCTTCCCTTTGAAGGTTCGATCTGGACTGCGGCCATGCGAGAAGCGGTGGCAGTGGATCCGGCGGCGCGAAACGAAGATCATTGGAAGGCGCTGGAGGGGCTCTATCGCATGCAGCCCGATACGCCCATCGCCAAGGCGCAGGGGGAACTTAGAAGAGTCGACAAGCAGATCGAATCGCTGCGAGCGGCATTTCCGACGGTGATGGTGATGCGCGAGGGGCCGAAGCGCCCAAGCCATCTGCTGGTGCGAGGGCAATACGATCAGCCGGGCGAGCAGGTGGAGGCGGGGCTGCCGGCAGCGCTGCCTCCCATGCCGCCGGGGGCTCCGATGAATCGGTTGGGGTTGGCTAGGTGGATCGTCGATCGATCCAATCCGTTGACCGCAAGGGTTTGGGTGAACCGAGCCTGGGAGCACTTTTTTGGTCAGGGGCTAGTCAAGTCGACCGAGAATCTTGGTTCGCAGGCCGACTTCCCCAGCCATCCCAAGCTGCTGGACTGGTTGGCCAGCCAGTTTCAAAGTGGCAGTCAGCTTCCTGCGATCGATGGAGTGGCCGCGCATCCCTGGGATATGAAAGCGATCCACAAGGCGATCGTGATGAGCCGAGCGTACCGGCAGACGGCAGCTGCGGGGCCCGAATCCTGGCAGCGCGATCCCGAGAATCGATGGCTTGCGAGGGGGCCTCGATTTCGACTTCCTGCCGAATTGGTGCGAGACCAGGCGCTGGCGATCAGTGGCCTGTTGGACCGGACGATCGGTGGGCCCAGCGTCCGCCCGTTCATGCCGGCTGGCGTGTGGGATGAGACGAGTGTCTATGGAGACCTCCGCAACTATCAGGAAGATGAAGGTGCTGCACGGGTGCGGCGGACGCTCTACACGATCTGGAAGCGAACGGCAGCGCCTCCCACGATGCTCCTTTTCGATGCCCCCAATCGTGAGACCTGCACGGTCCGGCGGTCGAATACCAACACGCCGCTGCAGGCCCTGGCGCTGCTCAATGAAGCAACCTTCGTCGAGGCAGCCAGGCAGCTGGGAGAGCGGATGATTCGGGAGGGAGGCCAAGCGGATCGGGATCGCGTCCGGTATGGTTTTCGGCTGGCTGTCGGTCGGTGGCCAAGCGAACAGGAGACATCGATTCTGCTGGAAGCGCTGGCGGCCGATCGCCAGCGACTGGTGGCAGGATCGCTTGCGTCTGATGGATTGCTGAAGGTGGGCAAGTCGCCGGTCGATGCGGCGATCGATGCGCGCGAGTTAGCGGCGTACGCCTTGCTGGGACGGGTGCTGCTGAATCTGGACGAAGTGGTGACTCGCTAGTCTTCTTTCGGGACAGACGCAAAGGGAGGATGTCGAAGTGGAACAGCGATGGGACGGGAGTGTAGCTAGCGCCATGTCGCGGCGACTGTGCCTGGGCTTTTCGGCTTCGGCTTTGGCCACCATGGCGGCCGGTAAACTGCTTTCTGACGAGGGGCGATCGCTTCCGTCCGAAGGAGGAAGTGCCGTGCCCGGTTCGGCATTGTCGGGGGCTACCGGCCATCCTGTGCAGCGCGCCAAACGGATCATCTATCTGTTCCAATCGGGGGCTCCCTCGCAAATGGATCTGTTTGATCCCAAGCCAACCCTCGAGGCGCGACGTGGGGAGAATCTTCCGGATTCCATTCGCCAAGGTCAGCGACTGACGACGATGACTTCTGGCCAGAGCACCTTTCCGGTGGCTCCCTCGATCTTCCGCTTTGCGCAGCATGGCCAGAGCGGCATGTGGTTCAGCGATCTGATGCCTCACATGGCAGGTCAGGCAGATCGATTCTGCATGATTCGTTCGATGCACACCGAAGCGATCAATCATGACCCGGCGATTACTTTTTCGCAGACCGGTTCGCAGCTGGCGGGTCGCCCCAGCATTGGGTCCTGGGCCAGCTATGGTCTTGGGAGCATCAACCAGGACCTACCCGCTTACGTCGTGCTGACTTCTTTTGGCAGCGGTCGTCCCGACGATCAGCCGCTCTACGATCGACTCTGGGGATCGGGCTTTCTTCCTTCGCAGCACCAGGGGGTCAAGTTTCGCAATCAGGGGGACCCGGTGCTGTATCTTTCCGATCCTCCAGGGGTGGACCTGGAGGCGAGGCGCCAGACGCTCAGTCGACTCAAGTCGCTCAACGAGATCCGCCACCAGCAGCTGGGTGATCCTGAGATTCAGACGCGCATCGCTCAGTATGAAATGGCCTTTCGAATGCAGCAGAGCGTTCCGGGGCTGATCGATCTGAGCGACGAACCGCAGGAGGTGCTAGATCTTTATGGTCCTGACGTCAAGCGGCCGGGATCCTACGCAGCCAATTGCCTGCTGGCCCGACGACTGGCTGAGCGGGATGTGCGGTTCGTGCAGTTGTTTCACATGGGATGGGATCAGCACTTCAACCTTCCCAAGGCGATTGCGGGGCAATGCAAGGATGTCGATCAGCCGACCGCAGCGCTTTTGATCGATTTGGAGCGGCGAGGGCTGTTGGAGGATACGCTGATCGTCTGGGGAGGCGAGTTTGGAAGAACGATCTATTCGCAGGGGGGCATCACGGCCGACAATTACGGGCGCGATCATCACCCGCGATGCTTTACCATGCTGCTTGCGGGCGCCGGGGTGGCCCACGGCACCACGATCGGCCAGACGGATGACTATTGCTACAACATCCTTGAAGATCCAGTGCACGTGCATGATCTGAATGCTACGATCCTGCATCTGATGGGGATCGATCACAAACGATTGACGTATCGGTATCAGGGGCGCGATTTCCGTTTGACCGATATCCACGGAGATCTGGTCACCAAGGCGCTGGCGGATCGAGTCTGATCGATCGCACCGAGGCGTTTGTCGCTGGAGATACAAGACGACGGACCAGGCGACCGGATCGACAGAAAGATCATTTGCCCGGCAGCACAGGTTCTTCCTTCGCTTTGCTTTCAGGAAGCTGTGTCTGGGGCTTTTCGCGCTTCCGTTCCGGAATGACATCGGTGCGCGGCTGGAATTGTTTCCGCCCGTCGGGCAGCTTGGTCAGCGTGAAACCATCGTAGAGTGAACCAATCGCAGTTCGCGACTCGAAGCGCAACTGGTCCCCTGCGATCTCGATGATTTGATACAGCTGCGTGTCCTCAGCGCTTCGCTCCATGATCGAATCGGGCGCCAGGTTGTACATTTTGGGGCCACTGACGGAGACCACATAGACAGTGCCGCTCTGCGGATCGGTGTGGCGAACGCCGATCGGCACATTGGAGAGAGTTTCGGGGACATTGCCGTCGATCAGACCGGTTCGGCCGTAGGTATGATCGTGACCCTGAAGCACCAGATCGACTCCGTAGCGATCGAAGAGCGGTTTCCAGGCATCGCGCAGCGCCTTGTTGTCCCGCTCCTTGGCGGTAGAAAAAATGGGATGATGAAAGGTGCAGACGATCCAGGGAGCGGGTTGCTGCTGGAGGACCGATTCCAGCCACTTGGTTTGCTCGTCGATCTTCTCATTGCTGTTGAGCCCAATGACGCGCAAGTTTCCGTAGGTGAAGGTGTAGGCGGTTTCTTCGAGCCCGGGCGGTCCATTTTCGGGGAGCGTGAACTGGGCGCGCCAGTGGTGGGAGAGCCTGCGACTGCCATCTTCGTTTTTTGCCTGTTCGTGGTTTCCCGGGACTGGCACGGAGGGGATTGTTGCATGGAGGAAGGAACCCGCGCGGAACCACTCGCCCCAGTCCGCATCCGATTCGGGGCGGTTGATCAGGTCACCGGCGTGGATCATGAATCGAGCCTTGGGGGCTTGGCGGGCGGCGTCGCGAATGACGCGCGACCAGAGCGAGAGGACGTCGTTTTGGGCGTCGCCAAAATAGAGAAACTGAAAAGACTCGGGCTGCTGAGAGGCTGTTTCAAAAGGATGCCATTCGCTCCAGTTGGCCCCATCGCCGACTCGATAGACATAGGGGGTTGCTGGTTTTAGATCGTTGAGTTTGGCCGAGTGAAAGTGAGCGGGGTTCAGATCGGTGACCAGCGCGCTGGTGGTCGCTTCGATCCGACTGGGTTTCAGTCGAAATTCCGGCCCATGCGTCGCCTCGGCCCACTCCACGAAACCGTGCGCGACATCGCTGCTGGTGCGCCACGTGATGCCACAGGAGTTGGTGGGGTCATCGCCGATCGAGAGAATGACACGATCGGGTAGTGGCGATGGCCGATGCGCCTCGGCAGGGGCCACCGGCTTGGCCGGATGTTCATGGTCACCTTCATGCGCCGATAGCGACCCATGGGCGGAGGCCCACAGCATCGCAAGCAAACAGAAACAGGTAGGCCAGCCGCAGGAAAACGGAAGGAATCGATGGAAGGATCGAGTCATTGCAAGAACTTCACAGGGGAAGGGGAAACCGTTGAAAGCCGATCTTGTTCGTCGGAAACCGCCCACTTGATGCCAGTCCGGAACGCTTGGGACCAAGGCCTGAGGGTGAACTGGCGACCTGGATCTACCGACTTCGTCGATCCGCATGGATCAGGTGGCCTAGCGGGTATCTGTTAGGATAGCTTCGAAGGCCGGTGGGGGAAACCTTGGGAGGTGGCGGATGAAGATTGGGATCTGGTTGTTCTGGCTGCTTTGTTTCACGCTGGCGGAAGTCGATGGAGCGGCACCTGAAGCGCTTCGGGTGGAGGTGGAGGGCAGATCTCGGGAAGCGATCGTCTACCAGGCGGATCAGGGGGGAAGAGCAGCGCCGTTGGTGTTGGTGTTTCACGGCCATGGCGGCACCGCACAGCGGGCGGCCAAAAGTCTACGCGTCCATGAAGCATGGCCCGAAGCCTGCACGGTCTATCTGCAAGGGATTCCGACACCCGGTCGATTGACCGATCCCGAAGGCAAACGCAACGGATGGCAGCATGCGGTTGGGGAGCAGGAAGATCGGGACCTAAAGTTTGTCGATCTCCTTCTACAGAGGCTCAAAGAACGCTATCCGATCGATGATCGGAAGGTATTTGCCATGGGTCATTCCAATGGAGGTGGATTCACCTACCTTCTTTGGCGCGAACGAGCGGATCGGTTTGCGGGATTTGCTCCCAGTGCTGCGGTATGTCGCCAAGTCCAGCAACTGGTGTCCAAACCAGCCATCCATGTCGCAGGACGAAACGACCAACTGGTTCGCTTTGCGGCTCAGGAGCAGTCGATGGCGGCGGTCCGCCGGCAGTTGGCTGTGAAACCGGTCGGTGCGCCGTGGGACAAGCAGTCGATCCGCTACCAGACGGCTCAGGGAGTCCCCTGGATCGAATGGATCCATGGTGGCACCCACCAGTATCCTGCGGAGGCAACCGATCGGATCGTCGCTTTCTTTCGCGAGGTGTGTGATGGTGTTGATCCGCCCGAGTCGCCAGACGACGGACACTCCAAGCCGTGGCCGCTGGACACATGGACGCGAGTGCCTGAGCGATTTCCAACAGAGGAAGGGATTGCCGAAGGGGTGGAAGCTTTCTTCTACGAAGGTTTGCCTTATCAAGGGAAGCCGACTCGGGTTTTTGCTTATATGGGGTATCCTGCGGAGGCGCATCAAGAACTGGGCAGGCGATGGCCAGCCATGGTGCTTCTGCACGGAGGTGGGGGCACAGCCTTTGATCTCTGGGTGAAGCGATGGAACGAACGGGGCTATGCGGCGATCGCGATCGATCTTTGCGGATGCATACCCGTCGGGACCTATGGCAACTGGAAACGACATCCCTGGGCCGGACCGCCAGGTTGGGATGCTTCGTTCGATCAGATCGATCAACCGATCGAAGATCAGTGGACCTACCATGCGGTCGGCGCGGCGATTCTGGGGCATAATCTGTTGCGAGGGGATCCGAAGATCGATCCGGATCGAACGGGAGTGACCGGCATCAGTTGGGGAGGCTATCTCACATCGATCGTGGCAGGGGTGGATCCTCGCTATCAACTGGCGGTTCCGGTCTACGGATGCGGTTACCTGGGGGAGAATTCGGCATGGCGAGACCGGTTTCAGCAGATGGGACCAGAGAAGTCTACGCGGTGGCTGGACCAGTGGGATCCATCGGTCTACCTGTCGCGGGCGAAGATGCCGATGCTGTGGGTCAACGGAACCAATGACTTCGCCTATCCGATGGATTCTTGGCAGAAGAGCTATCGATTGCCAGGAGGCCCTCGCACCCTAGCGCTTCGGATCCGGATGCCGCACGGCCATGGCGAGGCAGGCGAGGGCCCGGAAGAGATCCGCGTTTTCGCCGATCAATGGCTCCGCGGTGGTGCTCCACTGGGAAGGTGGATCGATCAGGGGATGGAGGGGAGGACGGCGTGGGGTAGATTCCAAAGCGACGTCGCGATCGAAAGGGTGGAGTTGGCGTATACCTGCGATTCAGGTCCTTGGCAGGAGCGACGTTGGGAGGCGGTGGAGGGCAGGTTGGATCAGGAGCGGACCCGAGTCGAGGTGGAGGTACCCGAGGGCGCGACCGTGGGTTATTGGAACCTGTTCGATTCCCGCCAATGCGTCAGCAGTTCCCAGCACTGGATGATCGATCCCAAGGAGGATCGGCAGCCTTGACCGCTTGGAGCCTTGCGCTGCTCTTGATCCGCGTCGCTTCCAGCGCCTGGGCAAGCGTGCTTCAGAAGCAGCTTTTCGCGCAGCGGTATCGGCCGACGGAGATCGTCTACCGAGGTCTTGGGTGGATGACCATCGCCCTGACCCCTGTGGCGATTGGGTCCATTCTGATGCACCCGAGCGATGGCGATGCCTGGTCCGCGGTGGCGCTTCCCCTTGCTGTGGCTTGCCTACTGGATGGGATTGGTAATGTTCTGTTGGTCGCTTCGATCGGAAGCGGCGAGTTGTCGGTGATTGGACCGATCAACAGCTACAAACCGCTGGTGGGTCTGCTGGGAGCATGGTGGTGGCTTGGTGAGCGGCCGGGTAGTCTCTCGCTTTTGGGGATGGGGGTGATTTTGGCAGGGACTTGGTGTCTGGCGCGTGGTCGATCGACCGATCGTGGCACGACCCCGATGCGTGCCATTGCTGCGAGATTCGCATCGATCGGGCTTACGGCTCTGGCAAGTGTGTTCCTGAAAGAATCGCTCCTTCGGGCTTCCTGGCTGGAGGTGCTCTGGGGCTGGGCGCTGGGCAGTTCGGTCGTCGCGCTGTCGATCGACAAGTGGATGCAGACGACCGGCTTGCCAAGGCCGAAAGAATCGCCAGCGACCGCTGGTGGATCGCTGGATCCCAGGCTGGCCTGGATCGCTATAGCCTACGCAGTCCTTCAGGGATCGACGGTTCTCCTTTTCCGGACGATCCCTATCGGTCCGGCTCTGGCCCTCTTTCAGCTCAGCGGAATCCTTCAGGTCTTCCTCGGTTGGCGGTTGTTCCGGGAGCCACATTTTGGATGGCGATTGTTGGCAAGTGTGGTGATGGCGGTGGGGGCCACCATGGTTCTTCTGGGAGAATCTCCTTGGGGGGCCTATAATCCAGATGGTGTGCTGGAAGCGGCGAAGTGAGGCGACAACGGCCTTGCGCTGGATTCGGCCTGTATCGATGGGAGGCGGCGATTGGAATGGAGTCAGCGGGGCGGGATTCCGGAGAGAGCTCCATGTTGATGCGATCGCTGGCCGGTCAAATCGACGCCATTGCGGAGGATCTTCGGCGACGAGCACGCACGCGGATCCTCCAGCGGATCACGCTGGGGACGCTGGCTGTGCTGGTCCTTTTTTCCTTGCTGGAAGCCTGGGGGAGATGGCATTGGGCACCTTTGCGTTGGCTGCAGTCGATCGCGGCATGGAGTGCCCTTGTTCTGCTTCTCATGCGTACCTTGCTGGTATCCAAGCGATGGCGCGTCCCTCGCGACCATTTGCTCCGTCAGATCGAACGGCTGGTGGGGATCGAACCGGGGTGGTTGGCGAGTGTCGAGCGGTGGCAGCAAGAGGCATCGTCGGGCGCGGCGGCCGATGCTCAGGGTGGGTCTGGTAGCGAGGCATTGAAGGCGGAGGCGGTGCGGCGCTTCCTGGATCGCTGGCCCACGGTAAGCAAAGAACAGATCTTGAAGGAAGACAAGAGTCGAAGGGGCTGGTGGTTTCTGATGGTGTTGGTTGGACTGACCGGATTGGGGTGGATCGTGGTGCCTCAGTCGTTCAGCACAGCGGTCAGGCGCGTCTTCTTTCCATGGAACGCCCCCCAGTGGCCTCGTCGTGTGCACTTGGCATATCGCGATCTGCCGCTGGCGGTGCCACCCGGTACACCGGTATCGTTGCGGGTCGAGAATCAGTCGGGACCATTGCCCGAGGACCTCCAGCTGCAGTGGCGCAGTGCCTCCGGTGGCGCGGTGCAGATGATTCAGTGGAAGGCAGAAGGGCCGCAAGCGCTGGCTACGGTTCCTGGTTTTGAGATGCCGATCGAAGTGCGCGCCGAAGGAGGGGATGATCGCGACATGGGGTGGCGTGCGATCCAGGTTGCAGCGGCTGCCAAGCTTCGCCAGGCAAGTTTCACCATCACGCCCCCTGACGGCATCCAACCGCCATCTGGACCTGATGCGGGCCAAGTCCAGCGCTGGACCGAAGGGACTCGCTACTTCTGGCAAGGCGAATTCGATCGGCCCGTCGATTCGATTCGTTGGATCGACTTTCAGTGGCTGGAAGACCGACCTGCCACCGCGTCTCAGGCAGGAGAGAGCCAACTTCCACCGGTTCCCGATCTCCCGCGCTGGGATGCTCTTCAGCAACAGTTCCAATGGGGCACTGCCCAGCAGCCGCTGACAGCCGAGCGTGGGTTTCGATTTCGTCTGGGTTGGCGCTCGAAGGAAGGGGTCGAATCGCAATCGGAAGATGCCTGGGAGGTTCGGGTTCTGCCCGACGAAGCACCGCAGTTGCTGGTGGTCGCTCCAGAGGAATCAGCGGAGTATCCCTGGGGTAGCCGCATCGCTTGGCGGGTCCAGGCCAGCGACGATCACCTGATCGACCAATGGCGGTTCGCATGGAAAGCGATTCGTGGCGAGGGGAACGAATCGAGGACGACGTGGGTACCGCTGGTGGAGGCGGGTTCGGTCGTAGCGCGCGCTCGAGCCGAATTGGATTGGGAAGAAGGGTCGGTGGCGGAGCCGAGCGAATGGCCGTCGGTGCTGGCAGGAGCTCTGCCGTCGGCCGGTTCGCTCGGGAAGATCGACCGGATGGGAACCGTTTGGCATTGGGAAATCCAAAGTCCCCGCTGGAGCGAAAAGGCGCTGGAGGAATTCGCATCGTGGCGGCGCGCTGATGGGTCGATGGAGATCCAGTGGTGGATGACCGCTACCGATCGTCGCGGCCACTCCGTTCAGTCGCCATTGAGGTCGGTGGTGCTGTTGGGTGAGAAAGGTTGGCAGCTAGCTATCGATCGTCAGCAGCAGAAGATGCTGCTGGGTGTCGAAAGGACGCTTGAGAATCTTCAAAGGTTGCAGCAGGCGACCGAAGCATGGGAGGAGGTCCGGTCGGCAACCGAACCAGTCGATCCCGAGCCATCTTCTGAAAAGTTGGAGTCGATGGCTCGCGAAGCCCTTCAAACCGCTCAATCACTGGCCGCTGGCGACCCATCGCCGATCGGCGTGGTGAAGGAGCATCTGCAACGGCTTGCGGAGGCAGCGATGGAGGAGTCGAAGTTGGTCGAGCCATGGGAGGGGTGGCTGGACCAATTGACTCAGTCGCATCAGGACCTAGTCATGCAGGCACAATCGCAGAGGGAATTGGGACGGCAGCAAGCTGCCGATCGCCAGGAAGATTTCCCGCAAGAGCCGTTCGATAGGTGGCGATCCCAGCAAGAGGGATTGAAGCAACAACTGGAATCGATTCGCGATCAGATCTCCGCGAACCAGCAGCAGGCCAGGAGCGGACAGGTCATCGGGCAGCTGATGCGTGACCAGGAGTCGTTGATCGACAAGACCCGCCAAGCGGCTGAGACTCTCCAGGGTTCGGAAGAGATCGATGCCGCCAGGAAGTTGTCAAGCCAGCAGCGAGAGTTGGCAAGTCGCCTGCAGAAGATGGTGAGGCAACAGCCACCGGAGAGGTCTTTGGCCCAGGCGCTTTCGCCGATGCAGCAGGCAAGCGAGGCGCTGCAGGGCAAACGATGGGACGAAGCGCTCCGTCAACAGCAGGAGGCGATGCAGCGACTGGCCGAACAAGCGGCGGAGGATCAAGTATCCTCGATGGCCGACGCGGGAGCGACCCAGCCGTCCAGCAACGATCGGCAGGCAGAGGAAGAATTGCAATCGGCATCCGAGCAGCTCCATTCGCTGGGCAATGCCATTGGGCAACTGGCCAACCAGCAGCGGGATCTGGTGCTGCAGAATCGCAGGTGGGTTTCTGAGAACGATGCGGAACGAATGGAGGCGGAGGGTTTGATGGTGCGCAGCCGGACGTTGGCGGAACGTCAACAATCGCTGCGCCGGGAACTGGAACCGTGGCGCGAGACGTTTCCATCGGATGGATCGACCCTCGGCTGGATGCTGGAGAAGACGACGCAGCAGATGGAACGAGCGCAGATGGCTTTCCAAAGGGGGCAGTTGGAAGAGCCGGGACTGCGACTGGCGACCGATGCCTACGCCATGCTGGAGACGATCGAACGGACCTTGGTTGAGTCGACGGGGAAAGAGCAGGAGAATGCGAGTAGCGAGAGGTCACCTGCAGAAGCGGAGGAGTCAGGGAGTCCGAGTTCCAAGCAAAGCGACTCAACCGAGACGGAAGCGAACCAGGAAAAGTCACCGATCGATCCGCTGGAGCTGCGATTGATTCGCGCGGCGCAACAGGCGATCGTCGCGAGAACTGAAGAGATCGATCGGAAGTCCCAGAGCGGTGCTCCGCTGACGACCAGTGAGATCCTGACGCTTCAGGAATTGTCTAGCCAGCAGGAAGAACTGGCCAAGCTACTGGAACGATGGCTGAAGCAATCGGAGGCAGGAAGATGATCGCTAGACGTCGCGTGAGAGCTTTTTCCGGATTCGGTACCTTGGCGGTGGTCCTCGCCGGATGCTTTTGCGCGGCGATTGTCCTGCAGGTCGCCAGCCTTGTCGGCACGCTCGGCCCCCAGCCACCCGCCACATTGCCAAAAGAGTCGCAAGGGCCAGAGGAGCCGGCATCTGGGCAACCGGCATCTGGGCAACCGGCATCTGGGCAACCGGCATCTGGGCAACCGGCATCTGGGCAACCGGCATCTGGGAAGTTGGGGGGTGCGAGCGACCCATCGATCCAACCAGACGACTGGGAAGCTCAGTTGCTTCGCGACCTGGGGATCGAAGCTGCTGAGTCCAAGGCCGGTCGACCGGAATCGCAGCCAGCAGAGACAGAAGCGTCGCAGCGTCCTACCAGCGACGCGGAGGCGGTGGTGGATTTGATGCGTTCGGTCGCTGGTTCGCTGCGGACCGGGTCTTTGGCGCCGGACACGCTGGAGCGGCAGAGGTCGATCTTGCAGTGGCTGGATCAGTGGTTTCCGTCGGTTGATGCTCCCGCTTCCGCCGATTCCGACCCATCGGATGGATCGACTGGCGACGAATCGCCCTCAGGAGAAGAGGGGCGGTTGGAGAGCGGAAGGAAAGGGAGGGAAGGTTCGCAGGAGAGCGACTCCGTGGGGCCTTCCGCAGCAGCATCCGCCGGGAAGGAAGGTCAGGGAGGATCGAGAGAGCGATCGATGGGTGCGGGTGGGAAGAGCCAGGATTTGCCAACCGATCGGGAGCAGGGGACTGAAAATCAGGGGACTGAAAATCAGGGAAGTGCGTCGGGCGGAAAAAGCGCGCAGCCGCCGCAGCAGGTTGGGGGTGGACAAGCGGGTGAGGGTCCACAGCCCGCTGGAGAGGGTGATTCGCCAGATGGACAACGCGTGGGAGAGGCGGACGATTCCAGTCCATCGGGGATGGCTCCTTCGACAGACAATCGAGCGACAGGAGCCTCCGGTGCGACCGAGGAACCGACGGAGGAGGGGCAGGGTGGGGAGAGGCAAAACTCCGATCCAGGCGAGGCAACGGATGGAGGCTCGAATGGCTCGCAACTCCCATCCTCTGATAGCACCCAATCGCAAAGTGAAGATCCTTCGGCTCAGACTTCCGACAATCGCGGCGGCGGCGGCAGGGCGGGAAGACCGGGAGAAGGGGATGGCAAGGGGCGGTCAGGCCGATTGGCGACGGGGCTTGGTGGAGGTGGTGGGTTCCAAGGGAAGTTGGGAGAACCGTCTAGGGGACCGGATGGCGTTGACCTGGCGGCCTGGAATGATCCAAGTCGGTTGCGTCGTGGTGTCTGGGGGCATTTGCCCCAGCAGGTTCATCAGCAGATGCTGGCAGCTCCCAGTACGGAGTTTCTGCCAAGTCATCGCAAGGCAATCGAAGCGTATTATCGACGACTGAGCGAGGCGAAGCGATGAGAGAAGCCAACCGCCGCCATTGGGGCCAGTCGGTGCTGGGTGTCGGTGCGTGGAGCCTGCTAAAGGCGGGGGGGCTCCCGATCTCAAGCATCCAGGCTGCGACGGAGGGGGAGAGTTGGGATCGGCAGTGGCAGGCTGCGGCGCGGAATGATTTCGACGAACTCTACACACCGCAGGTGGAACGAGCGATTGACCGAGGGCTGAAGTACTTGGCAAGTCGCAGGACTCAGCAGGGAGGGTTTCAGACTCAGGGCTGGGGGCGCAACGTGGGAGTCTGCGGGATTGCCGGGATGGCGCTGATGAGTCGTGGGTACCGTCCGGGGGATGGGGTGGTAGGGGATTGGATTGCCCAGATTGGAGCGTATCTTTTGGGGCAGGCGGAGCCATCGGGGTACTTGCCCAGTCCACTGAAGACCAACCATGGGCCGATGTACGAACATGGCTTTGCGACGCTGTTTCTGGCGGAACTCTATGGAATGGCACCGCAGCTTGCGTCTCTGCGACCGTCGCTACAGGCCGCCGTCGATCTGCTGGTGCGCACACAGAACGATCAAGGGGGTTGGCGATACGAACCTAGGCCGAAGGATGCCGACCTTTCGGTGACCGTTTGCCAGATCATGGCGCTGCGTGCTGCCCGAAATGCGGGGCTTGGGGTCCCCCGAGAGACGATCGATCGAGCGACCGAGTACGTGCGCCGCAGTCAGAACCCCGATGGTGGATTCATGTACCAGTGGCGGGAATCGGAAAGTCGCATGGCGTTGACCGCGGCGGCGCTGGTATCGCTTTACAACCTTGGGATCAGCGAAGGGGAGGAAATCGAAAAAGGTTTCCAGTATCTCGATCTTGCCATCACACAAAATCGACC
>Ga0315903_10000622_pt1 | contig 53295 bp, 65 predicted proteins | sample LakEriMetagenome_7_FD_203524 | JGI IMG/M metagenome (GOLD analysis project Ga0315903, IMG submission 203524) | Freshwater fungal communities from buoy surface, Lake Erie, Ohio, United States - Buoy 2 MA119 | ecosystem: Environmental > Aquatic > Freshwater > Lake | place: USA: Lake Erie, Ohio... | reverse complement strand
CATTACCCGCTGAGGTCAGTACCTGCCCGGCCACGCCGAAACTCGCGCCCCCTGCGCCTATCGCGCCAGATGAATTAATGACCACATGATCTGTGTTACCTGCCCCCAAGATGAGGCTCTTGCCGGGAAAGGCGTTCTTGACGTACGCGTCGCCAGTCGTGCTTTGCCCCACCGACAGATAATTGGCTGCCGTTAAACCCCAGTAATTGAAGGCGCCGGATGCTCGGACCTGGTATTGCAAACCCGTAGCGGTATCGCCGGCTTTATTTAGCGGCGTGTAACCCAGGCGCGAGGGGATATCGGTGTAGTAGCCAGGCAGTTGGCCACCTAATGCTGCTGAGTCACTGGCGCTAGTTGCAGAAACAGCGGCCGCAACAGTTGTGCTCCCGCTACCGAGATCTGCCAGTAATACCCACGTCGCTGGTGATGCGCTCGTTAATACATACAGCTTTTGCTGATCAGTGCGCCAGCACTTCATCCCCACTTGCAGTTCAGTCGTTGGAAATACCGTGCCGCTGGAGTTGGAGAGTGCTGTCTTATCGTTATTCAATAAGGGCGAGAGCGAATTGGTCAGCGTCTCAGAGGACGGTATGGTCGTGAAATTTTGCATCTAGCACCCTTGAGCCAACCAGGAAAATGAGCCTGTCACACGCGTACCGGTCTTATCTTCCAAAACAGCCGTGAAGCCTGTGGTGGAGGGTGTGCCGAGTAATCGTGGGATGGCTGTCGTGGTGCCCCCTTTGTGTGTGATGGTCACTTGGGGGGTAAATCGAAATGTTCGTGAAAACTGCACTGAGACGCCGGCCGCAGCATTCGTGACCTCGGCGACACCCCGGTCGAAGATGTCCGGCACATCGACGGTTAAGCGCAGTGCATCGATATAGCCGCGATCTGCGTTACTGGACTTTAAGATCGCTCGAAATAGCGCTCGTTGATAGGTGTAGTCGCCTTGAATGAAATCCCGGAAATTGGTGTATCCCGGTGGATGGCCGTTGTCGACGATATTGAGAAAATCTTCTTCCGTGATCTCGCTGCTTGAGATGATCATGTCGCTGATGACGCCATTGGCATGCCGCCGGTATTGCTCAGCCAGCTGAAGTGCTTCATGGGTCGAGAGCCGCAGAGAACGCTTTACAGCGTCATTGACCGCCAACCCTTCAGACAAGGATTTTCGGTAAGCCACCGTCCTGCCAAATGCATCTGCCATGGCTACCGCCTCAGCAACGCGCTTGATCAGTTCTAGTGATGCGAGATCACTTGCTGTGAAAGCCTCAGTGAGAGGTTTTAAAGTTTGTTTTGCTAAGCTATCTGCAAGACCAATGTTCTCGGTCACTCGCAAGATGTACGCAATCAGATCGGCGTAGGTTTCGGCGAATCCAATCGCTTCGATTACTGCCTTGGAAACTTGGCGCGACAGCACTTCGGAACTACCAAAGGCTTCACTGATGGCTTTTGTTGGCTGCCGGGTGTGCAAGCCTAAAACAGAAAGAACCTCGGATGAACGTACCGTACTTTGTCGAGCCAGATGCTCGTCCCATGACACTGCTGACGTAAATCCTTTCGTTAAAAATTGAGCGAGGACCTCTGCCGCTGAGAAGGTCTCAGCAATGTTCTTTTGATTGGCTTGTGACAGATTGTCGACAAAGCCAATCGATTCAATCCACCGCAGTACATAGGCAATCAGATCCGAATAGGTTTCAGCAAATCCCACAGTTTCGGTCTTTGCCAAAGCAATCGACCTGCCGCTGGCTTCAGTAAAACCCAATGCTTCGCTGGAGGGTTTGATCGTTTGGCGGCTGGCGTTCTCAAGCATAGCGAGGCTGACCGCAACAGCAAAAGCATAGACCGCCGGATAAGCGGTATCCCAGCTTTTACCGGCACTGGCGCTGGTCCACGTAAAGCCGCCGGTTCCCCAGGTATAACGTTGGCCCTGTGATTCGGCCACTGTCACCACATCGGGCATGACCGTTAGCTCATCGTGAAGGTGAAGACGGCGGTCAGGCTATCGTCTGCGCCCTTATTGACTACCGGGAAAACCACCCGATCAAGCATGATGCCTTCAGTTGCCGCATTAAATACACCTGCCTCAGTAATGGCGCCGGTGCCATCGCCCGCCGGGAAGTCTGCGGTGAAAGTAAACGTCTTGGTCCCTGCCGTGTGTGCATAGGTCGCAGCATTACGATCCAGTTCAGTGACCAATGCCGATTGTGTGGCCGCGGCTGCGGTCGTCCCAGTCCCTAAGGCGATATAGCCCATCACAGCGGGCCGGCTGGCTGACTTGCCAATGGCGTCGGCAATAAAGTCAAAGCCCACGTTGACAATCAAATTGTCCCTGTAGATGGTTTCAGTATCACCATTCGCGCGAGAGACGATTAACGTCATCGCACCATGAAGCTGCATGGATTCGTCGATCATGGAAGTCCTTGATAAAAAAATGGCGCAGCACCTTAAAGTGCCGCGCCATTGTTGAGAAAGAGGTGTTTAGTACAGACGAACCGTGGTCAACACACCGACGGGAGCTAAAGCTTGCGTCGCCGATTCGACTTCGCCGCCCATGCGACCAACGAAAAGTCTTCTGTCAGTCGAAGTCTGGCAGACACCCAAACATAGTCTGTCGCTTGGTTGAATAGCCAATGCCACGTTGATGCGCTGGGAGAGATGGTCTTCAAGAAAGAAGGCGCCAATAGCAGCGTCATAGCCAACCAGCAACGAGCCGGTTAGTCCGCTGGCATGCCAGATGACGCAGGTAGTCACTTCCGATGGGATAAACCAGAAGGTCGTATGAAATATCGCCGGAATATTGACGGTCCATTCCACCTTGGTCGTATCCTTGACCATCAGACCATCACCATAGCGGCCCGCATCGAAGGAGACTCCGGAAGACAGACTCGTCACTGGCCCACCAAAGCCACCCAGCGCGCCATTTAAACGCCAGCCGTAAATCTCGTTCTCCTGCAGTCCTTCTTCTCGCGAAATCTGAAACCGTGCATCCACATTAGCCAGAGATCCGTCGTAACTCCACTGTCGCTTCGCAGCGTCACTCCGCCACGGGTAGTTCACCTCCAACCAGGTCGTGCGGTCATCGACCGAGGCGCCCAGGTTGTTCTGTAGGGTGTTTTGCGCCCGGGTGGGCAAGATCAGATCGACCTCGAACAGGTATTCGCTACTTGCCGCGCCACTTTCCATGCGCAGGGCTTCGCGACCGTTGACCGAGACAACGGTCGCAAAGTGACGAATCCCCGGAAAGCCTGTCGCTTGCTCGTCGCGCTCTAAAATTAGATTCGCGTTTTGCGGTTGCGCGACAACGGTTGAAACGAAGGTCGGGGTATGGCTGTAGATCCCCGGAGACGCTATCGCCTTAATCCAGAATTTGCGCTCACCATCAAAGCCCGAGGGCAAGGTGTAGCTGGTGGATTTGATTTCCGCTACAAAAAGCGAGGCATCCCAAGCCGAGCCTTCACGAAGCTCGTACCCCACCACTTCCGGCTCGGGATTGGGTTGCCAGCGAAACTCCAGTCGATTGGCCGACTGCACCACATCGAATTGCTTCACCGTCGTGGGTGCTTGCAGATCCAACAGATAGGTCGTGACGTTCGTGCTGAAATTGCCCGACGTATCAAAGGCCCGGATGTGATACGCGTAGTGTCCTGCGGCTGACTGGTCATGCACCATTTGGGTCGCTGTGGTTTTGGCGACCAATTGACCCTGATCCCAGTTCGAGCCAACGCGAACTTCATAACCTGCGAGATCGGCGTCTGTCAGTTCATTCCAGGTCAGCAATAGATCGGTCACCCGACGCTGGACGGTAAAGCCCGTGACATCCGAGGGGGGCAGCGTTTTACCCAACACCGTGGCATTGAATGTGGCCGCCGGGCTCTCTTTACGGGTCACACCAATGGCCCTGAGACTAAACTCATACGGTCCTTCGACCGCGTCCCGGATCTCGGCGTAGTTGGCAGACGTCAGAGGCAAGCTTACAAAATTCCCGCCATTGGCCCGGTAAGACAATCGATACGCGATCGCTGCTGGCACCTCTTGCCAGGAGATTTGCACCAGGACCTTGGCCTGATCCTTGACCCGGTACAGGCTCTCTTTTATCGACAAGCCGGTGGGCGCTGCGGGTTGGTCTGAAAGGACCGTGATCGATCGGGGCTGGAGGGCCAAGCCTTGCTCGATGGCGGCGTACTTGCCGGGGTTGTGTGCCAGCGCCGTGACTTCATGAATGCCGGGTTCTTGCTCAGCAACGGCTACGACCCGAAAGAGTTGTGGCTCAACCTCAGTGGAGGCCAGCACCCAAATGGCCCCCGTTTGTGGCGCTATCGAAAAGGGGCTTGTCACTGTCACGGTCCGGCCAGAGGCAGGACCTACGCGCTTTTCTTCTACTGCGCCGTTGGGCAATACGACAGAGAGCCGCCAAGCACGCGGCGCTGGTACATCCTGATCCAGAACGATCGTCGAGGTCGTTGCAGAGACAATCCGTCCACCCAGCCGCAGCCCACCCCGGACTGGATCAGCGACTTTGATCACATCGCCCGGTCGCACGACTGCACCTTCTAGCCCGGTGCGAAAGGTGATGATCTCGGACTCGGACTGCTCGGAGTACAAGAGCCATTTGCCCACGCGATGGGCCTGCCCACGCGAGGTGCAGCCTAGGGCTGCGATCTCGCTTTGTACTAGCCCATAGCGAGCGATCCCTGCGGCATCTTCGACGTATTCGACCTTCTGGCGATAAAAGTCTTCCGGGTCATTCCAACTCACCAAAACGACCGTGTGGCGTGCTTTGGCAGACGACCCCTGATACGCAAACTCCCCATCGATGACATTACTTGGGGTGAATTGATAGACCGCGTCGGTCGGTGCGTCTTGCGTAACAGTAATCGCACCACCCGACCAGTAGACCATCCCCCGAAATATCGAGGCCATGTCCTGCACGACCTTGTATGCCTGCTCACGGGTCTGGAGATACAGATTGCAGGTAAAACGCGGCTCAAAGCCACCCAGCCCATTGGGCACCTGTTCATCACAATATTTCGCAACGCGATACAGCGCCCACTTATCAATCTGCGCTTCAGGGATGTAGCTGCCCAAGCCATACCGCGCGCTGGTCAGAAGATCATAAAAACACCAGGCCGGGTTATCCGTCCAGGCGATCTTGAAACTGCCATTCCACACGCCACTGTAAGAGCGCGTGGTCGGATCGTAATTGACGGGAATGCGCACCCGCAAAAGCTTCATGTCGTAGCTTCTGCGTGGAATCGTTGAAAACTGCGCTGCGTCTACACGCAATGCAATCAACGCACTGTTGGGGTAGCGGAGCTTGCTTTCGATGACTTCGGTGTACGACTCCAAGAATGTCTTGTTCTGAATCGCCGTTGATGTCGAGTCAGCGGTAATCCGACGTACCCGAATCTCCCAAGGCGCACTTCCCGTTAATGGCACGTAGTAGCTGCGCTGGTACTTGGTGGTGGTTTTGCCGGAAATCGTGTCTTTGATGACTTCAACAAATCCACCGCCATTCGTCTGGCGATCAATGGCAAAGCTGACCTCACTGCCATTCAAATCGCCGTTCGTTGTGTTCTGGTTGGTCAGCTGTGGCACGCTCACCTTCACCCGCACTGCATCCACATCAGCGTCTGTGATCGATCTAACGACGGATTGCGTAGCCTTGACTTCCACACCAACTGAAATCTCGTTTTCAACGGACGAGAAGCCCGGTACATAGCTTTGCTGTTGGGTGCCGTTGCGAGATTCGAGGGTGATGCCAGTGAAATTATTCGTGCCATCAGCGTTTTGTATCGGCGTGTCATCCAGATACACCGACTTCAAACCAGCGACCAAGCCTTCGATCTCGCCTTCGGAGATTAGATCCACAACGCGCGCATAGGCTTTGGAGCGCAGACTGTCGGGTGCTTCTTGTGCTACCCGGGCCGCACCGCCACCACTCTTGCCGCCACCGCCCGCGCCAACGATGAGGGATGTCATGCCGCTACCTCGTCAACATCAATACCGGCACTGATCACAGCAGAGCCTACGATCAGTCGGCCATAGCCGACGGGTACCGGATGACCTTGTGCGGTCGTGTTAACAGCCCCATTAAAGCTGTAACTCGGTTTGTTCTCGGGCTGCTCATAGGGCTCAGCCGCTTTAGGCGTGGGTGCAATCATTTGCGATACGCCGCCTAGAATCATCGCAGTGCCCACAGAGTAAAGCGTCGATTGCGACAAGAAGGCGCCGGATGCCGCCCACCCCATCGGGTTCCACCAGGCGACTGCCAGCAGTGCAACACCCAGGAGAATTTGACCAAGCCCATCCCCGCCAGCACCCGAGATGACTGGGGCGATGGTGACGTTTTGCAGGCCAACAGGATCATGGAGTCGGTCGATGGTCAAGGCATCGCGACCTGCAAGAACCCGGTATCCCACGCCACGCTCGCCAGAGGCAACCAATTCGCGCTCAAGGGATGGAAAATTGGCCACCAGTGCACGAATGGCCTCAGCCGCTGAGGTAATTGCCAGACGGTGTCTTCTGCCATAAGTTTTACCGAGCTCACCAAGAAGAATGACTGTGACCATAGCGAAGTACGTGCGTCGTTATTTTTTGCCAGTAGCCGCCGTAAACATCTCGGCTGGAGAGTCGCCCCTGCAAGTGATGCAGGATCAAGCCTTCACCCAGATACACGGCAGCATGGTTGGGCACCGGGGACGCTACTTGCATCAAGAAACAGTCTCCTATCTGAAGATCAACGGGATCAATGACTGAAAACCTAGCGGCCGCGAAGTTATCCAGATACAGGTTCTCGCCACGCTTCCACCATTCATCAAACCGAACGAAATCCGGCAGCATGATCTGGCGCTCTTTGATAAACCAGTCGCGCACCAGCGCGTAGCAATCGAGAACCCCATGCGACCACTGACGCCCGACCAAAGGAGCGATGTAGCCAGAGGGGATGAGTTCTGACCACTCCCCGGATGGAAAACTGACGATGTGCCAGATGAGACCGCTGGCTTCGCAGGCAACGCGATCAGCCTGACTCGGTTCAGGCGCAAGCCCCGGGTGGCTATGTACGACGCCAACGATTTCACCTTCAGCGTCCGCTGCCGCATAGTCCTCGGGGTGGATCACGAACTGGTCGGACCCGACGCCGATATTGCGACAGCGGATATAGGTCTCTCGACCTTTACGGATAACCAAGAGCCCACAAGCTTCGCGTGGGAAGGTCTCGCGGGCGTGTTCGAACGCCAGCGTTTGGTTCGTAGCCAGCATCAGCGAAACAGTCCTGCTGCGGGGAAGCCCCCAAATGGCAATTCGGCGGTCTGGCCAAATCGCGCCTGACAGGACGAGAGTCGCTTGCCGCAGATGTCTTGCGAACTGGCATTAACTCTTTGGTCGTTCGCATCAAAGTAACTGGTGCCGGTATAGCCACATTCACTGCTGCGATATCGCCAGGGACAGACGTTTTGCACAATTTGCCGGCGTGGCAGATTTACCCCTTCTAAGTCAAAGGAGGCAGCCAACTCGAACTCGATCACATCACGCGTTTCACGCGACTTGCGATCGATGTAGTAGATGTCATCTGCAAATTCAGCAGACGGGTCTGCAGTGGGATTGACGCCTCCCGGAAAATTCACTGCATCCAGGTATTTAGCCAGTGTGCGCTTGCGGGTAATCTTCGCGCCGACCAGATCCTGGTAAGTGAGTACCAAGGCTGTGATCGCACCGGTGACATTGGCAACCTTCAGTTTCGGTCTGGGGATCTGCCCGTTACCGTTGAATTCAAACCCTTCGACCTGAATCGGAAATGCATCATAGGCTTTGCCTTGCCACACTACGCGCTGCTGTAATGCATTGGTGCCGGCGTGAAAATAAACCATGCCCTGACCAAAGAGTGATAGCTCCAATACGAAAAGCTCAATAACAGCACTGGGTGCGAGTTTTTGTATTTCAGCGTGAATGGCGGAGGAAGTCATGGATCAGATCCAAGATCACAGGTCAAACACTTGCTTGAACGTGGCACGTACGGTTTCGATGTTGGGTTCATCCACAGACCGACTCCATTCCTCGCAGATGAATTTGCCCACCACGCCGGCAGGCGTGGTCCATGTAAACGATTCGACCGCGCCACGCGCGCGCAAAAAGGCATCAATTGCAGCCGCCTCTGCTGTTGTTTTGCCTCGAAACTCCAGCGACCACACTTCGGGCTGTGTGTTGATTCCAAAAGCCAGTCGCTGCTCGTAACCGTCCCCAAAGGCGACCCGGCGAACGGTGGGGCGAATCGTGAGGCTGGCGCCTGTGGAGGCAATCCAGGTGAAGGTTGCCATTTACAGAGCTCGCCGCGAATCCAGTAGGCCGCCTGCGCGCTTTTGCGCAAGCAGCTCTTGCCGAACGGCGCTGGCAATGGCCCGCCCCAAATCACGCCCACCCGACTCATCCCCACGAGCTGCTGTACCGGCCTCGGTCACGTTCACAGAGATGTTGAAAACGTCGCCACCGGCAGCACCCACTCCGTGTCCTTGCAAGGACACCGGGATGGTTCGACCATCAGGCAGCGGTACATAAGCTTCAGGCCGGGAGCCTTCACCAAAGAGCGCTAATTGGGGAGAAGTTGCCACGCCCCCCGAGGCATAGGCGCGAAGCGGAACAGGACCGCTGCTGCTCATGATGCCGCCATCGGCAAAGGGGAACATCGAACCGATTGCCTTGGCCAGTGGCCCGGTAATGGCGCTTTGTATCTGTATGCGGATCAGGTCGGTAATGATGGATTGCGCAAGGCTCCTGAAGCTTAACTTGCCCGTCAAAACAAACTGCGTCAGTGCATCGGTCATGCCGGTGAAAGCACTGCGGGTAGCGTTTTCCATCTGGCGACCAACCTGCGAGGCTTCTTCTGAGACATCTTTCAAAGCTTTACTGATACCTGCTGACGGATCGGACAACTCGCGTGCACGCTGAGCCAGCTGCTCAGACGCGTTCGCTGCTCGCTGGGCGGCTTCGGCAATGCTTTTGAAGGTGTCAGCGAATTTTTCGTTACCCGGCGAGGCTGAGGCAATAGCTTCAGCCTGAGCTGCGAGCTTGGTCAACTCCTCGGCACTTCGCTGGCGAGCCTGCGAGAGCAAGGTTAAGGAGGCGACTTCAGAGATCGAGCGGGATTCGCGCTGTGTCTTGATCTGCTCTTCAATCGAGGCCAATTCCATCTGACCACGCTGCGCCTGCTCTTGCAGATCTTTTAAGGTCTCTGCGGGCTGGCGAATCAAACGCTCGGTATTGGACTGCTGCGCATCGCGCTCCAATGTTGCCCGCTTCTTGGCGATCTCGGACAATTTGTCTTCATACTTCAGCTTGTCCTGCACCGTCTTGGCGTCTTTGCGCAGGGCGACTTCAAGTAGCAGTTCCTGCTCGGCGTAAAGTGCGCCGATTTTATTGACGAAATCTTCTTGTGCAGCGACGCGTGCCTGGCTGGCTTCTTTAAAGCTGATGTAGCCTGCGTTTTCATACAAATCGATCAATCGCTGGCGATCTTTCAGGATTCCGGATTCTTCATCGACTAAGCGCTGAAGCTCTTTGACCTCGTTATCAATCCCAGCCATCGACTGACTGGCATTGATCGACGATAGCTTGAAAAAACTCTCCAGATTCGACTGCGATGCCTCACGCTCCAGGTTCGAGCGTTTGGACGCGATTTCAGACAGCTTCTCCTGTAGCTTTAATTTATCCTGAGTCGACTTTGCATTGGTCTGCAGACTTCTTTTGACCAACGCTTCTTCCTGATCGTAGATCGATCGTATCTTGGTTAAATAAGCTTCCTCAGCAGCAGCGCGCGCTGTGGCTGCTTCCTCGGTACTGATTAAGCCTGAGCTCTGGTAGGTGTCGATGATGCGCTGCCGGTCGCGCAAGAGTGAACTTTCTTCACCAACAGCCCGATCCAAAGCCCGGACCTGATTCTCCATCACGGATAAGGCATTGCTCGCATTCGCACCATCGGCTGTGTTGTAGTTCAGTCGCTTGCGCGGTGCGGCTTGCCCATGGTCGCCACTTCCTGCGCCTTGACGAATTGCCTCGAATCGCTTCTCTAGGGCGTCTGCCAACAAGGGCATATTCCACAGGTCCGCATAATTCTGGTTCGCCTGCCGGACAATCTCATTGCGCTTGGTAAGTGCTTCTTTTAATTTCGCGCGGTTTTTTTCTGAGAAGGGATTCATCCCTTCGCCACCCGCTAAAAAAGTGCCGGCTAGCTCAATATCCGCCCAGACAGCCTGGAAGCTGCCGACCATGGCTTGGATGGCCTTGCCAATTGCCCGCAGCGCGTCGATGACCACCGCCAGCGAATAGGCAGCGGTCTCAGCCCACGTCGTAATCGACTTGTCCTGCTGGAGCTTTTGCATTCCTTTGACTACATCGTCCGAGCCCAGCAAGATTTTCTTTAGCTCTTCGCCCAAGGTATTCATCGCAGGAATCGATGAAGTCACAATCGTCTGGGCGATGTAACTGTATTCAGCCCGGGTTCTCGCCATGGCTTTAATGGCGTGCTCGGCAGCGAGGACTTGTTCTTCCGTAAGTCGAATATTCAAGTCTTGGTTCTCGGCCAAGTCCTTCAAAAAGGGCAGCATGCCGGCGCCGGATTTACCAAACAATTCCATTGCAATCGCGGTCTTCCCAGCACCATCTTCGAATTGCGCCAGTTTTAACGCGATGTCATTCATCACTTCAGCCGGGTCGCGCAGGTTGCCTGCCGTGTCCCGAGCATCCACCCCGAGAAACTGCAAAGCCTTGGTGGCGCCGGCCGTCTCGTCATCCACTCCGGCCATCCCCTTGGCCAGCTTGGCCAGACTCCCGCCAATATTCTCAAGGGTGGTGTGCGAAATGGTCGCCACCGCCTGAAATCCCGATAACGCCTCGACACTGGCGCCTGTTTGCTCAGACAGCCCCTGGAGAGCGGCCGCAGCCTCCATGGTTTGAAGGACAAACTCCTTGATTGCGGCAACCGATGTAACGCCCACGGCAAGCGCAAAGGCTGACTTGGCCACATTGGCGACACTTTGCAATGAGGCTTTCATCTCATTGGCGTGCTTATCCAACAGACGCGCGCTTTTCCCCAGATCCGCCTGAAACTCGGCCGTTTCAGCGGCAAGCTTGACGACTAAGGAGCCAATATCAGCCATGTTTCTTCAGCCTATGGGCGAACATCGCCTTGAATTGGCGAATGTTCTGCTGGGATTGATCGGGTTGAGACTGTTTTTTGATGAACGGCATGAAATCATCAGGTGCGAAGGGCCGGGAATGCGGGGATCGGTGGGCGTTGGCAAAGGTGGCCGCAATCAGCCCGCCTCTAAAATCCGCCCGAAACTCCCCGAAAGGCTCCAATTCATAGAAGGCCATCCACTCCGAGAGTTCGTCTGAGCCAATTTTTTGCAGCAAGTCACGCACCGTCATGCCCAAAGCCAGCGCCAGCCGAAAGGCAAAGCGGCGTACCGGTCGGGCATCTAGGCTTTTTTTGCGGCGTCGACCGCATCCGTGCCAATACCGTTGACGCGCTGGGCAACTGTAAACACCCGATCCAGTGCGCGAGCGCTCTTATTTCCCAGTGCAGCCACCTCGGCGTCAGTAAACAGTCGCGTGCCTGCTGCGTCGCAAAGGGTGAGCGACACCAGACGGGCTCTGACGTTCTCCATGCGACCTTCTTTGCCGATCAGGCTCGCTTCAAAGGCATCCCGGTCTGCTCCGGTCATCGTTCGCACCATGACATCACCTCCCCACTCTGGAACGGCAATGCATTCCAGCGGCAGATCATTGGCGGCAAGGATGGATTCTTTGCTTAGCAGGTTCATCGTCTTACGCCTCCGTGATGTCGCCATCGATCTCAATCGTCACCGATGCTTCGACAACAGCATCGACCCCACCTTGAACGCTGAACTGGGTGACATACCCGTAAAACGTCCAGACCGTGGGGATGGTGTCCGTAAATGTGATGCGAAATTGTTGTCGGGTGCGATTGGCTCGGTCGGTTCGCAAGCCGTCGTGCACTGCATTGTCAGGATCAAAATGCAACGTCAGAGAAAGCGATCCTTCATCACGCAGACCCATGCGCTTCTCTTTGGCTGTAGAGGAAAGGTTCGTGACATCAATGACCTGGGCTTGACCACCCGGGCCTTGGAAGGAGACGACGTTGGGAATCGTCTCATACGTGGTGGTACCCATTCTGGCAATCGTAATGCCCTGGGCGATGATCGCTGTGCTTGACATGCGTAATCTCCAAAAAAATGGCCCGGATGGGCCGCAATCAGATGTTTACTAGAAGGGACTAGCGGTGATAGGTGTAGTCAACCGTGATCCGGTAAACATTGACCTCGTCATCAAAATCACTGTTGACCATGCGAACATCAGACACGGTATCGATCGCCGCCATGACCGACCCCAGGACGTCGTCCTGAAGTTGATTGGCCGCTTGCAGCGTCTTGGCGTACACATCAACTTGCATGCGTAGCCGCATCACACCATGCAGGCCATTAATGCCGATGACCCGCTCAGTGGCTACAGGTGTGTAGACGATGTAGGGAAACGCAGTCTCGGCAGGTGCAATCAAGGCGAAGACGCGCGTCTGCGCCAGATGCTTGATGGCTTGATAAAAATCTTGCATCAGATCTTGGCCAGCTTCTTGGCTTCGGCTTCAATCCGAGATGCCAAACGGGTCGTGATCGCATCAACCGCTTCTTGCCGCTTGACCTCGAGTGCTGGGCGCAAGAACGGACGAGCCACCATTTTGATCGTCCCAAATTCAATGAAGCGCCAATACCAGGCATCTTGGGAGAGATTTTTCTTCTTCCCTTGAAACCGGTATTTCTTTCCGTGCCGAACCGTCACAAAGAAGGTCTGGCGCGTAAGACTCGATAGCTCTGGGATATGTTTCATGATGACTGACCTTCTCAAAGTCCCCGGTGGAGGTTGATTCGGCATGGCTTCAGCTGCTTTTGGGGCACGGGATTTGGCTTCATCACGCACGACCCTCGCCCCGGCATACACGGCATTGCGAAGTCCATTTTTGGCAACGCGTGCGGGGAGTTGATTCAAGAGCTTTACCAACTCAGCTGCACCCTTGACCTGCATGCGCTCAAACTTAGCCATCATCGATGCCTTCAGACGCAAAGAGAGTGACGAGAACGTTTTCTTCATCCTCGTTGATGCCCCCATGGATTTTGAAGATCCGACCACCGTGCGAGGCCCGGTAATTTGGGAGGTCTCGCAAGTCAGACAACAGCGCTTGGTAGCGCACAGTGATCTGATGCGTGATCTCTGCTGACAGACGTTGCGCAATGACCAAATGCCGAGCCGCGATGGGGGTAATGCTTCCCCAGACGGTTTTGACGGGTACCCAAGTTCGCGTTGGCGCACCCAACCCATCGACTGTCGTTGTGGCACGTTCGAAGGCCAGCCGATGGATGAGCATGCCTGCCGGGACTGCCGTCATACAAGCGCCACCCGGTAAGGATCCAACAAGCCATCCACAAATGGTAACGGGTCAATCCGCCCGCGCATCAGAATAGACATCTCCTCGCGATGCGCATAGAGACTGCCCACACGCAGCTTGATCCAACTCTTAATGCCTTCGGGCACTGCTGATGCAGCACCGTACCCTGCATCAAAGGTGATCGTCACCGCACCAATCTGTGGCAGGGTGGGTGGCCAGGTCTTGCCAAACACGGGGGTGATTCGCGCCGGCTCGCAAGAGGTATCCACCACATAGTCGATCAAAGGCAGCGTTTGGCTCATGCCGTTCATATCGAGGTACTGGATATTCACGACCGATTGCACCGGACATTTTGCGAGCAGGATTGTCTGGCATGGAAAAGCATCCAGTACGAGCTTCCAGCGCGCAGTGATCATCTGGCGCCCCGTCAACGTCTCTGCTGCCTGACGGGCAGCAGAAATGAGGGAGCCAATGAGCGCATCATCATCGTCAACATCCACCCGAAGGTGAAGCTTGGCCTCGGCCAGAGACACCGGTTCCCCTGCGGGTGGCGTGACGAGTTGCAGGGACACGGATTAGACGACTTGTGCGACGGCCGTTTGGTTAGCGCCCTCAGCCGGAGCAAAGCGGGGATCAATCCCCAGCAATTGCGCAGCGGTCTGGGCAGCGGCACTGGCAACGGTTACCGCGACGCGAACATAAGCAAAGCCGCCATTGATATCCAGCTCTTCTGGGCGAAGATTGATCATCGCCTGGCGATTCGCGCCATTGGATGCCTGAGCCAGCTGGGTAATTGCTTTGCCGGCGATGTCTTTGGCGCCTGTGCCCGTGACATCCGTTGCTTGTTGAAGCTTCGCATCCACGGTACTGCCATTGGCCATGGCACCGGTCTCGATCATCGCCAATAACGTATGGTGAGCATTCAAAGCCACCCAAGCACTGGCTGCTACACCAGCCGCCTGGTTACTTGGATCAATACTGGCAAGGACTGCCAGTCGTTCACTACCTTTTGCGTTGGGAAACATACAAATCTCCTTGAAATGGTGGGCTAGTTAGCGAGCGCCAAGTTGAACAAAGGGCGACATCGACGCGCTGCCCTTGGCAGGAGAGATGGGCGCTGCAATCTTGGATTGGCCATCCATGCGGAAGGTGGTCCTAAAGGCCGTCAAATCCGCATCGAAGTACAGATGCATGGAGGTCGCCGTTTGCATCCCACCTGCCTTGGTGATGGTCTGGTAGTAGGAAAGGTCAGCCAGTAGCACATCGCCTTGTCCGGAGAAGGTGTTGGCATGTTGAGAAACAAAGACAGGTCGACCCAGGAGGCTGCCGTAGGGTGAGATCTGAATCCCACCAACAGACAAGCCGGTGGGCAGATAGATTGGATAGTTACCCAACGTGAGTGTGAAGAGTGCCGGAAGCACATCGTTATTCACAATCCAGACCGCCTTGCCGAAACTGCCCGGTGGCAGACGCGAGATCATCTTGGCGAGATTCTGTGGCAAAAGCGTTTGCGTTGCCTGGTTCTGCTCTTTGGCGACCGTGACAGTTGTGCTGTTGGTCATACAACCGACCGGCACACCAGTGCCCGAGCCAAAGAGAATCGACTCGTTGGTCTTCCAACGAATGGAGGTGGCAATTTTTTCAGGCAGGTAGGTAGAGAGTGCGTTAGTGTCGTCCAGCAGCTCGTCTGTTACGGGAACTAAGGCCATCAATTTTTTCAGGCGCAGGGTCGAGAGTCCCAATACTGGTTTGGTGCTGACTGCAGGTGTGGCTTCACCTTGCCAGTAAGCGCGAATGCCGTTGCTGCCCCAAGGTGTCGTTTCATCTTTGGGAAATGCCATCGTGTTGCCGGTGATCTCGACGTTGTCCGTCATGGGCAGCAGAGAATCTTCGCCCAGGGAGAGCTGGAAGATTTCACGCGCAAACTGTGGTGGCACCAGAAAGCCGCCGTCTTGTGCGGAGCCCTCGTTACCAAAGTTGGTCGGAACCGCTGCGCCTCGGCCAGAGCCAATCAAGAGCCGCTCATCAATCGTGCTGCCGGGCTTTTGCGCCTGGCAGACGGTTTTTAAGAATTCGCCTACGCTATGAAAACCATGCGTCGGATTGGCGTCCCGATTGTCCGTCACCGAAATGATGGCTGAGGGAATAATCGGTGTTGACATTGCGACGTGGGCCATTTGCGCTTCTTCGGCAATCAATGCCGCTTCGCGGTCAATGGCATTCGTTGCTGCTTCGATTTTTGATTTCAAAGAATCGAAGGCGGTGAGTTCTTCGTCGGACATATCTCGCTCTTCAGCAGCGGCAATATCGGTCAGAGTTCGTGCGTCCTTGACTAGATTGGCTTTGCGAGCTTGCAGCTCGCGCAATTTATTGCTCATGGGGTTTCTCCAAAAATAAAAAAACCACCCGACGTAGGATGGTTATTTGGGGGCGACCTACGGGTCGCAGTAGTGGTCACGCTCAACGGAGCGCATCAATTCAATGACTTGTTTACATCAATGAAACCGCATCACGGGCCCGCTGAAGGCGATGCGTACGAATAGTCTTGTTGGCCATCGAGGTACGGGCCTGTCTTTGCATGTTGATTAGGACCTGGTCAAAACTTGCAATACCATCGACCATGGATTTTTGTTTGGCAGCTTGTGCTCCCAGGACTCTGCCTTGACCCATGCCAGAGATAACATCAGCTAAGGCGACGTTCCTGCCTTTAGCCACTGCTTTGGTAAAGGCCTGGTAGTAATCATCTACGCGCGATTGCATAAAGGCTTGTGCTTCGGGATCCAATGGAGAGTAAGGGTTACCCTCGACCTTGTATGGCCCTGCAGCGATGAGCGTTGTTTTGATGCCGGCTTCATCCATGGCCTTACTGAAATCCTGATGTGCTTGCCAAACACCGATACTGCCCACTTCACCACCTGGGGTCACGTAGAACTCACTAGCTGATGCGCCAATCCAGTAGGCGGCGGAAGCCGCTAGGCTATTGGCAACAGCGATGATGGGCTTTTGAGATCTTGCCTGAAGTATTTCATCTGCCAACTCAGCCACGCCATAAACACTGCCACCGGGACTATCGATGTCGATCAATATTTGACCAACCGAATTGTCAGTCACAAGTTGTCGAAGTGCGTTTGAGAATTGCTCAGTACTGGTACAGCCCGGTCCGGAAATATTGTCGATCATGTTGCCGCGCTGGGTGATCACTCCATAAAGCGGCAAGACAGCAATCCCGGCATCCGAGCGCTCAGCAGCATATTGCTTTCGTGTGGTCCGAAGCACTCGGTCACTATTGATTTGAAACTTCACTACATCGTCAGGGGGTTGCCCTGCTGACCAGCGGGCCAGAACGCCGGCGATGGCCTGAAGCCGGTCCGGCATCATGGCCCAAGGCGTGCTCAAAAATTCGCCAAGCAAAAGTGAAGCGTTCATGTTGCAATTCCTAATTCAATCAATTGGTTTTTCAATGTTGTTTCGTCCGGGATCGGATCACAGGTTGTGGACCATTGATTAGCAGCGTTGTAGCTAATACCCATGGCCTCAGCAATGAGCGAAATATCGCTCGGGGCAATCGCTCCCTTTTTGTGGATTCTCCGCGCCAAGCGGCGTGCATTCGATTCAACGAGCGCGCCAAACCGCAGTCGGAGATCAGCATCGACTGGATTTAATCCCGAATCGGATTCAGCCTCGGTTTTGATTTCAGTCGAGGAGTCCGTATCTGAGGAAGAGTTTTCAGGTTCAGATTCTTCTGCATCAGATTCTTCAACCATGTTGAGCGGTCGAAGTGGCTGCTCCAACCCTGCGATTGGATTCAAGTTTTCTGCTGCACGAGCTTCGTTTCGGGTGAGCCAGCCGTTCTGTATGCCACTTTGGTAATAAGCTGAGCGGCTTGCAGCATCGCCTCGCATCAAATTCGCAAAATCAAATTCAACTTCCAGATCTTCGTTCTCAAAGATCAAGTCTCTTTCAATCGCAGCCTCCCAGCGCTCTGCCCATGGCGTCATCGTGTGCATCACGAATTCAAGCGACTGCTGTTCGATATTGGAAAACGTTGCTCGATCCAAGTCGGCAATCATGTGCGGTGGCACTCTGAAGAGGCGGGCAATATCAGTGATCTGAAATTTGCGTAGTTCTAGAAATTGCGCGTCTTTGTTGGTAACGCCTACCTCATGGAATTTCATGCCGTTTTCAAGCACCAGCACCTTGCCCCGATTTGAGCCAGACTGCGCTTGCTGATAGGACTCTCTGAATACGCGCTTGGCCTCAGCGTCCTTAAAATTGCCTGGGAATTCGATCCAGCCTCCGGTGGGCTTGGCGTCATTGGCAAAAAATCGTGCACCATAGTCCTGAGCAGCTAAGGCCATCCCCAAACTCTCGCGGGCAAGTTCAATCGGGCTCATTCCCATCAGTCCATCGGATGATAGGCCGCGCAGATGCCAGACCTCGCCTCGGGGTAACACTATGTCGGTCCCGCTTATCTGACTGATCCGATAGCGGTAATCACCATTGGAGAGCATCTCGAGCTTCACCCGGTCGGGGTGGATAGGGAGTAGTTCTGTAATTTCTCCATTCCTATTGGCCAGAATCTGGCAATAGGCATTACCTCGAAGCGTTAAGTGACCCTGCAGCATCTCCCGCCATTCGAACGGGTTCTGGTAGCGGTTGGGGGTGCGTGCCAGTCGGTGATAAAGCCAATGATCTTTGATACGGTCTTTCCCGCCATCCGGTCTCATCCGGTAGACCACAACGGGTAAAGAGGCCATGGTCTCCGACAAGATGCGCACGCATGCATAGACGGCGGCCAATCGCAGCGCGGCGTCTGAGGAGACACGCATACCGGAGACGCTTTTAGCGCCCACCGGCTCAAAGTAGAAATCACCCCAAGGCGATCGGTCAGTTCGGTAGGCTCTAAACCGATCGAAGAAACTCAGTAATCCCATGGGATTAAAGCAGCATCAATTCATAGTCTGATCCCAGCACGATGGTATCTCCCGGCTTGATTGCGCGGGAGAGCGCCATGATGAGGGCGACGATCCCGTCGATCTTGTTTTCAGGGCGCTCCTTGCGTGGATAAATATTGTCTTTAACATCAAGGTGGGCAACGACATTACTCGCCATCCACGACAACACGGGATCGCCATCATGCGTGAGCTTCTTTTGCAAGACGAGTGCTTCCAGCGTTTTCATCGGCTCACTGAAATTCAACACGGTTGGGCGCACCTCAATCATCGGCAAACCTTCTGAGAGCATACGGGTTGATAGTTGGGTAGCCTGGAACGGATCAAAGGCCACGGCCTGTATGGCAAAGCGAGAGGCCAAATCGAGCAGATCAGCCTCAATCCAGCTAAAGTCAATCACGTTGCCGGGCGTGACCGTGAGTCGTCCTGAGTGCATCCAGCCGGTGTACTGGCTGTTGCCTGCGCCATTGACCGTATCCTCAGGTAAATAATATTTGCCAAATACGACATAGGCATCCGAGATCTCGGGATGCTGAAACACCAGCATCATTGCGGCGATATCGGTTTTGCTGGCTAAATCCAATCCGATCCAGCAGGGTTGGCCGGTGAAATCTTCAATGTCGATGCTTGTATCAGTGCATGCGTCCCATGCACGCATATCCATCCAGGCTGTATCGGCATTGACCCATTCGTTTAGATGCTTGGTCTTGAAATTATTGACCGCGCTCGGCAACTGCATTGCCTTGGCTTGCAGTGGCCCTAGTACCTCAGGCCGGACAGAAATTCCCCAATTGGGATTTGCTTTGATTAACGCGTCCTCACTAGTCCAGTCGTCTCCATCATCTAGTCCATAGATTATGCCGAATTGGGTATCGTCTTCAAAGAGGCCATCGAGAAGCTTCGAGACAAAAGTTCTGACTTCATAGCAAATCCCCGCGCGATTGCTACCTGCTGTTGTGATCACCCAAAGCAGTGAGTTATCGCGTTTGCCCGTACCCGTCTCGACGACGTCGTAGACAGTGCGGGTCTTGTGCGCATGTAACTCGTCCACACAACCGAAATGAATATTCAGACCATCAAGGGTTGAGCCCTCAGCTGAAAGCGCTTCGAACTTTGATCCCGAGGCAAGAACATGCATGTTGTGTGCACCGACCTCTACTGAAAAGCGATGTCGAAAACCTGGACTTCGTCGTGCCATGGTCTGGGCATCACCAAAGACGATCCTCGCCTGGTCACGCGTAGTCGCCAGTGAATACACTTCGGCGCCACCTTCTCGGTCAGCGGCCAACATATAAAGCGCCACCGCTGAGGAAAGGGTGGACTTGGCGTTACCCCGTGGAACCTCAATGTACGAGCGCCGAAAACGTCGTTTGCCATCATCTTTTACCCACCCGAAAACCGTAGTCAGAATGAAGACCTGCCAGGGCTCGAGCTGAATCGGCTCGCCAGCAAGCGGGCCCTTCACGTGAGGCAAGCGCTCAATGAAGGCGCATAAGTTATCCGCTGGATAGAAGGACCGGCCATCGCGGTCAGTCAATTTCGGGTTGAATCGAAATGGGGTGGCCTTACCCCTAAATTTCACTAAATCATTGAGTTGCCGTCGACACGCTAGCTGCACCCAGCGGCACGCTGGAATACTTTTATTTACTACGGCCTCTGCATAACATACAGCTACAGCTGCATAGCTTTGGGTTGTGGTCATTTAATACTTGTTCTCGAAATCTCATCTTTGAAATTATCTATTTTTCAATGAGTTCAATCACTTGTAGATCATGGCGATCAGGGTATTTTTTCTGTAAAAAATTCAAGGCGCTTACAACGGTTCGACCAGGAACAGACGCAGTGATGGAGGAGGTGATGCGTTGACTATTGTTTGGCTTGTTTAAGTAGCTATATCGAATTGTCAAACGCACAGATGCCATGAGCTATTAATCGTGATTTGATGTTTTATGTTTTATGCTTGTGAAACATTACTTGCGACTAAGACCGTACGCATAGTCAATCATGTCCGAAGCAACGTCTGAAATGAATTCAGGTGATGGAAAAATTCCAACTCTTCCTAAATCCAATCTATCCGAATCCCAACACGTTTGTATGGTCGGGTTGGTTGATAACTCACCTGATGAGTGGTGCCTTATGGCGTGGCATAAGTTATCCAATTGCTCGCTATCCAAATTGAAAAATTCACCATTTATTCCATGAGCAAACTCTGCTCCACGTTCCCCATGCATGGGGTCGCGGCCATCATCCCAACGACAGCTATCGTGCAAAAATGCAAAAAGTTCGATGACTAATAAGTCAGCGTTACGCTTGAGTCCAATGCGCTTTCCATGATGCAGAACACGAGCCCAATGGTTTGCACCGTGCAGGCCATGCCAATCAATCTTGAATTGATTTTGAATATAGTCCATCAAGCCGCTTCGGTTGTAATCCATGACTACGACAAATCCTTTGGTCTATTATTTTTCGTCCAGTCGAGCCAATCTTCATAGCCTTCTTGCTCAACCATTTCATTAATGAGCCAAATAGATTCGCTGGGAGAAAGTTTTTTTCTTTCTTCTAGCATTTCGCACAGCTTGTCAAAGTTTTTTATCTCGGAGCTTTTCACGATTTATTTTTTAGTCTTATCTTATTTAATAATCGCTAGACAGAAATTTCTAGTATCTGAAGAACTAATGCTGTGGCAGTAACTTGTTTGATGTTTGACTCGCGCCAAGCACATATTTCGCTCGTCAGTTTCTCTTACTGTATGGCAGTAAGATTCTTGATTTTTTACCAAAGCTAAGCAGACATTTCGGCGATCCGTATTTTGTATGGAATGGCAGTACGACTCATTAGCCCATGCCGTCGAATATTGCCCAAATATGAACAGTTCGATGAGTAACAAACATGGCAATATTTTCATTGATAAATAGTATCACCGGCTCTCTGTTCGAATATTATTACCAAAGATCAATCCGGCAGATTAATTAAGTTTCATGTGTGGGTGAATCTCTAATTAGAGCCTAGATGACACTTAAGAGCGTCAGCCAACAATCTCGGACCAGGGATCATTCACGTCATCATGGTCTTGTGTCACCTGAACCTTCGATCGAGATGCTGGAGTAAACCCCATCTCAGACTCATAACCTTTCATCTCTAGCGCCAGATCACGGATCACATCCATCAGCGGAGAGCGACGCAAGATTCCACTGGGAGTTTTGATGATCATCCCACTAACACCCGATCGATTGATCTTAGCCAGCGCCTCACGGTAAAGGCCGGCACAGTTTGCCCAGCGTTCCAAGACAGTTGCATCGAGCGACGACAGCAGACCAGGCGGCGCATTTTGAACGGCATACGTCCACGCTTCTTTGGCGATCTCAGACATGTATTCGGGTGGCTCTCCCAATCGCCCCTGTGGGCGCGGCTCTTTAGAGTTCGTGCGACATTTCTGCAGCGTCCCCTTGATCTTCTTGACTGCGACAGGAAGGGGTTTACGGCCAGCCATCGTCCGTCCAAAAAAAGTTTTTCATTTTGCACGCACAAAAATTTGGGCTGGCGCGCGCATCGCTGCCGCCCAAGCGTAGAGATTTGACCCCCCTAGGGGGTCTTGCGATTTGCAGCTGTTTCCTTTGCCGTTTTGCGGTTGTGGCAAGGGATGCATAGCGGCTGGAGGTTCGCCCGATCAAACCGAGCACCCCCGGACTTAACTGGCTGGATATGGTCGACAACTTTGGCCGCCACAAGGCGCCCACGGGCCCCACAGGCCGCGCACAGCGGGACTTCGCGCAGAAGGGCGGCACGTACTCGGCGCCACTCGTTGGACTGATAAAAACCTACTTCCGTATCGAAGCTTCGCCGTGCCCGTCCATAATCACGGTGCACTGCGACACGGTGCTTCGGGCAAAAGCCGGGGGTGCCGAGGATGGCCCCGCAGCCCGGATATCGACAGGGGGTAGGAGCGCGTTGGGGCATCCTCGACACTATTCAAAAAAAGAAGCGAAAACAGCCAACTGTTTGCGAGAATTGACTTGTCTTCTCTGGGCGTTGAAGCGTTCATACGAACCCGATCAACGACAACCAGAGGAGTTGCCTCATGAGTAACGAGCTGACTGAAACCCAAGAAACTATCCTGTCGCATGCCCATCAACACACTGAAGGAAAGATTGTTTGGTTTCCTGAGCACATCAAGGGCGGCGCCCGCCAAAAGGTGCTAGACGGCCTTTTCAATCGCGCACTTATTACCCAAGTCGGAGATGAGTTTTTCATTGCCGCCGAAGGTTATGACGCTTTGGGAGTACATCGCAAAGCGCCCATCAGCAGTGAGGCACTGAACGATGTCGTAGCAACCGCCGAAGCAAAACACCATCGCAAAAGAGAGAACTCGAAGCAGGCTCAGGTGATCGCTTTATTAAAGCGACCAGAAGGTGCAACGATCGCGCAGATCTGCGAAGCCACAGGCTGGAAGCAGCACACAGTGCGTGGCACCTTTGCGGGTGCGTTTAAAAAGAAGCTCGGACTGGAGATCACCTCAAGCAAGGAAGAAAACCTTGGGCGCGTGTACCGAATTGCCTAATCAAAATCCTTGATTCAAGCTTCATCCTCAACCGGCTGATGAGCCTTAACAGCTTTTTGGCCGGTAAACTCTTCCCAACGCTTTACGATCACATCTACATACTTGGGATCAAGTTCAATCAATCGGGCACGACGTCCCGTCTTCTCGCAAGCGATCAGCGTGGAGCCTGATCCGCCGAAGGGGTCGAGCACCAAATCTTTCGTTTTACTACTGTTGCGTACCGCGCGTTCGACCAGCTCTACGGGTTTCATTGTTGGATGAAGGTCGTTCTTGGCAGGCTTTTTTATTTGCCAGACATCACCTTGGTCGCGAGCACCGCACCAGAAATGATCAATACCTTCGCGCCACCCGTAGAGGATCGGCTCGTACTGGCGTTGATAGTCGGACCGTCCAAGGGTGAACGTATTCTTAGCCCAGATGATGAAAGTAGACCAGCGACCACCGGCGGCTCTGAAAGCTGCTTGAAGGGTGTCGAGCTCGGAAGAGCTCATCGCAATGTAGACCGCACCTTTGGTATGGGTCAGGATGTTGTGGCAGGCCTCCATCAGAAAGCCACCGAATCCATCGCCCAAGTTGTCGTTCAAGATAGGGCGATTCTTACCCCGCAGCTTGTCTTTGGCTGTGTTGGCATAGTTGACGTTATAAGGCGGGTCGGTAAAGGTCATGTCAACCAGCTCGTCCCCAAGCAAAGCCTTGTAGTGCTCAAGCTTGGTCGCGTCTCCGCAAATGACTTTGTGCTCACCCAAAATCCAGATATCCCCGGCTTGAGAGATGGGCTCAGCCGGCGCTTCAGGAACAGCATCCTCGTCGGTCAGACCGTCATTGGTATCTTCTTCGCCTGCAATCAGCGCATCCCACTCTTCAGGTGAAAAGCCTGTCAGACCAAGATCAAAGCCAGCCTCTTGAAGCTCAGAGAGCTCAACGCCCAAGAGTTCGTTTTCCCAAGAGGCGTTCTCACCGATTTTATTGTCAGCCAGGATCAGTGCGCGCCGTTGCGTATCTGATAGGTGTTCAAGGGGGATAACTGGAACTTCTGTCATACCTAATTTACGTGCCGCGAGTAGACGCCCGTGTCCAGCAATGACGTTGTTCTGTCCGTCTATCAGGATAGGCGCACCCCAGCCGAATTCCCGGATGCTCGCCGCGATCTGAGCCACTTGCGCATCCGAATGTTGCTTGGCATTGCGTGCGTAGGGAATTAGCGTATCGACAGGGCGGTATTCGAGGTGAATGGAATTCATGGATGAGTAAATGAAAAACCCGCCAGACGTTGTCATCAGGCGGGTTTGCTGGTGTTCGGGATCCGAGGCGGATCTCTTGCGACGGTAGCCAAAATGTATCTCGAATTTCCTCAAAACGCGACACCTCCGGTTTTGCGCATTTTCCTCATGAGTCCACAGCGTTTAGCTCGAATACCTAGTTCTACAAAACTTCTATCAATCACTTCGGGAAACATGGTCTGTCACAGCTTGAATAGCGGCATCCCATCGACGTTGGGCGGTGCGTGGAGCAACCCCGAAGCGCTTGGCGATGTCGCACCACTTCCAGCGCTCAGCTCGCATCCAGACGAGCTTTCGCTGCTCGACGTCGAGACATTGGATCCATTGCATCACAATGAGCATCCGGTCGATATCAACAGGTGAGGGTGGAAACCGATAGACTGGCGTATCGTCGCAGACCATGCGCTCGTATTCTGTCCGTACAAAGGCAGGCCACAGGTTGAAATAGCCTTGGACGCGGACCGGTGGCAAGCGGTGAGCAATGCGCGCAGCTTCGGAAATTCTCGACGTGACAATTTCTGTTGTCCAGATGATGCAATCTTTACTCATGCTATCCCTCCTGTGTATCCAATGCCCAGTGGAGCAGGGCGAGTGCATCTGCTTCGTTGTCGTCTTTTACGCTATGCCCCAGTAGCTGCATGGCTTTGATGACCTCGTCTTTATTGGCGTTACCTTTGCCCGTTGCATGTCGCTTGATGGTGCCAACAGGTACCCCCTGGTACGGCAGGTTGTGGTGTTCGCACCAGGCAGATAGCGTTGCCAGTAGACCGCCGTATACATGGGCTGCATCCACACCAGCGTGCCTGCGCACCTCTTCGAAGTACACGCTGTGGATGTCGATTGCCAGCATCCGTAGCTCATTCAACCAACGTTTAAAGCGCAGGTAACGCATACCGCCACCTTCGTAACGGCCGGGCTTAAAGCTGACGAAGCCGTGAGTGATGTGACCATCGATGGCTCGCATCGCCCATCCCGTGGTGGTGCCTAAATCGATCGCCAGAACCACTGTGCGAGATGACGATGCCGGATCGTCCGTGCGAGCAATCTCCCTACGTAACGGAGAGAGGGCGTAAGCCCCCTCTCCTACGTAGTAGGAGGGGGAGATTTCGCCAACTTCGGAAGTGATGAATATCGAATCAAAACAATGACTTAGTTCAGTTGGCAAAATTTGCCGACTGCCAACTGCCAACTGGATCGAAAATTCGACAAGTTCTTGATCTACAAGAGATTTCAGTTGGCAACGGTTTGCCAACTGAATCCAGTTGGCAAAATTCTGCCAACTGACACCCCTGTTTTTGCCAACTTGCTCTTGTGTGCTCATGCCAACAGAAGAGAAATCAAATGGGGCGGTGCGGATTCTTTCTAACGCGCTGCGTATGACGGCTTGTGTGTGCTGCTTCGAAGTGCTGTGTGCAAAATCTAACGTGTTGTCGGTGATGCCTCTATCTTGGCAAATCGTGTTCATTCGAACTCCTGAGGGTCATTGCTGTTTTCGGGATAGACCCACACTTCGGGGTTTTCAACCGGTAAAGCTGCACCTGAAAGTGGGCATTTGTAGTGAGTGGGAAGTACTCGAAGCGACGTGATGGAGATCTCTCCGGTCTCAGGATCGGGCTGTCCTTGAACATTGAGAACCATGCCTTCGGCGCACAGGTAGCCGTACTTGGAGCGACCGATCAAGGGCAGCCCGTAGTCCCCTGCGTTACGGAAATATTTGATGTAACCCTGTGTGGCTAGCGCTGAGAGTCGCTCGCGGATGGTGCGCTCGCCACCTAGGCCAGCTTTGCCCTCGAAGGCTTCAGCAAATTGGTTGGCGGTGTAACAGTGCCCCTTAAATCCCTCGTCGAGCAGGATCTGCAAGATCACGTCGAGCTTGCGTAGACGCTCGGCATCCAGACGCTGTCCGTATTCTTTCAAGACCAGACGTTCGCTGGCGTAGATGATCGTCCAGCGATCATCTTCCTTGTCAACGTAGCGGGAAGGCAGGCCGGGACCATTTCGCAACTCGAAGATCAGCTGTCTCACGGTGGTGGATTCATCCGGTCGAAAGAGCATCAGGCTTGAAGAGTAAAAGCTGCGTAGGCTGCTCGCCCCGGCAAACGCTTGAAAGGGATCTTCCTCGAACTGGCGCTTGGAGATCTTTTTGGTATGGTGGACCAGAATTACGCCTGCCTCTGGGTTGACTGTGAGGTGCAGTTTGGCCACGCGACGCGTTAGAAAAAACATCATTGCGTCGTTGTCGTTCTCTCCCCCTGTGCCACCGCCATCGAACACGTTGCGTATCGGGTCAATAGCAATGATGTCTGGCGACTCACCATTGAATTGCATGCTGATGGTTTGAATTAGTTGTTCGAGTCCCTCATCGTTGAGAACCAGATGCAGCTGGGGTGTGACCACCAGATTGATTCGCGCAAGCTTCAGACCTTCCTTGGGTAGGAAGATGTTTTGGATGCGCTCCTTTAGATACGGGTACCGAACCTCGGCCTGGACGTAGACGATCTTCAGTGGTCGCGCCGGCGCCATATCTAAAAACGAAAGGCCAGCGGCCATGTGCGCGAGCCATGACAGTAGAAAGTCGCTTTTGCCCACTTTGGGAGCACCGCCAAAGACCGTGATGCCACCGGGGGTGACTATTCGGTTGGAGACGAGATCATCCGGGAGGGCTGACTGGTCATCCAGGATCTCGCCCATGGTGTAGGTTGGCAGGGGTGAAGTGCTGACCTTGACGGTGATGCGCTCGCCTGATGCGATGAAGGCCTTGCAGTCAAAGCCTTCTGCCACCGCATCGGAAGCATCCCATTTTTCGGGCTTGGAATCGGGTGGTATGACGATTACGACGGACCGACTGCCTACCGCCACACAGGCTTTGGCCGCGTTTTCCGCATAATCCCAACCCGGCGGATCCCGGTCGGGCCAGATCACGACATCTTTGCCGCGCAGAGGTGACCAATCGGTTTTATCTATTGGCGCGCGTGCGCCGTTCATGGCGGTGGTTGCCACCACGCCTTGTTCGATCAGAGCCTGGGCACATTTCTCTCCCTCTACCAGAACCACTTGTTTGGCGATTGCTATGGCTGGCTGGTTGTAAAGGGGGCGTGGATTAGGGGCACGCCACATGCGGGCGCGTACATCCCAAGGCCGGAACTCCTTGCGCCCTGGCTCCGGGTCGTAGCGGTATACCCGTGCAATCAAAGTGCCATCGGCACTTTGGTAGTCCCATGTCGCGGAGTAGGGGCCAAGTTCATCGACGGGTTGCTGCCGGATATCCTGCTTGCTCGATTTGCTGACCGGTGGCGCAACACCACACCATTGACGCACCTCATCAAGAATGCGTGTGAAATCAGTTTTAACAGACAGGTTACGCGACAGAGCCCAAGCATCGAACATATCACCGCCAATGCCGGTTGCGAAGTCGAACCAGAGGCCGCGTCGCGTGCCTTCCATCTCAACCACCAGGCTCTTACCGGGTGAGCCATCAATGTCGCCCACATAAAACTTCCCGCTACGGATACGACCCTGAGGAAACAGAAAAAGCAGTACGGACTCGAGCCGATCGACTAGCGCATGGCGTAACACCTCAACATCGTCAGCCATCCCGATTACGTAATCCTCTGCGTCATTGAAGTCGAAGTAATCGAGCTCATGCATTAAGACCCACCCCAGCAGCGTTCCTGCCACGAACAGAAGCGACACTCCTGGTGGGTTGGCGTAGTCGAAAAGCGCGGCAGTGTCTCGCCTGCATCGGTGGCAGTAATGACGCGCACCGCCCGATCGGACATGCGCTGAGCGAGGCCTCCATCGAATCGCACCAACTCGAACCAGATTTCCTGGCTATCCTTGTTAATAGCAGTGAAGAGCGCTGGGTTTTTCGAGACTCCCGGGATGCTAGATTCCATGTAGGCTTGGTAGATCGCCATTTGCGCGGCGTAGACTGGCTTGGATCTAGCCACGCCGTTCTTGACCGTGTCGCGCCAGGACTTGTCGTTCATGGTTTTGCATTCCCAGATGGCGGGATAGCTCATACCAAGCGATTCAGGACCGCGATCTAAGATGCCATCGACATGTCCTTTGATGCGACCACCTGCCACGGAAAAGCCGAACTGACCCCCGTTCGCCTTGCGCGTAAAGAGTTCAAAGCCGATCATGCGTAGCCAGCGAATGGCAAGGTCTTCCAGTTGATGCCCCACTTCGAACACCCGTAGCAGTCGACCAGAAAACTCCCGGCCCGGATCCACGGGCGTGCGGGTGTACTCGAACTGAAGCGCACGCTCACACGCGACACCCAGACGGGATGCACCCAGATAGTCACGCGGTGTTTGCGCATCTCGCTCAAGTGCTAACGCGCCATCAATGAGACTACATATCTCTTCATGAAATTTGGGGCGATGATTAAAGTCCAGCATCACACTTATCCTTATTTTTGATCTGTGGCTTGCATGGAAATACGTTGCTCAAAGAATGCGTAGTCCTTGGCTGCCATACGTTCATGCGCTTCGATCATCTGGTCTTGGTATGCAGAGACAATCACATCAATAAGTGCAAGTACTTCGTCTCGACTGTAATCGGCAAGTGGTCGTTGCATACCAATGCACCCTACGTACTCACCTAATGGAGCAAGACAAGACTGCATCGCTGCGATTTCCATTTCACTAGGATCGATCATGTGACCCTCCGTTTTGTTCATGAGATTTGAAAACGTGTTCTGACAGCGACGTGAGCAGAACACCCATTTGTCGTTGTAATGACCCGGATCCGACCGGGGTAGGCGTGGATTGAACCAGCCGAACCCCTTGGCTTGGCGATGACAAACAGCACATGTCACGCAGCCTCCAAAACTTGATGGGCATGAGCGTCATTGGCTGCGTTGACCAGGCGAACAATGGCATTGCGGTTAAAGCGAAATGACAGCAGCGCTGAGGCCTGGTACCGAGTCATTCCAAGATTCGCTCGAAATTCGGGTGGAAGGTACTGAAGCTGCTTTGATGTAGGCGATTCGTTTAGCCACCGTCGGGTCTTGAAGGCCGAATCCTCAGATTCGTGATCATTCAGCCAGTCATCAGCCTTGGCCATGCAAACCGTTCGCTCACCGACTGCCAGCAGTCGTGTATTGAGGCCCTTGCCGCCACCAATGGCATGCCAGCGGCCATTCAAGAAGAAGATTCCGCCCCAGGCATTGAAGCCTGTGGCCATCAGCGCGTCATCTGCACCAAAGAGATCGCACCAACGAAAGTTCGAGCGTTTAAGCAAATCGATCTCGCTCATCACGAACTTGTCGAGCACGCCAGCATCGGGAGTCTCCGAACGCTCCCAAACGTGGTCGCAGAAAGGACACTCCATAATGGCCAAAGGCACGATCGCACCGCATTCTGGACAATCCTTCGTAGGTGCATCGCCATCGTGTTCGTGCCCGTCAAGGTTGACCTCTTGCTCCAGTGCGCCGTGCATGAGGCTAGCCGTACCAAAGTCCAGGACGATGCAGTCGGTCTTTATCACACCCGGGAATTGCTCAGGATCGACTGTGCGCAGACCACGTCCCACCATCTGAATGAACGTGGATTTATAGGAGCTGGGACGTAACAGCACTACGCACGAAGTCGGCGTGTAGTCATAACCTTCGGTAAGGACCGCAACGTTGACTACGACCTGCGCTTTACCGTTTTCATAGGACGCCAGGCGTTCTTTGCGATCCGCATCGGACAACTCGCCATGGATCAGGACGGCATTAATGCCAGCCTGATTGAATCCAGTGCAGACGTCGGTGGCGTGTTCGACTGTTGAACAAAACACGATGGTCTTGCGATCAAAGGCCTTGGCTTTCCAGTTGTTGATCACAGACTCAGTGATCAGCGTCTTGTTAAGAATTGAGGCGACCTCGTTCATGTCGAAGTCAATCGCAGTGCGGCGCACCTGTCGCAAAGCGTCCTGCGCGCCCACATCAATGACATAGGTTTTTGGTGGTACGAGATGACCGCTGGCGATCATCTCGCCCAGCGTTATCTGGTCAGCCAAATTGCTAAACACTTCACGCAGCCCTTTGCCATCACCCCGGTTTGGGGTAGCGGTCAGGCCGCAGATGGCAGCCTTAGGGTTTTTGCGCAGTACCTGGTCGATGATCTCTCGGTAGCTGGGCGAGACAGCGTGGTGCGCCTCATCGATGACCAGCAGGTCCAGCGTCGGCATCTGATCCAGATTGGGCTTGCGCGAGAGGGTTTGCACCATCGCGAAAGTAGCGTGTCCATCCCAAGACTTTTCATTGGCGTCGTACACAGAGGTTTCGAGACCCGGATTCACGCGCTCAAACTTGGATCGGTTCTGTTCAGTCAGCTCAGTCCGGTGCGCCAAGATACAAGCCTTGGTATCGGGTTCGGCCAGAAGGCTGCCGGCCACGGCCGATAGCATCACGGTCTTGCCCGACCCGGTAGGCGCAACGGCGAGGGTATTGCCATGCTCGCCGAGAGCCGCTAGGGTTCTCTTTACAAGCGTGGCTTGGCGGGGGCGAAGAATCATGACAACGCTCCCTTACTGCGCCCAGCTTGGACGACCCGGAACCGGTGCGCGGCCCGTGGCCTGTGCGTAGGCATTGGCAGCTGGCGCACTGGGCGCAGTAGGCCCTGCACCATTCATATGCACCGCGTACTCCTTGTGCTCTGGCGTGACGGCAGACTTGATGACGCACTTGTCCTGGCCGTTTTGATCCTTCTCCCAGTCGACTTTGCCGACGAACTCTATGCCCTCAAGATCGGAGAAGCCGCTAATGCGACGAGCATTTTGGGCTGCAGGACTATTATCAGTAGGACTAATGCCACGAGCGGAATTGAGGATAGCCTTGATGAAGGTCCGACCCATGTTGGTCCACTCAGCGCCCTTGGCGCTGTACAAGCCAATGAGGGACCACATCTTGCGACGGGCGAACGGACCGTCAAGTACAACGAACTCACAGTTCAAATAAACCGATCCGGTGGTTACACTTCGGGTCGCATAGCCGCCGGTCCAGCCTTGTGAGGGATCGTCATAGCCTCCCGGTTTGATAGTCATGCGAACGCGCACCACGGTGCCTTTGGGGATGAGGTCGTAGCTGGATTGCTCGGCGGCAGAATTGAAATCGAAAAAGGTCATGATCAGGACTCCTGAATTGAAATTGGGGTAGCGGGGCTATTGGCATGTTCGGAATGGCTGACTTGTGGGCGAGCAAATTCCAAGCGCTCGTTAGCTGGGCGTGCGGGGCCGGCGATCTTTCGCATAAGTCGACCCAGATCCGGTTCTTCAATGGCATCTAACCGACCAGAGCGGTCTTTGGCGGGATAGCCCCATTGGTTTAATGTGTGGCATACGAAGGCTCGGTAGCTGCTTCCATCGTCGGATTTGACTTCGGCGAGTGTGATGACCTCATCCACAATTCCTGGCAACTCAAGACCAGTCTTGGAGCCATCAATTTGAAGCGTGAACACTCGACGATTGAAGTCGTCCAATGCCTCATTCAGAATGCCAACGAACCAAACGTTTTTGCGCCGGGTATGCTGCAAGTGAGTGAGCCAAGAAATCATTTCCTGACCCATCAAGCCATAAGCGCCACGGTTGTCTGGTTTACCGGTTTTCTCGGAATACGCTTGTGGTTGCCCCTTGCACCATTGCAGACACAAACGGCCAGCAACGGTGATGGAGTCAACAAACACGGTGTCGTATCTGTCGAGCGATGATGGATCACCAAAGCGATCGCATACAGCCTTGAAATGCGCTTCGCTGTATGGCTGATCTTCACGTAGTGCAGGATTAGGCCCACCAATAAACACGGCAAAGTCGCGGCATTCTTGCCAGGTGCGTGGCCGAATTGTGTCTCCGGCATAGCCTTCAACGGCCAGATCACCTGCTTCGAGATCAAAGAACAGCGTTGAAGTGGGTTCAAGTGTCCAGAGTTGAGAAGTTTTTCCAATGCCAGACTTGCCAACCAATACACCCTTGACGCCACGACGTTCTGCTAATCGCTGGTCAGCACTAATGATCGGGAGGCTCATTTTTTCACCTCTGTCATTGACGGATTTAGAAATACATCGGCTACAGTGCTTGTTCCGAGCGCACCACGTTTACGGGCTTGGTCGTAAAGTTCACGCAGCCCAACCAAGGGACGGCGCATTTCAGTGACTTGTGCTTCTAGTCCGATGATGGCGAACGCAAGATCATCGATCGTGGATTCCTCAAGTGGCACGACGGTTTCTTGAGTCCGATGACCTTCTAATGCGGGTACGCGAATGATTGCGGGAAGATCACGCATTCCCCATTCAGAGCGCTGTCGTAATTTCTCAATAGCTGCTTTTCTAAAGAACATGACTTACTCCTTGATAAGTGCCAGGCGATAGGAGGGCTTGCCCGTCTTGACTGTGCGAGCCGCTTCGAATGAAGATTTCAGGGTGTCGGGCCACGCGTTGAACTTGGTTTCGCTGACCCGATAAGTGATTTCTACGTATTGCTTCGGATCTTCACCGCTGTCACCGATACGTGTTGTTATGTCGGCCAAGCGTGCTTGATCCCACTCGATCTTTTTGGGGAGGTCTGCTGTGATACGAACATCGCCATCGTCGAAATGGATAACGCCCGTATCTTTTCCATCGGCGTGGCGTAGATTTCTGGCTTGGTCGCGCCACTTGAAATCGATGGCTTCGTCAAGGTGATCGTGCAGTTGCTTGGCCTCAGCAAGACGATCTGTCGCAGCGTTTTTCAAGTGAAAAAGCACCTCAGCAGATTGCAGTGCCAACGTACCAGCTGGAGTGGCAAGTACTTGCTCGGGGGTGGTAGGGGGATTGAGGTTCATGCCGCACCTCCGACCACTTCGCGTTCGGATGTACTTTTACGGAGGCTATCTGCCTCAAAAGCCTCGATGTCTTCGATCCGGTAGCGGACTTGACCTTGCAGTTTTAGAAAAATTGGGCCGATACCCTCGGAGCGCCAGCGCTCCAGCGTTGCCTCGCTGAGGTCCCAACGATCAGCCAATTGCCGTTGGTTAAGGTGTTTAACACTCACGTTTTTCTCCTTTCAAGTAATTGCGAAAACGTGAGGTGATCTTCAGACTCAGGGTGTACGGGCGTCAGCCAGCGTCATGTACGGGCTGATGTACGGGCTCAGCCAATTCGAGAAATCACAGACTTCTGAAAACAAAAAACCGCCCGAAGGCGGTTGTGTGTGGTGATGAAGAGAGATGAGGATCAGTCCAGCTTGATTGCATACCCAGTGTTGTCGTGTTCGATGTAATCTTCCCAGACCGAGTTGCCGCTGAAAATGCTCGCGACCCGTTTTCCCTTTGCTGCATCGCGCGAACCATGAGCGGCAACTAGGATGTCTCCAGCGGAAACACGAATTCGTCCGTTCATGAATTGTTCGACCAGATACTTTACGACCGCTACCTGCTTGGGTCCTTTGATGGACCAGGGCTTGTCGGACTTTGTGGCGATGGTAAGCGTGTTTGTGAATGGATCGAAGCGAAACGGCAGCGATTTTTCCTCTTTGCTACCCGCCGGGGCTAGGAGCAAGCGATGAATCAGATCCGCGTCGATGTGGGGAGTGACCGTGTAGTCCACTAGGACTTCGACAATTGGGATGATGCGATAGCGTCGCGGCGGCTGCACGATCCCCGGAAGCGATTGGCAGGTCGTGAAAATCAATCCCTGATCAGGAAGTGATGCCTCCTGAAAATGCGCAAAGACCTGTTCAATGCATGAAGCCAGACCTCGGGCCAGCCATACATCGATCTGCACATTCCCAATTCGCATCTTGCCCAGATTCCAAAGCACGCCATCAATGGCCGGCATGGTGATACCGCGTCGGTGCGCCTGCGCAATTCCAAGCAGGTCCGCCAGCAAGGTCAGCAGTTTGACTGCTGGGACAGCATAAACGGCCACAAGGTCAGCCGCAACATACTTGGTGCGAAAGGTTTGGGGGCACCGGTAGCGATAGCGATCGGGGTCCTCGTCTTCTTGAATCTCGACGGGGATATGCTCGTCATCACATTGTGTGGGATAGCTGCCTGCATAACCAATACGTTCGGTCCACGCGGCAAGGTCAGACGCAGATAGCGCCGACTGGCGCGCTAGGTACCAGCCCGGCACGCCACGAAGTCGCTGCCCAGTACTGCCGGCAACCACACTGCTACAACGTTCGAACAGAGCGATCAGCTCAAGCAACGAGCGCGTCTTCAAGCTCTTCAGAGACATCATTGATCTCCTTCACCAAATGCCATTTGGCCAGTAGACGGTCGCACAGCGCCCGATCCTTCTCACGTTTTGTTTTGACGTTGCACTTGTTGTCATCACGCAGAATGACGCTGATCGTGCGCGCTCGTTCCTTGCCTACCTTCTTGATGCGAATAGACAACTTAGCGTAGTTGATCTGGTGATGGCGAAAATCAAATGACGGGGAGATTAGCGAACGTGCTGCAGTGTAGATGTCATCAACGTCCTTCGACCAGATCTTAACCAGCAGTGATCGGTGGTTGGAAGACGTATAGCCCAGCTCGACTACCTTCACCCATTCAACCGCTTCATCAGTCACATCGAAGTTTCGGGGCGCGGCCAGGCTCTGGTATTCGTACTGCTTCAGCGGTATCTTGTCGCCCGTGATGGGTGAGTGCAGTAGCGAATCGGCCATGATCCGAGCCAGAGCCTCCCGGCCATCGGTGTCCTTAGACAGCACTTCCAAATGACCGTTGGCAGGCTCATAGGTGATGTGTGATGAGACAGCACGGATCACTTCTTGCGGAACTAGGGCACTGGCCTGCACGCAGTCAATAATTTCGGGTGGCCGGTTGTGATGGACGCTGACTTGGTACAGGTCCACATCTCCACCGGTGTGCGTATCGGGGCGTAGGCGTTTGAATACCTGAACGGCAACCGCATCGATGGCGCAACCAAGCTGCTGGGAAACAGCCTGGTGGAATTCTGCGCGCGCGGTCGCATCTTCCAGTACGGTGAGATCCTTGGGTGCGACGTAGCCTGAATAACAAGTCATGCTTTGGCGGAAAACGTCAGCCTGCCGGGCATTCATCGACTCCTCGAACAGAGCGGGCTCATGACGGTGGAGCCAGAGCGCGCGCTCGTATTGATTCGGGATGGCGGTGAAGGCAGCTTTGTTTTCGTCGCCGAAGATGTCCTGACTGATGCCCTCGATCACATCCTGCCCAGCGCCGTCAGACAGGAGCACGATACGCTCGGCCACTTCCTCGATCTTCTGGCGTTGGCTCACACCTATGGCTGCAAGGACTGCTTCCATTCCGGCGCGCTGCTCTTGCCTCCCTTGTTTTTTGTCCAACTCCGGCATGGCCAGAGCAAACTCATCCACCATGAATTCACGGAAGACTGCCGGCGCAAGGTGGCCGAGCAGCTTGGATAGATTTTCCGCATCAATCATTGACACTCTCCCTTCGCAAGGTGTTCATCGGGTTCGCAGCAGCCCAGGCACCCCGTCTTTTTGTTGGTGGGGATTTCAGACCTAATTCGTTCGGTATACCGAACATTTGAGATTCTGATTGCTGCTTAGGGGTTTGTCAAGCAGGTACGAATTTGTTCGGTATGGTGATATTATTTCTGGGTTAATTCAGACGTTTGAGGAGAAAACTGTGCCATCCCCTTTGGGCGAAAAGATTCGTGCGCTCCGCAAGCAGAAGAAGTTCAGCCTAGAGCAACTGGCCGAGCTGACTGAGTCCAGCAAGAGCTACATCTGGGAGCTGGAAAACAAGGACGATCCAAAGCCGTCAGCCGACAAGATCAGCAAGATTGCGGCTGTTCTCGAGGTAACCTCAGAGTTCCTACTCACCGAATCTGTTGCCACGCCAGATGAGTCTGTGCTCGATGAGGCCTTCTTCCGCAAGTTCAAAGCCATGTCCGAGCCCGACAAGAAGAAGATCCGCAAGATCCTCGATGCCTGGGAAGATGAATGACAGAGCCGAAAAAGCCAATAGCGGAGGCCAACCGCATTTCAAAAATGCTCAATGTGGTTCTAGGTACCGAACGATTTCCGGTCAAGGTTGATGAATTGGCGCTCGAGTATTCGCGACAGTGCTTTGCCGATTCGCCGATCGACAAGGTCCACGGCGAAGACCTAGATGGCTTTGATGGTCTGCTGAAAGCCAACAAAGCGCGCTCGAAGTGGCTGATCCTCTACAACAGCGCGGTGCAATCGGAGGGACGAAAGCGGTTCACGATCGCGCACGAATTTGGCCACTACATCCTGCACCGCGATAGCCAGGAACAGTTTGCCTGCGGCAGTGCTGACATCGAAACCGGCCACAGCAATGAACTAGACGTTGAAGCCGAGGCTGATAAATTCGCTTCGACCTTGCTGATGCCTTTGGATGACTTCAGGCGGCAAGTGGATGGTCAGCCTGTCAGTTTTGATCTGCTTGGGCATTGCGCCAACCGCTATGGCGTTTCACTCACTGCTGCCGCCTTGCGCTGGACCGAGATCGCTGAGAAGCGTGCTGTTCTTGTGGCCAGCCGCGACGACCATTTGTTATGGGCCAAGTCGAATCCGGCCGCCTTCAAGTCGGGGGCTTTCTTCGCTACTCGCAAGCAGACGATCGAAGTGCCACAGGACGCCTTGGCGCACACGAACGTCCCAGTGGATGCGGGCATTCAATCCCGAACAGGCCGTGCACAAATCTGGTTTCCCCGTGAGCCGGCATCCATGGCGCTGACGGAAATGACCCATATCGCGGGCCAGTACGACTACACCTTGACGTTGCTGTTGATGCCTGATGCTGAATTGCAACGGCCGCAGCGCGATGATGAAGAGGCGGAAGAGGATACTTATGATCGCTTTACGCGCAATGGTCAACCTCTGAATCGATAGCGCTTCAATTCTTGTAGTCAACGTCACCTGCTTTTCGCGGACGGCGGCATTTCTCCGCATCTTTCCGAGACAGTCTGAAAACTCCTGCTGGCCTTGCCATGGACCACTGGAGACAATTTTTCCTTCGATCGTTAAACATCAAGGACTGGCAACCAATGCAAGAAATCAAACGCCGCACGCCCGAATCCATGACCGTGTCAGAGCGCATGGACGAGGTGTCCGCCCTGCTGGCGCGGGGCATATCCCGTATGTGGGATCAATCTGTCGCGAAGTCCGCAAATACAGCCTCGAAGAGCCATTTAGGACTTGGCTATTCCGCTGACCAGAGCGTTCATACGAACCCGTCAAACTCAGTAACGGATGCAAAATGACCAATTTTTCAACGCCCTATAAAACACCGCAAGCGATCATCGCCAAAATCGCAGCACTTCCCGATATGCCGATGGACGACATCAAGACTCTATGGAAGAGTCTGTTCGGTACTGATAACCCAACCCACAACCGGCAGTTCCTTGAGCGTCGAATTGCCTATCGGTTGCAAGAACTCGAGTTTCGCAAAATAGATCGAGCGCTGATGGATCGTAATAAGCGCCGCATCCAACAAATAATCGATTCTGGGAAAAACAAAAAAAATGATCGTGACTTACAGCTTGCAGCCGGCACGATTCTTACCCGCGAATACCAAGGTAAAGAATTTCGGGTCATGGTGTCGATTGATGGGCATTATGAATATGAAGGGCGCCCATACCGTAGCCTCTCACGGATTGCCAAGGAGATCACCGGGACCGCCTGGTCGGGGCCGGTATTTTTCGGCCTGAAGATCAAATCAACAGCCAAGACAGCACCGAAGAAGGGAGGACTTAAATGAGCGAGCCTCTCAAGCGACGTCAACGGTGCGCTGTCTACTGTCGAGTGTCTAGCGATGAGCGATTAGATCAAACATTCAATTCAATCGACGCCCAAAAAGAAGCAGGACATGCATATATCTCTAGCCAACGCAGCGAAGGCTGGATTCCTGTTGCCGATGATTACGATGATGGGGGATTTTCCGGCGGCAATATGGAGAGGCCCGCATTAAAGAGGTTGATGGCTGATATTGAAGACGGGCGTGTCGATATTGTCGTGGTCTACAAGATCGACCGGATGACCCGAAGCTTGGCTGACTTCTCAAAAATGGTGGAAGTGTTTGAGCGGATCGGCGTTTCATTTGTGTCGGTGACTCAGCAATTCAACACCACGACATCCATGGGGCGGCTGATGCTGAATGTCTTGCTGTCCTTCGCACAATTTGAGCGCGAAGTTACCGGTGAGCGAATTCGCGACAAGATCGCAGCATCAAAGCGAAAAGGGATGTGGATGGGGGGAATCCCGCCAATTGGCTATGACGTGAAGGATCGTCGATTGATTCCGAATGAGCGCGAAGCGAAATTAGTCCAGCACATCTTCAAGCGGTTCGTCGAACTTGGCTCTACTACCAAACTGGTTAAAGAATTGCGCTTGGATGGCGTTACCTCCAAAGCCTGGACTACCCAAGATGGAAATGTCCGAGCAGGAAAGTTGATCGATAAAAGCCTGATCTACAAACTCTTGGGAAACCGTACTTACCTAGGTGAGTTGCGGCATAGGGATGAATGGTTCAAGGCCGAGCATCAGCCGCTAATTGAACTCAGCACGTGGAATGCCGTTCAATCAGTTATGAAGATCAGCCCACGCACGAGAGCCAATCACACGCGCGCCAAAGTCCCGTTTTTGTTAAAGGGCATTGTTGAGGGAGCTGACGGCCGCGCATTGACAGCGGCTTGGACCAAGAAGGGAGGAGGAAAGCTGTATCGCTATTACATTCATGCCCGAGAAAACAAAGAGCATGCCGGAGCCTCAGGGATGCCAAGATTCCCTGCGATCGAGTTAGAAGCTAATGTGGTGGCCGAAATGCGACGAATATTGCGTGCGCCAGATCTCAAGACGAAAGTAGCTCAATGCATAACTGCTACAGACTCGCAGACCGATGAGGCCAAGGTATGCATTGCAATGCTTCAAATTGACAAAATCTGGGACCAGCTTTTCCCGGTCGAGCAAGAGCGAATTGTCCGCTTGTTGATTAAGAAAGTCATAGTCACACCCCACACATTTGAAGTGCAATTCCGTCCGAATGGCATCGAGCGATTGGCCGCTGAAACTACGCTCCCAGATGCCACGATAGTTTCCGAAGAGGTGGCCGCGTGAATGAGACCAAGATCAAAGCGATTGGTGAGGCAGATGTGGCGGTTGCCAGCGATGGAAGTCTGCATGTCACCGTCCCGATCAAAATCACGCGCCGAGGTCGCGGTAAAGCTGTGATGCTGCCGGATGGTAAAGCTTTCCAACCTCGTACATGGGATGCAGAGCCGACACAGATGCAATTAGCTTTGGCGCGCGGGCATCGGTGGCTAGGGTTACTTGAGTCAGGTAAGGCTCGAAATATGGCTGAAGTCGCCAAGCTGGAAGGAATGGACCCAGCTTATGTCAGTCGGATGGTAAATTTGACCACCTTGGCACCGGACATCGTGGCTGCCATCCTCGACGAGTCACTGCCGGATCATGTCATATTATTTGATCTGGCATCTGGGACGCCCTTGCTGTGGGACGAACAGCGGATCCTGCTGTGCTCGTGAATCTTGAATAACGGCGTGAATTAATATCTTAGAAACCTAATCCTCGAGGCTAGGATAGGCGACATTTCACATTAATTTATTTAGGGGAGATATTAAGTTGCATATTGATCAAAATACTAAATATCTGCAGCAGGCATATTGCAAGACAGTCCTAGCTGAGCAAGGTCAGCTTACTAAAGATCTGTTTGATAAGATCAATGCCGGCGATGAGGAAACGATGCGGCGCGTCTACGTCGCTCAGCAGGAAAGAATTCGGTTGCAGGCAGAACGGATTACGAACGCAACAGATAAGCAAATCACACTGACGCAGATAGATAGTATTCAAGAAGTATTAGATGCGCTATCTGATATCTTAAATGCATAATCAAGGTCTCAAGTTTGCTTAGCTTGGTTGTCTGTCTTCAATTGATTGAACATGGCTCCTAATTCTAGGCTCCGAAATAAATACATCGAACCGGCTCCGCGAGCGCTTGCTTTAGGAGGGGTCGAGCCCCACACGCCACTTATGCGTATCCCGCCAGACGACCAACTTTTGTATAAGGTCATGACGGTCGAGAACCTATTGCAGTCGCTCATTAATAACTATCTTCACTTTAATCGCGTCGACAGCTATTTAGACTTTACCAACGCCGACGAAAATGACGGGCGGCAGTTGCCGAGGGATCAGGCGCTCAATGCCGCCGTAAAATTCCAAAGTGCCCCTGACTTCTCTGTAGCCGACTATTACGACCAATGCAGAGCCAGAACCTACGCTTGCTGTTTTTCTACCGAGAAATCCTCTTACATCTGGGAGAACTACGCTAACGGAAGTGAGAAGGGGAAAGTCTGTGTCGTATTTCAGTTTGGCAAGCTAAGGGCTATGCTTAACTCGGTGATGAATCCCGACGATGCAATTCTTCTTTACGAAGGTAATCCCTGTCTTCAGATATTCTCCCTAAATTACGGATTGATAAATTATGTGCCTTGGGAGACTCATCGAACCAATGGCGATTATCTATCCAATCCAATCCTCTACACATATATCAAAGACAGTGATCGCTTCAGGGAAGAACGGGAATTACGTATTTCTCTCTCTGCCATCGGTATCGGACATTTCGCCCTAAAAGATGGTTCTGTCATTGAATTCCCGACCTCTTTGCAGCTCGGTTTTGATTTTCGGAATGCAATCGCTTGTGGAGTGATCCAGGAAATATCGCTCGCTCCTGATACGGAACAGAATTTTCTGATTCACGAATTGAGCAAACTCCGAATTGAACCTACATTAACTGCGAACAAGAAATGACGTCGAACGACGATCGACGGGACATGCGCGAAAAGTCTGCCGCATCTCAAGAAATGTTCTTGATAGCTATTGCTTTTGCAATTGGCAAGTCAGTAGACGATACAGTTGCCGTTGGTCCAGGTGAAGTGAATATCACCATCTCTTCGGGTGGTTAACACTCGGCGATTGACATTCAGCCCGCGAAAGTTCGTGATGCCCGTCACTTTGCTGGCGTAGTAGCGGGTTGTCTCTTGGGTATCGTACTTTTTGTAGTCATCCGAGATAACCACAAGCTGAGGGTGGCAGTCATGGGTGTCAAACATGTCTATGCAGACACCATTTTCGCGACCATGGTGCGAAGCCACTAGAACGTTGATTCTTGGGATAATTTGTCGGAAGCGCGGGTTCGTCGCTAGGAGGTGCTTAAAGCCATCACGCTCCATGTCCCCGGGGAATAAGAACGAGGTACCATAAACCGTCAGGTAGAGCACCAGGCTGAGGTTGTTCTCGTCTTCAAAGATAGGGTAGGCGTTGTAGAAATATTCCATAGACACGCCAGGAAAAGCTGGTGTCGGCGCGCCATTGCCACCCACTGGGCCGAACGTACCGAGGTTCTGAACCAGAAAATTAATGCCTCGCCCCATGCCGGTTTCGCTCTTGAGGTGCGTGATAGTGGCAGGCGTCACCGACGTGTTTCGGAACACCCAGTCAACGTTGATGCCTTGCTCAAGTAGGTCTGGGTAGCCTGAGACATGGTCCTCGTCATAGTTAGTGATGACTAGTTGCTCAAGGGCCGTCACAGCCATACTTCGCAGGTGCCGCCCGGGATACCAGCCCGTCGTCGCATTATGTCCGCAATCGATAAGGACTCGACGCCAGCCACCCAGCCTATCCGGCGTTGTAAGCAATGCGCAAGCCCCATGCTCGACGTTAAAGATTTGGAGCAGAGCATCGTTCACGGGGATCGGCGCCATTACTTGTCCTTGCTATGGGCATACGATGTGAACACCTCCACAGCGTAGTGACGGAAGAACTTGAGGTAACGGAACGTCATACCAATTCCAAGCGCAGTCGCTGCCCAAGACAAATACAGGTGTGCCTCCGGCCCGCGGTTCCACCGGTAAGACCAGTAAAGCAGTGCGGCATCAACAAACGCAACCAAGGCGGTGTTGCGACAGAAGCCGTAGAGGTTGAGGAAGTTATCGAGGCGTCCCATGACTGCAGAATCGGCGCGGGCACTCCGATAGGCAGCCCAGAACATCGCCTCGCCCGGACCAGTCAGGCCCTCAGCCTTCGCTTTTTCTAAGGCACGTCTCTTACTCTCGTCAGGCAGTGATTTGAAGTAGCCGGGGATACAGGCTCTCAACCAACTGGGAGCTTTTGAGTACCCGAACACGACATTGCGGGGATAGCCGAGTATCTTCTCAACCAGGAACCGCTCGAAGACGAGTGACGAGACGCTTGCGACCAATTGCCCGACAGCATAAGCGCTCGCCACCGCCACAACGCCTTGCACGGTGGTCCAAGAGTCCCGTGCAAATAGCCCCGTGCCCGCGACCTGGTCGGTCACGAACAGCAGCAGGAAACCTGCTGACAGATAGGCCCAAAAGTCGTAGGTGGTGAACGGAATTTTTTCCATAGTGCCTTTATGCCATCAGTTTACGGGCCAGTGGGTGCGAGCAGGCGCACGAGCACTGCTTCCTGCATGACTTACGCATCACTAGTATGTCCGTCAGGATACCTGGCTCTCGCGCGGGCTATCGGGGTGATTCTGGTGATGCGGACTGACTTCCGCATCCCGTCATCTAGATCGGCTCGCTCAATGGCTATGACGCTGATGTCCCGGTATGTACAGGCTGCTAAATGTCTTTGCACTATTTTGAATACTTCTCCAGTTGCGGGTCCTGTCGAGCGCAGATCGACTAGCTGATCAGCGTTAACCGGATAATGGTGAAGGTAATATCATTAGCGGTCGGTGTCTGAAAACTACAGTTTTGTTGGTGGCGTTGCCTGCATTCTCGACTCTCCAAGTTTGGGCGGCTTCCATCTCCCACCAATATCGAAATAAAACCACTCGATTCGTCCGCGCGTAACTGATTGATTTTATTGTACTGGTGATGTGCTCTTTGTGGACTTCGACCTGTTGCAGGTGGCGAGGGCCACAGAGAGAAAGTGCCGAAACAGAGAGAGTCGGGCGCGGAACTCACCTGCCGATGCCAAGCGCGAAGTCCACAAGTGTCCTCACCAATCCACGGTAGCACGCGGGTTTTGGCAGCAATCAGGCGAAAAAAAACCAACCGAGAACGGTTGGTTTTTTAACAAGTGGTGGAGGGAACGGACCCGGGTTCGATTTCCGTCTGAAGTGAGCATGCTGGTTCTTTAATACTGCATATTGTTGCTTCGAAAAATTGAGGGTTCTTGATACTGCTGAGACTGATTACTCAATTTTCCGCAATACTCCTCAGCTCTCTCAGCACGTAAAAATATCCGTTTGGTTCTAACTGAGTTGACTTCGCTCCGAGCCGAAGCGTACATCGAGTTGTTTCAGCTTTGCGTAGGAGCATTTATGGATAACATACACTTCAATCAAAAACAGCTAGCAAACCGTTGGGATGTCAGCGAGGGCACTTTGAAAAGATGGCGCTCGGAAGGCATCGGACCAGTCTTTCTTAAACTGAAGGGCCAAGTCCGTTACCGTCTGGTAGACATCGAAGCATACGAAGAGTCATGTTTAGTATCTTCGACAAAGTCAGTTTTTAAAGCGTTGGCACAAAACTCAGTCGGGAGCCTTGGGTAGCGAACGGCCCATTTAATAGGACAGTTCTTCGGGAATCAAACCCGCCGAAATCATGGCAAAAGCGTTCTCGTTTGAAATACGCTTTTGCCATGATTCCTGCGACTGCTTGGCTGCCTTGGCCAGAGCTTGTTTCTCTTGCCTCCGCAAAGATTTCACCGGCTTGGCATGAGATCCGGCTTTGCGAAATTTTGCCAGAGCCACGAGGGGATTACGTGGCTTGCCTTTCGATTTCATTGTGTATCTCCTTTAATTTGTGTTGATTAAAAAAAGTTGTGTGCTCGAGGCGAAGTTTTATGCGCTTGCGAAGCTAACGCTTGCAGAGTAATCAAACTTGAGGAAAAAATACAGCCGACCAGCGGTATTTTTTTAAGACTCATTCGGCGATGACTGCGAACCCTCGCAGCCATGGCGTGAGGTGTTCGATATCAAACGTCTGCTTTTCGAACATCTCGATCATCTCGGCATGGATTTGCATGGGAGATCGGCTTAAACGCCAACCATTGATGCGTAGGAATACATCGGCAGCCGCGAAGGCGATGCGCTTATTACCATCCACAAAAGGATGATTGTTCGCGAGACTCTCCATCAGCGCAGCTGCTTCCATAACGATATCTTCGTAATAACCCGTTTGCGGACGAAATAATGCAGCTTCTAATGCTCCCGGATCACGTATGCCTGGAGCGCCGCCGTAGCGCTGCATAAGAACTGCGTGCAAGCCGAGTACGTCCGCCACGGTCAGGTAATCGTGTGCCACGCGTTACTTCGCCAATTCTCGGTAAAGGCTGTCGAATTCTTCCAGACTAGACGCAAAAGAGGCCATCACATGGCGACGAGGGCGCTCTTTTTGCTGTCGGTCAATGTAGTCGCGCAAAGCCTCATCAAGCACAGCTTGGAACTGGCGGCCTTGGTTTTCGGCGATCTGACGGAGGGCAGCCAGCACATCGGGTGCTGCTTGAGAGGAGAATTTCTCACGGGTAGGCGTGGTCATATTTTTATCCTTCATGATACGTCTTGATATTTCATGATACAGCAAGATGAGGTGATACGCCAGATTCTGGCATGCATTTGTCATCCCCTACAAACAGCCGATCTTAGGTTGCTGCAATGTCGCAGCTGAACTAAGGGAGTTGTCATGATTGAAAATATGCATTGGAGCCAAGCCCAATTGGCTAGGTACTGGCAAGTGTCGGAGGGTACTCTGGAGCGCTGGCGCTCCGAGGGTATTGGCCCGATTTTTTTAAAACTGCAAGGTCAGGTCCGGTACCGGATCGAAGACATCAGTGCTTATGAGGAAGATTGTCTTCGCGTTAGCACATCTGTGCGCGCATCAGCACGCAACGACCAAAGATAGATAGTTCCACCCTCAGGGCTTTCATTAAGCATTAATAACTCGTGATCGTGCCTGAGGGTGACCGAGAAGGCTTATGACAAAAGCCATAGGATTTGCGGCAGCGTTGCGTTGTCGCAGGTCAGTACATCAAGTCGATCGGATGCGATTCGCGGCGCTGTTGGTGAATACCCCCTGGATGTAAGTGTAGTGTTCACTGGGCATGGGTGCCTAATGGCAAGCGATTTCACCACATCAATTTTCAAGGCGTCGTTCAATTGTTAACCGATGGATAAGTCATCATTTTGAAATGAGTTGAAGTTAACTTTCTTGGAAGTTAGGTATTTAGGGGGGTGTAATGAACTCATTCGAACAAGACGTAAAGCGGTCAGACTTAATAAAAGAGCTCAAAAGAATGAAGGGTATGGGATTTTTTATTGTAGATGAAGCTTTCGAAATAGCATCAACAATGGAATTAGGGGAATGTGGAGACCTGACAATTACGGCGGTGGCATTCATCGCCAGTGAGCAAGGCTATGCAATTTTTAAATCAAAGGCTAGAGTTAATAAAATTTGCAATTAAAGTTGAACTTTGAGTTTGCTAATGCTTTTGAAGATAAAAAATAACTGCGGAGGTTATTTGGCTCGAAATTAAACTTAGTCTAAAGAGCGAGTATTTACTTTTGATTCAAGGTCCAATAACTTTTAAAAGATTGATAGAGAGACTCTCGGAGTTGGAAATATCCCTGAAAAAAAATTTTGAGAAACTTGGACAAGGCGTTTATTGAAAGTTTCTGATTAGGGGGGATTCAATGAAAATCAATTCTGATACGTTTTCCGACACAACTAAAAATTATTCTCGTGCCAATGTCGAAGTCATTGAGAATTTTATGACTTACGGAATCAACTCTTTGGGCAAAACTAGCGACGTAAGCGTTGCATACGCAAAGGATATTTCTAAAAGCTTTTTTGAGGCCGTGGAGAAGCTTTTACACGCTGCGAATGTAAATGAGATTGGTCAAATCGTGACCTCGAGTGCGGAGCCACTATCAGCTAAGGTTACGTCCTATGTACATAAGATCTACGATATAAATAGTTGCGCGCAACACGAAGTTAACAGTTTGGCTAAGGTGCGATTTGATGATTCATATGCTCATTTTTATGAACTTACCTTGGACCTTGGTAAAGCTACACCTGTCGGCGTTGAGCCGGTGTTTGAGCTTTTCAAGTCAAATATGGAGATATGGAAAAGCGGTGTAGATAAGTTAGCGAATGCAAATACAGCACTGAATGAAAATTTTCGCGACCAACTTGATTCTTATTTAAAGGATTTCATATCAAGCAAGGTGAGAAAAGTTGCGGGAAAAACCAATGATGGAGAAGCTCAAGCTGTGCCCGAATACGCCGCCGATACAGAGGGAGGTGGTGTTGAATAGTCACATCCTGGTGGATAAGCGAGCAAATTCCCGCCGATGGTGGGAATTTTTCATTAAAAAGCCATTAAACCTTTGAGTTAATCTCGTGAGTTTTCAACCTTCTTTACTGAAAGAGGTCGATAGATAGGCTTCAACTTGTAACGTATGGCGCAGCGCCATTTTCGAAAAATGCTCTGCCCGTTCTTTATCGTTGTTATCACATGCATCGATTGATGCAGACAAGCAAGTCACCGCTTTTTGTGAGTACAGAAGGGCAAGTCTGTATGTATCAGCTTGCCGCCGAAATGCTTGTTGATCGAATGACTTATCCATGGAATTCGTGAATCAGCCTATTACTTAGTTGGCTTTGTCGGTTCAGAGGATTCAACGTGAGAGATCAAGCCGATGATCTCCCCGCCTTTCATTATTTCGAGGTCACCATAGCTGGTATCGCCGCTCACGATTCCCCCGGGCCGAATTATTAATGATTTCCGAGCCACAGTTTTTTGAACTACTTCACCAGCTACATCTACTACATTCGAAGTGGTGTCGGCAGTAAGTTTTCATGATTTTCCAACGACGACTTTGTCAGCTGTTAGATTTCCAGACATCTCGCCATTGATTGCCGCTTCACTTGGGACGTCAAAAATCCCCTTTGCGGTAACACCTTGGCCGATGAATAAATTACCGCGGTTGGTTGGAGCGTTCATTTTTTGCCTCGATCAGTACTGACCAAAAACTGAGTGATCATTCTTTTTTACTATTACATTTAAATGGGGTTGAAAATCCTCATTACTTACGCCCCACCCCTGAAGGAACCGATCAAAGAGAGCCTGCTCTTGGGGTGCAGCTCTGCCATCAGCCAGCAGAGAGTCCGCAAGATTCAACAAAATGCAGTGTTTTTGTGAAACGTTAAGCAGAGCCGCGCTAGCGTCAAGAAAAACTTCAAATTTTGTATTTCTGCCGTAAGCCATCGCCGCATCAAGTAACTTTTCATCTCCATGCAGATTTGAAAGAAGTACTCCAAACTCTTCCTGCTCGATCGCTCCATCTGCAGATGTCATGAAAAGCAAAGACACAGCAAAAGCAATTTTCGGCGTTAGATCCGGAGTTTTTCCTTTGAAGACATCGAAAATTCCCATATCTCTTCCTTAAAATATGACTGTGGGGACATCCAAAAATCAAAAATACATTAGTAATTGCCTATTGTGACTGCAATATGACGCAAGTAATCGGTTTGATGCCATTTTTAAGCGCCCGACCTCGTTACATTTCAAGGTTTTTTATTAAATAACTTTTCAAAGTATCTTGCCAAATTTATTGACAATAATCAAATAAAAGGCTAGCCCGAAATTAATCCTGTAAAAAAGTGTCATTACACTGAAGTGGCGTTAGGAAATGTTAATTCATCAACATAAAAATTGTTCTGAAAATAAAACCAACCAATTATTTCGAGGAATAGTATGCCAACAGAAAGAGAAACAATTTTTGATGGTGATCAGGTCAAGGCCGAACATATTACTAGCTTAATTCGCCTCATTGAGACACAAACAGACGAATGGCATTGGGCCCATTTCGGATGGTTTGAAACAGATCGCGAAGGTATTATTTACACCATCAATAACAAAGAGATCTATTGGGTGGTGTCAACTCAAGGTGAAGAACAAAAACTCATAGTTCATGATGCCAAACTAAAACAGCATCTTTCATTGCTTTTTGAAAAGGCAATCTGAGTACACAATCGAATGCCTTAATTCATTCGTCAGATGATGCTGCAAGCAAAATATTTGAGTGATGTAGGCTTCCGACTTTTCGCCAAGGCACCTCAGCTGCTGTAAATTCTGAAAGGACTTTTGTGCAGCGAACCTCGCATTCACTGAGTTGTGCAATCAACCAACCCACCGCAAACCATGCCGCAGGCTCTTTAGTTACTATCGCGCGATAGTTTTCTAACGCGACTTGGAGATCATTGTAGGTACCTAATTCATTCTGAGCACGGGCTAATACTTTACTGAATTGTTGGAATTTACTAGTTTTGCATTCCCTTTCAATGAATTCTAAACTGTAGCGCAATCGTTTCATTTTCTTTCGAAGTTCGTGTCGCTCTTCTACCGTTAGTGAGGCGAAATTTTTGGCATGTTTAGCACATTTCTTTTGCCACTTTATGATGACAGGCAAAATTGCAGACCAATGCTGCTGTGTATATTGTTGTGTGTTTTTTTCAGGCGACTGCAGATCGCGCCCAATTAACTCTAAAAACCACAATTGAATTTTTCTTTCGCGAACAATTAAGGCAGGCGACTGCACTCCCTCCTTAGCAGAAAATTCAACCAGCGGTGCATTAATTTTTCGTAGCTCAGGCCAGATACTCTCTGATATGACATCAATATCGCGGTTTTCCCCCAACTGGGCTGCCAGAAATTTTGCTTGATCGGACCAGGTCTGTAGTTCAAATTTCTGGACTCGAGAAAATAATTTTAACGCCGTTCGCAGTCGTCGAAGTGCAACACGTAATTGATGAATATGCTCTGGAGAGAAACCTTCTTCTGAAGCCAATTGTGAAGCATTCACCAGTGCATGCCTTACACATTCTTTTCTAACTGCGTCGAAAAACTCTTCCAATGACATATCATTAGTAATCTTTACACTTTGCGCTTTGGAAGGTGAAATGATTATCTTTGCCTTGGCTAGGCTATCTCCACGCATAGATTTAGTTCGCACATCGAGCCAAACGCCATAATCACGAACAAGCCGAGTGCCGGCTTCGATCAATGCCATGCCCGAACCTGAGACTAATTCGAGCTCAATTTCATTCACAGAAAGTTTGAGTGACTCTTCTGGCTGACCGAGAGCCATAAGCAATGGATCTGTTTCCTTTTCAGTATTTGCAATCGATCCCGTATCAACGGCATATTTGACAAGGCCGCGTCGAGTCCTAAGGTCAACGGAAAGGCGCTTAAAATCGGTTTCGTATAGTGGTTTTAGCTCGCTGCTAGCATCATGTCGCAAGGTCTTAGCGAAATTAGCCCATTGATCAGACGCACTGTGTCGGCTGGTATCCACTACTGGGTCGGTGCCCCTTGGGGTAACTAACCTTACCGTGTCTTCATGGCGAATCACAGCAGCTGCTTGCGGTGCTACCTTTAGGGTCTGATACCAAACTTGCCCTTCTTTACGCAGTCGCAGCGCCATATTTGCACGGGCCAACAATCTAGCGTCAGTATCGAAGTACGTGGCACGCAGATGCTTTGCGGTGCCGCCTCGGGATTTAATAAATTTTTCTAATCGAGTTTTCGACTTGGACGGAATTTGGAATTTAAGTTCTATTTCCATAAAACACACTCCGATTAAAAAATCTAATCTACAGTAGTCATTCTGAAAATTTTGATTACCTTCGCAATAAAACCGAAATAAATTATCAAATTATCAGTAGCAGAAATTGCATTAATAATTAGTTAATTATGTTTGGCAACGAGCTCGCGCGAGGCAACGCTGTCCCGAATTTGGCAGATTGCTTTAGCAGGATACTCCAGAAGCAATCACGAACAGTAAACGTCCAGGCGAAGCAAGCACTAGCCCTCAAGAGTTTCGCGGAGCCTTACCGGCACCTGCGAACACCTGAGGGCTGTTGCGGAACGTTATTAACAAATGAGGGTTGGAGTGGTGGGGAGAAACCCGGAATCTAATTCGGTCTCAAAGTGCATGGGTAACGATGAAGGCCAATGAGAACAAATGTGGAAACTCATAAGCTTCACTGCATACAGATAATTATATCCTTACTTTTGAAGCCGCATCCTATTCAGGATCGCTAGTTTAGTTAGCTATTTGCTTGAAAGTTTTGTATCTATTCCAAGCGATAGATTCTGTGTCTTTCTGCAAATATCTTTCCCTCAAGAGCCAGCCGAATTTCTGCCAAATGCCAATTAGACCATGGGTTACTGGAGATTTTTCCACGCACACCCAGCCTTGATTGAATCCCTCCAGCGCCGTTAGTGCAAGAAGTCCATTATCAAATTTTCTCAGTTGATCTAAAGCATAACGTTCTTCATCCCATAGTTTGGAATTGTCGACGTAAGTATTAAAAATTAATTGCCCGACTTCTTTCAAATATTCACCAAGAAAAAATCCATGATCGCTTGGAATGATGATGCTGCTTAAGTTGGCGGCATCGTTAATTCTTTGTTTAAGGACAGTTGAGGCAGCCATGCCCCATACAAGCGCAGAGGAAAACTCTGCATGAATGGCTTCAATATCTGAATGCGATAGTGGTAAATCGACGATCCCAGCTCGCTGGATGATGCGCTCAATTGCATGCCTTCTAAAAAAGACAGGTACTATCGAACGCTTCCCATTCGCTGGGTATGCGATAACGTCAGCGACGAGTGCAGCATCTTGAAAGTGCAGATCAGTTCGCTCCTCCGATAAGCTGGCCAAGGTAAGCATCATCCACGCCTCGCGCTTACCCGCAGAAACAGCGATTTCAGAAATTGGCAAGAATCGAGGGATTACTTGCTTTTTCACCCTGGTGATCTCTTTGCGAAAAGATTTTGCAGTCGCAAAGCCTCTAACGGGTAGACGCATAGCCTCAGCCTTTTCATTAGCCAGATAGCTTTTCCATGCATTGTCGAGATGACCAAAATATGAAGATCGAATTCCCCTCGCGATTGACGCATCAATGAATTTTGAGGATTGACTGATTAAAACTGAGGATGCAGCATGCATGGTCGTACTCCTCCAAATGTGACTTGCCAAGTAGCATTCGCCTGCTTTTACGTTACTAGTCCGCAGGCTCAAAAACTGCGCCAGTCGCGATATTCATAACTTAGGACCTCCGGCTCGCTCGAAAGCGAGTGCCAGAGCAGTTTTGGGTATTGCATTTTTTGAACCCATTTTCACGGACCGTGCCGGCTGGTGCGTCCTGTTCGGTCTTTTTAGCCGATTGAGTCCAGTGTCAATTCGTTTTGTCTTCCGGATTACCTGCACGGTTTTTGCGGCTTTGCGAGCTGTTTCAAAATCCATCTGCCGCAGATATGCGGTGTAGCCAATCACGGTCGCGGTCCCTTCGCGGCTGACTAAGATGGACTGTACGGAGTAGACGCCATTGCCAAGATCTTTGAAGAAGTGGGGCGCACCATCTTGTAAATCGCAGCAGCTCGTCCATAGTTCAAGCTCCTGCTGATTAACTTGAGCACGAACTTTTGTGTATTTGGCGAAGGGGTGGACCTCTATTCGAACCACAGGCATAGCGGTCCAGTCTCGCTCGGATGCCAGTCGTGGAGCCTCAGCCGCGCGATTGAAGGAAGCAAAGGAGTGTCCTCGGCTATGGGATCTCGTGTCGGTGCAGGGATGTTTGGGCCAGTCACCACCGAGATCATCAAAGAAAACTCGGCCGCCGTAGGGAGACTGATAAAAGTAGACCCACTTCGCACACACTGGGCAGCGCGCATTTGGGGTGGTGTATGAGTGGAGGCTTCGAAATCCCTGTTGCTTGGCAGAGGGAGCCGGTGTTGGCTGGCGCGGCCGATATCCATGTGTGCCGAGGTGGCCGTCTCCACCCCAGCCGCACCGACAATTCCTTGGGTGATTCCACGCATTACACACATCCGCCTCCGCTTAAATTTCGTTATCTGGATCCGCTGGAATACGCTGCCTTTAAAACCAGTTTACCGGGAGTAAAATCCTTACTTGCATAAGTTTTGTACAAAAATCTATGAAATCTGCTGATCAGCACTTGGCCGTGTTGAGTTATTGGAATGAAAATGCTCCATACCGACTAGCCCGAAGGGCTTGGTTGGTTTTGGAGCACTTGAAAGGGCAATCTACAAAATCCCTAGCCAGCGCCGTCGCAATGACCGAGCAACGCGTGGTGGCTGTGATTGACCGCTATAAAGAATTGGGATTGATCGGTCTTTTCGATATGCCTCGCTCCGGCAAGCCAAAAATATTGGATGAAAAAATTGGCAATTCAAAATTCTTTAGGGGTTTGTCTGAGGGAGTTGCAACCGCTAAGCAGATAGCGCTTGAGTTGAATGTTTCGCCCGATACAGTGTGGCGCCAAGCACGGATTGCGAATATGCCGTACGACCGAGTAAGGCAACGGTTGCTGAAAACGAGGACGGAGTTAACGAGACATGTGCCTCTGCTCGGCTGCGCAATTGGGCCAGATGTCCAGCTTTTGGCTGTGAGCCAAGATTTTAAAAGTACCCGGTTGCTTGAGCCCTCAGGTGCTCTAGACTCGGTTTCGGCAGAACTCTCGAATGTGCTTGTAGCCTCGGAAAAACTTGGTGAATTTGTTTGGTTAGAGTCGGTGATCCGATTAAACGGGACCGTCTCATCACGAATACCCTCCCGGGTAGCTCTTGAGCGTCGTTTGAGGTTCGTCGAGCGCATCGATCATTTCGAAATGAAATATGGATCTCCTTTTAAAATTTATATGAGTGGAGATATTCGTTCAGAGGCCTTTCGTAGCTGGGTGAAAGCCTTGCAACGTTCAAGGCTTTGGAGAGTGGGCGATAAAGATCGCTATGAATTTTTTGTTGGTTTTCAGGAGTCGATCTGCGACGCGCTATCTCATTCCCTCGGCGCTTTTGATCATTATCTATGGCTTCGGGAGATTCCGGAAAAGATAAGTATTTTGCGAGAAGAATTGGTTTGGTACCGCACTGCGTCTAAAAAGAAATTGGTGGCCTAGTCAAGGACGATCATCCTCCTTTAATCCATCCAAAAATGAAGCAATAGCAGCCGCGCAACATTTTTTAATTTCA